>ERZ773263.195-NODE-195-length-45564-cov-5.094641_pt1 | contig 45564 bp, 49 predicted proteins | sample MGYA00511076_ERZ773263 | MGnify/ENA primary metagenome ERZ773263 (study PRJEB29015, sample SAMEA2738155) | human oral metagenome | biome: human oral; feature: human-associated habitat; material: saliva | place: China | collected 2195 ... | reverse complement strand
ATCGTAAAAGAAAGGTTCAGGCCGTCTGAAAGTATGGTTTTCAGACGGCCTGGCAATAAAAAAGGAAGAAACCGAAGTTTCTTCCTTTTTGTCTGTTAGCCGCCGAAATCGTCCAAGAGGATGTTTTCGTCTTCCACACCCAAGTCTTTGAGCATTTTGATTACGGACTGGTTCATGATCGGAGGGCCGCACATGTAGAATTCGCAGTCTTCAGGTGCTTCATGGTTTTTCAGGTGGTTTTCGTAAACCACGTTGTGAATGAAGCCTGTGTAACCGTCCCAGTTGTCTTCAGGCAATGGGTCGGACAGGGCGACGTGCCATGTGAAGTTCGGGAATTCTGCTGCGAGTTGGTCGAAGTCTTCGACATAGAACATCTCGCGTTTAGAACGTGCACCATACCAGAAGGTAATCTTACGTTTGGAGTTCAAACGTTTCAGCTGGTCGAAAATGTGGGAGCGCATCGGCGCCATACCTGCACCGCCGCCGATAAATACCATTTCGGCATCGGTGTCTTTGGCGAAGAATTCGCCGAACGGGCCGGAGATGGTTACTTTGTCGCCGGCTTTCAGCGACCAGATGTAAGACGACATTTGTCCCGGAGGCGCGTCAGGTACGCGCGGAGGAGGCGTAGCGATACGCACGTTCAGCATAATGATGCCTTTTTCTTCAGGGTATGAAGCCATAGAGTAGGCACGCAAAATCGGCTCGTCCACTTTGGAAACGTATTGCCACAGATTGTATTTGTCCCAGTCTTCGTGGTATTCCTTAGGAATGTCGAAGTCTTTGTAGGCAACAGTGTGAGGAGGAGCTTCAATTTGGATGTAGCCGCCGGCGCGGAAAGGAACTTCTTCGCCTTCTGGAATGGCAAGCTTGAGTTCTTTAATGAACGTTGCTTTGTTGTCATTGGAGATGACGGTGCATTCCCATTTTTTCACACCGAACACTTCTTCCGGTACTTCGATGTCCATGTCAGTTTTAACGTTGACCTGACAAGACAGACGGCAGCCTTCGCGTGCTTCTCGTTTGCTGATGTGGGACAACTCGGTCGGCAGAATGTCGCCGCCGCCGCTTTTCACGACAACGCGGCACTGACCGCATGAGCCGCCGCCACCGCAGGCGGAAGGAACGAAGATGCCTTGGCTGGCAAGCGCACCCAGCAGTTTGCCGCCGGCAGGCATCGTCAGCTCTTTTTCATTATTGACTTTGATGGTGATGTCGCCTTCACTCACCAACTTGGATTTGGCAAACAGAATCATCAGTGCCAAAACCAAGACGATGAGGGTAAACATCACGATACCTAAAATAATCTCCATGCCGATTCCTTTCTTATAACTGGATGCCGGAGAACGACATAAACGCCATTGCCATCAGGCCAGCGGCGATAAAGGTAATGCCCAAGCCTTTGAGGCCTTTAGGGACATCCGAATATTTCATTTTTTCGGTAATGCCCGCCAAAGCGACAATAGCCAAAAGCCAGCCCAGACCTGCACCGAAACCGTATACAACGGACTCGCCGAAGTTGTATTCGCGTTGCGCCATAAACGATACGGCACCGAAAATCGCGCAGTTTACGGTAATCAGAGGCAGGTAGATACCTAATGCGTTGTAGAGGGCAGGGACGAATTTGTCCAAGAACATTTCCAAAATCTGCACCAAAGCGGCAATCACGCCGATGAAGGTGATGAATTTCAGGAAGGTCAGGTCCACGCCTTCAACCAGCGCGCCGTCTTTCAACAGCGAGTAAACAAGTTGGTTGGCTGGGACGGACAGGCCGAGTACGAAAGTTACGGCAACGCCCAAACCGAATGCGGTGGATACTTTTTTAGATACCGCCAAAAACGTACACATCCCCAAGAAGAAGGACAGTGCCATGTTTTCCAGAAAGACGGATTTTACAAAGAGGCTTAAGTAATGTTCCATGTGTTATTTCTCCGCCTGTTCAGGTTTCCAAGTGCGCAGACCCCATACCAAGAAACCGATGATGAAGAACGCGCTGGGAGCAAGCAGGAACAAGCCGTTGGTTTGATACCAGCCACCATCTTGTACGGTTTGGAAAATGGTGTAGCCAAAGAGCTTGCCAGAGCCGATCAGTTCGCGGATGGTTGCGATAATGATCAACATCATGCCGTAACCTGCGCCGTTGCCGATACCGTCAACCAAGCTTTCCAGCGGCGGCTCTTTCATGGCGAATGCTTCGGCGCGGCCCATCACGATACAGTTGGTAATAATCAGGCCGACAAATACGGAGAGCTGTTTGGACAGTTCATAGGCAAAGGCCTGAAGCAGTTGGTCAACCAGCGTTACCAAAGAGGCAACAATCGCCATTTGCACAATAATACGGATGCTGTTGGGGATGTAGTTGCGCACCAATGAGATGAAAAAGCTGGAAAAACCGGTTACCAAAGCTACGGAAATACCCATTACGATGGCCGTCTGAAGTTTGGTGGTAACCGCCAAAGCCGAACAAATACCCAAAACCTGCAAGGCAATCGGGTTGTTGTCGATAAAGGGTGAAAACATCAAATGTTTCAAGCGTTTCATGTCAGCCATTATTGTGCTCCTGCTGATTTCAATTTGTTCAGGTAGGGGATATAGCCGTTTTCGCCGAACCAGTAGTCGAACGAACCTTGCACACCTTTAGATGTCAGCGATGCGCCGGAGAGGGCATCTACGCCGTGTTCTTTGTCTGAGCTTGCGCCTTTGCCGACATGCAGGGCGAGTTTGCCTTGTTCGTCAAACAGTTTTTTGCCGACGAATTTTTGTTGCCACAACGGATTGCCGATTTCGCCGCCCAAGCCCGGGGTTTCGCCTTGGTCGTAGTAGGTGATGCCGTTGATGGTGTTGCCGTCGGGTTGGATGGCGACAAAGCCGTACATAACAGACCACAAGCCGTTACCGTGCATAGGCAGGATGATTTGGCTGACTTTGCCGTCATCGCCTTTTACCAGATAAACCTCGGTGTATTTGGCACGGCTTTTGATGCCGGCCAAATCGTCTTCGGGTTTGATTTGGATACTTTGGGCAGGGTCTTTGCTGGCAACGCGTGCGCTGAAGTCTTTAGGCGCATCGGCGACGTATTCGCCGGTTGCCAAGTCCACGACACGTTGCTCGATACGCTCGGCAAAGGTTTTGCTGATGTCGGTGTTTTTATCCATCAAACCGGCTACGCTTAAAATATAGCCTTGTTTATCTTGGAGTTTTTGTTTCTCTTGGATTGGTTTCAAGCCGACGACCGCACCAGCAACGATGATGGAACAAATCAGGCTGACAACCAATACCACAATCAGCGTGCCGCTGAAGCTGTCTTTATCGAATTTCTTAGCCATTGCTGCGCGCCTTTCTGCGTTTAATGTTCGCTTGTGCGACGAAATAGTCGAAAATCGGGGCAAACAGGTTGGCAAACAGAATCGCCAACATCATGCCTTCGGGGTAAGCAGGGTTGACCACGCGGATCAATACGCACATCACGCCGATTAACGCGCCGTACCACCATTTGCCGACATTGGTAAAGGAAGCGGAAACCGGGTCGGTCGCCATAAACAGCATACCGATGGCGAAGCCGCCGACCACCAAGTGCCAGTACCAAGGCATGGAGAACATGGCGTTGGTGTCCGAACCGATGAAGTTAAACAGCGAAGACATGGCAATCATACCGATCATCACGCCGGCAATAATGCGCCAAGAAGCGATGCGGGCAAACACGATAAACGCGCCGCCGATTAAAAGCGCCAAAGTGGATACTTCGCCGATTGAGCCGGGTACGTTACCAATAAATGCGTCCATCCAAGAAATGTTTTGACCGGTTACAGCGTTTTTCAGGCCGTCTGCACCGTGTGCCGCCCATTGCGCCAAAGCAGTAGCACCGGAATAGCCGTCAACCGCCGTCCAAACGGTGTCGCCGGTAATATTCGCGGGATAGGCGAAGAACAAGAAGGCACGGCCTGCAAGAGCAGGGTTCATAAAGTTTTTACCCACACCGCCGAACACTTCTTTCGCCACAACAACACCGAACGTAATGCCCAATGCAGCCTGCCACAGCGGCAGGGTAGGCGGAACGATTAAGGCAAACAGAATCGAAGTAACGAAAAAGCCTTCATTGATTTCATGTTTGCGCACGGAGGCAAACAATATTTCCCAAGCGATGCCGACAATAAATACGGTCGCGTAAATCGGCAGGAAGAAAATCGCGCCGAACAGCATTTTGCCCAACACGCCTGCTTCAGACGACATATTGATGCCCAAAGCGTTGGCAAGGGCGTAATGCCAGTCGTTGGCGATGTTTTGTTGCAGCAAATCAGGCGTTAACGCACCGAATGCCTGTACGCCGACGTTGTACATACCGTAGAACATAGCAGGGAACAAAGCCAGCCACACCAAAATCATCATGCGTTTGGAGTCGAGCGCGTCGCGGACGTGGGCCGCTTTGCGCGTTACCGCGCCAGATGTGTAGAAAACCGTCGCCACAGCTTCATAGAGGGCATACCATTTTTCATGTTTGCCGCCCGGCAGGAAGTGCGGTTCGATTTTTTCCAGAAAATGTTTCAAGCCCATAATCAGCCTTCCTTCTCAATGGTTTCCAGCACCTTGCGCAACAGCGGGCCGTATTCGTATTTGCCCGGGCAGACGAAGCTGCACAAAGCGAGGTCTTCTTCGTCCAATTCCAAGCAACCCAGTGCCTGAGCGCTGTCGGTATCGCCGACGATTAAATCGCGCAAGAGCAGGGTAGGCAGGATATCCAAGGGCATCACGCGCTCGTAAGTGCCGATCGGTACCATGGCGCGGTCGCCGCCGTTGACGGCTGTGTTGAACTTGAAGAGTTTGTTTTTCAGGAAATGGCCGAGGGTTGTGCGCGTGATGGAGTATTTGTCCGGTTGTGGCGCAACCCAGCCGAACAGCTCTTTGCTGCGGCCTTCTTCGATAACGGAAATCTGATTGTGGTAGCGGCCGAGGTAATCGTGCGCGCCTTGTGCAATCGCGCCGTTCAATACCGAGCCGGAAATCACGCGGTTGTCTGCGTCAACCAATTCGCCCGCAGTAATTTGCGATACTTTCGCACCCAAAACGGTACGCAAGAGGCGCGGTTTGTTGACTTGAGAACCTCCCAAGGCAATCACGCGCTCGGTGTTCAGACGGCCTGTTGCAAACAAACGGCCAATGGCAATCACATCTTGATAATTGATGGTCCAAACAGTTTTGTTCGCACCGACCGGCTCGATGAAATGAATGTGCGTGCCACTCAAACCGGCAGGATGCGGACCGCCAAATTCATGTGTTTCGATATTGGCAGCGTTTTCAGACGGCACGTCTGCGCCTGCTGCTTTACACACATGGATTTTACGTTCGGTCAGGCGGCTCAATACCAACAGGCCGCGTTTGAAGTCTTCGGCGGCTTCTTTGATGATGACCGTAGGATCGGCAGCCAGCGGGTTGGTGTCCATCGCATTGACGAAGATGGCGAACGGCTCGGCATCGACGGCAGGAATTTTGCTGAACGGACGGGTACGCAGTGCAGTCCACAAACCGGATTGGATCAGGTTGCGGCGCACTTCTTCGCTGCTCAATTTTGCCAGCGCTTCAGGTGCGTAGCGTTCAAACTCGATTTCGTCGTTGCCTTCAACGGCAATCACGACTGACTGAAGTACGCGCTTTTCACCACGGTGAATCGCAGCGATTTTGCCTGAAGCCGGAGCAGTAAATACTACGCCCGGATTCTTTTTGTCTTCAAACAGCACTTGGCCTTTTTTGACGGCTTCGCCTTCCTTGATTTTCATCGAGGGGCGCATGCCGACATATTCTTCGCCAAGCAACGCGACTTCGGTAATGGCCGGGCCGTCATAAATGACTTGCTCCGGTCTGCCTGCGATAGGCAGGTCTAAGCCTTTTTTTATCTTAATCATAAGGATGCGTTACTTTTTGGTGGGTTGAGATTCGGATGTCGGATTGTTTTTTCAGACGGCATGTAATGCTTTGAAACAAAGGATGGGCCGTCTGAAAAAAGCAGAGGTTTGCTATAAAAACAACGAATAAACGCAAACAACAAAGCTTTAGATTTTATCAGGTATAGGCTGCTTTATGTCAGTTTTACGCTTATTTTTACGGGAAAAGTGGGAAAAAAGTAGGAATGTGTAATCGAGTGTTAAGGGGAATGATTTTTAACTGATTGATATTTAAACGCTATGTTTGATGATATAGCTGAAAATAAAAGGCCGTCTGAATTTCAGACGGCCTCTAATTTTAAAAGAGCTGCCAAACGAAGAAAATCATCGTATGCAGGGCAAACAGCGGTACCAATACAATTACCGACCATGCCATATAGCCGAAGAAGGAAGGCATCGGTACGCCGCGTTGTTCGGCAATGGCTTTGACCATGAAGTTCGGCGCATTACCGATATAAGTGAGCGCACCCATAAATACGGAACCCATGGATACTGCCAGCAATGAATGGAACAGGTGGCCTGTCATCAAGGCTTGGGCATCGCCACCGGCCATATTGAAGAACACCAAATAAGTCGGCGCGTTATCCAAGAATGCCGACAAAATGCCGCTCATCCAGAAATACATCACATTAATCGGATTGCCTGCTGCGTCGTGAACCAAAGAAACAACGGAAGCCAATGCACCTGTTTCGCCGGCTTTCAAAATCGCCAAAACAGGCGAAATGGTAATGAAAATACCCAAAAACAGTTTGCCCACTTCGGCAATCGGCTCGAAGTTGAACTCATTGCCTGCGCGGACCTGTTTGGGCGTGATAATCCAAGATACGGCGGTCAAAGCCAGCAAAATGCCATCGCGCATCAGGTTTTGCAAGGCGTAATGGCTGCCCAAGATTTCAAAGCCCGGATGATTTGGTTTCCACAAACCGGATAGCAAAACCGCGCCGACTACACCGGCCAGCAACAGGAAATTCCATTTGCCGTAGATTTTGACTTTTTCTTCTTTATCGGAAGGAGCAGGAGCGAGGCGTTCGCTTTGTTCACGGTTGAAGTGTCGGCTGTCGATGATGTAGAAAAAGGCCAGCAAAATCACAGAACTGATTAATACAGGCATCAGCATGTGTTTGACCGTCCACATGAAATCTACGCCTTTCAGGAATCCTAAGAACAGCGGAGGATCGCCTAAAGGAGTCAGACCGCCACCGATATTCGCTACCAAGAAAATGAAGAAAATCACGATGTGAACGCGGTAGTGGCGTTTATGGTTGGCTTTCAAAAGCGGACGAATCATCAACATCGCCGCGCCTGTTGTCCCCATGATGGAAGACAAAGCCGTACCGACTGCCAACAGGGTTGTGTTCAATTTAGGCGAGCCGTGCAAATCGCCGCTGACAAAAATACCGCCTGAAATGGTATAGAGCGCTAAAAGCAGCAGGATAAAGGGAATATATTCTTCAACCAACGCATGGGCAACGGTATGCACGCCGGCTCCGAAACCAAAGGTTACGATAAACGGCGTTAAAAACAGCAGCGTCCAAAACGCTGTAATTTTGCCGAAGTGGTGGTGCCAAATACGGGAGAAAAACAGAGGTCCGAGTGCAATGGACAAGAGAATCAGTGCAAACGGCAGACCCCAAAGCAGGCTTGCGGATGAGCCGTCAAAATCGGATGCCGCAGCAGGAAAGGCGGCAAGAAGCAGTAAAAATGAGAGAGAGCGCATAGTATTTCCTTTTTATTCTGTTGCGCCGTGAGGAACTTCGTTGAGAAAGCACGGCGGTGAAATATTCAGGCCGTCTGAAAATGTCCAGACGAACTGCGCGGTGGTGTCAGGGGAAAGTATAACGCAAAGCAAGTGTTAAGGGACGGTTTAGAGTGTTGGAATCAAAAGAAATGTTGATACAAATAAAGGAATCAAAATGAGTAGAGTAGTTAGAGGTAGTAAAAAAATGGTTTTGAAACAGAAGTTTGAAATCTCGGAAATAATGCTATCGAAAAAATACTTTGAATTAATTTTAGCTAAAATTTACATTTAATTGAATAAATGGAGGCCGTCTGAAAAATGAGGGTCGAATAGGGTGTTTTAGGTATTACTGATTGTTTTGACAGATAAATTGGGTATGAAAACAAAAACAGGTAAGCAAAAATGCCCACCTGTTTTATTTTATGCCTCCGGCCGTAACCACATCCACACTGCCACGCAGCTACAGAAGACTGATGATACGGCACCAATCCACCAGCGTTCTGGAAATTGCCAAAACATAAACAGGCAAGAAAGGGCCATCATGCCGATAGCGAAGAACTTTGCCTTGCGCGGCACTGCGCCGTTATTTTCCCAATTTTGTATGATCGGGCCGAAATGGCGGTGATGATACAGCCAATTGTGAAAGCGCGGCGAAGCTTTTGCCCAGCAGGCGGCGGTCAATAAAATGAAAGGCGTAGTCGGCAGTAATGGCAGGAAAATGCCGATAATGCCCAAGACGAGCGACAATGCGCCACAAAAAATCAATAAATAGCGAACCATCTTCCCATCACCAATTATTTGTTTTCAGACGGCTTGTGATGCGGAAATGGACAACGCGGAATGTCTAATTTATCCCAGCCCTCATGCCCCATTTTTTCCAGCAGCGCGATATTGCGGTCGAAAATTGCCGAGGCATCGGGAAATGCTTCAGTCGCTTTGGCAATACTGTCTTCACGAATCAGATGCAAGGTCGGGTAGGGCGAACGGTTGGTGTAGTTGCTGATGTCGTCGGCTTCTGTGCCTTCAAATTGAAAATCGGGATGGAACGGCGCAATTTGGACAATCCCTTCCAATTCGTTTTCTACAACGGCATCATCCGCAATTTCCAGCATTTGGTTGAAGGTTTCAAAATCAGGGAACAGCGTTGGATGAACCAGTAAAGTGGTTTCCAATTCCGAAGCGGGCGTATTGCCCAGAAGCTGTAATTCACGATCCAAGTCCTCAAGGAAACCGTCCAAATGACGGGCTTCGCTGACAACGATGTGAACCAGGTTTTTAACGTGCGGCGCTTTGGCAAACGGGCAGAGATTCAGCCCGATAACGGCTTTTTCCAGCCATTGTTTGGTATGTTCTGAAACAGTATTGATATTGAGATGGGTGGTGTCTGTCATAGTAAAAGCTTATGTGAATTATTCTTAAAAAGTATACAAGTGTATGGGCGTGAAAGCAAACCATTGGAATTTTAAAGGCCGTCTGAACAACAGACGGCCTTTATCAGTTTCAAATCATCAATCCTGAACCAAATGAACCAAAGGCAGAGCGGTCGTGTTTTTAATTTCTTTCAACACAAAACTCGATTGCGCATCTTGCACGCCGTGGTGCGAAAGCAGCGTGTCCAAAACAAAATGGGAAAACGCGTTCATATCGGTAAAAAACGCATGGAGCAGATAGTCGGTTTCACCCGTTAAAGCAAAGCAGCTCAATACTTCCGGCCAAGCGCGGACAGATTCGGAAAAGTCCTCACGCGCATCTTTTGCCTTGCTAATTGAAACACGGATAAAAGCCTGCAAACCCAAGCCCAAAGATACGGGAGAAAGCTGGGCCGCGTATTTTTGAATAATGCCTGCATCTTCAAGCTGTTTGAGACGGCGCAGGCAGGGAGAAGGGGAGAGCGCCACCTTTTCAGAAAGCTCAACATTGCTCAACCGCCCATTTTCCTGCAAAACCTGCAGAATCTTTAAATCTGTTTTATCTAAATTCAGATGAGGCATGATGTTTCTCCCAATGTAGGCAATGTATGTTTTAAAAATGAAAAATGCTTAAAAATAAAGACTTGTATGGTTAAATTATATATTGAGTTCAGATGGGCGACAAATTGTCTTATCAGGGGTGTTGCGAATTTGTTTTATGTAGTGGTGAAAAGACGAAGGCCGTCTGAAGCAATCAGGTTAAAACTTTCCTGTCGGATTAGGATTAAATATAAAGAGGCCGTCTGAAAATGAATTTCAGACGGCATTTATTTTCGTAATGTGATCATTCAGGCTCTTAATGACCTTGTTTTGGAGAGTTTTGTTCTTTTGTTTTGATTCGTTTTCCGCGTTTGTATTTGGCTTTGTTTGGGGTGTTTTCTTCGCAATGTATTTTTGTGTTTTTCTTAAGGTATATGCTTGGTCGTTATCCGTTTGAGTTGTCTCGGCACATGGCGGGAACCATCATCGGATCCAGCGTTCCGCCGCATTGCCAGTTGAGCAACCAAGTCGAATCGTTATTATTTCGATAAGGGGTCAGGGTCAGGACTTTGCCTTTGTTTTGCCCTTTATCGAAAGGAATACTGATTTTGCCTGTATCTGCTTCTACGGTTACGCCACCGTTTTGGATGTATGTGCCGCCGATGCGTTGAGCGGTAACGCCGATTGCGCCTTGTTTGCTGACGTCCTCTGCATTGGGCAAGCGGTTATTTACCGCTGAGGCAATGCTGATTTCGGTTTTCAGGTCATCGGCAAGGTATAATGCTTCGGAGGCTTGCGCCCTACCGATATAGTTTTGATAAGTGGGTATGGCGACAACAACCAGAATACCGAGGATGGCGATAACTATCATCAGCTCAATCAGGGTAAAACCTTTTTGGGCTTGAAGTGGGGTATTCATTTGAGTGTATCGTTTTCAAGTTTTTTATTTTTGTAAAGTAAATCCCATAACGTTTTGTTTGGTTATGGGATTTACTTTGTTATATCGTTGTTATATTGTTATATTAAGGAGCTACTTGTTCTTTTTCACGACAGTTAGCTGGAACGTGTTTAGGCTCGCCAACAGAAAATTTACATACCCATTTAATAGGTGCCTCAGCATTTGCTTGAGAAGGGGTCAAAGTAAATACTGGATCTTTTGTGTTATCTGCACCAGTATTTTTACTTTTTACCGTAATTTTACCACCATCTGCAATAGTAATAGATGCTACATAGTCACTACCATTTTCAGGGAACTGGTAACCTGTATTACCTTTGTCAGTGCCATTAATACCTTTAACTGAGTCCAAACCATTCAAAGCAGTAGCAGTTTCTGCTACAGCCAATTTTGCAGGTTCGGCCAAGCTCAAGCCTTCAGATACTTTGGCGCGGATGGTGTAGTCTTGGTATGCAGGCAGAGCGATTACGGCCAAGATGCCCAAGATGGCGATGACGATCATCAATTCGATCAGGGTAAAACCTTTTTGGATTGCTTTCATTGTTTAAAACTCCAGTTTGAAAGTGTGAATAATTGTGTTTAAGTAAAAAGTCCGTAATGTGCTTGGCACTATGTATTATGAGTAAACCATAAGTAAGAAGGAATATACAGCTTCCGTCGGGCTTGCTGCTTTGAGGCTTGGGCCTTATCGGACGTGTTGTTTCAAGCAGTCTGTGTGCCAAGTGCGCAAAACTGGTTAAAAATTTTATTTTTTATTTTTTGTTTATTGTTTTTATTGGGATTATTTTTTAATTTTTAAGTTTTTTGTGGTTTTGTTTTAAAGTTTCAGGATTTTTGGGAAATTAGGGGGTTGACGTTTTTTGTCAGTTTTGTGTTTTTTGTGACAGGGAAGGGAAACAAGTTTGGGTGTGTGACGTTTTTTGTCAGAATTTAGTTTAATTTAATAATATGTTAATTGGTTTGGATGGGCGGTATTTTTATGGATTAATCGGTGAGTTTAATATTTTGTGATTTTATTTTTTTGTTTTTTATGGGTTTTATTTTGTATGCGTATTTTGTTTGAATATGGATGGGGAAAAGATTTGGAAGGAAGGATTTTTAACGAGGGTTTGGTGTAATAGGTGAATGAAAATTTGTTATTAGAATTATATTTATATGGGTTATGATTTTGGAATGTAGTTTTATGTCAGAAGGAAGTTTTGGTTTCGAATTTTAAGGCTTTGGATTTCTTGAGTGTTTGAGAAGGGTATATTCAGAATGTTTATATTTTGGGGTGCGATTAGGGTGAGCAAAAAATGCTCACCCTATGTTTTTAAGATGTTCAGACGGCCTTTATGGGGTTAAGACTTCGACCAATGCTTGTTTTAGGGTGTTTTGGGTTTGCGGGTCTTGCAGGGATGGGCTGTAGGTAATGAAGCTGTCCTCAATGCGCTGATCCAAGGTGGTGATTTTGGCGTAGCGCAGGCTGATATTGTGTGCGAAGAAGGTCTCGGCGATGTCGGCGAGGAGGTGGGGGCGGTTGACGGCGGTGATGTCTATGGTGTGCCAGCCGGGATAATCTTCTTCGGGGGTGATGATTACGGTAGGCGGAATGGGTATGTGGCGGATGCGGCGGCTGATGTGTGGGCGGCCGCTTTGTTTTTGGACGGTGGTATTGCCGTGGATGAAGCTGTTGAGTTCGGCTTCGAGTGCGCTTTGGCGGTCGGGATATTCTTCGGGTGGGAGATTGTCGGGAAGTTGCAGGATAAAGGTGTCGAGGATGTAGTCGTGCTCGGTAATGAAGGCACGGGCGGCTTGGATGTCGAAGCGGTGGCTGCTGAAGATGCGGCAGAGGCGTGCGAAGAGGCGGTCGCCATTGGGCATGAACACCATGACTTGAAGGCTGTTGCTTTGGGGAAGGATACGGCTGCGGACGGCCGGACTTTGGGTGTCGTAGGCGAGGTTTGCGGTGTGCCAGAGGATTTCCCGCGTCTGATGGCGGACGTAGTATGCGCTGCCGAGGATGCGGCGGAGTTTTTGTTGGTTTTTGAGGGGAACAGCCGCGCGTGTGAGCTGATCGGTCGAGGCTTGTTCGCGTCGGTTGGGGAGGCGTTCGGGATCGTGGTGTTTGCTGTGTAAAACGGCGGCGGTGCTGTGGTAGAGGGTTTGGAGCAGGCTGGCGCGCCATGTGTTCCAAAGTTTGGGGTTGGTGCCGCGGATGTCGGCAATGGTAAGCAGGTAGAGTGCGTCGAGGTATTCGCGTGTGGGAATACGGCGGCAGAAGGCTTGGAGGACATGGGGATCTTGGATGTCTTCTTTTTGGGCAACGGTAGACATGAGCAGGTGGTTTTCAACCAGCCATGCGAGGAGGTGGCTTTCTTCTTCGGTGTAGTAGTGGTTGGCGGCGAATTGTTGTGCGTCTTTGATGCCTTCTTTGGCGTGATCGCCGCCACGGCCTTTGGCGATGTCGTGCAGCAGGGCGGCGGTGTAGAGGACATGTGGTCGTGGGTAGGCCTGCATGATGGCACTGGCCTCGGGCATTTCGTGGCTGTGGGTTTCGATGGCGAGACGGCGCATATTTCGGACGACGGTCAGGATGTGGTCGTCTACGGGGTAAATATGGAAGAGGTCGTGTTGGAGCAGGCCGGTGATTTTTTCCCATGCGGGGAGATAGCGGCCAAGTACGCCGTAGAGGTTGAGAAAACGGAGGGTTTGGGTAAGGCCGGTGCCGTGTTTGAAGAATTGGATAAAGCGGCGGCGGTTTTCTGGATTTTGGGTGAAACGGGTATTGATTTTTCGTGTAGCCGCCCACCATGCACGGAGGGTTTGCGGCTCGATGGTGGTGATGTTTTGCTCCTGCATGGTTTGGATGATGGTGAAGATGTGTTCGGGATTTTGCTCGAACAGGGCAAGGTCGTTGGCGGCGATTTGGTGGCCGATGCGTTTGTAGCGGCTGTCGATGAGGTGGATATGTTGGGGACGGCTGGAGGTTTGATGGTTTTTGAGAATCGGAATGAGGATTCCGTTGAGTTGTTTGATGGCTTTGGTGGCACGGTAGAAGGTGTGCATCAGGGCTTCGCTTCTGCCGCGGATGTCGGGTTGGGTATAGCCTAAGCTTTCGGCGACTTGGGACTGGTAGTCGAAAAGCAGCCTGTCTTCGGGGCGGTCGGCGGTAAGGTGGAGGTGAATGCGGATGTTGGCGAGGCGGCGGTAGCCATGAGCCAGCATGCCGGCTTCAGCGCGGGTAAGGAAGCCGGCGGTAACGAGGGCGGTGGGGTTGCTGTCTATGCCTTGTGCTTTGGCTGTCCAAATCAGGGTGTGGATGTCGCGCAGGCCGCCGGGGCAGGTTTTAATGTTGGGTTCGAGTTGTGCGCCTGTGCCTTGGGATTTGGTGTGGCGTTGTTCCATTTCGAGGAGTTTGGCTTCGATGAAGGCGGCTGTGTCGCGGCGTGTGTTGAGTTTGTTTAGAAGTTGTGCGGTAAGGTCGGCATTGCCTTGTAGGTGGCGTGCTTCAAGAAAGGCGGTTTCGCCGGTAATGTCGTTTTGGGTGCTTTGGAGGATTTCTTCTATGCTGCCGCTTTTGATGGCCGGATTGAGGCGTGCGTCCCAAAGGGTTTGAATAAATTGGGCGGTTTGTTGTTGCAGGCCGTCTGAAAATGGGGCCGAGGAAATAATCGCTAAATCCCAGTCGGAATGAGGATAGAGTTCGCAACGCCCGAAGCCGCCGATAGCAATCAGACTGATGTCGTCGCTGTCGGGAAAGTGAATTTGCCAGAGGGTTTGCAGCAGGGTTTCGGCCGCGGCGATATGGTCGCGGAAGTAAGCGGTAGGGCGGTTGTTTTGGCGGTAGGCAGTTTCTGCTGCGGCTTTTTGCTGCTGGTAGGTTTGGATGGCTTGTTGGGCGGCGGTCATGATGGTATCTGGCTGTGAATTAGGCTTGGGTATCGGCAGGCTCGGTCATTTGGCGGAGCATTTCTTGCGGCGGAAGAAGCAGTTTGTAAGGGGCGATTTTGAGTGCGGATGCGATTTTTTCGATGTTGGAAAGGGCGATGTTCCAGCGTTTGCGTTCGACGGCGGAGACGTAGGTGCGGTCGAGTCCGCATTGGCGTGCCAGTTCTTCTTGCGACCAGCCGTGATTAACGCGATAGAGGCGCATGTTGTAGGCGATAACGGCACGGAGGTCTTGCGGATCGGGCAGGCTTGGAGGGGGAGTGAGTTTGTTGACCATGGTATTTTGGGTTTGTGGTTTGAACGATAAGAGGATTTTATACTATTTTTGTAAGGGGAAAGGAAAGGCCGTCTGAAAGTTTTCAGACGGCCTGAAAGAGGGTAGGTATAAAAAAAGGGGGTGGCACTCAGCCACACCCAAACACACACACATCAAGAGGAAAGAAAAATCATTTAATAAGAGAGCTGGCTCTTATAGAGGAAAACTGGAGGATTCAGGCTTGGCCCTGAAGTATTGAAAGGCATTATAAATGAAAATAGGGTCAGGGTATTGATACAGGTCAATTCGGGTTTGATTTAGAAAATATATTTTTAGGATAGTGGAAATAAATTAAAAATAAGGTTTGATTGTGAATAAAAGCCATCAGGCCGTCTGAAAGAATTGGTTTCAGACGGCCTGATTGGTTTGAAGGCTACTACTTAGTATATAAATAAAGTATTAAGCCAAACCTTTATCTTTGGCTTCTTGCAGGCGGGCTTCAAAGTTGCTGAGATTGACGCCTGCCTGTTCGGCTGCGACAACTACTTCGGCTACAGATGCGCCGTGTTGCACTTGATGATAACCCCAAAGCAGGGAGCAACGTGTACCGGTACGGCAGAAGGCAAGAATGGGAGCCGGAGATTGTTGCAACAGATTTTGGAAGGCTGCAACATCGGCTGCGTTGATTTGAGGCGCAACGACGGGCTGGTGGGAAAATTGGTTGATGCCGGCCTCTTTAAACCAGTTTTGCACTTCGGCAAAAGCCGGTTGGTTTTCTTCTTCGCCGTCCGGGCGGTTGCAGATGACGGTTTGGATGCCGAGACGTACGGCTTCTTGGACATCGGCTTCGGTCAGTTGGGGGGCGATATAGAGGGTGTCAGTCAGTTTACGGATGGGCATAGTTTTTCCTTTCTTTATATTAAATGGATATGTTGATTTCAGACGGCCTAGGAAGTGGCAGGCCATTTGAAGTTTTATTTAATGATTGTACAACCAGTTTTCGAGTTTTTGTCGATCGGTAATGTGCAGCAGGGCGGTATTGGCTTCTGCTGCTTGAACTGTGATGCTGGTCTCGCGCAACAGGCCTTGGCGGAAGAAATGGATGGTGGTGCGCGTGCCGATAGGCAGTTTGCTCCACTGCGTTGCAAGGTCGTTGCAGGCATAGCCGCCTAAGGCGATGATTTTGTCTTGCGGGCAGAGTCCGGCATTTTCTGCGCTGCCGCCATTGAATACATGAGTCAGGACGGCATGGTCGCTGTTTTGTTTGAAACGTGCGCCCAAATCATTGGCGGGGGCAACCGATTGGGGTTCGCTTGCAAATGCTCCTCCGTGTTGGCGGGGCAGTGGGATAAAGTCAAGTTTGACACCTACGCTTTTCAGGTATTCTGCGAGTGGAAGGTCTTCGGTGCTGTATAAGGCCGTCTGAAAGAAGGTTTCTAAATCTAAATCGGTTATTTCTTGGCAGCGGATTTGCCAGTGTTTTTCGGGTATGCCTTGATGGGTGTTGCACCAGTCGCGATAGTGTTGCTGCATCACGCTGTCGAGGGTGTATTTGCCTTGGCTTTTTTCACGGATGATAAGGTCGAGGCAAAGTGCGGCCAGTGCGCCTTTTTGATAGTAGCTGACAATGGCATTGGGGCTGTTTTCGTCTTGTTTGTAGAACTTGTCCCATGCGCTGAAACTGGATTGGGCAAGTGTTTGTTTCAGACGGCCTTGTGTCTGCTGTACGCGTGTAATGCCTTGTGCAAGCAGGGTAAGGTAGGCTTCGGGGCTGATGGTTTTGCTTCGGGCTAGAAAGAGGTCGTCGTAGTAGGAAGTAATGCCTTCGAATGCCCAAAGTTGCTCGGTATAGTTTTCTTGGTCGAGATTGTAAGGTGCGAAGACGGCCGGTTTGATGGATTTGACGTTCCATGCGTGGAAGTATTCATGGGAGAAGAGGCCGAGCAGTTCGGTATAGGCTTTGTCGGCTTCGCCCATGTCGTAAGATGGCAGACTGTGGCGGTCGGCGAGTAGGGCGGTGCTGCTGATGTGTTCCAGTCCGCCGTAGAGGTTGTCGCCCAGATGTAGTAGGAAAAGGTATTCGGTAAATGGGGCAGGGGAGGGGAACATCGCCAACTCGGTTTCGCAGATTTTTTGAATATCGGCGAGGAAGCGGGCGCGGTCAAAATCGGGGTAGATACCGCTTAATGCAATACGGTGGGGAATACCTTGTGCTTCAAAGTCGAGGAATTCGATGATGCCTGTTTCAACAGGGTGATCAATAAGCTCGGCATATGAGGCCGTCTGAAAAGTGGTCGCCGAAATTTGTGGCAGGGGTGTGGCTATCTGCCATGTGTGCGGCAGGGTGGAAAACTCGATTTGATGTGGCCGGTATTCTTGTCCGTGGACTTTTAAGAATAGACACGCGCCGTCGAAAAAGCCGCGCTCGGTACTGAGGAATGAACCGCGAACAGACAAGTCGAATGCGTAGACGGTGTAGTAAATTTCCCACGCTCCATTGAGGGCTGGGGTTTGCCAATGGTTTTTGCTGGTTTGTGTCAGCGGCTGGGCTTTGCCGTTGCAGCGCGCGTTGATGTGTGTGATGTGGCGGGCAAAGTCACGGATGAGGTAGCTGCCGGGCACCCAGTTGGGTAAGCTGATTTCTGTTTCTGAATCATTGGTTTGAGTGAATGATAAGGTGATGTGCCATTCATGAGACAGAAAGTTGGGGGTAATTTTGTAATTAATCATAGCTATTGGTTAATTTGCTAAAGTTTATTAAGAGGGAGGGGTTTTAAAGGGTAGGCTTAATCTATATCAATAAAACTGTACGAAAAAGGGGGCTTGAAAAAATGCTGTGCCCGATTTATTGAATATGTTTAAATAATTTATTGATTATAAAAGAAATGAGATTATGTCTCACTAAAGTTTTTATGCAATATGGAATGTAATTTTGCTTGGCATGTTGTGGTGTCTATGTTAAATTTAGAAAAATTTGAGCCTTGGCCGTATTGTGCTTTTCGTAAATGCAGGGGTTAGGGTGAGATAAAAATTTTTTATACCCATAATTTATGGAGACTTCCATGGACACACAAACTTATAACTACAAAGTGGTGCGCCAGTTCGCCATCATGACTGTAGTTTGGGGTATTGTGGGCATGTTGGTCGGCGTTATCGTCGCTGCCCAGCTTTTTGCTCCGGCCCTAGATTTATCCAATATCGGACCTTGGTTCCACTTTGGCCGCCTGCGTCCTCTGCACACCAATGCGGTTATTTTTGCATTCGGTGGTTGCGGTTTGATCGGTACATCATACTACGTTGTTCAACGTACATGTAATACCCGTCTGTTTGGCGGTTGGCTGCCTGCATTTACCTTCTGGGGTTGGCAGGCTGTCATCGTGGCTGCGGCTATCAGCTTGCCTATGGGTTACACCCAAGGTAAAGAATACGCCGAGTTGGAATGGCCTATCGACATTTTGATTACGCTGGTGTGGGTTGCCTACGCCATCGTATTCTTCGGTACGATTGCTAAACGTAAAATCAAACATATTTACGTTGCCAACTGGTTCTACGGCGGCTTTATCTTGGCCGTTGCGCTGTTGCACATCGTCAACAATATCAGCATCCCTGCCGGTTTGATGAAATCTTATCCGGTTTACGCAGGTGCGATTGATGCGATGGTTCAATGGTGGTATGGCCACAATGCGGTGGGCTTTTTCCTGACAGCCGGCTTCTTGGGTATGATGTACTATTTCGTACCTAAACAAGCAGGCCGTCCGATTTACTCTTACCGCTTGTCCGTCGTCCACTTCTGGGCTTTGATTTTCACTTATATGTGGGCTGGTTCTCACCACTTGCACTACACTGCATTGCCTGACTGGACTCAATCTTTGGGTATGGTATTGTCTTTGATCCTGTTTGCGCCTTCTTGGGGCGGTATGATCAACGGTATCATGACTCTGTCCGGCGCATGGGACAAACTGCGTACCGACCCGATTTTGAAATTCTTGATCGTTTCTCTGTCTTTCTACGGTATGTCTACCTTCGAAGGTCCGATGATGTCTATCAAAACCGTTAACGCTCTGAGCCACTACACCGACTGGACTGTTGCACACGTTCACGCCGGCGCATTGGGCTGGGTGGGCTTTGTAACCATCGGTTCCGTTTACTATATGATTCCCCGCTTGTTCGGCAAAAATGAAATGTACAGCACCAAATTGGTTGAGGCGCATTTCTGGATCGCGACCATCGGCGTGGTTCTGTATATCGCTGCAATGTGGATTGCCGGCGTAATGCAAGGTCTGATGTGGGGTTCTTTGAATGACGACGGCACGCTGACTTATTCCTTCGTTGAATCCGTAAAACGTACCATGCCTTACTACATGATTCGTTTCACCGGCGGTCTTCTGTACCTGAGCGGTATGTGCATCATGGCATATAACGTTTACCGTACTGCTATCAGTGGTAAAGCAGTTGATGCTGAGATTCCTGCGGTTTCTCAAACTCAACACCACTAATGACAAGAAAGATAGGCTACCAAAATGAAATTACAACAATTAGCTGAAGAAAAAGTCGGTGTACTGATTGTATTCACCCTGCTTGTAGTCAGCGTCGGCCTTCTGATTGAGGCTGTTCCGCTGTTCTTCACCAAGGCAGTTACCGAACCTGCACCCGGCGTGAAACCATATAACGCCCTGCAAGTGGCAGGTCGCGATATTTATGTACGCGAAGGCTGCTACAACTGCCACTCTCAAATGATTCGTCCATTCCGTGCAGAAACTGAACGTTACGGTCATTACTCTGTTGCCGGTGAGTCTGTTTATGACCATCCGTTCCAATGGGGTTCTAAACGTACCGGTCCGGATTTGGCTCGTGTCGGCGGCCGTTATTCCGATGAATGGCACCGCATCCACCTGCTGAACCCGCGCGACGTTGTGCCGGAGTCCAATATGCCTGCATTCCCATGGCTCGCACGCAATAAAGTCGATGCCGAGGCAACTGTGGCGCATATGAAAGCCCTGCGTAAAGTGGGTACACCTTACAGCGATGAAGAAATTGCCAAAGCACCTGAAATGCTGGCTAACAAATCAGAGCTGGACGCTGTTATCGCCTATCTGCAAGGCTTGGGCTTGGCATTGAAAAACGTAAGGTAACATCATGGACGCTAACTGGGCTCGCTCGCTCTTTACTGTTTGGGTATTTATCAGCTTTATTTTAGTTCTCTATATTGTGTTCAATAGACGCAATAAGAAAAACTATGACGATGCTGCCAGCAGTATTTTCGATAATGACGAACAAAGACCGTCTGAAAAGGACGATCAAGCTCAGTCAGTCCGTGATCACGGAGCAAAATAATGAACACAACATCCCAATTTACCAGTAGTTTCTGGAGTATATATATTGCCGTTATCGTCGTGCTCAGCTTCATCGGCCTGGCTTGGCTTCTGCTTTCGCAAAACGTTGTGAAACGCCCTAAAAAAGGCGAAGAAGTAAAAACCACAGGTCATGAGTGGGACGGCATTTCGGAGTACAACAACCCTCTGCCACGTTGGTGGTTTTGGCTTTATGTCTGCACATGGCTGTTTGGCGTCGGCTACCTGATTATGTATCCAGGTATCGGCGATTACAAAGGCCTGTGGGGCTGGAGCAGCCATGGTCAATATGAAGAAGAAGTTGCCAAAGCCAATCAGCAATACGGTAAAGTGTATGCTAAATTTTCCAATATGCCGATTGAGAAAGTGGCTAAAGACCCTGAAGCCCGTGCTATTGCACAAAACCTTTTCAATACCTACTGTATCCAATGTCACGGCTCAGATGCCAAAGGCTCCAAAGGCTTCCCGAATTTGACCGACGACGATTGGTTGTGGGGTGGCGAACCTGAAAAAATTCAGGAAACCATTGAAAAAGGCCGTACTGCCTCTATGCCGGCATGGGGTCCTGCTTTGGGTGAAGAAGGCGTGAAAAACGTAACACAGTATGTTATGTCTCTTTCTAAACCTAAAGGTCAATACGACGAAGAACGTGCAGAACGCGGTAAAGCCCTGTTTAGCGGCCCACCTGCCAACTGTTTCACTTGTCACGGCGACAAAGGTCAAGGTATCCAAGGCCTCGGCCCGAATCTGACCGACGATGTATGGTTGTGGGGCGGTACTCAAAAAGCGATTACCGAAACCATTACCAACGGCCGCAGCAGCCAAATGCCTGCTTGGGGTCACTTCCTTGACAAAGACAAGCTGCACATCATGACCGCTTATGTTTGGGGTTTGTCCAACAAAGACGGTAAAAAAGCTCCTGCTAAAAAAGCCGAGCCTGCTCCGGTAGCTCAACCTGCCGATGCTTCTGCTCCGGCGGCTGCTTCTGCTCCTGCTGCCGATAAAGCTGCTTCAGATGCTAAAGCTGCTCCGGCTGCTGAAGCCAAACCTGCTGAAAAAGCAGAAGCAGCTCCGGTTAAGGTAGATGGCAAAGCTGTTTTTGAAGCCAACTGTAAAACATGTCATGGCGGTATGATTCCGGGCGCACCTGTTGTCGGTAAAAAAGACGACTGGGCTCCTCGAATTAAGCAAGGTAAAGATACTTTGCACAAACACGCGCTTGAAGGTTTTAATTCAATGCCTGCCAAAGGCGGCAACAGCAGCTTGAGTGACGATGAGGTTAAAGCGGCTGTAGACTTTATGGCAAATGAGTCCGGTGCAAAATTCTAATTTTGAGTCGGATTGAAAAAAGCGTACCTAACAAGGTACGCTTTTTTATATTTGATAAAACCAATAAGAGAAGACATATCAAAGAGGTGAAATATATAAGGCCGTCTGAAACATTCAGACGGCCTTTGTTCTTGGTTCAACCAAAATTAATCAATCCAAAGTGGACGTACTGCGTTTCAGGAACCATTCGCTGAAAGGCCACTCGACGCTGTCGAGTAAGTTTTTGGTAATTAGCCCCAGTTCCGTATCGCCTTCGATTTGCAATTTACGGTTGAAAAATAAGGTATCGGGATCTTCCTCGCGCATTATCATGCGCATGAAGTCTATACCGTTGGCGGCCAGCCTCAGATCGGGGGTGCCGCTGAAGTTGTCGTCCAGGAATTTTTCCGTATCGGCACTAAACCGCACTTTGATACCGGCATCCAAAACTTCGATTTCGAATTTTCTTCCGGCAAAAAGTTCCATATCGGCAGGCAGTAAACCTTTTTTCAGCATGGTATTCAATACGGAGACCAAAACAAAGCGTGGAGGTTTGCCGGGAAGTTTGGTACCGATTTTTGCCATCCATTTGGGTAATATGATTTCAGGCAGCGCCATAATATGTCTCCTTCACGGTTTCAATACCGGGCTGACCGCGCCAATAGCCGTCAACCAGTGTTCCGGTAGTCAGTCGTTCCAACTCGGGGCAGACATCTTCCCATGTGGCTTTTCCGTCCAATACATCGCGGTGAATTTGGATAATTTCAGCCATGCTGTGCATTTGTGGCGACAGTCTGAGCATATTCACGCCGATTTTATTCAAGTCTTCATGGTGGGGCAGTAGGTTTTGGCAGCCGTAAGACATGGTTTGGATGCCGTTGATGGTGAGAAACGGCTGGCCTTCTCGCGTATTCATGGCCATACCGTGCTCATGATCGAGGCAGCGGAACTCGCAACTGTCTTTATTCAGATTGTAATGGCGGGCGGTAAAGCAACGTGATGAATAGGCAAGCGGCATTTTACCCCAAGCGAAGAGTTCAGTTTCAATGCCGTCTGAAGCCTTGATGATTTCGGCAACCTTATCGCGGCTTAGCTCGGACGGTGCAATCCAGCGGAATGCCCCTAATTTTCGGAATACGTCCAAAGTAGTTTCGTTGTAGATATTCAGGCTTGCACCGGCAACAAAAGGAATGCCGTGTTCGCGTGCCAATTTGACCGCCCCCATGTCGTTGGCTTCAACTTTAAACTTTCCCTGCTCCGTGATTTTGCGCAAGCGTTTCAGATCGGATTCGCTTTCGAGCAGGACTTGTGAAGAAAGAATAATCTCCTTACCGCTTTCCGCCAAGTCTTCAGCCAGTCCGAACCAGTCGGCAAAGCGCATTTTCTGACGGCGTGAGCAGACTACCTCACCCAAATAGACCGTATCCAACGGCGTATCCAGCATGGAAACGTAAAATTCCAGCAGGGCTTCTTTTTGCCAGAAAAATAAAATAGGGCCCAGCGACAATTTCAATGAATTCATTTTCTTCCCCTTATTTCCATGGGCGGTTGTATGCGCCCAAAGTTGTCTGATGACCTTCCGAAACTTTGCTCAAGGCATTGTTCCAGGACGGATTGACTTTGAAATGCGATGGGTCGGCTGCAGCTGCATCCAGTGCTTGGCGCAGGGATTTGGTTACTTGCGCCGTATACATCGGACTGCGTTGGCGTCCCTCGATTTTGATGGCGGACACACCGATTTTGATGAGTTCGGGCAACATTTCCAAAACATTCAGGCTGGTCGGTTCTTCCAAAGCATAGTAAGTTTCATCATTGACTTCAAAGCGGCCTTTGCACAAGGTTGGATAACCTGCCGGTTCATTGGGTTTGTATTGGTCTATCAATACCTGGTTTAGACGTACGTTCATGCGGTCGGGCAGTTGTTCCCAGCGGACGGATTTTGCCGGAGAGCAGACACCTTGCATATTGGGCGATTCGCCTGTTGCATAGCTCGACAAGATGCAACGGCCTTCCACCATCACACACAAACTGCCGAAACCAAAGACTTCAATTTCCACATCAGTATTGTCAATCACATGTTTGACCTGATCGATGGTCAGCACGCGCGGCAAAACGGCACGACGGATGCCGAACAGCTCTTTCATCATATTGATGGCTTCGTAATTGGTGGCCGAACCTTGTACCGACATATGCAGGCGTAAATTCGGATGTTTGTCTGCCGCATACGCCATGATGGCGGGGTCGGCAACAATAATCGCATCGGCCCCCAAATCCGCCGCCGTATCCACAGCAGCGTGCCAACGCTCCACTTGGCCGGCTTGTGCGAATGTATTGATGGCCATCAGTACATTGCGTCCGCGCGCATGGGCGTAAGCTACGCCTTCCCGTGCCGATTTCATATCGAAATTCAGTCCCGGAAAGTTTCGTGCATTGGTCGCATCTTTCAAACCCATGTAAACCGTGTCCGCACCGTTGTCCACAGCGGTTTTCAGTGCAGGCAGGTTGCCGGCGGGGCAGACCAATTCTGGAATTTTTTGCATTTTGTGTTCCTCGTCTTGATGATAACCTCTATCGGGTTAATCAATATTTTGTAGAATTCTGAATATTTTATGGATTAATGACACAAGATATGCTGACTTAAATCAAATCGAAAAATTCAGGTTGACGTAGGCATATTGTTTACAAAATCTTAACAGATGTTGTTTTTTATATATTTCATGTGCTTAAAAATTTTGATGACGGATTTTGTTTCAAAATCGGCTTATGTTTTTAACTATCGCATTTATTAATTTTTACAATAATAGCGATAGAAAAATGAAAAAAGGCCGTCTGAAAATCTGGTTTCAGACGGCCTTTCGCTTTAAAGGGGTAGATTTATGAGAAACCCAAGCGTTTATCGGGTCGGGTAAACACAAAAATAAACAGAGAAGTTAACGCGCCCAAAGTATCGGCAAGCATGTCTTTTTGCGCGTCCCAAATATCGCCTTGAGAACCTAAGAACTCCAGTCCGGCCTCTCCGCCGTCGATGACAGCATATTGCCATTCGATGATTTCATAGGCGGCAGCCACGCTCATAATGAAGAATAGGGAGAAAAATAAGGCCAACAGCAGGTTGCACAGCTTGCGGCGCAGTAGCCACTCGGCCATTGGATAGGCGTAGAAGCCGATGATGTAATGGGCAATACGGTCGTAATGATTGCGGTTTTCGCCCAAAATTGGTTCGACAAAGCGGTTGATAGATTCAAACGGTACATCTGCAAAAGTGTAGTATGCACCGATGGAATGCATGATCAGCCAGAAACTTATGAATAAGTAGGCCAGGTTGCTGAAGCGAAAAATGCGGTAGGTGCCAACCAGAAGGAAGAATACGGATGCTACGGGGATGATTTCGGCGTACCAGACCGCGCGGTCATGAGGATTAATGCCTGACCAAACAATAAGGGCGAAGATAATCGTAGCAAGAAAAATGGGAAAGATTGGAGAAGGTTTATTCATGTTGTGTGTATGTAGTAACAATGGTTGCGTATTGTATAACGAATTGGCAGGGCTGGCAGTTTCATACATTCAAGGCCGTCTGAAAACATCTTTCAGACGGCCTGAAGTTTAGCCGTTCCAGAAATAACGGGTGATGTGGAAAAACACAGGTGCAGCAAAACAAATCGAATCCACACGGTCAAGCATACCGCCGTGGCCGCGTATCATATTGCCCCAGTCTTTGACACCGTAATCGCGTTTGATGGCAGACATAACCAGGCCGCCAAAGAAACCCATCAGGCAGACGATAAAGCCGATAACGGCTGCTTGGCCGTGGGAGAACGGCGTAATCGGCGCCATCAGTGCGGCAATGGCCGTGGCCGATAAAATACCGCCGACAGTGCCGGAAATAGTTTTGGACGGCGAAAGCGAAGGCATAATTTTTGCACCGCCAATCAGTTTGCCCCAAACGTATTGCAACACATCCGATACTTGTACCACCCCAATCAGGAAGATCAGCAACAGGATATTGTTGCTATTATCGAAGCCGTCCAAGTCTAGAAACATCAGCGCCGGAACATGGGACAGACAGAAGATGCAAATCATCGCCATCCATTGCGTTTTGGCGGCGCGTTCCAAAAAATGCGCGGTTTGGCCGCTGAGGCTGGCAATAATCGGCAGTATCAAAAAGCCGTAAACCGGAATAAAAATGCTGAACATGCCGTACCAGCCGTCATAGACGAAATAGTATTGCACCGGCAGAAGCAGGTAAAAGCAGACCACCATACTGTAATAGTCGCTGCGGCGACGATAGACGAGGGTCATAAACTCGCGCAATGCGGCAAATGAAATCAGGAAAAACAGTACAACCGTCCCGATTTTGCCGAACCAAAATGCACCCAGCAACACCAACGTCATCAGCCACCATGCATAAATACGGGCATTGAGGTTGGCGATGGTGGCATTATCTGCGCCGTTTTGGCGCTTGAGCCATTGTCCGATGATGCTGGCAAAACACAATACGGCAAATACGCCGACAAAAATATAGCTGGCTTGCGGAGTCAGATGAGCGGCGGCTTGTTCGACAATGATTTGTTGGGAAGTCGTAGAAAGGCTCATGCTTGTCCTCCTTTGTTTTGCTGAACTTCAGATTCATTTTGGCGAAGCTCGCCGCGGTCGTTTTCAGACGGCCTGAGTGCCAGCAATGCTTCACGGCTGCGTGTCAAAAAGCTGTCTTTGTCTTCGTTTTCTTGCAAGGTAAGCGGCTGTCCGATATGGACTTCACACAAAAGCGGTATAGGCAGGATTTTGCCTTTGGGCAGTACGCGGCTGATGTTGTCTATCCAAATCGGCACAAATTCGGTATTGGGTTTACTTTTCGCCAGATGATAAATGCCGGACTTGAACGGCAGTAGGATGGTGTTGTCGTCAGTGTTACGCGTACCTTCAGGGAAAATAATCAAAGAGTCGCCTGCGTTTAGCGCGTCTTTCATCTGTTCGGTAATCGCTTGCGGATTATCGCTATGGCGCGGAATCAGCAAGGCGTTGAAAACATTTTGAATGATGTAGCGTTTGAGTTTGCTCGTCAGCCAGTAATCCGAACCGGCGACAGGGCGCGTGGACAAGCGCCAGCGGCGGGGCAGGGAAATCCACACCAATACAAAATCACCATGGCTGCCGTGATTGGCGTAATAGACTTTTTGGTGCTGATTGAATGTCAGCTCGCGCGGGCTTTTAGGGCGTACGCCCGTAAGGAAAGAGACCGACAGACACAAGGCTTGGTCGGTCAGCCAGGCAAGTTGTTTTTTGAGGAAGTTTTTCATTGTTTCTGCCTTTTGAAGTGAGATACCGCTCTAGATTTGGTTTGGGTAAATCAGCCAAAATAATCAAATGCTTTGGATAAGCAAAATTAAAAATTGGGCGGCGGTCAGGTATAAGCTTTTGCGCCATAAGGAAAGTGCGCCGTTTATCCGTTGGGGCAAAGTACGGCTGCCTGAAATTTGACGCAAACCGTTTTGCTGTAAGGCGTGGTCAAAGTCTTCAGGAGAGTAGCGGTTGTCGGCAAAGTCTTGGAACACGAGACGGTCGAAGTGAATGCGGATATGGCAGTACAGCAAAACCGCTGCCAAGACAAGTTGTACCGCAAACCATGCGCCGCCATATTTTGCCGAAAAGGCGAGCAGCAAGGCGTTGCAGGCGGCAACATAATGTGTGGTAGAGAGCAGGTGGGCAGTAATACGGCTATCGGTTGCGTTGTCCATCATTATCCTTGTTTTAAACGGTTGACCGCAGCTTGGACTACTTGGGCAGTGGCCGGCGATAATACCATTTGCGGCCGAGCCTGTTTGAGTTCGGCCTTCGCTTGCGCCAAGTTTTTGCAGCCACCATAGACCAGTAGCCACGTCAGCACCACTGCGGCACTTCTTCCATAACCCAAAGCGCAACATACCAGCACTTTGCCGTGTTTTTGGCGTAAGGTTTCCAATATCAAGGCCGTCTGAACCAAATCGTTTTCAGACGGCGTTACCATATCCAGTAAAGGCAGAGCGCGATATTCTCCCTGATAGCTACAGCAGGGATATTCGGCGCATACATCCAATACGGCAGGCAGATGGTTTGAAATCCCTAAAACGCTGCCAATCCATACATCATTGCGGACTTGTGCCGTTTTCGCCTTACCGCGTAACCAATACGCCATGTTTAGCCGTACGCCCACCAGATAAGGCAACAGCAAAACCGTCGCTGCCGCCGATAATTTACCGTTAGCCTGTTTTTGGAATACGTTTGCATTTCCAGTCAAATAGGCAAAAGCCACCATCAGCAAAGACACGCTAATCCATATCGACCACAGCCACGCGCCACCCAGCAACGCGGGCAACGCCGTCAAACACGCGCCAAGCAAATACAGCAGCACAATCTTTCTTGAGCGTACATCACTTGATCCCAGTTTTAACGGCGAAGTCATCTGACGCGGGAAAGCCCACAACACCAGCCAGCCGAGCAATGCTCCGGTTGGTACGTCAATAAAATGATGTTGATAAGTTGTCAGTACCGACAAGGCAATCAGGCTTTGCCATAAGAAAAGCGGCAGGCGGATTTTAGGAAAGCGCGTCCAATAAAATGCACCCACGATAATTGCCAACGCGATATGCAAAGATGGTGCTTGGTTATACGGCAAATCAAATGCAGCCAATGAATCAAACAGCCAGCCTGACAGTCCATCGGCAGGCGGTTTAGGCCACCCGAAACGCAGCGGAAACAGCACAAAGCAAACAGTCGCAATCAGTTGGGCGGCTACAAGGTGCGCTACATATCGGTTTTGTTCATGTGTATCACGGCAAAGAAAAAATGCCGTAGCATACATCAGGTTCAGCGACCAATAAGGCACAATCGTCCATGCCCAAAACGGAATATTGCGCTCCCATGCAAAAGCAATTTCAGGCACATAGTCCAGCGATGCCGCATAATGATTGGACAAGCCGTAGCTGGTGTAAAACAAGATACCGACTGAAATCAGCTTGAGTAGGGAAGTTTTGAGGGAGGGTTTCATGGATAGGTACATGGTTTAAATAAGGCCGTCTGAAAGTTAAAAAATTGTTCAGACGGCCTTTATTTTTATTTCTTCACTGCCAAGCTCACGGTGAAAATACCGTCTTCGTCTATCCATTGATGGATTTTTTCAAAACCGGCTTTTTCAACCAACTGTTCCATTTCCTGCTGACTGCGGCGGCGCATTACCCAGTTTGGGCTGCCTGCTTTGTGGCTGGTCAGGGCGCGGGCAATCATTTCCAGTTGCGGATGCCACGGCTGGCCGGTATAGATCAGGTAGCCGCCGGTTTCAATGGCTTCGCCGAAGCCGTAGAGCGAGTTCAAAATCAAATCATTGTCGGCAAACAATTCATGTAGGCCGGAGACGATGCCTAGGGTAGGGCGCGGCTGTAAATCGTGATAATTGGCGCGGTCGTAGGCATTGACTTCATTGAAGGTTACCGTGTTTTGCAAGCCGCGCTCGGCAATCAGCTTGCGGCCGGCTTCGACATTAATCGGGCTGTAATCGCGCAAGCGTACGGAATCAGGCAATGTGTCGGCAGTCAGGGCATCCAATACATAGCGGCCATGACCGGACGCGATATCCAAAACGTGTACAGGTTTGCCTGCTTCATGCAATTTAGCTGAGGCCGTCTGAATGGCTTTGCCGATATTGACTTTGCGTTGACGGATACCGCGCCAGCCGATGGCGTTGAGATAGTATTTGTCCACCCATACACCGAAAGCATTGCTGCCTTGCGGTTGATTGCGGTAGACGTAATCCAGTGTACTGCCCGAATCAAAACCTGTTTCTTGACCGATTCTCAAGCCCTCACTCCAGCGCGAACCCAGTTTGAGCGAGGCGCGATATGTTGCCCAAAATGCGCCGCAAGGCGTACAAACAGGCAAAGGCGTAGCCAGTTCGTCAGCTTCACGACGGCTGTCTCCAAACAAGTGCGCTTGAGTCAGATCGACTTGTTGCAAAGGCTGATTGAAACGCTCGCGGATAAAACGGCGCATTTCGACAAACGCGATTTCACGGTCTTGCTCGCCTAACGTATCGTGGTAGAAACCGGGCAGGATATGGCGCTCTTTAATATGGCTGCCTAAGCGGTTGTAGAAATCGTGTTGCGGTTTGTGATGAACAACCCAATCGCTGCCTGAGATCAACAGTTGTACAGGCGTAGTAATCGCTTGTGCATCGGCAACAACGCGCTCGGCCGTTTCATATAAACCCAGCAGGATGCGCACAGAAATAGCGCGGGCAATAAGCGGATCATTGTCGTAGCTTTTTTGACGTTCGACGTTGTGGGTCAGATAGTGGGCTTTGACGTAGCTGTTGACAAAGAAATTTCCACGCCATTTTTGCATGATTTTTAAACCGGTACGGGCAAACGGAACATAGAGTTTGACTTTGAACGCAGGCGAAGCCAATACGGCGCAACGGATTTTCGGCGCGTAATCGTGCAACCAAGTAGAAACCAATACCGCACCAACACTTTGTGCGATAACGCAAATGTTTTCAGGTTTGATGCTGTATTCGCTTTGAATGTGTCGGATAAAATCGTCCACATCTGCAACCGAAGTGCCGATACTCGGACTATCGCCGCGTTCACCGGGGCTGTAACCATGACCGCGCGCATCCCAAGCGAAATAGGAAAAATCGTTGAAACCCAGCTCATCCGCCACAAACATCATCCGGCCGGAATGCTCATGTCCGCGATGGAACAGCACAATGGCTTTGTCAGAAGAACCATCGGCAGCAGGGCGATAGCGGTAGAAAAGCGAAGTACCGTCTTGGGTAGAAAAGTATTTTTGCTGTTCGGACATGAGAAACTCCTAATAGTCATATTTTTTGAACAGTATCATGACATATCGGATAAATGCAATGATTATCCGATAGACGGACGAATGAAATGATGGGGAGATATGGTAAAAGATGGTTTCAAATTTCACTTAAAACTGGTGACAGTGATTGTTAAAAGGGTTAGATAGAGGGGGGATAACTTTACAAACTACTACCGACATATCATCATAAACTTTTTGTTTCGCCATTAATTTACGAAATATAGTCAGATGGGACGTGTCGTTATCATATTCAAGAGTGCGAATGATTTAAAGGAGAAAATGGATAATGAAGTAATGACCTTAGGAGAAGCCATTAAGAAGTATCCGGGATACTACATCGACGAAGAACGATATCGTACTGAGAGAAGTATCTTTGGTCGAGTGATGTACTTCGGGGAGGTAATTGACGATAATAAATATATCAAAGTTAGATGTATGTATCGTCATGACTTACCTAAAGTCTAATCTAATTTAAAAGGAATATGTTAAAATGGACAACAAAGAAGAAGTTGTCTTTGCTAATTTTAACAATAGTAAAGAGGTACTAGATCTGGCTAAGAAGATGATCTTTTACTTCTTTACTATCAATAGCGAAGGCATCCTTAGTGTTAATAAAGAAACATGTGGTGTACTAGGTGGTAATAATCATGGTTGGTTTAGTATTATACCTGACAATGAAATTATGTCCTTTTTAAGGAGGATTCTTCCTAGAAGTCAAATGAAGAGCTTTTACGGTATAGGTGATTGTGATGATCGTCGTAATCATGCTATCGAATCTTTAAAGACTGCCGTGAAAGTTCATTTGATGAGATTAGGGGTTAAAAATCCTTATGTCATCCAGGATAGGTACATGCTGTTTGCCACTATTCCTGACACGAATAGTGGTTTGCATGAAACCGATTGTGATCTCTACAATGTATGGGATTCTGACCTAAAATATAATCCTACGATTAATGGTAATAATGTATTTGGCATCCGTGTTAATAAAAATGACGGATCGTACAGTACGTTAATTTTATTTAATAGTCTAAAGAACGCATTAAAATTCCGTGATCGTATAAATGTATTCTATTATTTAGTTAATTGCAAAACCAAGTTAGATATTGAGTATTTTGATCTCAATGACAGTTACAGACCAAATGCATTCTTTACAGATGATTTTGGTTTTGTTGATGGTGACGGATTGGAGAATGGAGTAAAAATTGAACTTGTCGATTCTACTCCTGATTACCATTTCCAGAAAAGTGAAAATTTCTCTATCATTACTGTTAACAATACTTTTGAATTAACTAATGATGTATTCCAATATTCTAGTTTCGGTTCGGAATACCGTCCTAGTAAACTGCTGAATAAAATCATCGAAGAAACTGAGTTTGACTTTACTAATGTTGTAGTGGAACAAGATAATACGGGTCGTTTTTTGTACCTTATTAACTTCAATCAAGCAAAAGCTGATGACCTACATCATTACGATCTAGTCACTGATTATTTCATGGCGATGTATTATTTCAATACACTTTGTGAAGAACGTTCTAAATTCATAGCTGTCGATATTTGGGATTTAGCTGTTAAGCTTTACGAGTATGTTGAGTATTACGATTTTATCTTTTCGGAACTCAGTAAACTTGAATATGTTAATACTGGTATTGCTTATCAATGCATTGAAAGATATGTCAATAACTCGAAGAATCTAAAAATCATTACTGTCAAATTCGATAATCACGAAAGAATTGTCGTTTCTGACGTTATGGGTGGTAGGTACTCACCAACAGAACTTCAAGTATTTGATAATTCCTTAGATGATCCAGTTAATATTTGGGATTCTGACACTGGCAGTATCGATACCACGGATAAGATCTTTGAAAAGAAAGCAGTTAAATTACAAAATGTGTATCTTAAAAATACCTTTGGAAAGAAAATAGATAAATACAATAAAGAGATTTATGGACTTATTAGTGTCATTATTACAGATATTGATTCTGAAAGTATCCACGAACTCGATAAAAGTCTTATCGATTTTCTTAACGAAAAATTAGTATATATCCATACTGATGGTTCGGTGTCGAAGCCTTTTGAAAATGGTAAACCAGTATGTACTGTTTCTGATTTCTCATTTTTCGACTATATTTTATTCACTAATACTAACGAGAGTGATGACGAAGAAGATTTCGAAACTGATTTCAGAAATGGTTATGAAAACATCGTCCAAGGTATTTATTCTAATAAGGTAATTGGAGAATTCGTAGAATTTAAAAATGTTAATTACGAAGTAACTAAGGTCTACCAACCATTTGAATTACTTCCAGTAAACAAACTTTATGGTGGGTATATTTAAAAGAATATCCTTTCTGTAAATAAAGTATATGAGTTTTAGATATATTTTATAAATACAGAAAGGAATCTCTATATGGGTATCTTTGATAAATTTTATGGTTTTCTAAATAAATATATATTCTCTTTGTTGCCAAATTTTTTCTCTTATTTCTTCTGAAAGAGCGTCGCTTAGGCCGTCTGAACAAAGCAGCAGGCTTTCTCCTGCTTTAAGCGTAAGTTCGATATGACACATTTTGTCTTGGAATTCGGAATAATCTGCTGCTAGATAAGAAGAAACGCCGCCATATATGGTGGCGAACTCTTCTTCTTTTTTATCCGACAAACCATCCAGCAATTCGGAGAGTATCGAGTGATCTTGGGTCAGTTGCTTCCATTTTCCTTGTGTATCAATCAAATAGGCGCGACTGTCGCCTACGCTGATGATTTTGGTTTTGCCGGTGGTTTGGTCGATTTCGGCGGCAACAAAAGTGGTTGAGGAACCAAAATAATCCTCTGCCAACTCTTTAGATAAAGCGGCTTGTACATGATTGATGGTTTGACGGCTGAGTTTGGCTATACGGCTTAATAGGTGCATGGCTGCTTTCGGGACGGTTGCTATTGGAAATGCCGTCGGCTATCCCGATGATAAAGCGTGGACGGGTTTCAAGGCGTGTTTCAGCGGTCTTGAGTTTATATTGAAACACTTGTTCGCCGTTAAAAAGGGCATCTTGGTTGTGTTGTTTGTTGCTGCCGATTTGTTGGCAAAAGGTGATTTCGCAAAATTTGTTCATGATTTGTCTGTTTGTTGGGTGAATATTCATTGCAGGCTTTTCATTTTTTCTAACCCTCCGGATTTACACTTGGGTAATACGTTTGAAATTTGATGATTAAGGTTAAAGGCCGTCTGAACAGTTTTCAGACGGCCTTTACTGCGTTTAACCAAGCACTAATTAACTGCTAATTTTGTCATGTTTTAATACATCCATCGAAACCCGAATACACATTTAAAAAGGAAATCAAACATGAAAAAATTCTTATTGACCGCCATCGTTGCTTTGTCTGCCGCTACTGCCGGTGCCAGCGATTATATCGAACACAAAATCTACAGCGACAAAAACTTCGAGCAAAATCGTGCTAAAGCCGTAAAAATGTTGGAACAACGCGGCTATCATGTTCACGATGTTGAAGCCGATAGCCGTCGCGGTCAGCCTGTATTGGATATCGAGGCTTTTAAAGATGGTAGTGAGTACGACATTGTTTTGTCTTACCCTGATTTGAAAATTATTAAAGAACGCATCGATTATTAATATTTCGATATAAAGTGGATTGTCGCAGGGCTTTTGGTCCTGCGACAGTTTGCTATTTAGGCATTTAAAGAATGTAAACAGCATGTAAATTACCTGAAATAAATGAACTAAATATGCTTTTTATTTTCCATTTAATTCAAAGTGTTTGATGTTGGGAGTCATGATATGAGTTTGAATGATTGGAAGGAAGATGGTCGGCCGAAGCAGATGGGTGACCAAGAAAAACCTTTAAACGACGGCGCTGCTGCTGAATCCCAACAGGATGTTGATTTTTGGGATCGTAATCAAAACGGTGTTGTTGAAAACGAAGTTGAGGTTGTGGCTGACGCGGTAGAAATTCAGGAAACGGTAGAAGGTCAGGAAGTGGTTGAACATCCTGAGATGCCGTCTGAAAAAAACGAGAAGAAGCCCAAACGCAAAAAAGACAAGGCGAAAAAGAAAAAAAATAAAGCCGAGGATTTGAATGCGTCTGATCTGTTGGGTACGAATAAGGGTGTGGAAACCATGTTCCGCAACGCCGTACGTTCAGAGATGGAATTGTTGGCGCTGGCGGCAACCAAAGCGAATATTATGATTTCGCTGAATGGTTTTATTGTTTCTGCGCTGATGATTTCGGGCGCGTTTATTTTTTCATCGTCGCCCGAATTTTTGATTCCGGCCAGTACGTTTATGATTACCGCCGCCGCGTCCATCGTGTTTGCGCTTCTGTCCGCTTCGCCGGAACGTATCGGTAAAATGCAAGCGGCGCGTACATGGTTTAAGGATTTTGTCCGCGGCCGTTCGAAACTGCGGGATTTGAAAACCCGCCTCAGCAGTACCGAAACGCGCTTTTTTGGCGGCAGCCAACCCAATATTTTGATTTATGAAGACCGTGTGAAACTGCAAAAAGATCAATATTGGGAAATGATGCAGGAGATTATGGGCGACCGTAAACAAATCTATGAAAAGATGAGCGACCATCTTTATTGGCTTGGTTTATTGGCGGATAAACAGTTCAAATACATTAACTTATCTTACGCGGTATTCCGCTGGGGCTTGCTGGCTTCGCTGGCGGCATTTATCGGCGTGAAAACATTGCCGTCATTGCTGACGCCTCCGGCCAACAACGCGGCAGAGTTGCGTTCGCTGGGTATCAATATGTTTAACGGCGTATTTGAGCCTTCTGCCGTACAACAGCTTCCGGATGGTAAGTTGCTGATTGCGGAAGACGAACCCAACCATGCGTTCAGTATCATCAGCATTGATAAAACCGGCAGGTTTGTGGAAGACGAGGCATTGGATACACGCGTGATTACTGGTTTCAAACGTCGTCTCAGCGACTTGGAGGCGTTGGCACGCGACGATGAAGGCTTTATCTACGCGTTGACTTCACACTCGCGCACCCGTAAAGGCAACCGCTCGCCTGACCGCGAACACCTGATGCGCTTTAAAATCCAAGACGGCAATGTGTTGGGGCTGACCAGCTACGACAATCTGACGCAGGTTTTGGAAACCGATCACAAACTGCATGATTTGATTCGCGAGCGAACCAAGGCAGAAGTATCTTTTGAAGAAATCAATATTGAGGGCATGGCGTTTGATCCGGTGAAAAAACGTCTCGTTTTGGGATTCCGTGATCCTGAGTTCAACAACATGGCTTTGGTTGCGTTTATCAGCAATCCGAAAGATGTGTTTGAGCGCAATGCTAAGCCTGAGTTTGATGAAGTGGCGGTGATTGATATTGATGGCGGCGGTATCCGTTCCCTCAACTATGATCCTGTGTTGAAAACCTACGTGATTGCCAATGAAGTGAAGGATGAGAATGGACAGAAATTCTCACAACTGTGGACTTGGAGTGGTAATCCGACCGATGAACCGCAAAAAATCTCCCTGCCTAATCTGCAACACATCACCAACGTTGAAGCAGTCGATTCGATTACCGTTAACGGCAAGCCACAGATGATTCTGATGGGCGATGAAGGCAATGCTTCACAGAAAATTACTGCCAAGTATATGTTGGTAGATTACAGTCAACTGGGTAAACAGTAAGTTATCTTGGCGTATAGATAAAAGGCCGTCTGAAACCGATAGTTTATGGTTTCAGACGGCCTTTTTTGTTTTCAGTAAAACAGGGGGATGGGTTTAAATACTCTAATCAACGGTGATTAACCCAAGAATGTGGACAAGTTTCAGACGGCCTTCAAGCCATTGATGACACGTTTGTAGCAGGTATAAACCAATGCCGCGCAGGCCAGCCACATAAGGATATAGAAAGTCGAATGGAAGCTGCCGGCGATTGCATACCATACTGCCAATGCGCCGATAAAGAATGCGCGGTCGCTTTTGCCGAATGGCCCATCATAACGACGGCCGTTACCGTGGACTTGTCCCAAAACGCCGCAAAACTCGGTCATTGCCGCCAGCCAAATAAACAGGGCAATTTGCACGCCGCAGAAGGGCGCGATGAAGGCAAAAGGCAGATACAAAGCAGCATCGGCGGCAATATCGGTGATTTCATTCAAATAACCGCCTAATGCCGATTGCTGACCGAACTCCCGTGCCAACATGCCGTCCATCGCATTCAGCGCCATGCGGACAAACAACCAGATCGGCAAAAGCCAGAATAATGTGGATACACCTGCAAACAATGCTAAAAGCAAACCGATCAAAATGGAAACGGCGCAGGCAAACAGGGTAACCTGATTGGCAGTAATACCTTTTTGATACAGTCGCTTAACAATGGGGCGCAACAGGTTTTGAAATTTTGGTTTCAGGGCGTAGATGCTCATAATTATGCTATATAAAAGAAAATGAAGTGCCGTGATTATAGACGAAATCCGTTATAATCCGTCAATCTTCGAATCACGCGGTTCGCAAACCTCCCGCGTTAACAAAACTAGGAATTTACTATGGAAAAACAGCAGGCACTCGTTATTTTTTCGGGCGGGCAGGATTCAACAACCTGCCTGATTCAAGCAATTCAAACATATGGCCGTGAGAATGTGCAGGCCATCACTTTTCAATATGGGCAACGCCACGCTATCGAATTGGAGCGAGCGCGTTGGATCGCCCAAGATTTGGGCGTAAAGCAGACAGTGCTAGATTTGAGCCTGATGCAACAGATTACGCATAATGCCTTGATGGATGATACGGCATCCATTGAAACAGCTTCAGACGGCCTGCCCAATACATTTGTAGATGGACGCAATGCTTTGTTTTTGCTTTACGCCGCTATTTATGCCAAAGGGCAGAGGATACGCCATATCATTGCCGGCGTGTGCGAAACTGATTTTTCCGGTTATCCAGATTGCCGCGATGTGTTCGTCAAGTCGATGAATGTCACGCTGAATCTGGCCATGGATTACGCTTTTCAAATTCACACGCCCTTGATGTACCTGACCAAAGCGCAAACATGGGCGCTGGCAGATGAAATGGGTGCGTTGGATTATATCTGCGAACATACGCACACTTGCTATAACGGTGTTGTCGGTGGATGCCATGAATGCCCAAGCTGTATTTTGCGCGAGCGCGGTTTGTCAGAATATTTGGAAAGTAAAAAGGCCGTCTGAATTAAGAGGGGCATATATTTCTAATATCCAGTTGTACGAAAAGGCCGTCTGAAAAATTCATTTCAGACGGCCTTTGGCTATGTATTTTGTTCTGCTTAGAACAGCAAATCTGCAGGTTCGCTGCTTGCCGGAGCCTCTTTTACAGGAGCAGAGGCCGGGGCAGTAGCCGGTTCGGAAGCGGCTTTAGGTGCAGAAGCAGGAGCATCGGCCGGAGTGGTTGCCGGTTTGGCAGCAGGTTTTGCCGGTTTCACCGGAGTCGGACGAACGCTTTGTTTCGGTTCAGATGCTGCCTTGTTTGCATCGTCGGTAGCATCGACTTCGATTTCAGTGCCTTGAGGCAATACCACATCTTTAGCAGGAGCCGGTTTCGGCATGACTTTAGGTTTGCTGTAAGCATCCGTGCCACTGGTCCATGCCAAAGACTTCAAAGGAGATTTGAGTTTTACACCTTTGGCGCAAGTCAGACAGTTTGCCGCGCCGGTGCGTCCTTTCAGGATTGCATCCACACGCGCGGCAGGAATGGTTTTGCCGTGCGCTTTTGCCCAAGCAGCAATGCTTTTTTTCAGGGCAGCCGTATCAAGGTTTTTCTTGTCGTATGGGTCACGATAGGCAGCCAGCCACAAGTTTTGGTTGGCATCTTCGTTCAGGCTCGCCATTTGGTAGATAACGGAGGCAGGAGAACCTGTTGCGATGGTTTTGGCAAATTCCAATGCATCAGGCGATTTCATGCGCACGCAACCATGGCTGCGGACGCCGGGTACGCTGGCAGGGGCATTGGTGCCGTGAATGCCAAGGCTCAATTTAGGGTCGCCAAGACGGACAAATACCGGGCCCAGCGGATTGTTTGGGCCGGCCGGTACGCTTTTTACGCCGTCATTGCGTTCTTTTTGGATGGATTTAGGGATATGCCAAACCGGGTTGTAGGCTTTTGCGCCGATTTTATGCTCACCCAAATTGGTTTGGGTCATGGCTTTGCCGACGGCAACGGGATAAATTTTGCTCAGTTTGCCGTTGTCGTAGAGGAACAAACGCTGTTGCGTAATATTGATAACGACGTGTTGTCCGGAAGAGGCGGGGGAGACGTCTGGAATAAGTGTGTTTGCAGCAGCGGCTGAAGTTAAAAGGGCGGCTGTCAGGCCGAACAGTATTTTTTTCATGTCGTCTTTTTTTGTAGGGTTTGAAATGAAAGTTTTTGGCGCATGATACCTGAAACTCTGTGTTTTTGTGAGAAAATATGCGCTTTCGGTATTGGAAGACAGTCAGACGGTCGGGCAACGGCTGAGTGACGGAAACGGTATGGGTGTGAAAGAACAGTATCAAGAGACGGAAGTTTTTTCTTTGGATTATGAGGGCAGGGGTGTTGCCAGAATTGATGGGAAGACCGTATTTATCGGCGGTGCGCTGCCTGGAGAGCGTGTAACGTTTGTCATACATAAAGAGAAAAAGCAGTTTGCCGAGGCTCAAGTTGAAAAGGTTTTGAAGGCTTCTTCCGAACGTGTCGAGCCCGCATGTTGCTATTTTGATACATGTGGCGGCTGTTCGCTTCAACATGTTTCTTTCGGAGCGCAAGTTGCGTTAAAGCAACGGATTTTGGAAGAACAGTTGGAACGGATAGGTAAGGTCAAGCCGGAGATAATTTTACCTCCCTTATATGGTTACTCCTGGTATTATCGCGATAGGGCGCGTTTAAGTGTTTCGGTAGATAAAAAAGGCCGTCTGAAACTCGGTTTTCAGGCCAAAAAAAGCCATGATGTCGTTAATATCCGCCATTGCCATATTTTGCCTAAGCATGTGTCCGATAGATTGCCTGATGTCCGCAATTTGCTGCAAAAGCTGCATGATGACGGTGTGAAAGTGAAATTTGTTGAGTTTTATTGCGGAAAAAATGTAACGGTGCTCAACATTCGTTTCGTAAATCAACCGTTTGGACAAATATTAAGCGAATTGCGTAATTGGTTTGATAAGATATTGTCGGGTACTGAAAAGACATGGCAAATATGGTTGCAAGATCATGCCGAGTCCTTGCCGTTTTACCCTGAGAATGCGCCAGCCCTGAACTATACTTTTGCTCAATTTGATGTGGAAATGCCTTACAAACCCGGTGATTTTACGCAGATTAATGCGCAGCTAAACGAAGTGATGGTGGCAAGGGCTGTCAGACTTTTAAATCCTCAAAAAGGGGAGCGGATTGCCGATCTGTTTTGCGGTTTGGGCAATTTCAGTTTGCCGCTGGCAAAAAGTGGCGCATCGGTTGTCGGTATTGAAGGCGCCGATTATTTGGTCGATAGGGCAAGGGAAAATGCACGCCTGAATCGTTGTGCCGAGAATATGACGTTTTCTGTTGCAGACTTATTCGATACCGATGAAAAGACTGTTGAGTCGTGGGGGCAATTTGACAAAATGTTGCTCGATCCGCCGAGAAACGGGGCTTATGCTGTTGTCAAATCGCTACACAAACCGTTTTTGCCTCAGAAGATAGTGTATGTTTCGTGTAATCCATCAACATTTGCACGAGATGCCGGTGTCTTGGTTGATAAGGGCTATAAGTTTAAGACGGCGGGAATCATGAATATGTTTGCACAAACCTCGCATGTTGAATCCATTGGTGTGTTTGAGTTGTAAATTGGTATCAAGTCCTTTATGTGAGTAGGGTTTTTAATGTAAAAATGAGTGCATTCATGTTATCATCATTCGTTTGGGGAATGAATAACGTTGAAGTTGCGTGTAAAGCAACAGATGTTAATAAATGCAGTTTGCAGCACAAGACCGGGAGGTGTTCTTGAACTATCAACTTTTAACTATTTTTTTGCTGGTGCTTTTTTTGCTGGTGTTGTTTTTTGTTCGTCATAAACAAAGTAACAATTCAGACAAACAAAGCGCACATGCATCAAAAAGCGGCCATACATCTGCTGCCCATAAAACCTCCTCTGAGGATGGAAACGACTGGATTGAGAAAGTCAACCAGACAGTTTCCAATGCGGATAATCAAGACTGGGAGTGGGGCGGAAGCGGCTCAAACGATGCAACGGCTTCTGTTTCCGCGCAAGAAGTCGATCCGTTGACCGAATATCAGGTTTATAAACAGTTCGGCTATGAGAGTAAGGCTGCAGAGTCTTTGGCCGGTTATCTTAATACTTTGGAAGACGGCGCTCCGGAAAAACTGGTTCATGAATTAATTGGTTTGAATCTGCGTGTCGGAAATATCGACATGCTGGCGGATACGCTTGAGCGTCATAGTGCTTCCCTTTCTGAAGATAGCGTAGCCGAATACCTGAAAGCCGGTCTGGCTTTGGATTCTACCAACCTACGCCTGCGTGTTTTTGCCGAGCATCATCTCGGTTGGAATATGCAGGAAGTGGACCGTCAAATTGGCGAACAAAGCGGTTTGGAAGTTGCTTCCGACGAGCATATTGCCTTTGAGAACGATTCGGTTGAACGCATTGTCGTTCCAGGTATGGGCAAACGTGCGCCTATCGTATTAGGCAAGAAAGATTTTGGCGAAATCAGTCCTGAAGAGATGGGTGCGGTTATTGGTTTTGCCAAACCGGAGCGCAGTGCAAAAATCCTGAAAGACAAGATTAGCTACGAGACTGCTTTGCATCAATACAACAAAGCAATCCAAACTTCTGCGAAGCCTGCTGGTCTCATTATCGATGCCTTGCGTCTGGATTATCAGAATGAAGAAGTAGGGCAGTTTGCCAAGCATCTGTGGAAGCTTTACCACTCTTTGGGTCAATATGGCCGTCAAGTAAAAGAACGTATGCTTGGCTGGGGTTATAGCCTTGGTTATCACGAAATTTTTGATGATTTGGAAAAAGGGCCGTCTGAACAGAAAATTAAAGAAATTGGCTTGAAACGCGGTTATATTCAGCCAAGTTCTTTGCAGATGAAAGCCAAATATCGTGAGTTGGTTCAAAAAGACTCTTCGGTTATCAGCGCCAGCTCTTCACCTGCTGATGAAGCTTTGAAAGAAGTGGAATCTTTGTTGGCCTACGGTCAGTTGGATTTGGCCATCGGTACTTTGGAACAGGCTGTTTTGCAGTATCCTCAAGAATCGCAGTTGTACATTATCTTGTTTGATTTGTACGAACGCGTTGAAGATTGGGGACGTTTGGAACAATTTCTGCGCTTGTTGCGTGAACGTGTTGTCAGCCTGCCTGAAGAGGTTGTCTTGGCAATGAGCCGTCTCTTGCAACGAATGAACCAATATTCAAAAAAATAAGATAATCGTAGAAAGTACGAGTGATGAATAATCATTTACCAAAAATTAAAACCATACGGGTTATGTTACAGGAGATGGGTGAGCAACAGCAGGCGGTATTCCGTATGGCATTTAAAATGCACAATACGACGAATTACGTCATCGTTTCCCCTGATTCTGATGAAAAACCGGATTTGGTATTGGTTGATACCGATACTCCGGCAGGTGTAGAAGCTTGGAAAGAGTTGAAGAAAACTTATCCGGAAGTACCTGTGGCTATGTTTTCTTCCGAGTTGCCGACAGTAACGACTCCTTATTTGGCTAAGCCGGTCAAATTCGATACCTTGTTTCCTGTTTTGCGCAGCCTGGCTCAAGGCGGCAATGTTTTTGAGCCGTCTGAGCAACAAGCGGCCGAAGAGAATAAAAGACAATCAAATTCCGATGGCACAAGAAAAGCAACCATTCGCCGATTTAATCCAAATAAAGGCTTGTTGGGTGCGCTGAAATTTGCCAGTCAAGGACACCAAGATATTGCCGTTTTGCATGAAGGCAAGCCGATATTAATCGTGTTTCCTAGCATCCAGCGAGTACTGTTGACAGTCAGTGCCAACGAGTTGGAGAAATTGTGTAAAAACGATAACTTGGCTGTCGTGTGTAAGGCTGTCCCTGATAATCCTCAATGGAAAGAAAAAGCCAAAGTTACCATTATGTCATGCTTGTGGCAAATGGCTATTTGGACTGCATCAGGCCGTCTGATTTATCCGATGACGCCGCAAACTGTCTTTACACTCAAGCGGTGGCCAAACTTAACCCGTTTGGCGCATGTTCCGGAATCTATGCGTTTGTCGGCATTTCTGACGAAAACGTCTGTTAATCTGAACATCCTCTATAAAGTCATGCCTTTGGAAATGCCTGATATTTTGAATTATTTATCGGCAACATATCTGACAGGCTTTTTGGCGACAGATACAGAGTTTGCAACAGATGCGAACAATACGCCTTCCTTGAATGAACAGATTGATGTGAATAGCAAAGACGTACCTGAAACAGCAATGAGCAAAGAGGCTCAAAAAGTTGCCGGTCCGTCTAAAGAACAACCTCGCGGCCTGTTGCAACGCCTGATGCGTAAGTTGCTGGGTAAATCGTAAAGGACACGTCATGAAAGAAAATAAAATTATCTTTACCGGTCCTGTTGGCGTAGGTAAAACCACTGCAATTTCAGCTTTATCTGATGAACCTCCGGTTCAAACCGATGCATCCGCATCCGATATGACACTTGTCCGTAAGGGGTACACGACTGTGGCAATGGACTACGGTGTCATTCATTTGGATGAGGAAACCAAGGTTCATCTTTATGGTACGCCTGGTCAGGAGCGTTTTAATTTTATGTGGGAAATTCTGAGCCAAGGCAGTATGGGTTTAGTGCTTCTTTTAGATAATACAAGAAGCAACCCATTAAAAGACTTGCAATTCTTCTTGGATGCGTTCCGCGAGTTGCTGAAAAAAGCGCCTTTGGTTGTAGGGGTAACGAAGATGGATATCCGCTCCTTGCCAAGCGTAGATGTATATCAAAAATATTTAGCACAGAATAATTTTAATGTACCGGTTTTTGAGATTGATGCACGTCGAGAAGACGATGTAAAACAATTGGTTACTGCCATGTTGTTCTCAATTGACCCCGGATTAGAGGTATAAGATGGAAGCGACACTCTCTTTACAATCAAATTTATATCCTAAGATTACACCGGCAGGTGCGTATTATGCCGTTTCAAGCGATACGCCTAGTGCCAGCAGAACTTTATTGTATGGTCTGTTGCGTGCAGAGCCGTCTGAAACCATCAGCAGTGAAAAACTTTTGGCGTGGGCAGACACCAGCGATATCAATACCGCTTTAAACCTATTGTATCGCCTCCAACGCTTGGAGTTTTTGTACGGAGATGAGGAAATCAGTACAGAGGACATCCATCTGACTGACGAACAATTACCGACATTGTTGGAACAGTTGTCTAATTCTGGCAAAGCTTTGTTGGCTGATGAAAACGGTTTGTATTTTGCCAATGCCAATTTCCATCATGAGGCTGCGGAAGAATTGGGTCTTTTGGCGAGCGAAGTAGCCAAAATGGAAGACAATCACCGTCTTTTGATTCGCAATAACCTGCATATCAATAATAGCGCATGGGGTATTTGTGATCCTTCAGGCCAAAGTGAATTGACCTTTTTCCCACTGTATATTGGCATGACCAAACTGATTTTGGTAATTGGTGGCATGCCTGATTTAAATAAAGAGGCTTTTGTTACTTTGGTTAAAGTGCTGTACCACCGATACGGCAGCCGTTGATTTTTGCCTGACCAATATTTATTTTAGAATGGAGCGACTATGCAACAACTATTAATCTCTGTATTAAGCGATTTGAACAATACCTCTGCGGATATCACTGCCTCTGCAGTAATTTCTACAGACGGCCTGCCAATCGCAACCATGCTGCCTTCGCATTTGAATGCAGACCGTGTAGGTGCGATGTCGGCAACGCTTTTGGCATTGGGTAATCGTTCCGTACACGAGTTGGCTTGCGGTGAGTTGGATCAGGTAATGGTTAAAGGTAAAAATGGCTATATTCTGTTGAGTCAAGCAGGTGAAAATGCAGTGTTGGCATTGATGGCAAAAGAAAGCGGTAAATTGGGCTTGATTTTGTTGGATGCGAAACGTGCGGCCAAACAAATTGCTGAAATCTTATAAAAGTTTTATAAATTAAAAAGATATAAAAATATTTTTGTTTTTATATAGATTGTTGCTTGACAGGTTTCTGATATTTTCTATATAATTTCGTCTTTAATTCCCCGATAGCTCAGTCGGTAGAGCGACGGACTGTTAATCCGCAGGTCCCTGGTTCGAGCCCAGGTCGGGGAGCCAAATTTTAAAACCACCATGTTACATGGTGGTTTTTATTTTATCTATTTATCAGTATTTTTAACATATTGAGATCTTTGACGATTCAGGTATTGCTCGATCGGTTGCCAATCACTTCAATAGTGGGAAGCGGTTGATGTGTTTGGCAAATATGGCTCGGGCGGTTTGCTGGAAGAAGGTACGCATGAAAAAACTAAATGTCTTGATGGGAATTTAGGGGAATTTTGCAAAGGTCTCGAGCTGTATTTCTTGCCATTTATTAGTGCACGAAGTAAAGAATGGGTTGTGATATTGAATGAGCAGGCAGATTTATTGGGTTATGCTATTGGCTGATTAGAATGGGTTTAAACATGGGTGACAGGGTGAGATGGCTGAGGTAGTCTCTCAGGTTTAGAAAGTTAGCTGTTAATATGGCGATTGAATAATATTGAATATGGATAGTAACTTTTAGGGGACTATCACTGTGAGAGAGGGGTGATAAATGGATTAAGCATTATGAATTTTATTAAAATAAAATAATCTAGAGGTGATAGAAAGTTGAGAATATAGGTGAGCAGGTCTAGTGTTGTATAAAAAATAAACACTAATCGCAGTGAGGTATAGGTTTAGATTGAATAGCATAATGTATTTAACTTTTTGATTATGCAGTAGCTGAGGTTTTAGTAAGTAGTGGATGATAGAAAAAAGTTTTATTTATAATTAATAAATCAGCTACCTTTGTTGAGTTGGTGCACCTATTCATAATAATTAAAAATATAATTACTTGAGAAGTTAATTTAGAAGGTACACTATAGTATAAACAATGTTTTGTATTGCATATATTTTTAAATTTATGTCAAATATTTGTAGATATTATTGAGCAAATCTTGTTAAAATACGCTATGTAAATATTTTTAGCTTTTAATAAGGTTGTAATTATATTAATTGGATGATTCTGTATCGTTTATTTCGTAGTTGCTGGTATGCGGCAAAGTATCCCGGTATCGGAAGAAGATGATGGTGCTGATGCCTCAC
>ERZ773263.187-NODE-187-length-46207-cov-9.106518_pt1 | contig 46207 bp, 53 predicted proteins | sample MGYA00511076_ERZ773263 | MGnify/ENA primary metagenome ERZ773263 (study PRJEB29015, sample SAMEA2738155) | human oral metagenome | biome: human oral; feature: human-associated habitat; material: saliva | place: China | collected 2195 ... | reverse complement strand
GTCGAAGCAGTCGATTATCGCAGACAGATAGACCTTTGCGCAGGGGAGCCTGAACTCAGTGATGCCCGCGAGCCACAGCTCATCTGGGGCTAAAGCGTGAAAGTTACGGCTGATGAGATTTTTTGGGGCCTTGGAGATCTCACCGACATAGGAGCTCCAGCTGTGCGGACGCCTCTTGTTGTAGACGACTTTCAGCCCCTCTTCAGCCATTATGCGCCTTACGACCTTCTCGGAGACGTATGTACCTTCTCTTCTGAGCCTGGCGTGTACGGTCCGGTAGCCCCAGCGCCTCTGGCCTTCTCTAAACACAGATCTCACCTGTGGCCTGAGTCTTTCATACTTGTCTTGACCCAGACGGCTACGGTGGTACTCATAGGAGCTCTTCGATATCTTCAAGAAAGCGATGATCAAGCGGAGGGGCAGCCCTGTCGCCTGCCTCAATCTCTCGCCGAGCCCGCACTTGCTCCTGTTCGAGATCAAAGCCGGGTCCCACCCGACCGCTTTTAGGTCGGCCAACACCGCCCTTAGAAGCAAATTTTCTATCTGGTCAGGGCTCAGGCCGGCAAGCGGCCCTGACTTCGGAGGATCGTAGAGGGTCTCTGACATCAGATACTCCTTTTCACCTGAGGGTTTTGCCTCTAGTGACAAATATGAAAAGGCTTGGAAATTCTCAGGCAAGTATGAGAAGGCAGAATGACTGCGTATTTACACACAAATTGGAACCCAATCTTCTAGATACTGTCCTCAAAGTTAAACAACGCATTAATAAGTTCAGCCAAGTGATTTTTCTGCTGGGCGGTAGAACTTGTCTGTTCCATCTATAGCACTCGCAACTGTTTGCTGATTCTTCATTGGTATGAGTGTATCATTAACAGAGTCGTACAAACAGAATGGCCAGCGACTTCCATTTCGATAAGTTACAAGCCACAACGAGAAGTTCCCAACTCCCGCAGTTCTAATTTTTAAATAGTCTGTACTTGGGTCTAAATCGCAAGGTGTTTCAATCCTATCAACCAAGTTGCCAGCAGCAACTTCTTTCTCGTAGAAATCTTTCATTTGAGAGATGAGTTCATTATAATCCACATCTTCTGCGTATATCCCAGCATTGCCATTGGTTGCAATAATGAAGTCACAGGTATCTGTTTCTATCGTTACTCGGTTGAGACAACAACCACTGGACAGGGTTTCGTCGGTTGCCTTTCTGATTTTGTTCATTACGTTTTTAATGGCTTTGACAATAAGATCCGATGCGATGCCGGCTATAAGCGAGATAATTATATCTACACCGAGACCAGCGCCAGCTGCTGGTGCTATCTGGCCTCTAATAACCGGATCAATTCCATCCTGCAATAGACTTGACCTAATTTGATTATCAAGCGCAATCTTATACTCGCATCCATGAAAATCGAGACGAAGGTATTTGATTGTGTTCATAGGATTTTGCGACTCCATGGAACCGCTCCTTTCGAAATGTCGGATTCAATTGAGACACTTGAATCCATATTTCCAATCTTTATTCCATTGATTATAGTCAACGTTTTATTGATATCCCCATTATTCAAAAGAATGGACTTGCCTCTCTATGTCGCCTCTCTCAACTTCCTTTGGTCTTGGGCCATGAGGATTGGTTTCGAGCGGCCTTTCAAGCTTTTCACGTGTCAAGGCAGTAGATCAGGTGCATCAAGGGCTGTCCTCGTCTTGCTCGGTAGATTCTGTCCCATGAGTCTTATAAAAGATATGGTATTCGGGAATATCCCTACAACGTTTGAACGTTATCTTTCTCCTGCAAGTATTATGGAAGTCGAAGAGTTTCATAAGCCCGCTCCGAGTTCTTTTTACAGGTGTTTAGCAGCGTTTGAGTTACTTTGGAAAATCTGACATTTTTAGGCGGTGCCTGGAGATACCTTTCCATCAATTTCATCAGGTCATCAATTTGAATTAATTCTTTGTAAGTCATAAAGGTCATTAATGTATAAAAATGAATAATCTATCATGAAATCATATAACTTAATAGATCTGACAATTAGAGTAATATGATGTGAAGGCAAAGAACTTATGGGAATTATTAACATCTGTTTTGAAAAAATGGCTGACTACGCTCTGAAGAATCGAGCTAAGGCTATAGAGGCTTTGTTCATTTTAGGGGTGTTATACTTACTTAACATCCCTGGCACAAAAAACTATCTTTGAATGGCTTCGTAAAGGTGTTCTTATAATAATATCTGAAGAAAATCTAATTGGTATAAATCAGCTTTTTGAGTGGCTATACAGTGTGCTCATACCAGTTTATCTTTGTATCTGGCTAGGTATACTAATATTGGTTGTCATCTTAGCGCACTTTGACATATGTGAGCGAGGTATTCCTTGGCTCCAGGGGCGCTTCTTTCGGAGTGAGTTCACACATACTTTAGCAAGACTTTTATCGTTTTGGTGGATCATTTATAAGTTTTGTGAGTTGCTTTTGACAAGAAACATTAAGTTACCCTTAGTAGGGGCTAACCCTGTGGCTTTTTTGGTTACTCTTGCTCTTGTTTTAGTCACTCTATTTGATTGGATTAGTGACCTTCTGGTTGATTCCTAAAGTCTGCAAAAGCATACTAAGTTTTCATGCCTGTATCAAAAGCACAAAGAACAACGAAAGCATGCGTCGATCAACAAAAACACCTCAGATAGTCACACAAGAATCACCAGCTCAAACCCCCTGATAAAGTCTTTTGACAGTTCTATTTCACCCCGCGAGACCCATTGCCAAAGCAATTAGGTGGTAGAGTGGACCGCGTTCCGGCATATTTCCAACCAGAAGGGAGCGCACATGGAGCTAAGCGAACACATCAAGGAGCACCGCGCCCGGCTGGACATGTCCCAGGAGCAGCTGGCAGAGGCGATCTTCGTTTCGCGCCAGACAATCTCCAACTGGGAAACCGACCGCACCTACCCCGATGTGCAGAGCCTACTGCTCCTGAGCAATCTCTTCAAGGTAAGTGTCGACTCGTTGATCAAAGGAGATGTGAGGGAAATGAAGTCGGTTATCACTAACGAAGCAAGGCGCTTGAACAAGTTTGGGACAGTCATGCAGTCTGCGGCACCATCGCGGTGGTATGGGCGATAGCGACCACCCTCATGGATATGAGCTGGCCGATGATACTGATCCCGTCTGGGGCATTCCTCATCCCTGCAGCGATAAGCGCCGGGGTGGTGGAGATGATCAAGCGCGACAACCAGCTTGTCACCTACCAGTCCATTGAGGCGTTCATGCGAGGGGAGATTCCCAATACTCCAGGTGAGAAGAGCCGGAAGATCGAAGGGATGTGATGGGTCAAGCTCTTCGTGAAGACCGTTGGGGCGCTGGTCTTCGGTTTCTGTTTCGGTTGGGGTCTTCTCAACATAATCCAACGGCTTTTCGGCTAATGCCATTGCCCTGTTGACCGTTGTAGCTTCTCAACGCAAATGCAACGAAAGTCTTTTCGTTGCATTTGCGTTCTATATTGAGGCTCGTGAGCCTGCCCTGCGTGCGAAGCACACAGGGCAAAAAAACCACCCGCTCTGCGGGTGGATGACACTGATGCTATGCAACAAAACTCCTTTCCCTCTAGGATGGTGATTGTTCAGGTCGCCGGCCGCGAGGGAAAGGAGAACACCATGGCACAGAAAGCGAACAGCCTTGCGCACACCAAATGGATGTGCAAGTACCACATCGTGTTTTGCCCAAAGTATAGACAAAAAGCAATCTACAACCAATACCGCGAGGACCTGGGGCAGATCTTCAGGCAGCTCTGCCAGTGGAAGGGGGGTGGAGATAATCGAGGGGCACCTCATGCCGGACCACGTCCACATATTGGTAAGCATCCCGCCCAAGATCGCCGTGTCGAGCTTCATGGGATACCTGAAGGGCAAAAGCTCGCTGCTCATGTTCGACAAGCATGCGAACCTCAAGTACAAGTTCGGGAACCGGAAGTTTTAGGCAGAGGGCTACTATGTGTCGACTGTGGGATTGAATGAGGCTACGATCGCCAAGTACATCAGGGAACAGGAAGCCCACGACATCGCGCTGGATAAGCTGAGCGTCAAGGAATATGAGAATCCGTTCAAGAGATAGCCTGACACAGCCCGTTTGACGGGCACGCCACGAGTCAAGCGGCCATCAGGCCTGAACGAAGTGAAGGCCAGGGACTTGAGTCCCTGGCCGGTCTTTTAGGGTTATACCCTAAGAGCAAACCACCCGCTACGCGGGTGGTCATGATTAGGCTTATTGAAGGGCTGGAGCGGGCATCTTGCGCATTAGGGGGTTTACCGCGATGAATTAGAGGTATCCAACCTTGAGGTTGTGGAAAACTCAATTATGGTTATCCTGCCCGTCATCGTCTATAAAACTCGTGGGGCAGCGCCCATTGGACAAAATGACAGGTAGCCCGTGATGTACAAGATTTACTACAGCCTGGTATGCAGGAAGCTTGAAGAGGTCACCCAAGGTTGATCCCATAGCCCCCGGGGTAAAGAGGTAGTATAGAGACTAAGGCAGGGCTATTGTGATTTACATACAAATTTGGACTTGATTTTGCTCCGAAGCGAATAAGCCTGCCTTTAAGAGAAAAGCCGCCGATTTAGGAATGCCACTCGATGCCTAAACCGACTACGAACGCAAAGAGAGTGCGTCAAGGGAGGGAAACAGAATTGTTTGAAGTAATTGACTCAATTAGAGACGCGCTCAAAAAAGAATGCTGGATACCTGCTCTTGCGCTTGCACTAACCTTGCCTGACGTATGCGGATCGATTGCCTATCCAGACATGGTGAATAACCGAGGACGTCGTCTATCAAAGAAGCAATATATGACTTGGTTTAAGGATTACGTAGAGCACCGATTTGCTGATCATACAGGTTTCGATGAAAGCGGTAAAGCACTGCATGCATATTTCAATGCAGATATGTGTTATCAGCTAAGGTGTGAGGTGTTGCACGCCTCTAACGATGATGTTAGGTTCGAGCACGGCGACATCGCACCTGGTTGCAAGTACGATTATTGCTTCGAATTAATGGTAAATGCCTGCAACAGCTACGGTGAGATCTATACAGACCCTTATGATGGCAAAGTACCGGTTCATCATGTGCACGTCTGTGTGGATGTTCTAACGCTTTGTGAGGCTTTATGTGCTGAAGCATCATCATTCTTGAAGTCAGTTGATATTGATCAGATGGAGGACCATCAAATCAAAATCGTTAATGTTTCCAAGGTACTTGAGAGGTGCGGATTTAATCGCTGATTCAGAATAGGCGAGAGTTACCAAAGCCATTTACGATTGTTTTAACGGGCAAAATGCGAATGATCGCATAGGTGTTTTCTTAGAGGGAATTGCAAAGTCATTATTCCAAAAGCATCGAATCGCGCCCTGAACAAGGAACACGCTACTCACGGGACGTAATATGGGGGAGGTCATGGCGAAGTATGATAACCTCGTTGCCTCATCCGAGAATTCGTTTGAAAGTATATCGGTCATCTTTATTGCAAGTGCTGAGGTCATGATCGATATTGAATGGGCTTTCAAACTTACATCCGCTCCAGATACTGTGGACGTACCTGTACATAATGTATCGATGGATGATAATACTACGGAGGAAATTCGCTATGCTTCTTATGACAAGTACATCGAACGTCTCAGGGATAAAGTTTTAGGTTTCGACTGTGATGACATGGAGCAACCCGTAGCCGATCTTCTCTATGCCAACGGCTATCTTTCTCGCGTGATACCAAAGGGATCGGATGGTGGGCGAGACGTCATAGTTTTATTCAAATTTAACGAATTACATCACGAAGCTTTCTTGTGGTTGGTACACTTATTTGTAATACATTGTACTAAGCCTTAAGAGTATTGTAATGAAATTACAAATTAGCAAAATCGATTAATATGTTGTTGCGGATTCTTGAAAGGATTTTAATCGTCTTTGGGGATACAATATTCGGCAATGATGCTCGTTAGCCTTGTAGATAGCATAGAACCGAGATTGATATTTCAGTTCGCGGAAAATACAAGGCATCAAGGAAGTGTGTGCTCCATCTTGTTGATATGGGCTAGGAGAAAAAGATGATTAACGTCGATTTGAAACCAGATGAAGCAGTACTAGTTCGGGTACTAGATGCAAAATTTACGGGCAAGCTTGACGAGGATGTTGCTGCAGCGACCGTCGAGAGCAAAGATATGAATGCGTTTAAGTCTATTGCGAATAAGATGGCGAGCGTAGGCGAGCGTTGTTATACTGGCAATCTCATTCTTACAAATGCGCGGCTGTTGTTTGCATGCGAAATAGGTTCCTTCTCGAAGAAAGTCAAGACATTCAGCAGATCCGTGACAGATATCAAGGTTTACAATGGGCTAGCTCAAGTCCGCGCCTACAAATTGTCGTCTACAAGCAGAGACATATGTATCGACTTTGAGTTCGCTGATGGGAGTGAGCAGTTCGTTTTGCCGATATATGATAGGGCGGAAAGAACCCGACGTATCAATGAGGCACAGATACTGGTTGAGTCTGTCAACAAGTTGCTCATCGGTGAGGCGAAGGGGTTCGATCCAGAGGCAGTTGGTGTCTCTAAGTCAATTAGGGAACAGATTCATAATGTGCTTGGTACCGCTAAGCCCATAGCTCAAGATGTTGCAGAGATAGCAAGCCCGTTTGCGGACATAGTTTCTACCGTTACTACGCCAAAGACCGCTCGAGTGCAAGGCGTTGCGAACATTGTCACGGAAGCAATAAGTGCTTTTCAAGAGTTTAAAGGAAAAACAAGTCAAGATGTTATTCCCGAAACTGAAAACAGCCAGATCTTTCAGGGGCAAGCTTCAGGTATGGCTGAAGCTACCTCTGCGGGTGAGAATCAAAGGACTTTGGATGAGCAAATTGACGCTGTAAAGAAGCTCAAGGAACTACTCGATGTAGGTATTCTCTCTCAAGAGGAGTTTGACGTTAAGAAACGTCAGATAATGAATCTTTAGCATACTGTTAATTGTCTGAAGTTTCACCATTGGGCTAGAGAGGAAACTCGTTCATGAAAATCTTGCTGTTCAATAAGTCATATCTGGACCAATATATGTAGTTTTCTTCTTATAACCTTATTAGCGTTAGAGTCAAGAAATTTAATCCGACAGTCAAATTATGTGCCAAATTATAAAGTGCTGGAATGGAACATTAAATGGACTTTTCAGGAAGAGTAGGAGAGAACTTGCTTCTATCCAGGAGACTACTTCGACTTACCTTGCTTCAAAATTACAAAGGATGATTTAAAGCGCCGTCAGATTGCTTTCTATCAGGCGCTCTATGAACGCGGCGACTTCCTTAGGATCGTCGTGCATACCTTCGGCAATCCAGCATTCGAGCACACCACTAGCCCCTTGGGCCACATAGGAGTACAGCCACGCACGCCGTTCTTCCGAGAGCGCAGGGTACCGATCTGCGATGTACTCGGATGTGGCTCCATAGCAGGCTTTGAACACCTTGTGGGGAAGGCCGGGATCCCCGTGCTTTACCAGCGTGCCATAAAGGCTTGCGTTTTCCTTCATCATGGTTAGGATCTGCTCGAGCGTGTTCTCAGACCCCTGCTCGAGTAAGTGGGCCATAGCTTCTCTCAGACCCGACAGGAGTTCTTCTTCCAGCTGATCGAGAAGATCGAAGGCGTCGAGGTAGTGGCGGTAGAACGTTGCACGGTTTATCTGGGCGCCGTCGCATATAGCCTTGACGGTCACTTTGTTGATAGGCTCTTCCTCAAGCAGTGAGAGGAAGTTCTCACGTATGACCATCTTCGTATAGCGTACGCGTGCATCAAATCCCATGACTTCCCCCCCTCGTTTAGGTGAGCGAAACCTCCGCTGTAGTCAAGTTATCGCAGTGGCACTGGCCGAGTTTTGCAACAACTTCAACCGACCTGTTGCACATCTTTCACTGCGAAAGTCATTGCTGATTGAACTTCCCTTGCAAAAGATGTGTAATGGATCCAGTTATTAAACAACATATGTTTAATAACTATCGCAAAGTATTGTAACAGCTCTGATGGAAGGGATGAAACGTGATGGAGATCTTACTTGTACCGGTAATCATCGGATGTGCCCTCGGCGGAACCGTAGGCCTGCTGAAGCTCATCCAGAATGTGTTTCCCAATAAACGTGACTAAGGAGTATGTAGATGAGTCAGCGCGTCGCAATATAGCGAGGTGAGCTACTTGAATGCACCTAGTGGATTAGAAGAATTCATTCGAATTGGCTCAATGTAATCGTCATTCGAGTAATACCACCAATCAAACTCTTCAGAGAACAGAGAAGGACTCGATATAGCGGCTGCCCTCGATTTTGCGTGTATGGCGATGTACATCTTCGCCCTACACATAAGCTAGAAGCTGACTGTTAGAGTTGAAATAGCCCCGTATCTCGTCTCTCATGTTGAATTGCTCCTCTGCCTCTAACGCCTCACGTTTGCTCTTGCGTTTTCCTTTGAAGCATAAACCATGAAACATGCGACAGGTGCCCCACCCTATAAGCATACCAATGAGTATGTACAAGGCGAAGTTCATTCCGCTAAGTGCGTTTACTAGTTCACCAGGACCGACCTCGAAATAGGTAAGCAGAGCAAATAAGCAGACCAAGAGCCCCATGAGGCGTCTCTTAATCTAATCCACTGGGTCTTCCTTATTGCCTGTCGCTGGGTGGGTTCGTGTCAAGGAAAGAGCGAATTAGGCCTGTGCTATCAAATCCCCATACAAACTTACTGCCACTCATTGCTTCGTTACTTATGAGGTAGTAGAGAGCGCGTGTCGCATCTGCAATGTCCTGATCGCCCTTGCCGGGAAGCAATGCCTTCCTTACGCTGTCATCACTTCCGTAAACCTTGACAACGACAGGACGTATCCTGCTTTCGGAGAAATCGACACACGAGGGGTAAGCCCCGTTATTGTCGCCAGCCATGGTAAACACGCACAGACAGTATAGAAAATCGAAGCAGCAGAGAAGGTCGAGCATGGCTTCCTCAGCATCGCTTAGCTTTCCATCGTCCGTCCGTTCGCCAATGTCGTAATCGGGAAGGAGTCGCGCGTGCCTCGTCACGTGGTCGAGAACGCAAGATATCAGGGTTCCAGCACCATTCTTGCCGTATCGGCCAGAATTAATGGCTGCTACTTGGCAATCGCGTATCCACGAGGAGAAATAGTAATTTGCTGTGTAACTTGGCGACCTGCGGTTGACGAAGGGTGAGAGCATGCTCCATCGTTTGAAAAGGACGAGTGTTGCTCCGATCTCGTAGCAGGCAATGAGAATTGCCATCTTGGTGTCATCTGCACCGACTCCAAACTGGCTCACGCCGAAATAATGATCATAGATTGCGCTTGCTGCTGCTTCAAATACCGCATCGTTGTTATATGCAATCGCATGGGTGGCAACCGCTGTTAAAGTTTCTATGGCCTGATCGGAATGCTGTACCTCTATAGCCAGCTGGTTAATGAAGCGCGTGATCTTCGTCGTTTCTTCTTGCTCGAGGCACAACTCTAAGGTCGTCGCAAGCGAGGCCTCATCCATCCCGTATACGAGCGGCGGAGTCTTCCCCTTCTCTCCGAGAGCAAGAGTGATCTTATCCACGAGCGCGTTAATGCGCTTCGATTCGTCTTCACGAACAACAGCGTCGTGGCGTGCGAGGATTTCGCTCCACTGAAGATACGTGATCGGCCTATTTTGTGCACCATCTCGCCTAGTTATGTCACCAGGCCTGAATACGAAAACAGGTTTGTCGCTCTTATCCCGATATTGCCCCGTCTTCGAAAAGGGTGTTGGCAAGCCTTCCGGCAAGCTCCGAAAGCAAACGAGAGCGTATTTATGGCCATCGATCTCGTGCAATGCCGATATCGCTGTCAGAGGTGCATCGACGTACTTCCTAATCTTGTCGGTAAGCCTTGCGCCGTCAAACTGTGCCCAATCTATACCCTTGTGCAGCTCGGATGGCCTGCCGTTGTTAGTCGCGCCGACGATGATGTAGCCGCCAGGGTAACGGTTGAACATGGAAACTGCGTCCTTGACGAAATGAAGCTCATCCGATTTCTTCGTTAGGTCAAGAACTTCCTTGAAGTCGAGCTCACTGCACTCGGTGGTGGTAGCAAGGAGCTCACGAAGCTTCTCAATGTCCGTTCTACCGTCAACAACAACCATGTTAAAACTCCACATCTTTAGCCATCATGGGGACGTCCTACACCAACGCTACACCGAACCGCTTAATTGTCTCTTCGGAAGTCCGATCGGGCACGGACTTACCCATAGCTTTCTCAATGGAGTCGAGCAGCTTCTTAGCACGGTCGATAAAGTACGTATCGAAATCGTCTGCAGCTAGGGCATCGTAGTTAATGAGATGGGACTCGATACGCTCCCGAAGTCCTGCGTCATCAATCTGTCCCTCGCTTTTGATTTTGGAAAGGTACCTCGACGGAGCAACGCCGCCAATAACTCGGTTTGTCCGAGCGATTAGGGGAGTCTTATTGACGATTGAGTTCCAGCGCTCGCGCGGCAACCCGGTCTTCTCGCAGTAGGCACGTGGGAAGATGTGGTGGATATCGGGAGGCGTGTTTATGGCTTTTACGTTCGTCATCTGCTCGCCGTCAATAAGGTCGAGTGCGTTCTCGCGGAAAACAAGTGCCATGACGCCTTTGTAGGCGGCACTGTTACGAGTCTGCAGGCCAAGCAGTCTGGTTGCCTGGAAATAGGCCGTGTTGACGGTGCGCATCAGCGAGGTGCGCCCCTCAATCTCATCCACGAGGTCCTCAATGTCGTTGGTGTAGCGGGTCTCGTTCGCGCCTCCGTACATCTCGCCGAAGATGCCGCACCAGAGCCACCGGCGCAGAATGTTCTTGGTGGCGATCGACGTAAAGACTTTGCGTCCGATGTAGGCGCATGTGGCTGCTAGAGGTATTATCTGCGTCGTGTAAGGAAGGTCACGCATGCGGAAGATGCGCTCGCCGACGAGGAAGTCGCGAGCCATCTCGAAGCCGTCGACAAGGGCATCGAGGTTAGTCTTGTAATCTTCGAAGCCAAGCGCGAGCACATCCTTCTTCTTGCAGCGAGTGTAGCCGTAGCCGGTCATCTTCTTCCTGAACGTGGTGAAGAGGGTCATGGAGGTAAGGAAGGCTGTCGCGTCGATGCCTTCCATCAGGTCCGTGACGAACGAGCCGTCGTACCCGCCGAGGATCTTGGGTCGGACGTCGTTGTCCCAGCTGCCGCGTAGGTTGAAGTCGTAGGTCGCAAAGGAGGCGGTCACGAGCTCGAAGACGGTGAGCGATACGCCACCAGTGTTCACATTCTCGAAGACTTTGCATACAGCCTCACGTGGCGTCTCCTTCAGAAGTGTGATTACGGGCACCTTGTAACCCTTGACAGTGTTAATGATGTCTTCCTCGAAGTGCTCCCAGAGGTCATACTCATAGGTGTCGAAGCCATAGGTCTTCGCGAACTGCTTGAACCATTTGTTACGTTCGTCACTGTCGAAGAGCAGGTTCGCGGGGAAGATGAGCTGCTCGATTTCCCTCTCGCGAGTGGTTAGGTCGAAGACGACGCTGCGACCAATGTCCTCGGTGACCTGCCTAGAGTCGGGGATGGACAGTACGGCGTCGGTGCGGTCGCAATCCTTGTCGAGGCACTTCCTCATGTCGAGGTAGTAGTAGTGCTTGATCGCCTGCCCACGTATGTCCTTGGTTTGCACCGGGTTCTTTGTGTAGAGTGAACAGTAGAGCGAAGTCAGGCGCTGCTGCCCGTCAAGCACGAGGTTATCAGGATCTTTGGCACCGCCGCTCGTGCCCTCGAAGATGCGGTACTTCAGCTTGAAGTCCCCACCGCATTCGAGCTGCATGAGAGCGCCCATCGGGTAGCCCTGCGTAAGACTCGCGATGATGTTCACGATGCGCTCATCGTCCCAGGTCCAGTTTCGCTGGAACTCGGGTAACTGTAGCTCGCCTCGGTCGACCTCGCGCAGCAGGTCAGAGAGAAGCGTGTCATATGATTTTGGGGCTGTGATTGCCATGATGTGTTCCTAACCAGCCACTTGGGCTTGACCATTCATAAGCATAGACAGGAGCCAGTCTCGAAGGGAAGCAAGTTCACGATTCTCACGTTGCGCTTTATGCTTAAACTTCAATAGGAATCGTTCTGGGGAGAAGATGGAGGTCACGATGCGGTTGGCGGGCGTGTCCGGGTGTATCAAGCTTTCGTATTCCGCCGCACCGAAGTACAAGGCCAGGTTGTTGTCCTTGAGGATGTTTTTCTCCACCGTCTCGTTGCGAGACTGCACAAGTGCCGCCATACCAGCGTCGTCCTCTTCACGGAAGTGGTTGTACGAGAGCCTCTCATAGGCACTGCTCGCGTAGAAGGATCCCTGAAGCTGATGGCGGTCGGAGTCGTTGTACTCCTGGTTGTTTGAGAACGCCATGATCTGAGTGATGTTGACGAAGCGGCGATACGCCTCGTTGGAGAAACGCTTCACCGTCCGGTCGCGCTTGGCCTGGGTACCGTCCTTGTTGTTCTGCCGCTTGGCCTCCATGAAGCCGAGGGGCATGCCGTTGACGAGGAGGACGATGTCGGGTCTGAAGCTGTCCTCGCCGTTTGCGCAGAGAAGCTCGGTCGCGACGTGGAAGCTGTTGTTCGCGGGGTTCTCGAAGTCGATGAGACGGTGTCCCTCTATGCCGCTCTGAAGAAAATTGAAGATGGCACGGCCAAGGTCGCTCGCTCCAAGAGCGAGTTTCAGCTGGTTGATTAGGTAGGCCGCACGCGACATGTCAACCGAACGGCCGTTGATACGCTCGACCGCCTCGCGGAATTGCTCGAAGAAGATGTTCGTGTCGGGATCGAAGTCCTTATCGGGTTCGAGGCCATGCAAGGAGAGATACCGATATCCGATGCGCGTGGCGTGCACGATTGCCGGTATCTTGACGTATTTGTCCTCAGGCCGTCCCATGAGATTACCGTCTCTCGTCTTCCGAAAGGCACTGGATAGCACATCGCCTCATGAAAGCGGAGAAGCTCATTCCTTGGAGCGTTGCTTCTTCGGAGACGGTCTGCTTGAGGTTTGCGGAAATGAGGATAGTCGTGGTAACCATATCTCCTTGAGAGAGGAAGGACTGAAACTCGGTATGGTCAGCTCCTTTGTTAACCAAATTGCGGTATTCCACAGTGAGAAATCTCCTTATGCGAATCGAATGCATCCGCTTACATTCTAGCACGCTGGGCAATAATATGTATTTAGCTGCCAGCTTACAAAAGCCAGTAGAAAAATTATTCAGTCCAGGCGGTTGCCCCTGTAGAAAGTCGAATGAACCAGCAAGATCACTATTGTCGAATTTATCTGTGGTGTCAGTCTTGACTGCCAATCCGGTCGCGCAGGGCGTTTTCGTCATCCACTCCGGCGACATACCCTACACCCGTTCGTCCGTGCTACATCCGTCGCTGCTCGCCTTACCTTCCCTGGAATGCTACGGCACAATCTCCCTTTCCCCACTCGTATGAACAGTGATTTTCTGCCTCCATTGTACTGTACTGGAGGTGGTGGTATGTGCTTTTTAAAGACAATGCTATTCGAAAGGCCGGGATATATTCCGTTTTCGCTGCTGATGATGGAAAATATAGACCTAGGAAGAAGGCTCAATGAAAAAGCAAGAGCATAACTTGAAAAGCAGGAATGATTTGAAGTAGAGAGGGAAGGGCGGAGATGAAGAGAGTTTTCGAAAATACCGAGGCCAACTATGATGTTCAGGGAAAATACAAGCTGCACATCGACAGAGAGGGCGTTGCCCATACATCCGCCAATGGAAAACAAGCCCTGGATATCAAGTTTGCAGAGATCGGGACTATCTTCACCCTCCGTTACTGCAGCTCAAATCAGCATTATAGGATGATCTTCCGAAACCCTGAGGGCAAGAACCTTGGGGAGATCGAAACAGACGTACAGAGAAGGCGAGAAGAACAGACAATCCAGGGGCACAATATCCTAGAAACCAAGTCGATCCTCATTGCGTTCGCGGAGAACAAACTGACCGAAGCGTTCCCGAACAACCTTGATACCCTTGATTTGGGGATTGGCTTCACCCTGAAAGAGAAGAGAATCAGTCTGAAGGAAGGTGTGCTTGTTGGGGCCAAGCACCAAGTAAAGCTCTCGGATATCCGAAGAGTCAGGTGCGTCGGTAATGGGACCTTGAACCATCTTCTCATTCATACCAGAGAAAAAGAAGGGCTTCTTAGATCAGCCGGACATGAGAGTTCCCGTTAGTGAGCTGTCGCTGCCAATCCTAGAAGCGGTTATGGCAAAGAATACAGGCAGAGGCATCGACTTCAGCCAAGGGAACGGCTTTGATCAGAAGACCAGCGAGTATATGCTGATACGCTACATGAACTCCACGTTCTTCCTGAATGGGGACGGGAGTGTAACAGACGACTGGCATAGAATTGCTTATGACCATATTCAGCCATATCAGTCGGATATTGAAATATTTGGGTAGGGGACATTACCCACCTTCTGGGAGCCTGTCACTTACCTTCTCCAAAATACTGATCGAGCCAGTCGATACTATAGTTTGTAGTTATAAGGCACCTTGCAAGGCGGAACAGCCGCTGGCCTTTAGAAAACCTGGCTTACAAAGACCTGGTCCACATACGGTTGACAGACGATTCTAATAGTATATTATTACACTATACTATTTATATCCTATATGGAGGAAGCTATGTCGCTGGCAAACGGAATCCTCGGGTTTCTCGCCTATAAGGAAATGACCGGGTACGACCTCACAAAGGCGTTCGACTCTTCGGTGCGTTTCTTCTGGCATGCTCAGAAAGCACAGGTCTACCAGACGTTGGATAAGCTTGAGAAGCAGGGATTTGTAACCCATGAGCGTGTCGTCCAGGACACGCGCCCAAACAAGAAGCTCTACACGATCACCGATGACGGGCGTACAGCCTTTCTGGCTTGGCTTGCGGAAGGCTCTGGCGATAACGACTTCAAGAGCTCCCTTCTGATGAAGTTGTTCTTCTCGGGAAATCTACCCATTGAGCAGGCCATAGAGCATCTGGAGCAGTTCTCGGCCGATTGCGAGGCGTTTGTAGAAGACATGCGGCAGATCCCTCAGGCAATCGAGAAGTACAGCCGCTCGGCACCGGCCGCAGATCCTCTGTTCTGGGGTCTTACGGCAGATTTCGGCGCCCGATACATGCGCATGTGTATCGAATGGGCGCAAGACTCGATCAAGAAATTGGAGGCGTCACAGTGAAGGTGCTCGTACTACACGGCAGCCCGAAAGGCGAGGCCTCGAATACCTTTAAGCTCACCAAGGCCTTTCTTGAGGGCCTGACACCCGATGAGACGGAGATCTTGGACCTGTACAAGCTGGACGTCCGCGAGTGCCGGGGATGTTTTGCATGTTGGAATAAAACGCCGGGCGTTTGCGTGATCCATGACGACATGGCGTCCGTCATCCAGAAGATCCTGGCGGCCGATGTTGTTATCTGGAGCTTTCCGCTGTATTATTTCTCGCTACCCTCACGCGTGAAGATGGTCATGGACCGTCTGCTGCCGATGAGCCTGCCGTTTATGACAGGCGATGCTTCCGGCGGGCATCCCCGTCGCTATGACATGGGCGATAAGCGCTACGTCGTAATTTCCACCTGCGGGTTCTATACCGCACAGGGCAATTACGATACCGTGGACTCGCTGTTTACTCGGTTGTACGGCAATAAGTATGGGCGAATCTACTGCGGGCAGGGGGAGCTCTTCCGTGTCAAGGAGCTTTCCGCCCGCACCTCACAGTACCTTGAGGCTGTTCGCACGGCAGGTGCTGAGTTCGCACATGGTCGCATCACGCAGGATACCCAGGCCCGGCTTGCCGAGTTGCTCTATCCGCGCGAGGTGTTCGAGCAGATGGCGGATGCCAGTTGGGGGCTGTCCGACGATGGTGCCAAGGTTTCGCCGGCAATCTCCTTCACACGGCAGATGGCGGCCCTGTACAATCCCGCTGCTTGGAAGAAGGACATCGTCTTGCAGATGGACTATACCGACGAGGATGTGAGCGTCCAGATAGTGCTGACAAAGGACGGACAGCGGGTGGTCACGGAGGACTTCCTCCCTTATACCACCTGCATTCGCACGCCGCTTTCCGTTTGGCAATCGATCGCGCGCGGTGAGATATCAGGGACGCAGGCCCTGATGGAGCACCGCTATACCGTGGACGGCGACTTCGACACGATGCTGCGGTGGGACGAGCTGTTCGGGCCGGCGGGGGCGGATACCGGTGTGGGTAAGGAGGGCGCCCATGGCGAAGCCGGCACATCGCCTGCTCCTGATGCCCGTCGTACGAATATGAACATGATGCTGCTCCCGTGGATCGTCTGCTTTATAGCCATACCCATCGATACATGGATCGGCGGTATTGTAAGCATCTTGTCGGCTGCCATACTGCCGCTCTTGTTTTTGAAGTGGAAGCCCACGGTCTATGATTACGTCACGATTCCCTTGATTGCTGTTGCGGGGTTGATGTCGCTTATGGGAGTGCCCGCGCGCTTTGTGGTGTCGGGGTCGTATCTTGCCTTCGGCATCATGTGGTTCTCGAGCGTGTTTTTCAAGCTTCCGCTCTCCGCTCATTACTCCATGAACCAATACGGCTACGAGAAGGCACTTTCCAATGCTTTGTTCATTGTCACGAACCGGATTTTGAGCTGCTGCTGGGGCGTGCTGTACCTGTTGACACCGATCTGGACCTATGTCCTGATGGGCGGTCCGATCGCCAGTTACACCGGGCTTATCAACTCCGTACTCCCGGCGCTCATGGGAATCTTCACGGTATGGTTCCAGAAATGGTATCCGGCGTATTATGCGCGTACATGACTAAGTGGCCATGGCTAGGCGATCGGGCAAAAGCAGTCAAGTGATTGAGCGGCTAAGCGAAAGTGGCCAAGTGGCCGGGTGACTGGCCAAGTGACTGAGCGACCGCGCGAAAACGGCCAAGTGACCTATACCGGGATCATTTCCTGCCTATGAGGAGCTTCGATCCCTCGAGGCCGAGAAGAGCTGCCCGCCCATGGGGCAAGAACAGACCGTCGGTGGTGTCCAGGATCTCGACTCTCTCGTAGCCCATGGCGCGTAGTCTGTCCGCAAAGGCGTATATATCGCCATAGCGCCTAGGTGTCATGAGGTCATGGATGGCAAACGTCCCGCCTTTCTTAAGGGTGCGCAGCGTCTCGAGGATGAGTGCCTGCTTGTCCGCTCCGACTATGTTGTGGTAGACGTAGTTGCTTGTTACCACGTCGAAGGTCTCGTCTTCGAACGGTAAAGCGGTGGCATCTCCCTTCTGGAACACTACATTGCCTATGCCTTCTGCCTGGGCGTTATCCTCACACAGCTGCAGATTGTACGATGCATACTCTTTGCTCCAACGATCAACCCCGACCATAGAACCTTGTGGGCTGCGTTTGGCACAGGCAATTGTGAGTGCTCCACTTCCGCATCCCACGTCGAGTCCCACTCCGCCCTCGGGCAACTCGACATAGCCGGCAATGCCCTCCACCACCTTGCGTGATATCTGATGTGAGCCGTTATAGGAGAACGAGCTGTAAAGGTAGCCCACCCAACAGGTGATGGCCAACAGTACCAAGGACACGATTCCAAAAGTCACAGTAAGGACAGCCTTGAGTGTTCCAGCGGTACCTATACCTGCGATCCCGAAGAGGATCCAACACACAAGGGCGACTGCCGTTCCTGCAATCAGACCATAGAGCATTCCCTTTGGTACCCAGTTCTTGTAATCAGGTCGCATCGATTCCATATATTTCCTCCGTGCTATCGGTTAGAAACTGCTATCAACCAGAAATTTCAACTCAGAATGGTCGACAAGGACAAAGTCAATGATAATGGCTGTGAAATGTGTAGCTTTCTCATTTCTACTCCTTGCAGAAATGTCAATAAACGTTGCAAAGTGTGCTATATTGTCATCAGTGGACCCGCCATGCCTCTCTCTTGACGAAAGTTAAGATGATGCAAACTTTGGCGGGTGTTTTTTAAGGAGAATATGAAGTATCAAAAGGCATGGATCTCATTTGAGGAATAGGCTGAGCTAACCCAGTCCCTCCGTCTGTGAGATTACTTGAAGTAGCTGACTTTAGTCAATATCTCCAAATAGAGTCCGCATATAGTCGCTTCTTCCGTAAAGTAGACGTACAACTAGAGCCTGATTCTCTTCAATCATGAAGAAGAGGATCCAATTTTCACAGACTATGTAGCGGTAGCCAGTGTCGATGTCGCGGGTTGTTTTGAGTGTTATCCCAGATCCTGGAACATTTGCGAACAGGTGCGCTTTATCGAGGATCGACTCATAGAATCTCTTGGCCGCCATTGGGCTATCTAGGTCGAACTCAATATAGTCGATGGCTGATTTTAGATCGTCAAGCGCCGCAGGGGACCAGACAAGCTTCATATTGCCTCTTACTTAAAACGGGTGGCAAATGCGGCTTTCACCTCATCGGTGGAAAGCATGCCCTGCTTCTTTACTGATTGCTTACCATAGTCAAGCTCACTCAGCAAAGTTTGCTCTGCCTCGTATCTCTCGTAATCTCTTATATCTAGCACTACGTATCGTCCTCGGCCATTCTTGGTAAGAAAGACTGGAGACCCCTGTGTTACCTCATCCAAAACTGAAGAGTATGCTCGCAAGTCGGAAAGTGGTTTGATATTTGGCATGACAGCTCCATCCATATGCTGTAAGTTAACATGTTATTTTACAGCATATGGATGTTTTTACAATGGGCGAGGAGAACCTGGCTGGTAGAGATCGCGCTGTTAAATATCCATTTACTGCCACATGCATGTATACCTATCCCTTGCATCTCATGCAGAAGCCGTGTCCAACGGCGACAAACCTCGGGGCAAGTCCCGACAGGTCGGCCTTGAGCTTCTCGAGCAGCTCTTCGTTTGGAACGCGCTCCTGTTCGATTGTAGCAACCTCATCTTCCCATCGGGCGTCGATGGTCTTGCCTACGCCGTTGCCGAAACGCAGAAACAGGTCGGCGGAGTAAAGGATGCCCGTGTTCTTCTCGAGGCAGACAAGGCCGTCTTGCAGGTGTACCTCGCTTGGGTAGTCCACGAAGTGCAGGGAGGATTTTCTCGCCATCCACAGACAGGGTCAGTCATGGATGCTGCGTGATGCCATTGAAGAGGCGTTCGGCTTTTCTGAGATGGTGACGCATGCGACCCAAGGGCAGCAATTCAAAGTCTCATACCATATCGGCGGCATCTTCAACAACATGATGCTTTGGTTCGAGCACAACATAGAAGAAACGCCTGAAGAGATGGTAAAAATTGCAATGTCGTATCGACCTGCCGGCGCCATGATGCTCTTGTACGCCCGTTCTTAGATCAAGGGCATCCTCTGTGTAAGAGCAGCCTCCGACTGTGAGACGAGCCCATGCCCGTCTCGCTAAGTCTTGTCTGCCGTGATATCGTGGTTCTTGCAAGATCCGTGATCTCTATAACCACCTCCACTGGAAGTTCTGTGTGCAGGATTGAAGCATATCTCGATGAACTCTTTGCCGGATAGGGGTCACCGCTTCTATGTACCTCTCTTCACATTTTTGGTAATAAAATTCCCACAAAATTGGTAATGAAAATGCGATATTATTGGTATTGTATATGAATTGGGATCAAAAATACCCTAGTAGGGCCCAGAGTGTAAGGAGAGACGATGCAATACCTCCCTCGCATATATGACACCGTCCTTAAAAGAAAACTCAGGGCAAGTGATGCGATTCTCATCGAGGGGGCAAAATGGTGCGGCAAAACTACGACTGCCGAGCAGATTGCAGGAAGCAGGCTGTATATGCAGAAGCCGGATGCCCGCGAACAGAACATCAGGCTTGCTCAAATCAGTCCATCGATGCTTCTAGAAGGAGAGACACCTCGTCTCATCGACGAATGGCAGCTTGCCCCTGAGCTTTGGGACGCAGTTCGCTTTGAGTGCGATCATAGGGGGAAGTTCGGCCAATTCATTCTGACTGGATCGACTGTCCCGCCCGAAAGGGGGGCGATCAAACATACGGGTACAGGGCGTATCGGGCGGATAAGGATGCGCCCCATGAGTCTTGTGGAATCAGGGGATTCCACTGGCTCTGTGTCGTTACGAAGCCTTCTTGAAGGTGCTGAGCTGCCTATGGTCGCAGGGGCGGCGGATATCGGGAGGATCGCCTTCCTTACAGCCCGTGGGGGTTGGCCGCGTGCTATCGGCCAAGATGATGATGTCGCCTTGCAGCAGGCATACAACTATGTCGACGCAATTGCTGAGACTGAGGTTTCCGAGGTCGACAAGACTCAAAGAAGTCCTGAACGGGCTCGGCTCATCATGCGCTCGTATGCCCGCTTTACGGCATCCCAAGGTAAGGTCTCGCAGATGGTTGCCGATATGAGTCAATCTGATGTTGTGGCAAGCGATAAAACAGTGAGAACTTACCTCGATGTGATGAAGAACCTGTTCGTTATCGAGGAGCTTTCCGCATGGAATCCAAACCTCCGCTCGAAAGCTGCCATCCGTACGACCAACACAAGGCACTATACGGACCCATCGATAGCCGTCGCAGCCCTTGGTACAGATCCAGATGGCCTTATCGCGGATCTCAGGACATTCGGCCTCCTGTTCGAGGGCCTGTGTATCCGTGATCTTAGATGCTATATGGATGAGCTGGACGGCTTCGTCTCACATTATCGAGACAGCAGTGGGCTGGAGTGCGATGCGGTCGTCCACCTTCGAGATGGAACCTACGGTCTTGTCGAGGTCAAACTTGGTGGCGATGACCTCATAGAGGAAGGTGCGTCAAGCTTGAAGAGCCTGCGTGACGCCATCGATACCGACAAGATGGGGTCTCCTGCTTTTTGTATGGTGCTTGTCGGTGTCGGCGAGTACAGCTATCTACGGGAGGATGGTATTTTTGTCGTACCGATCTGTGCGCTGGGGGCGTAGTCTGGCCTATAGCCTCACCCCCAGCCTCACCTGTGGCCTTGTCCGTGCCGTTGCTATCCCGGCTATGATCTCGTCGTTCTTCTTCGGCGTGACCGAACCTACCATCTATGGCGTTGCCCTTCCAGATAAGCGTGCCTTTGTCAACGCATGCATCGGTTCGGCGGTAGGCGGCCTCATCATCGGCATCACAGGTGCCACGATCTATATCTCGGGAGGTCTCGGGGTCTTCAACTGGCTTTCATTCATCCCACCTGCAGGTGTCGAGGGCTCCAATTACATCCTCTGGGCTATTATCGCCTCGCTCGCTTCGGCTATAGTGGGCTTTGCGATCGAGTTTGTGACCTATAGGCCCGAGAAGGCACGGGCTGCGGCATGACCGATGGCTAACCAGCGACTAACCGATGACTATGGGTCAATCAGCTTCTTGGCGCAGCTCACAGAGCCGGTCGACGGCATCCTTCACCCGGGTGCGGGTTTTGTCGACCTCCCATGCTGTCTCCTCGACCTTCTCCTGGACAAGGATGTCAGCGAATACGTTGTCGAATACGATGTCAAAGGTAGATACCAAGTCCGATATTTCCAAATCGAATTCGGGGAGATTCTCCTGTATATCGTCGAGTTCATCCGAGAAGGACTCGAGCTCGTTACGTGCCTGCTGCAGAAGTTCGCGTGCATCGTCGATACGCGAATGTTTGACAAGGCTTGAGACGAGTCCTCCACCCACGATATCCCAGATTCCCCAGCGCTTAGCCGAACCGAGTTTCTCGGCTGCTTCGTCGAGTGCCTGCAGAGCTTTCCTCCCAGCCTCTATGGCCTCGTCGATCTCTTTTTTTTCGGTCCTGCATGTCTACCTCCGTCCGTATGGATATGGGTTTGATCGTCCGCCTCATATCCTTTGGCCTCTGCCATGTAGGCGTGCCGCCATTATAAGCGGTACGAATGAAAACAATGTGAGTGCGGCGCCAACAAGAAGCAGTGTATGCGTGGGCAGGTACGCCGTCATACCGTTCGCATCGGTGATGGCCCCGTTTGCCATGATGAGCGGGTTTGAGATGAATGGCGACAAGAGCCACGGTATGAGCACGAAGAAGATGATGCGGAAGCCCTCGAACTGGCCGCGCGAGCCATCGGGGAAGAGCTGTTTCATCCATACATTCATGACCTGCATGAACATGATGTAACCGCAACCGAAGACGAGCATCCCGGCGAGGGGTATGGGATTGAATATAGTTGTGGGATCCACGGTCTCGGGTCGTACGAGCAGGCCGATGAGGCCGATACCCAGGCAACTCAGGATGATCGAGATGGTGGCTGCCAACGTGAGCCTGCCTTTGTTCACAAGGTGCGTGGTCGGGATGACTACGGTCATGGCCAAAATGAGCGGGACGCCTTGGATGATGCCGATAGACCCGGCATCAAAGCCCAAATAGTAGATCATGAAGTTACCCATGTGCGGGTAGTAGACGTCAAAGGCTGTGAAGTAGACCATGAGCACGAGGAATACGGCGACAAGTTCCCTATGCGCGAGAAGTTCGCGTAGCTTGAACCCGCTTGCAAGCTGCTGCCAGAAGCCACCCTCATGTTTGGGGGCAAGTCCCAGCGCCTCACGCATTGTGAGTTGTGCCACGATGCCGAAGAAGATGGCGGCTGCGCCAAATATGACGAAGAGGCCCATGTAGTTGTCCTCGGATCCCACGATGAGGCCGCCTGCGACCGTGCCCACGATGGTGCCGATGACGGGTTGGGTGGCAATAGCCGCCCCAATCGCCCCGCGGTTCTCGCTGTTCATGTTGTCGTTCATCCAGGCATTGAAGCCGGCATCGTTTCCCATGGAGCCGAAGAAGCTCATGACGGCATCTCCCAGGACCACGGCTGTAGCGGCCATCATAAGCACCTGTTCATCGTTTGTAGGTGAGCCGCCTGTGATGAATTCCGAGCAACCGAAGGCCATGGTGAAGGCTCCCCAGAGGATGTAGCCCCAGACTACGAAGGGTTTGCGCCTGCCCATACGGTCGGACGCTGTACCGAAGAGGAAGGTCGAGACTGTGGTCGTGAGGGCCGAGACGGCGACCATCCAGCCGATGATCGTGGGGTCTTTGGCGATCTTGGCATAGATGAAGGTGTTGAACCACTGGTTTTCAACGACCCATACGAGCTGGCCGATAAGTCCCAAACCCCAAACGAGTGCCCAGAAACGTCGGATGATACGGGCAGACGTGCTTCTCGCCTCTCCCATGGCCTTCATGGTCCTCCTTCCAGAAGCCTTTATGAACAGTTTAGCGCCTCATTCAGGTTTAGTTTCCATTCGAAGGCTTTCGCAGTGTTTTGTCCCAAGTAACTTGTCCCAAGCAACCGCTCTCTCGTCCGGTTCTCTTGCCTGATTCTCTCGTTGGCATCGATTACGCCTTCTACCAGGAGAGTTTCCTCCGGGCGTTTCTCGGCATGCGCGCTCTGACACCAATATTCGGCATACTACCCCTAATGGTCGCGGATTCTTAGCAGATTTTGAAATCCCCCTTAAACTCACATGCACCCGCCGCTTTTTCACCTGCGTCGCCCTTGCTGCCTGCTGCTTTTCCACCCGCGCCGACGAGGCTGCCCGTTGCCACCGCTGTTGGCCATCCTACCTGCCGCTTTTCTACCTACGCCAGCTTCCATTGGGCGCTCAAGACGCGCTTGCCCCAGAAGTCCGCATAGGCACCGTTTAGCGCGAGCAGCTCATCGTGTGTACCCTCCTCTTCAATGCTCCCTGACGCATTCAAAACGATGATCTTATCGGCCATCTTGATAGTCTCCAGCTTGTGGGCGACGGCAATCACCGTCGATGATTTGCGCAGCTCTTCGATAGACTTGACGATGTTGGCCTCGTTTTCAGCATCGAGTGCCGAGGTCGCCTCGTCGAACAGGACGATGGGAGCCTGTTTGAGCAGCGCGCGGGCAATTGACACACGCTGACGCTCGCCGCCCGAAAGAGCGCGGCCGCTTTCGCCGCAAACCGTATCCCATCCGTCGGGGAGACGCTTGACGATCTCGGTCACGCCTGCCAAATCGGCGACCCGCTCGATATCGCTATCGCTGGCATCCGGACGCGCAAGCAGCACGTTATTGCGCAGCGTGTCGTTGAACAGATAGACGTCCTGGAAAACGAAGGAGACGTTCTTGAAGAGATCCTCGGTGCTCAAGTCGCGCACATCGACCCCGCCGATTTTCATGGCGCCCGAAGTCGTGTCATAAAAACGCGCGGCGAGCTTGATCACCGTCGTCTTGCCGCAACCCGATGGCCCCACGATGGCGAGCATACTCGATGATGGAACCGTGAAATGGACATCACGCAGTACAGGCTTGTCGGGGACGTACGAGAATGCGACATGATCGGCGCTGACGCTTGCGTCATGCGGGAGATCCTTGGACGTTTGAGGAACCGGCATTTCCGGTGCATCCATTACCGCATCGATACCGTCTAAGGTTTGACGGCGTTCCTCCAAACCGAAGAGTGAGGCCGAGATATCGGCAATCATGGTCGAGAAGCGCAACGATACACCGATAATGATGATCGCCTCAAACGGCGCGGCAATGCCGGTGACACACAGGAAGCTCCCCAACAAGATCATGGAGAACACCAACAGCTGTTGTCCCATGCCGGTGAGCATATTGCCCAATACGCCCCACCAAAGGCCACGTACTGATTTTCGCCGGGCTCTGGCAAAGCTGCCGCTGAGCTCCTCGTAGGTCGATCCGGCATGGCAGGCGCGCAGTGCGCCTTGGCATTGGGCAAACTCAACAATGCGGGAAGCCAACTCTTCCTCTGCGGGACTCTCATTTGCATACAGTTTCTCAATGCATTTCTGTCCCAATTTGAACAGGACGAACAATATGGGGATTGCTATGGTCACTATAAGTCCAAGCCGCCAGTTCCAGACCCATGTCCCCAGGCCGAAGATGACGCAGGCACAGAGGTTCCTGAGGAACCCTCCTACAAAGTAGGCAACTGCCTGTCCGCTTGTCATCATCTCCTGTGTGACGATGCGGCTCAAAAGACCGGCGCTTGATGCCGAGAACCACCCCAAGGGCAGTGAGGCCACCTTGTTACCGATGTGTCTTTGCAGCATGCGCATATAGCCCAGACCGGCTGTGTATCCGAGTTTGGTGCCCCAATAATCAAGTACGCAGGAGAAGACGGTCAACACTACGAGGATTATCACCCATGTGTTGAAGCTGAGACCCCATTGCGGCTCAGCCGTCAGGAGTGACATCGCCGCCGGCATCATCGTGCACAACGCCAGACCCGTGAATATGCCGGCCGAGATGCATGCCGCCATGCCCCGTTTATGCATCGCAGCATCTTCGGGAATCATATACCGGCGGAAACGGGACAGAAGATTCCGATTTCTACTCATGGCGCCCGCCCTTCTCCTCTGCAATACCGGCGGTGTCAAAGCCGCTCTGCCCCAACAGTGCGCGGTACTGCTTGTTGTTCAGCAACGTCTCATGGGTGCCTACCGCCACAATCTTGCCTTCGTCCATAACGGCGATCTGATGGGCGCCTATCACGGAGTTCAAGCGGTGGGCGATCACCAGGACGGTACGCCCCTCGATAAGGCCGCTGAGGGCCCGTTGGATCTCGACTTCCGAGTCGGGGTCGGCAAAGGCCGTGGCCTCATCCATGATCAAGACAGGTGCGTCGATCAACAGGGCGCGTGCAATAGACAGACGCTGGGCCTCGCCGCCCGACAGCTCACAGTCGGTGCCGATGACGCTGTCGTAGCCTTTGGGAAGAGACATGATGAAAGCGTCGATCTGCGCGGCCTTGGCGGCAGCACGCACCTCTTCCAGGCTTGCCTGCGGTTTTGAGAGGGATATATTGCGTCGGATGCTCGTATTGAGCAGCATGGCGTCTTGCAGCACAAAAGACACGTTTCGATACAGGTCGTCTGCGGACAGCGAGCGTATATCGATGCCGCCGAGCGTGATCGATCCCTCGGAGGGATCATCGAAGCGGGCGATTAGCTGTGCCAACGTCGACTTGCCTGACCCCGAGGGGCCGATAAGTGCGGTGAGTGTCCCAGGCTCAAGGGTCAGGTTGACACCGTTGAGCGCCTGGGTCTCGCCATATGAATATGCAAGGTCTTCGACCACGATCCTATGGTCGTCTCCGGCCTCTTGAGGATGTGCCGGCTCTTCCAAGAAAGACGTGTCCATCAACTCGACCAAGCGTATCGCTGCAGATCCTGCCAGTTGGTATGACCAGGTGATGTTAGCCACGCTCATCATGGTGTTAGGCAATACCAGCGCAATCAGGGTGCAGGCGAGGATTTGGGGGAGTGTTGCAAGTCCTGCGGCATACACCAGGGCTCCGCCACCAAGGTTGACCAGTAACAATACCGGGATAGAAACGAATTCAGCGGCGACAGAACAGCGCCCAATCATCGGTGCGCACCATTCCCAATAAGAGTCTGCGAAGGCTTGGGCGGCTTTTTCATAGTTGTGATAGGACTCGCCGCTTTTCCCGAATGCCTTGATGACCTTGATGCCTGATACCAATTCCACCATGGTCGCCGAGACGCTTGCCAGATTGTTGTTCATCTCCGCCGTTTTAGGCCCCATGTCTTTCATGGAGGAGCCATAGAGCACCACATAAAACGGGATCGTCGCAATGCCGATAAGTGCCAGACGCCAGTTGACGACGAGCATAAAGACCAGCAGTACCGCCGGCGTGAGGACACCGTTGATCAAGTCGACCGGAGCGTGGGCGATCACCGTGTGTACCGTCTTAGTGTCATCTTGGACGGCGTTTCTGATCTTGCCTGACCCTGTTTTGCTGAACCATGCAAGAGGGACACGGCTGAGGCGGTCGACGATGGCGCTTCGGATAATGAAGCGCAACTTCATGTCGGCGAAGTGCGTGATTGTAAGAGACAGCAAATAGAACATCAGCTTGAGCATAAATGCCGTCATCAAGAGCATCACGATACGGTCGACCTTCTCGACATCAAGCGGTTGGTTGCCCTGTTGGGAAGCGATGAAGATATCGCCCAACCATACGAGGGCAAGGTAGGGGACAAAGGCCAGGAGTGCGGACAGGACCGTAAAGAATTGGGCGAGAATGGTGCGGCCCTTGATATAGGCCGCTAACAGCGTGATCGCCGCCCGCCCAGCTTTGTCCTGGTCTCTATGCTCTTGTGAGACTTTCGGCATGGTCGTCACATCCCAATCTGCTTGAAATGCTTTGTGAATACCTTGGTGCCGATAAAGCCACCCAGTGTTGCACAAATAATAGTGGCAAGGCCCATGGCGACCATTGCGGGACTGTACATGAAGTCGACCATGTTCTGGGAGAATTCCAGTGCCATACCCGCCTGGACGCATTGGGCAACATAGGCATCCTTGCCGATCATGTAGACCAAGGATATGTGACCAAGCCAGAACAGGAAGATGAATGTGGGGAATGAGGCAAGGATCTTGCCCTTCGTACGCTTTTTGGGGTCACCCAGAATAAGCTCTGCAGCAAGGCAGCCAATGAAAATGCCGGCAGGGCCTGTCCAGAACATACCCATGACAGAGCCGAATATGGCCATAATCGCGCCCATGACCACTATGGCTCCGCGTTTAGGCACACGCTGCACGATATACATCCATGCCATGCCTGAGATGAGTGACGATAGTGCGTGCGCCCCCCAACAGAGGCGATAGTCAAAGCTGCATATCATGGCAAAGGCCATGGTGATGAAAAAGATAAGCACGCCGAATACCGCGCAGAATATGAAATCCTTTGCGGTGAGCCGTCCGGTGTTTGCGGCTTGAGACCCAATCGTTGTTTCGTCCATCATACGTTCCTTTCCTATAGGATCCTGTCGTTATGAAAAACCGAGCAATCTCTTTATGTGCCCGAGTGTTTCCGGGGTAAGGGGAATGGGCGGTGACATATGGCCATCATGCAGGGGGAGTACGGCATCACAGGCCGCACAGAGAAATTCATAATCGTGTGTGATTATGCAGATGACCATACCCTGCTGTTTGAGACGGTCGATCTGTCTGGCAATGCTTGCCATGTTGTTATAGTCCAAGCCGCTGGTCGGCTCATCCATGACAAGGGCCTGTGCGCCGTACAGCAGGCCGGCGGCAATCGACGTGCGCTGTCGCTGCCCACCGGACAGCGACAGGGGATGGCGTTGGGCGAGGTTTGTCAGACGGAAGTCTTCCATAAGTGACTTGACGGAGAAGACCTGCGGAATATGCGCATCGTTGCGATCGTGCGCCTCCTCGAGCTCACGAACGACAGTGTGTTCAAACAGCTGGTATCCCGGTTCCTGCATGGCCAGGTAGATGACGCCTGCGCGCTGCGAGGTCCTAAGCGCTTTACCCGCCAACTCAACCGTACCTGCCGCCTCTTTCTGGATGCCGCATAGGCATCGTGCAAGCGTGGTTTTTCCTGCACCGTTGGCACCGACAAGGCCGACAACTGTCCCCGCGGCAATATCAAAATCGCAACCATCTATCACTGCATCCCGGTGCCGATACGAGACACGTAGGTCCCTTGTCCTCAACGAGGTATCGGCCACACACTCATGTACGGGATGCCCGCTCACAGATGTATGGGAGAAACGCCGACGGGCGGCAGCATCGACCTCGTCGACCTTCCAGGCACGCAGTCCCCAGTGCAAACGGGTTTCAAAGGGGATCGTACCGAATTCTTTCGCGGACCAAGTCCCCGCAATACGGCCGTCTTCCATAACGACGACCCGATCGGCAAGGTCCGCGAGCCACCAGAGACGGTGTTCGGACACAATGATGGTTTTCCCCATGGACTTGAGTTTGGCAAGGGCCGCACCCAAGCATCTCATAGACGTCACGTCGAGGGCAGCCGTGGGCTCGTCCAAAACAAAGATATCGGGGTCTGTAGCGTATACAGAGGCAAGGATCACCATTTGACGCTGGCCTCCGGAAAGCTCCTCCACCTGCCGATGCAGCAGTTTTTCGATTCCGAACACCCGAACGCTTTCGTGTATGCGCCTCACAATCTCTTCTCGCGAGAGTCCTTGGTTCTCACAGCCGAACGCAAGCTCGGCCTCAACTTCCGAGTTTACGAATTGGCTGCGTGGGTTTTGGAATACCGAGCCGACCGTTACCGCTAAATCCCCCGATGTCCATTCAGTGACGGGTTTTTCGGCGACGGAGACGCTTCCCTTCAAGACCCCTTGGTAGACCAACGGGATAAGGCCGTTTATGGTTCTGGTCAGGGTTGTCTTCCCGCAGCCGGATTCGCCCGTGAGCACTATGCATTCGCCTGGACGGATGGAGAGGTTGATATCTTCCAGCACCTCCGATTCCTCTTTGTTATAGCGGAATGAGACATGCTCCAGAGATACGGCGATGTCTGCAGATGGCACGGTGGCAGCGGTATCTCTCGGCGAGACGGCGGTACTTATCGGCAATGAGTCGGTGCTCATAGGACCCCCACCCCGATCTTGGCAAGAACCATGGCTGCGAACAGGGCGTATTCGATTATCAGAAGCGCGATGTCGATTACCTGTATATGTAAGTCATAATATGAGCTGCGCTTTCGGTTGGTATCTGCTCCACGTGCGACTACGGCGTTGCCCAGCTCATCGGCGATGATCCCCAGCCGTCCGATGACGGGGACCATCAGATGCTCGACGGTACGCGCAGGATGTGCGACCACGGCTACCGGAGAGGAGGCAAGGCCGCGAATCCTCATGGCTTCGGCCACCGCCTTGAACTCATGGGCAAGTGTGGGAACAAAGCGCAGGGCAACGCATAGGGAGACGATGAGCTTGGACGGGAGGCCAAGTTTCTGAAGGGCACAGGCAAACTCTCCTGAACGTGTGGTCGCAAGGCAAAGCGAGGCAAAGGCCGCAACGGGAAATACACGCTGGAACATAAGGAGCATGCTGCCAAGCGAGCTGAGCCATTCCCAACCGGATATCCCCGGGAGATGTGCAAAGAAAAATATCAGTAGGTATGCAATCATCCACTTCAGTGCCGAGAAGGACCGTCGGCAGATCAACATGAGCATGAGTATGAGGGCCATCGATGCAATCTGGAAACCGATGTGGGGATACAAGGTGACCCCTGCATTGAGGGGAATCAAAACGAGCAATGCAATACGGGGATCAACACGGTAGTAACGAAGAGCCTCCTGCTCCAAACGTCTTTCCTTTCCGATAAGAATATGTTAGATTGGTCTAACTAATGATAGACAAAGTTGACTTCCGAGAAAGACCTTGGGTCCAAGTGGATAATCGCACCGAAAATCTTTTGCATCTTACCGAAACAAGTTTGATCACCAAATGGTATCGAAACCTGTCGTCGGGCAAGGCCAAGGAACTTGTCATTGATCCGATGGTCAAAAAAGATGAGTCCACAAATCGGGCTGAGATTCACGCGATGTTCGACCCCGCAGTCGAAGCTATCCATGGAATCCACCATACACAGGCGATCGAGAAGGGTTTGATATCACCAAAGGATATTCGTCCCTATGGGGATACATGGATCATTGATCCCGCATACGGTTTCGGAGAGTATTGGTATCACATTGTCGACTCCGATATCGTGGTGGTCTCGATGAGCGTCTCATTGCGTGAACGTGTGGTTATGCGTGGTTGGTCTACCGGTATGGTTGGCTTCGGTTGCTATATGGAGGACATGCCCATGTTCTTTATCGACAGCTTTGGGCAACGACATCCTTCACTTATCGGCTACGCGTTGGGTGAGCATTATTTTCAGCAGATCATAGAGGCTGATGCCAAGTTCAGTTCCTACTCCATCTCGCTTTTGCCAAGTGCGATTCCCCGGCTGGCGGGTATTCTGCAGGTTACGTCCGAACAGCTTTTACAGGCCATTGGGCTGCTCAATGGCTACCATGATATACCCGCCCTTACTGCCGCAGTCACTGAACTCGGCAATGCCCGGCTGTGTCGATCCGTGGCCACCTCGTACTATCGTGCAAAGGTTACCGAGTGCTTTGCATTACTCGTGAGTGAAAGTAAGCGCTGCACACATGATTGTCAGGCATATTCGGCCGTGGACGAGCGGCTGTACAAATATATCTCGCTCTATATCAAATCAAATGTGGCAAAGGATCTGTCGACCCGGGCGTTGAGCTCCGTGTTTCATGTCAGCGAATCTCGCATGATTGACGCCTTTAAGAAGGTCGTGAACAAAACGCCACAGGAGTATGTGCGAGAACAGCGCATTGAATATGCACAAAGGCTGTTGGCAAAGACCGATCTCAGCATTCGCCAGATTGCCGAGGCTGTCGGCTACTCGAACCAGGGAAGCTTTTCCGAGACCTTCAAAGCGCTTTCCTGTTGTACCCCCAGCCGATACCGTGCGATTCGGAAGTGATTTTCCACTGGACAACAGCGGGCCTTGGGGTCGCTTTAGGGTTGCTTTAAGGTTGCCTTGGGGTCTCATGGTGGGATTCGTTTTCTGCCATGGGCGCTCTGTCGGCGGCGTTTCTGCTGGGACTGCTCGGCCGTGGGCGTTTGTGTCGGGGTTACTCGGCCGTGGGCATTTCTGCTAAAGAATCGAGACCATTAGGTAGATTTGCCCTCTTCAGTGGCCCTTCTCGCCCCTTAAAATACCTACTGGTCGTCTTTTCTTAGCAGCGGATACCTAATGGTTGCAATTCTTTAGCGGAAAGTTCGTTGGGGGCAGGAATCCCGTCGGAAGCGGAAAGTCCGTTGAGAACGGAGGGCCTGCTAGGAGCAGAGGCTCCGTTGGGAGCAGCAAGCCCGTTGAGAGGGACCACCGACGCTGGCGAGAAGTGCGGCGCCTATGGCGAGAAGGACGGCGAGGCAGACAAGCGTCACCTCCAGACCCGCGAGCGATGTGAGCGCTGCGACCAAGGCAACTACGAAGCCTGATATCTCGTAGGGAATCCTTGCATAGAGGGGAGGCAGGCTCACTGATGAGAGTCCGCAGGAGACGACAATGCCGATGTCGAGCAAGACGCCCACGAGGATCCATCCGAGGTTCCCATTTGCCGTAAGGAGGACGGGCAGCGTCACCCCTACGGAAGCGAGGACGGCAAGTATCAAAGAGGGAAGCGAGTCAAGGGTAAGCGTCGTCAGGAGCTCATAGACCGGGATGGGGTCGATGAGGACGTCTTCGGTATCGGCAAAGAACACATGGCAGAGTTCTCGTGCATATGACAGGCATGCCAGACAGAGGGCAAGCCAGGGGATGAGAAGCCCTTTGTTCACGGGCAGTGCCATGATGGCGATGCCCGAGGGGACGACAATTGCAGACCATATCAGGGCATCTCCCACATAACCCGGTCTCCGTACACCTGAGATCACCGCATGGGAGAGCAATGCCATCCGCCTGTGCCCTATCGGCAGTGAGGCTGAGGGCATGGGGAAGAGGCCCCTCTTCTCCCTTTGGGCAGCTTTATGGTTTCTGAGGATCCTCCGCCTTTCAGCGGTTGCAGTGGGTGAGAGGAAGGGGTCGTATGCCTGCAGCTCTGCAAAGAGGGCGCTCTCCTCCACGATAACACGGACATCTATCTCCCGCTTTGTGGACAGGAGCCAGATGATGACCAGGCAGGACAAGAGCAGGAAGGCGACACCTACTGCAATCGCACTGACAGGCTCCACTGCCAAAAGTAGCAGGGGTATTCCGACTGTATGTGAGAAGTGGTAGCCGAGAAACACGGCACCGACGGTGCCGATGCCAAACGAGGCGATGTGCCAGACAGGCCTTTGGGGATTGCCTGTCAGACGCATGAGGCCCAGCGCAGATCCTATGAGCGATCCAAGGGGAAATGCCGATGATAGGAGGAACGTGATACAGCCCCAACAAAGCCTGGGCATAACGGCGGACATACCGCCACCGAACAGGGAGAGGACAAACGCGGACCCCGCCAAGGAGAGTATCGCCCTCCCGAGTGCGTGGAAGGTATAGGTCACGCGGAGGGCACAGGAGCTGCCGGTCAGAAAGGTGGTATCTGCCTTGGAGAGGAGCAATGAGGACCGATGCAGCCCACGGACGGCTGCGATGGCGGTGAAGGCAAGGGGCAGCGCCTCAATGAGTTCCATAAGCAAGGATAGCTCTGCCGATCCGAGCTGAGCGAGCCGGGAGGCGACACCTGCCGAGAGCATCGCCCATGAGGAAATGGCCCAAGCGATGAGTATCGCGGCGAGATATACCAGGTATCCTTTGGAATCTTCGAGGTCAGCTCCGGCGAGGCTCAAGGCCCGGTTGACGGTGGTGCGCAGGTGTCGCCCTTCAAGCCAGAGGACTTCTCGCCAGATACTATGGTAGCGACTGGAGGTCATGGCCGCACAACCTGTAGGCTGCCTTCCTCAAGGAAGGCATCGACGGTGGGACGGAGCCCCTCTGCACCCTGATGACAGGAGAGGAGGACGGAACGGCCCCTCTGTGCATATTCCTCTATCAGGCTGTCGAGTGCCGTCGCGGCTTTCTTGTCTATGGGGCCGTAGGGCTCGTCAAGCAGGAGGAGGGTCGGATCGAGTGAGAACGCAATGACAAGCGCCAGCTTATAGCGCATCCCCCGCGAGAAGGACGAGGGGAAGGAATCGAGGGAGCCTCTTAGGTCAAATGCCCCCGCGAGCTCCTCGGCGTGCTTCTCGGCATCATCAAGACCCTTGAGCCTCAGGGCAAACCGTATGTGTTCTTGGGCTGTCAGGTCCTCATAGAAGGAAGGCGTGTCCTCCACGAAGACGACTGCATCAGAATCGGTCCCTTTGGAGGCATCTTTTCCATCGAGCCGTATTACGCCTGACGAGAACAGCTGCCTGCCGGCGATGCAGCGGAGCAACGTACTCTTTCCGGCTCCGTTGACTCCTCGGAGAACGCAGATGTCGCCAGGGTCCAAGGACATCGAGACATCCCGGAATACGTCTGTGTGTCCATAGGAACATGAGAGATGCTCGATGGCGAGAACGTGCTTTCCCTCAGATATTTGCCGCATCCCGACACCCTTCGATTGATCCTTTCGCCTTGATACGTAGGATAGCCGTTTCTAGGTACCTGTGCAGTCCGTATTGTGTTCAGCGTCCCGTATCGCGTTCAGTGTCGATGATATGTGCGCTGGAGAAATCACCCATTTCGCTGGCGCTTATCGGTATCCGCCATGGCTGTTACAAACCATAACGTACCTCTCTATCAGCAGATCTACGACGACATTAAGACATTGATCAAGAAGGGTGAGTATCAGAGCGGTGACCGTATCCCCTCAGAACCCGAGTTGAGCCACACCTATTCGGTGAGCCGTATCACGGTGCGGCGTGCTATCGGGGATCTGTGTACGGACGGTTACCTGATAAAGCAGCAAGGTCGTGGCACCTTCGTGGGAAGCCCACGAGTTGAGCATTTAGGATTAGCTTGACTATAGGAGGGAATTTACTCTTGTGGGTGGGCTCCTTCCTATTCCTATGGTCAGATACTGTGGTGTCAGCGATTATTCGAGTATGTCGGTATATGGATTACGCTTTGAAGGCGGCTTTGGAAGCAAACCTCTGAGCGGCAACCTGCGGCGTGAGGCAGGGGATATATCCGTTCTTAAATGCTTCTTCATCTCTTGAGACGATAGCGGCAGCACCGATCTTCTCGGCGGTGGCACGAATGATACCGTCTTCAAAATCTGGCTCATCGGAAGCAAGTGCTGTATCAATAATATCTACGGTGAGCTCGACAACAGAAAAGAGATTTTTAACCGCATTGACGTCATCGCGTGCCCAAAGCTCATCGTTATACATTTTGTTCAAAATGTAATAGACATCTTTAAGGGAGGAAGCTGAGAGGAAGATACCATGCCCGGCGTCAAGACTTTCCTCAAGAAACCTTTGGGCATCATGGTGTGCTGGGCGAGAAAAGCTTAGCAGATCGAGAACAATATTAGTGTCAATAAGGATGTTAGCCAAACCTCCTCATCCTTTCTTCTCCGAGTAGATCTTTATCTGAGACATCCTTCGGCCAAGTGATTTCGGGTCTCTTTGCTACTTGCCGCATAAGCTTGTCCAGTTGTTTACGAGACGTATTCTGAGCGGGCGTCTGTGCATATTCCGGTATCTCACCTGTTGCAGCTATCGTCTTCAAGAGGCTTTGGACGGCACTGGAAACAGTAAGGTTGTTATCGGTAAGGACGCGAGAAGCCCGCTCGTAATCGTTGACGGGAATACGTGCTGCAATAAGTTTCGACGATGACATGGAACCCCCGTTCTTTGTATAAAGGTGTATAACAGTATAACATATATGAGACAACTGTAAGGTTTGGAGTACAACTCCAAACCTTACAGATTGAATATCAGTGAATCCCGAGGTTTCCCGCTACAAAAAGCCCCAGCCGCAAAAGCGGCCGGGGCTGCATCACGATGTGAGGGTGCAGATAGCACTCTTGGCGCTATGCGATGTGCTTGGTGATGGAAGCTGCAGCGACCTTGCCCGCACCCATAGCTAAGATGACCGTGGCTGCACCGGTGACGATATCACCGCCGGCCCAAATGCGGGGATCAGAGGTGCGGCCTTCGTCGTCGGCCTCAATGTAGCCCCATTTATTGAGCTTGATGTCACCAATCATCTTGGCGAAGGGGTTGGCATTGGTGCCGATGGCAGAGATGGCAACGTCGCAAGGAATCTCCTCGATGGCGCCTTCAATAGGTACGGGGCGACGGCGACCGGAGTCATCGGGCTCGCCAAGTTCCATCTTCTGGACACGTACGGCGCAGACCGTACCGTCTTCTCCGGCAATGAACTCAAGCGGAGAGACAAGCGGCATAACCTCAACGCCCTCTGCCTTTGCATGGTGCAGCTCGGCGCGACGTGCAGGCATTTCTTCCTCGGTACGGCGATATGCGATGATGGCGCGCTCAGCACCAAGACGCTTTGCCGTACGGACGGCGTCCATGGCGACGTTTCCACCACCAAAGACGATGACAGACTTGCCATGCTTGGTAGGGGTGTCATATTCAGGGAAGTTATTAGCCTTCATGAGGTTAACACGGGTGAGATACTCGTTTGCGAAAAAGACGTTGGGGAGGTTCTCACCTGGGATGTTCAGAAGTTTTGGCAGACCGGCGCCGGTTGCGATGTAGATGGCATCGAAGCCCTTCTCGAAAAGTTCGTCGGCATCAGTAATGCGACCTACAACCGAGTTGTACTCAAACTTCACGCCAAGGTCTTTGAGGCCGTCAATCTCACGCTTGACAACGGCCTTTGGAAGACGGAATTCTGGAATGCCATATACCAATACGCCGCCACCGGTGAAGAACGCTTCAAAGACCGTGACGTCAAAGCCGTTGCGCGCAAGTTCGCCGGCGCATGCAATGCCGGAAGGACCAGAGCCGACCACGGCGACCTTCTTGCCGTTTCTGGGAGCAACTTTGGTTTCGGAAGCAAGTTCAGGCTGGTCTCCGAGGAAGCGCTCCAACTGGCCGATGGCAACGGGTTCCGAGCGTTTGCCCATGACACAGACGCCTTCGCACTGGTTTTCCTGGGGGCATACACGACCGCAGACAGCGGGAAGCATCGATGCCTCGTGGATGATGTCCAAACCACGGCCAAACTCTTCGGCGCGGATGGCCTCAATAAAGCGAGGGATATTAATGTTGACCGGGCAGCCCTGCACGCAGAGTGGATTTTTGCAGTCAAGGCAGCGATTGGCCTCGGCGATTGCCATCTCTTTGGTGAAGCCCTTATCTACCGGGCGGAAGTCCTTTGCGCGGACATCGGCTGGCTCTTCGTTATCAGCGGTACGAGGAGCTTTTACATTAGGAATGTAGCGACCGTTTACCTGTGGCATGCGCACCTCGTTTCCTCATATGCCTTGAGCGATTGACCTTCTTCTGTGAGGTACGCTGCTTGGCGTGCGCGAAGGTCGTTCCAGTCAACTTTTGTGGCATCAAAGTCGGGGCCGTCAACGCAGGCAAACTTGGTTTCGCCACCAACTTCAACACGGCAGCAGCCGCACATGCCGGTTCCGTCAACCATGATGGGGTTCAGGGAGGCAATGATAGGTGTGTCGTACTTCTCGGCAGTGAGAGCGGAGAACTTCATCATAGGAACGGGGCCAACGCAAAAAACGTGGTCAACCTTTTTCTCCTGAAGCAGGCGCTCAAGCGGTGCAGTGACGACGCCCTTCTCGCCATACGAGCCGTCGTCGGTGGTGATGTGGATGTGCTCGTCGTCCAGCACGCTGCGGAATTGATCCTCAAGGAGCAGGAGATCCTTGGTGCGTGCGCCCATGATAGCGTGAACTTCATGACCGGTGGCTTTGAGCTGGCGTGCAACGGGGAAGGCAATAGCCAAGCCGACGCCGCCTCCGATAACCGCCCAGTTGCCCTCGCCCATTTCAGTGGGCTGGCCAAGAGGACCGGTAACGTCCTGGATGGCGTCGCCTGCCTCGTAGGTGGACAGCATTTCTGTGGTTTTACCAATTACCATAAAGATGAATTCGACCCAACCCTCTTCAGGATTCCAGTCAGCAAACGTGAACGGAACACGCTCGCCGGTCTCATTGGCGCGAACCATAAGGAATTGACCAGCATGTGCATGCTTGGCCATCTCAGGTGCTTCAATGCGGAACTTAAAAACCTTTTCAGAGAACTGCGTCTTTTCGAGGATCTTATACATTCAGCGGTACTCCTCTCCCGAACCGGATATCCTCGTGCAGTTGATCGAGGCTATGCTCGACCTGCTCATCATTTAAACGACCACCTGGGTGATGGCCGAAAAATGCGCAACCGTTATTGTATAACGTGCTGGACAATAACGGGGCGAGAAACCTATCTCATTTTGCGAAGGATTTGTGAAGAAGTGGAATTTGTGAGGAGGTGGATCATAACTTGATTGCAGCAAGAGGGGTATGAGGAGTCAAGAAGTTATATAAGCAGAGCATATAAAAGCTTTACGACAAGAGTGCTAGCACTCTCAAGTATGTTTCGATACGATAGCGCAAAGGCTGAGGGAAAGACCAAGCCAGAATATATGAGCAGGCATGCGTATCCGAAATTGAGTGCAACTGAGATACGCTCAAATTTCAGCGTAAGCCAAATAATAAGCAGATACAAAAGGAAGAAGAACAGATAGTGCATAAGAGCCATGACAAATACTGATGGAGAAAAGACAGGCTGCAGAAGACCTGCAGGCATAAGAAGAAGTAGTACCGCACAGGGCAGTCCGAATATAGTTGCGTTATAGAGGAAGTAGCCTGCGATACGAGCCATGTAGACTACATAGATCGAACGGTCATTGTGACGCAGATTGTCTACTTGTCCGCTTCTAATCTCAAACTCCAATTCGTTATTAGCGGCAAGAATAGTATTGGTGGCAGTAAAGAATAGAAAGAACATCATAAGATTTAGATTTGGTTGGTGGAGAAGTAGCATACACATGCCAAGCACAAAAATCATCTGATAGAGGATCTCACATACGCTATCAACAAGATAGTGGCGCTTAAAAAAGAAGTATCGTTTTATCTCGTTATACATAGAACATGCTTCCCCTTTTAAGACTACGGTTAAGGATGCATCGAAAGACAACACTACCGAGCACCCAGTACATGAGGCTTTGGAACAAAATAATGAGCAGGTAGATGTAGTTTCCAGTTGCTATATAGTGCTTAAACCAGATGAATGGGAACGCCTCAGCAAACAGAGGAAATATACCTGGCGTCTCAAGCACGCCCGCGAAGAAAAATATGAAATACGAGAGAAGCGCCGCAATATTGGAGGTTCTATGTGACACTAATGTAAAAGAGCCTATCAGGGTGCCAAGACCGTATATCCCAATAACAACCAACATCACAATGACAAAGAGTACTGACATCGTTGCAGGTATTTGAATATTCATAAAAATTGCGATAAAGGCAAAAAGAGGAAGAGCTTTTACAAGGTCAAGAACCATTTGTATGAGCATCCTTTGCACAAGTACAAAGAGAACCCCCTGGTCGCTGCTGACAACTGATACGATGGTCCGATCTTGTATCTCGTCTTCGAGAAAGAACGATGGATGCGTAATGCCATGAGTTGCCATATACCAGCAAAAGAGGCTTGCAAAGGTAGTAAATACATCTGCAGTATTGGAAAAGAGGCCAAGATATCCCGTAATCATGACCAATAAGGAGAGGTTTGCAAACACAAGGTTGATTTTGTACTGACCGAGTTCCAAAAATTGACGGCGAAATTCATGAGCGAGGATTTTGAGGCTCATCAAACACCTTCTTTAGATCATTTGCGAGCGCCTCTTTATGAGTGAGGCTCAGCACGTCAGCGGTCTCAAAAATTAATTGTTTTGCTTCCTCATGTGAGGTAGACATGATAGTGGTGTTTTCATGAGTATGTATACTCATGCTTTCTAAAAGTTGTCGGCTGGCGAGGGCGGCTTCAACACGTGCTAAATCCGAATTGGAGATCTCTATGGTGAAGAACTTCCTTCTCAGGCGGCTCCGCGTGATGGAATCAAGCTTCCTGTCAAGTACAATTTTTCCTGCGCTGAGTTGAATGACCCTTGTTGCGCAGAGCTCAATATATTCAGCGTCGTGTGTGGTGAGAAGTACTATCATCCCTTTTTTCGCAGCAGCTGATAAGACTTGGGAAAGTTTTTGTTTACCAGGTGCATCAAGCCCGTTTGTGGGTTCGTCCAAGCACAGTATGCGCGGATGATAGAGCATTGCAACAATCAGAGAGAGTTTTTGGCGGTTACCCTGCGAAAGTTCAGAGACAAGATGGTCTTGGTACTCGCTAAACTCAAACAGCTCAAAAAGCTCCGAGATTTCGTGTGAGCATGCATGATAGGAGAGATGGTTGAGGTGGAGAAAGTATTCTATGTTCTGCCTGACGCTTAGGTATTGGTAATAGCCGCCACCACTCTCAAGCACAAACTTTACAATGCGATGAATTTGTCTGCTGCTATTAGCAACGCCTAATACGTCTACACTTCCTGAATCTTGCAGCAAAAGTCCCGATATGATTTTTATGAGAGTTGATTTCCCTGAACCATTTTTGCCTACAATAGCAGCGATTTCGCCTGGTTCAAACACAAGTTCATTAATAGAGAGGACAGGGGAGCCCTTATAGCTTTTCTCGACGTTTTTAAGAATGATGGTTTCAGCCAAGACGAACAACTCCCAACTTGACGAGATTTGTTAGCATTTTAGTATAAATATCATCTATTTCTCCTAAAGAAATGGATGAGTAAAACTCATATGTAAGGTATTTGAACTTCACCGTTGAAGGAAACGTGCATAGAAAGATGTAATATAGCTCGTTGAGCAGATATATCCGACCATTCTTTTTGTTGTACAGGATTACTTTCTTATTCCCCGTAAAATTCGGCTCATATCTGACGAACCATTCTGGGTTAAGATTTGTGTAACGCACACCTAGTGTCAAAATCTTTTCCCTCAACAATTGCTTGGGCATAGCATCCTCCTCCACAAAATGGGTACATCTGACACTTTATGCAAAGTTCGTTTTTTGACCACTCAACTTTATTTAATTCATCTACCCCTGTATTCCATACTTTTTCAAAACTATCTTTTAGTAAATTACCCATCAGATGTTTTGGATCATGTAGAAAGGGGCATGGATAAACATCACCATTTACGTCAATCTCCATTTCAGTTTTTTGGGCAGGACAATATAGAGGTGCCTGAAAATCATTAATCCTGAGTATCTTTGCAAGTGACCAGGGATGGCAGAACGGGTCAGACAAAATTGATATTGACGCATATTTTTTATCGCATAAAATATCATGGAAGTATTCAAGAGTATCTAAATCATTTAATCGAATTTCAAAATGCTTAGAAAAAATTGGTGAAAGTCTCACCTTATCAACTTTATGATAAATCGCAAAATCAAATATATCTCGAAGTTCGAGGTAGTTAAGCTTACTTAAAACTGTATTTATAGATATATTTTCATAGTTTTTTAATCTACAGCAGTTGATAAAATCGGCGATTCTTTCTATACAGTTATGTTCAATTGCATTTGGTCTAATTTTACCATAATTCTTTATGGAGTCTAAACTGATCTGGATTGATTCAAATACATTGAGATTGTTCTCAATGTATTTTCCAATTTCCTTTAAAAGGACGCCAGTTGTATGAAGCCTGATAAGAATACCCATTTCGTTTAAGTAGTTCACTATAGCGATAAACTCTGGGTTTAGGGTTGGTTCTCCACCGGTTAGATAGACCTCCAAGGGGAGCTGGGGAATCTTTTTAAATATCTCCTTTAGATTATGTAGACTAAGATCGGAGCTATTCTTTTTCACAAAGCAATATGAACATTTAAAGTTGCATCTGTTTGTAATTTTTAATCCAATTTTAAGCGGAGTAACTGCTCTATATTTTTCCATATTTTTCAATCTATCGAATAAGTAATACGACAGATCATGACTTGATTCAATTCTAGAAAAGATTTCACAAAATAATCTTTTCATTAAACCTGCACCTTCTAAATCCTGTTGCCAGAGCTGGATAAGAGTTTACATAATAAAAGCCTTGACAAGAATTTTTTAAACAGCACCGAGCACATTTTAGCTTCTCTAATGAATGGAATAAAATCTTTTTCTGAATCTTTTTTAGGTTAGCCAGAATCTGATTTATACTATCAGTATAAATGTTGCCTATCTTAAGTTCATCAACTATAGAGTGATCCATAAAGTGAAATATATCCCCTTTGCCGTCTATGGCCCAATGTAGAATATCGGTATTAAAGACAAACTTAGTTTTATCGTTATCGATATCGTTTAGCCTGGAAAACTTCTCTGATAATATTTCAATTGGGTAGATTATATTAACTCGCGTTTTTTGAGAATTCAGAGAAGAGATACTCTCGCAGTTTTCCCAATATTTAGCATAATCTATTCCAGAAATAAGTCCTTTACCCCTATTTAAAGGGTATACAGGGGTAAAAGAAACAGTATTAACTCCCATTCTTATAGCCAAATTACACACATCAACCATAGAAGTTATATTAAGCGGTGTTACTGTCATATTTATCCGTACATTGATGTCATAGCTCAATAGACGATCAATATTTCTGATTACTTTCACAAAGTCGTCAGAGCCTCTTTGACGGAAATAGTCTTCTCTTAAACCATCTAGACTTATCTGAACAAAATCATAGTCATCAAATAATACAGAAAGAGACTTTGATATATTTTTATCTATTAGCACGCCATTTGTAAATAACTCAATTATTGGGAATCTTTCTTTGGAATATTCTAAAATTTTTAAGCAATCTTTACGAATTAGAGGCTCTCCTCCGGTGAGGGTAAAATGGAGTGGGCTGATTTTTCCAATTTTTTCTATTCCGTTTAGCACACTTCGCAAACTACGCTGAGCAGACATTCTTCTTGCTGACCAACAGTGCTTGCAATTCTGGTTACAATTTTCCGTAATCTTTAATCCCACGTAAAGAGGATAAATTGGAGTTTCTAAACTTAGGCGGCGGGAACTATAAAGCTTGTTGAATACATCATACCAATTTCGATCATCAACACTCATAATCCCAGCCGCCATAATTCCATTTCAGCGATAAAAAACCGAAGACCTTTAATGTCCATGCGACTTTGACGTAATAGGCATTACAGAATCAACTTGAGATAAATCCACCTCTTCGATTTCCAAGTCAAAATCGTTCTTGTTTTCGTCCGCCTGTTTAAGAATTACCTGCTCTTTTTCAGTCATTGTTCCTCCCCAATGGAAAGTAAGCCTTATAAGTACATATAGTATATTTCATTGTGGATGTCAATAGAATAGAAATTCAATTACGGTTCGTCAGAAGCTTTTCTACCTCATCGGCTGCCGCCTCAACGGTGACAAGAAACTCTTCAAGAGCGGTACCTCTGAGCTCTTTCAAGACGTAGTCAGCTACCTTCATTCGACTAGGCGGGCGCCCGATGCCGCACTGCAGGCGCATGAAATCACGGGTTCCCAATTTGTCAGCGATGGAACGCAGACCGTTGTGGGCATTAAGTCCGCCGCCAGCTCGAACGCGAGTGCGGCCTTCTTCAAGATCAACTTCATCATGAACGACAAGTATGTCGGCAGGGGAGATGCGCCTCGCCCGAGCAAGTTTTGAGAGAGGTCCTCCGCTGGTGTTCATAAAATCCTGCGGTTTGGCGAGAAGCACTTCTCGCCGTTGCGCGTCTGCATCCGTGACTATGATGGTGGTAACCAGACAACCCGCTTCGCTTTTCCAATAGCGAACGTCATAACGACGTGCAAGCGCATCGATTACCGCAAAGCCGATGTTGTGTCTGGTGTGCGCGTACTTCTCGCCAGGATTACCAAGACCGCAGATAAGAGCAGGAGACTTAAGGAGTTCACGGGGCGTTTGAGGCGCGGAAGATCTTCTCGGTTCACGATGTGTCTGCCTTTTTGCGCTCATCATTTCTCCCGGACGCTCTGAGTAGTTTTGTTTACGGAATGTAACATATTATTCAAATTTTTGCACTTTACCTTTGTGTCGGGGATTTTGTGTGTAATCTTGTGGTAAGAAAGGCGCATATCAAGGAGGCGGTATGGATATTTCTGAGTTGGTCAAACTGCTGGGGATTATTGTGGTTATTGTCGGCTTCACACTGAAGCTCGACTCCATTCTCACGATTCTTATAGCAGCAGTAACAACAGCCGTAATTGCCGGCATGGATCCGATTGTGTTTTTGCAGACACTTGGTAAGAGCTTTGTCTCAACGAGAACCATGCTGATTTGCGTAGTGGTCTTTGTTCTTACGGGAACGCTTGAACGAAATGGCCTTCGCAATGCGGCTCGCGAGCTGATGAGACGCGTCAAAGGCGCAAACGGCGGCATCATTATGGCGGCCTATGGTGTCTTCCGTGTCATTTTTGCTGCATTTAATGTTGGCTTTGGCGGCGTTGCCGGATTCATCAAGCCGGTCGTGATGCCGATGGCCGAGGCCGCGGACGACCCTGATGGCACGCTTATGACACCGAAGCACCGCGATGACCTCAAGGGCATGGCATCCGGTATGGAAAATGTGGCATGGTTCTTTGGTCAGGTGCTTTTTGTGGGTTCATCAGGTATGCTGCTGGTGCAGAACACACTCAAGGAGCTGGGATATGCCGTTGAGCTTGCGCATCTTGCGGCCATAGAAATTCCAGTGGCTCTTATCGCTGTGGCGTTTACCTCGGCATACTACATCTTCCTCGACCGTCGCTGCCAAAAGCGCGACCTCGCAGCCGCTGCAGAAAAAGCAGGAAACACGGCCGTTACCTCAGCTATTGTCGCTGAAGATGCCACTGGCAACGCTCATGCTGCCGTAGAAGGAGGCGAGGCATAATGGATGCCGTTATCGCGTTTTATACCTCTACCGATCCCAAGATTACACTCTCAACAAAATTGCTTGAAGTTGTGTTTGTGTTGATTGGCCTTGTCGCAATCTATGCGGGCATTTCAAACTTTCGCGACAAGACCAACGCAAAGCGCATTGGTACCGGGGTATTTTGGACCATGCTCGGCCTTCTTTTTATTGTGGGCAAGTGGATCCCTTCGGAGTGGACAGGCGTTGGCCTTATTGTTATGTTGCTTCCGGCAGTGTTCAAGCAGGTCGGACGCGGTGAAGATGTGATAAAGCCGACTGAGGAAGAAATGTCTCTGGCATATACGAGTGTCGGAAACAAGATTTTTCTCGCGTCGTTTAGTATCGGCGTTTTTGCGCTTCTGTTTGCCTTTTTCTTCCCAAAGATTTCAACTCTGGTTGGTTTGACCGTGGGTGTTTTTGTGGGCTGTGGAATCCTTTTGGCGATGCGTCCCGGCGTCAATACGCCTAAGCTTTTCTTGGACGACTCAAGGCGCATGCTGGATATTGTCGGACCTTTGGTTATGCTGCCAACGCTCCTCTCGATTCTTGGTGCCACTTTTACGGCAGCCGGTGTTGGGGAGGTCATTTCTCACCTCGTGGGAGCCGTCATTCCAGAGGGAAATCTGGTTGTCGGTATTATTGTCTACTGCGTTGGCATGGCGCTCTTTACCGCCATTATGGGCAACGCCTTTGCGGCAATTACCGTGCTGACAGTAGGTATTGGAGCTCCGTTTGTCCTCTCGCTGGGCGCTGACCCAACAGTTGTAGGGGCGCTTGCCTTGACCTGCGGATTCTGCGGAACTCTTATGACGCCCATGGCCGCCAACTTCAATATTGTTCCGGTGGCAATTCTCGAGATGGACGACGAATACGGAGTCATTAAAAAGCAGGTCATCCCTGCGGTTTTCATGCTCACAGTTCAGATTCTTATGATGATCGTTCTTGTGGCGTTTTAAGACAGACACAAAGGCGACAAGTACACCGGGCGCGACAAGCATGACGTGAGTGCAACGGGCACGATACTGCCGGCTCGATGTGGGCGGCAGGTGAGGCGGGCGTGCAACGAACGCGAGTGTGCTAACCACGATTCGCATGTATGAAATTCGTTGCGGTGGGTACTTAGAGTATTTAGCTTCGTCTTAAGGAGGTCGTTGTGTCAACGATTCTTGTAACTGGTTTTCAACCTTTTGGTGGCGAGAAAATCAACCCGGCATGGGAAGCCGTCCGAGCGCTTCCGGATACCATTGCTGGTGCCAATGTAGTGAAACTTGAGATTCCTGTGGTTTTCGGCTCGGGTGCCGATGCGGTATCCGCAGCAATTGATCATATTGATCCCGATATCGTGCTTTGCGTTGGACAGGCGGGAGGTCGCGCAAAGATTACCCCGGAGTTTGTGGGCATCAATTATCGCGACGCTCGCATTCCCGACAACGACGGCAACCAACCACATGCCGAGAAGATCGTCGAGGACGGTCCCGATGCTTATTTTGCGACACTTCCCGTTCGTGCCATGACAGAGGCAATGAATGAAGCAGGTATTCCTGCCGCCGTGTCGTACACGGCAGGTACGTATGTCTGCAACGATGTGATGTATTCCATGTTGCATGCGCTTGCCACCAAGCACCCCAATGCTCGCGGGGCTTTCCTGCACGTTCCTTTCGCAACCGAGCAGGCAACAAAGCAGCCGGCAAATACCGCAAGTCTTCCTATTGAGGTTATGACGCGCGGTCTTGAGGTTGCCTTGGCAGCCGCCGTGGAGCACGAGGTGGATACCGCCGGCGAGTCTCTTGGAACTACCCACTAAGTTTCGCCGAGAGGTTGTTGGTCTTTGGGGACTACCAGTTTTTGAAAACCACCACTAAACGAGAATTTCTGGAATCTGCCGGAAATCGACTGTTTAGTGGTGG
>ERZ773263.186-NODE-186-length-46345-cov-15.016915_pt1 | contig 46345 bp, 37 predicted proteins | sample MGYA00511076_ERZ773263 | MGnify/ENA primary metagenome ERZ773263 (study PRJEB29015, sample SAMEA2738155) | human oral metagenome | biome: human oral; feature: human-associated habitat; material: saliva | place: China | collected 2195 ... | reverse complement strand
CCCGCCGCGGGAATTCCGCGGCTGCCCGGACCGTGCACCGGAACGCCCCTGCTGTGAGCCATTGCGGCCGGCCTGCTGGCCGGGACGCCCGCCGCGCCCGCGTCCTCCGCGGCCTTCTGCCCCGGATGCCCCCGGGCGGTTCATCGGATGAGGACGCGGGATATCCCCCGGAGTGGGGGCACCCATATGCTGCCTGCTCATAAACGGATTATTCCCGGGGCGGGGCGCTCCCGGTTTACGCTGATGCGGTGCCGGGGCGGGCACGCCTGCTGCAGCCGGGGCACCCTTCGCATCGCCCGGGTCCTTCCCCTGGGCGTTCTGTTTCTTTCCTGGAATACCCGGCTTACGGGACGAAGGTGCCGGGCTGCCGCTGGCTGCCGCCTGCGTCCTGCCGGTACCCTCCTCCGGGCTGGCATCACCTTGCGCGCTGCCGGCAGGCCCCGGCGCAGCCTTCCCGGCTGCAGCAGAAGTATCCCTTGAAGTCCCGGGCTTTGCAGCACCCGGCTGGGCCGCCGACGGGCTGCTGCCCTTCGCAGCCTTTCCAGCATCTCTGCCTGTACTGCTGCCGGGCTTTCCGGCCTGCTGCTTATTATCCTGCGAAGGGGCACCTTTGGATCCGGCGGCCTGCCCTGCCGCTGCAAACGCATTGCGTATCTTACGGGCGACCGGAGGTTCAACCGTTGATGAAGCTGATTTGACGAACTCGCCCATTTCCTTGAGCTTGTTCAAAACGTCTTTGCTACCTATGCCAAGTTCCTTGGCTAAATCGTACACGCGTGCTTTAGGCACTCATATCTCCTATCTATGGCCGCGCGCACGTTGGCACGGCTTATATGATACGGGTTGTCGGTTTCCGTCTCATCGTGCGACCATATCTTTTTACCTTAACTTTCTGGCGCTTTAGCCTTACCAGAGTTTAACTCTACAGTATCCCATAGATGAAAACTACGGTAAACCATGCGTACTGTACCTTATAATACCGCCAGAGGATACCTGTGTGTCACTGCGCCGGCCCGCAGGGCCGCAAGCCATGGAGGAGTGCAGGATGCGCAGGGCCGGCGGACGCACAGAACGGCGCAAACCAGCCCGATGGACCCCAAAGCCAACGGGGATCCGAGATATCCCCGCCTATCTACTCCGCAGGCGCCTCCTCAGCTGCCGAAGCTGCAGCTGGCTTATTGTCTGGAGCCTCGCCAGCAGGAGGGTTACCGGTTCCCTCCTGAGCAGCTTCAGACGCGGGGACGCCCCCATTCCCTGAAACAGAAGCATCGGCCTCTCCGTTTTCTGCAGCAGCATGGCTGTCCTCACCGGCCTCTGTATTCTCACCGCTTTCACTGCTTTTCTGGGCTGCAGCCTCATACGATTCCACACCGATCTTCCATCCCGTCAGTTTTGCTGCCAGGCGGGCATTCTGTCCTTCTTTGCCGATGGCGAGCGAAAGCTGGTCATTGTGGATAAGGGCAACGGCTGTTTTAGTCTTCTCACTGACCACAGTGATCCGTACCGCGTGGGCCGGGGAAAGTGCAGCCCCGACGAATTTTGCGGGGTCTTCGGACCAGTCAACGATATCGATCTTTTCCTCGCCGAGATTTTCCATAACAGCGCGTACCCTTTGCCCGGCAGGCCCGATCAGCGAGCCTTTCGGGTTCACGCCCTGTGCATTCGCCCGGACAGCGATCTTAGTACGCTCCCCCGCTTCGCGGGCAATAGACATGATCTGCACTGCACCCGTAACAAGTTCAGGCACTTCACGCTCAAAAAGCCGGCGGACCAGCTCCGGATGCGAGCGGGATACGATGATCTCCGGCCCTTTAAGCCCGCGGTTCACACTGACGACATAGACGCGGACACGCTCCCCGTGCCGGAACCTTTCTCCGGGCACCTGCTCACGGCGGGGAAGGATAGCTTCCACGTCACCTACTGCAATATGCAGATTACCTCGGTCACTGCTGTCCTGCTGGACTACCCCTGTGATCAGCTTGCCCTTCTGCCCGGCAAAGGCGCCAAAAATCTTATCATCTGCAGCTTTACGGAAAAGCGCCGTGATCACCTGGCGGGCAATATAAGCTGCCTGCCTGCCGAAATCGCTCGGGGTATCATCATACTCATCGCTGAGTTTCGGGACCGGATGAGGGTCAGCTTCGGTAGGTTCCTGAGGGATCTCGTTCTGCGCCCAAATCGTGAATGATCCGCCGCGTTCATCAAGTTCTACGCGGGCGTGCTTTGCTGCATGGGGCGTTTTTAAGTATGCAAGCCTCAGCGCTTCTGCCAGCGAAGCATCAAGACGCTCTGCGTCAATGCCCTGCTCTGCCGCGACACGGTGCATACCTGCGATATCAAGGTTCATAATTGATCCCTCTTTCACTTTCATTACACGTATTTAGTTGTTCTTAAGTTTTCTGCCCTTAGCCCCGGACCCCTCACATCTGACGATGTACAGGCAGCCCGGAATGCCTGGTGCTGTTGAAATTGTAGCAATTCAAGCAGACAGCCTTTGCCGGAAATAGTCTTACAGGAACCTGAAAAGGCAGGAGGAAATGCCCTGCAGCGGCGGCGCCTCCGGGGAACAGGAAGGCCCGTACCTTTGAGGTACGGGCCTTCTTTTACCTGTTAAAAGTGTAAATAATCCTACTCAAGGATCTTGGTTACACGGCCGGAACCAACAGTACGGCCGCCTTCACGGACTGCGAAGGTAAGGCCCTCTTCCATAGCGATTGGCTGGAGGAGCTGTACAGTGAAGGTTGCGTGGTCACCAGGCTGGACCATCTCAACGCCGTCAGGCAGGGAGATGATACCGGTCACGTCAGTTGTACGGAAGTAGAACTGAGGACGATAGTTGGAGAAGAATGGCGTATGACGGCCGCCTTCATCCTTGGTCAGAACATAAACTTCACCCTCGAACTTGGTATGGGGGGTTACGCTGCCCGGAGCTGCAACAACCTGGCCACGCTCGACATCTTCACGGCCGAGCCCACGGAGGAGAAGGCCGGTGTTATCGCCAGCCTCAGCTTCGTCCATCTGCTTGTGGAAGGTCTCGATAGAAGTTACAGTCGTGGTCTGGGTGTCGCGAAGGCCAACGATCTCGACAGGGGTGTTGACCGCCAGACGGCCACGCTCTACACGGCCGGTAACAACAGTACCGCGGCCGGAGATGGTGAATACATCTTCGATAGGCATAAGGAACGGCTTATCAAGATCGTGGACCGGCGTCGGGATGTACTCGTCAACGGTGTCCATGAGCTCTTTAACAGTCTTGGCCCACTTATCATGGTCCGGAGCATCATCATGGAGTGCACCGTACGCAGAAGTACGGATGATTGGAGCATCGCGGTCGAAGCCGTTCTCATCAAGGAGATCGCGGACTTCTTCTTCAACGAGCTCAATAAGCTCATCATCTTCTACCATATCGCACTTGTTGAGCGCAACGAGGATCTTCGGCACGCCGACCTGCTTAGCAAGCAGTACATGCTCACGGGTCTGTGCCATAGGGCCGTCGGTTGCAGCCACAACGAGGATAGCACCGTCCATCTGGGCAGCACCGGTGATCATGTTCTTCACATAATCAGCGTGGCCTGGAGCGTCAACGTGTGCATAGTGGCGCTTCTCAGTCTGATACTCGATGTGAGCAATGTTAATAGTGATACCGCGCTCTTTTTCTTCAGGGGCGGCATCGATCTGATCAAAGTCATACTTAGGGTTCAGATCTGGGTACTCTTCATGAAGTACCTTGGAAATAGCCGCCGTAAGGGTCGTCTTACCGTGATCAACGTGACCAATGGTACCGATGTTGACGTGCGGCTTAGTGCGTTCGTACTTGGCCTTTGCCATAAATTGTCCTCCTGGACGTCTCGTAGTTTATCCTGCTGCCTTTTCAAGCATTGCTGCCTCTCAGGCTCGCAGGCCACTCGCTACATATTACCTGTTTTTGGGTTAGTTGTCACTTCGTGTCCCCGACCCGAGCAAACATAACTATCTTAATGTTTGCATAAGACCAAGTAGGTACGAAGCGTTTCACATTTTTTTTGGATGTGCTGCTGCCCCGGGCCTCCGGTCCTGTGCAGCAGAGACTACCCTGCTGCACACATCCCCGGCAGGCTGCAGCTGAGAGAGGCTACTCGCCCCTCTGCGCCTTGATGATCTCTTCGGAGACCGACTTCGGGACCTCAGCATAAGAATCCATCTGCATGCTGTATACTGCGCGTCCCTGCGTCCGTGAGCGGAGATCGCCGATGTACCCGAACATCTCAGACAGCGGGACTTTGGCATCCACGACCTTGACACCTGTGGCGTCGGTCATAGACAGGATATTCCCGCGCCGGGAATTCAGATCGCCGATCACATCGCCCATATACTCTTCAGGGGTACGCACCTCGACAGCCATAATAGGCTCAAGGATAACAGGGCTTGCCTTAGGGGCGCCTTCCTTGAAAGCCATGGAACCGGCAATCTTGAAGGCCATCTCCGAAGAATCGACCTCGTGCATCTGGCCGTCAATGAGCTCGGCACGCACGCCAACTACAGGATACCCGGCAAGGATACCGGATTCCATAGCTTCCTGGATGCCGGCATCTACAGAGGGTATGAACTCCTTGCTGATATGGCCGCCAGTGACCTGGTTGTCGAACTCGTAATTGCTGCCTTCAGCCGTATCCAGAGGAAGAAGGTTGATAAGCACCTTGGCGAACTGGCCGGAACCGCCGGTCTGCTTCTTATGGGTGTATTCAACATTCATCACAGGCTTGCGGATCGTCTCGCGGTAGGAGACCTGCGGGTTGCCGACGTTGCACTCAACATGGAACTCGCGGCGCATGCGGTCAATAAGGATGTCGAGCTGGAGCTCACCCATGCCCGCAATAAGCGTCTGGCCTGATTCTTCGTCAGTTGTCACCTGGAAGGTAGGGTCTTCATCAGACAGGCGCTGCAGGGCAATGCCCATCTTCTCCTGATCGGCCTTGGTCTTAGGCTCGACTGCTACCTGGATAACAGGCTCCGGGAAACTCATGGATTCAAGGACCACAGGGTTCTTTTCATCGCAGAGCGTATCACCGGTAGTGATATTCTTCAGGCCAATAAATGCGTAAATGTTACCGGCGGAAGCCACATCTACAGGCTCTTCCTTATTGGAATGCATCTGGAACAGCTTGCCTACGCGCTCACGCTTGTCTTTGGTAGCGTTAAGGATGCTGTCGCCGGGATGGATCTCTCCGGAATACACACGCACATAGACAAGCTTGCCGTAGAACGGATGCGCGGCGATCTTGAAGGCAAGTGCGGCAAACGGTTCATCTGCGCTGGGTTTGCGGTCAATCTCAATAGCCTCATCGTGGATATCATACCCTTTGATTGCAGGGACATCTTCAGGGCTCGGCAGGAAGTCCACAACGCCGTCAAGCATTGGCTGGACACCCTTATCCTTGAACGCCGAACCGCAATATACCGGATAAGCTTCTGAGCGGACCGTGAGTTCACGGATACCGGAACGGATCTCTTCCTCGGTAAGCTCACCGGCTTCGAGATACTTTTCCATCAGGGCATCATTGGCTTCAGCCGCCGATTCCATGAGCTCCGTACGGTACTCTTCGGCACGGTCCCTGAGCTCTTCAGGGATATCTACAGTGTCATAGTGTGCGCCAAGGTCAGAGGTGTCGTTCCATACGTAAGCGACCATACGGACCAGATCGACAACACCGGTAAAGGTATTCTCTGCGCCGATAGGCAGCTGCATGACGAGCGGCTTGGCTTTAAGCTTTTCCTTGATGGTATCTACTGAATAATAGAAATCTGCACCGAGCTTATCCATCTTATTGATGAAGCAGATACGGGGAACGTTGTATTTATCAGCCTGGCGCCACACAGTTTCAGACTGCGGCTCCACGCCTTCCTTACCGTCGAAGACTGCTACTGCACCGTCAAGGACGCGCAGCGAACGCTCCACCTCAGCAGTGAAGTCCACGTGCCCCGGAGTATCAATGATGTTGATCTGATAGCTGTCCTTCGTATCATGTGACTGGCGGTTCCAGAAACAGGTGATAGCAGCGGAAGTAATAGTGATGCCACGCTCCTTTTCCTGATCCATCCAGTCCATAGTCGAAGCGCCATCATGGGTTTCACCGATCTTGTAATTCACACCGGTGTAATACAGGATTCGCTCAGTTGTCGTCGTTTTACCGGCATCAATGTGAGCCATGATACCGATATTGCGCACATGGGCGAGATCTTTAAGCACTCCTTGTGCTTCTGCCATATTTACCTAACTTTCGTAAAACTTTTAGCTGGGATCTGCGGCAGGCCTGTACCCCAGGCCCGCAGGCATAACTACCAGCGATAATGGGCGAAGGCCTTGTTGGCCTCAGCCATCTTGTGGGTATCTTCGCGGCGCTTCACCGATGCGCCAAGCCCGTTGGACGCATCCATGATCTCGTTAGCCAGACGCTCGGCCATGGTCTTTTCGCGGCGGGCACGGGAGAAGTCCGTGAGCCAGCGGAGGGCAAGCGTATTAGCACGTGCAGGCTTGACTTCCACAGGCACCTGGTACGTTGCGCCGCCAACACGGCGGGAACGGACTTCAAGGCTTGGGCGGATGTTGTCAAGCGCGCGCTTGAGCACGGCAACAGGTTCCTGGTCAGTTTTTTCCTTTACCTGTTCCAAGGCCGTATACACAATGTTTTCAGCGATGGATTTCTTGCCGTCGAGAAGAATTTTATTGATAAGCTGAGCTACTACTGTCGAACCGTAGATAGGATCTGGCAGGAGCTGGCGCTTTTTTGCGGGTCCTTTACGTGACATATTTACTTAGCCCTCTTTGCTCCGTACAGGGAACGCCCCTGCTTGCGGTCTTTTACACCCTGGGTATCAAGGGCGCCACGCACAATGTGGTAGCGCACACCAGGAAGGTCCTTCACACGGCCACCGCGCACAAGCACAATGGAGTGCTCCTGCAGGTTGTGGCCCTCGCCTGGGATATACGCGGTAACTTCCACGCCAGAGCTCAGGCGTACACGGGCGACCTTACGCAAAGCCGAATTCGGCTTCTTTGGGGTCGTGGTATACACACGGGTGCACACGCCGCGGCGCAGCGGGCTGCCCTTTAACGCCAAAACCTTTGACTTTTTCGGTTTCGGCTTGCGTCCTTTGCGGACCAGCTGTTCTATAGTAGGCAACTGTTTCTCCGATTTCTAAATTCATTCTTTCGCGTGGCCGCCACACTGCAGCACGCACATATAACAAAAACCGCAGTCCCGGACTGGATCAGCCCAGACACATGCGGCCTTCAGGATCATATATGAAAGCCACAGTCCACCGGCCCGATGGCCCCCGCCCTCAGCACACGCCTGTTGCCAGGCTGCCTCATCAGGCCAGGGGATGCCCCGCTGCCGCACACCTTAACATAGGCATGCCAGCGGCACACACAAAAAGTAACTATATGACAGTCCTGAGACAAGCTGTAAACCAGCAGCCGGCCTTTACCTCTCAATCATCCAAGCCGCATGCAGGACTTCCTGCACACGCCAGCGCCCTGCAGCCCCTGCGCTATGCAGCGGCGCTTTCGTCGTCTGTGCTGTGTTCCACAGCAACAGTGAGGCGGTTATCATCGAAAGACACGAAGCCGTCCCGGACTGTAAAACGGTGGCTTTTCCCGTCAGTATCAGTGACGGTGATCGGGCCGTCGCTCAGGATCGACAGGATAGGCTCATGGTTAGGGAGTATGCCCATACCGCCGCTTGTGGCAGGCAGCGACACATACCTGGCTTCCCCCGACCATACAGGATGGTCGGAAGCCGCTATATTCACCCTGATCACAGGCTCAGTGCTGCTGGCCATTACTTGCCCAGCTCTTTCTGAAGGTCATGCCACTTGCGCTCGAGGTCCTCAATACCGCCGATACCGGAGAACGCCTGCTCGGGGACATTGTCATAGACACCGTCGCAGATGCGGGTAAATGCTTCGATCGTTTCATCAGCAGGGACGTATGAACCTGGGCGCCCGGTGAACTTTTCTGCCACATAGAAGTTCTGTCCGAGGAACTGCTCAATGCGGCGGGCACGGGCAACCGTGGTCTTATCTTCTTCGCCAAGCTCATCAATACCAATCAGGGCGATGATGTCCTGAAGCTCCTTATTGCGCTGGAGGATAGCTTTCACACGGTTAGCGCATTCGTAATGCGTCTGCCCAACATAGCGCGGGTCAAGGATGCGGGATGTAGAGGACAGCGGGTCCACAGCCGGATAGATACCTTTGGATGCGATATCGCGCGAAAGCTCGGTGGTGGCATCCAGATGCGCGAATGTTGTTGCAGGGGCCGGATCGGTATAATCGTCCGCAGGCACGTAGATAGCCTGGAGCGATGTGATCGAATGTCCCCGCGTAGATGTGATGCGTTCCTGCAGGGCCCCCATTTCATCGGCCAGGTTCGGCTGGTATCCCACAGCTGAAGGCATACGCCCGAGAAGCGTGGACACTTCAGACCCTGCCTGTGTGAAACGGAAGATATTGTCGATGAACAGCAGTACATCCTGGTTCTGGACATCGCGGAAGTACTCAGCCATGGTCAGGGCTGTCAGAGGGACACGCAGACGGGTCCCCGGAGGTTCGTCCATCTGCCCGAACACAAGCGCAGTCTTCTCCAGGACGCCTGCATCCTCCATCTCGCCAATCAGGTCGTTGCCTTCACGGGTACGCTCGCCGACACCGGCGAATACTGATACGCCGCCATGGTTCTGCGCTACCCGCTGGATCATTTCCTGGATAAGCACAGTCTTGCCTACACCGGCACCGCCGAACAGGCCGATCTTCCCGCCCTGCACATAGGGGGTGAGCAGGTCGATCACCTTGATGCCGGTCTCGAACATTTCTGTTTTTGATTCGAGCTGATCGAAAGGCGGGGCTGCACGATGGATAGGCCAGCGTTCCTTTACAGTAAGCGCTTCGCCTTCCTTACCGTTAAGGATATGCCCCGATACATCAAAAACGTGGCCAAGGGTAATATTGCCTACCGGCACTTCGATCGGCCCGCCGGTATCGGTCACTACAGCGCCGCGCACCAGGCCGTCTGTAGGCTTCAGCGCTACAGCACGCACAATGGAGTCCCCGAGATGCTGCTCAACTTCCAGCGTGATAGTCGCACTGTTCTCGCCCTCAACTGTCCCTACTGCCGGGATCTCAACAGTAAGCGCATTGTATATATCAGGCATATGCCCGATGGGGAACTCAATATCGATCACTGAGCCCTGTACACGGGTTACACGGCCTTTAACGGCCTCAGATTCATCGATCTTTTCGGCCTCGTTAACCGCAGAAGCATTATTTTGTGGCATTGTGCTCCTATCCTTATTATTTTGTTTCGTTCTTCAGCGCATCCGCGCTGCCGACTATTTCAGTAAGTTCCTGCGTGATCGAAGCCTGGCGTGATGCGTTAAGCTTGCGTGTCAGTTCATCGACCAGTTTTCCGGCGTTATCTGTTGCCGTATGCATCGCATTCTGGCGGCTTGCAGTTTCTGAAGCAGCAGCAGTGAGCAGGCATTCATGGACACGCGACTGCACATATTTCGGCATGATGCTGTCCAGTACTTCTTCAGTGCTGGGTTCAAATGAATACAAAGGCGGGGTCGCCAGTACATCATCATCCCCCCGCAGGGCTTTCCCAGGGCTGCCTGTACTGCCCGTACGGCCCGGCTGACCCTCAGCGGAAGCGCTGTCAGCACTATCATCCCCGCTGTCATCCAATACTTTGACTTCAACAGGGAGCATCCGGAGTATCCGGACTTTCTGCACGACCATATTGATGAATTCAGTGAATACAATATAGAATTCGCTCACGCCGCCGGCAGAGGCGGGGGCCATGTATGTGTCGAAAAGCGCTTTGGATATGCGTGCTGCCATTGCTACAGAAGGCGCATCGGATTCGCCTTCCCATGTAGCCGCCACTTCACGGTTGCGGTACTTGTAGTAGTTCACACCCCGGCGCCCATAAACAAACAGCTCAGGTTTCCTGCCGTCAGCCTCAAGGCGGTTCAGCAGCTCCTCCGTTTCCCGGATGATAGAAGATGTATACGCCCCCGCCATGCCGCGGTCTGAGGTAAGCGCCAGCACAGCTACACGCGGATTATCCTCTTTCTTGCCCAGGATGGGGTGCTCAATATTTGTATGGGCTGCCAGTGACCGTACTGCATCATAGATAGCATCAGAAAAAGGCTTCGCAGCAAGCGCAACATCGCGGGTTTTTGCGATGCGCGACGACGCAATCATCTCCTGGGCGTTGAAAATCTTTTTCAGCGACTCAGTAGATGCAATGCGTGATTTAAATGCGAGCTGTGATGCCATACTTATTCAGCTTTCCTGCCGGGCTTGCCTTCCCTGCCTCTGCGCCGTGAATTACGGCTATCGCCGCCATCAGCAGGGTCAGTCCTGTCAGAAGTGCGGCGGGCAGAAATCACTTCCTGCTCGACTTCGGTCGGTTCAGCAGCCGCAGTTTTCATATTGACCAGCGGTGTCCCGTCATGTCTGACATAAGTCTTGCGGAAAGCCTCAACCGCATCGTCAAGCTTCTTTTCTGTCTCATCAGTAAAGTCGCCAGTCTCGCGGATAACTTTCAGGATATCGGTATTGTGATCAACATAATCAAGCAGCCCGCGTTCAAACGGGAGGACATCAGAAAGGTCAAGGTCATCAAGCTTCCCATGTGTGCCGGTCCAGATGGAGACTACTTCCTGCTCGGAGGAGAACGGCGAGAACTGAGGCTGCTTCAGTAGCTCCATAAGCCGGGCGCCTCGTGTCAGCTGGGCTTTCGAAGCAGCATCCAGGTCAGACGCGAACATTGCGAATGATTCCAGCGAACGGTACTGCGCAAGCGATATCTTCAGGGTACCGGAGACTTTCTTCAAAGCCTTGGTCTGCGCCGCGCCGCCTACACGCGAGACAGAAATGCCTACATCCACTGCAGGGCGCTGGTTAGCGTTGAACAGATCGGACTGGAGGAATATCTGCCCATCCGTAATGGAAATAACGTTCGTCGGGATATAGGCGGATACATCATTAGCCTTGGTCTCTATGATAGGAAGCCCTGTCATAGAGCCGCCGCCCAGATCGTCCGACAGCCGCGCGCAGCGTTCCAGAAGGCGCGAATGCAGGTAGAACACATCGCCGGGGTAAGCCTCGCGCCCCGGCGGACGGCGCAGGAGCAGGGAGATCGAACGGTATGCCTCAGCCTGCTTGCTCAGGTCGTCGAATACGATAAGCACGTGTTTGCCGTTATACATCCAATGCTGGCCGATAGCCGATCCGGTATACGGCGCAATATATTTGAAACCTGCCGAATCAGAAGCGGGGGAAGCTACGATAGTCGTATATTCCATGGCGCCGGCATCTTCCAGCGAAGCGCGCACAGCAGCGATCGTAGAGCCTTTCTGTCCGATAGCCACATAAATGCAGCGCACCTGTTTCGACGGGTCGCCTGACTCCCAGTTCTTCTTCTGGTTGATGATGGTATCGATCGCTATAGCAGTCTTACCGGTCTGGCGGTCCCCGATAATGAGCTGGCGCTGGCCGCGCCCTACAGGCGTCATGGCGTCAATAGCCTTGATGCCTGTTTCCATAGGCTGGTCAACAGGGTGGCGGTGCATTACATCAGGTGCCTGCGCTTCAAGGATCCTGCGGCCTTCAGATTTGATCTCGCCAAGCCCGTCGATAGGATGCCCGAGCGGGTCAACAACTCGGCCAAGGTACCCGTCGCCAACAGGCACGGAAAGCACTTCCCCTGTCCTGCGCACCTCCTGGCCTTCCTCAATACCTGCAAATTCGCCCAGGATCACCACGCCGATCTCACGCGCGTCAAGGTTGAATGCCAGCCCGAGAGTGCCGTCTTCAAAAGTGAGAAGCTCATTTGCCATACATCCCGGCAAGCCTTCTACCTGGGCAATACCATCGCCGGCAGTTTTGACATAGCCGACCTCCTGGGTCGGAGCTGCCGAAGGCGTGTACGATTCGACAAAATCGTCAAGCGCCTGGCGTATCGCAGCGGGATCGATGGTTAATTCTGCCATTGATCACTCCTTTTCTTACAGCACCTGCTGCAAATGATGCAGCTGTGCCACAACTGTTGTATCTGTCACTTCTGCCCCAACCTGGATGCGCAGGCCGCCGATAACGGTTTCGTCTACTACCGAATTGATGTGGACAGGGTGATCAAGTTTGAGTGTATAGAGGTTCGTAATACGTTCTGTCTGTTCTGCGGACAGCGGCACTGCGGAGGTCACTGTAACGACTTCTTCGCCGCTGTGCTCGGATATCTTGTTGATCAGCCAGGACAGGGTTGACAGGAAACGGCGGTTCCTCAGGTCGCGGGTGGAGTGCTCAGCGAGTTTCATGGTGATCGGGTCAAGGCTGTTTCCGCGCAGGAGTGTCCGCAGGCATTCCACACGTTTCCCGGCAGATGTATAGGTATCAGACAGGTAGGAACGGACGGCTGTAAGGTTCAGCACAGCCGAATGGATCTTCGCCAGTTCCATCGCAACTGTGCTTGTTTTGCCTTCCGCATCGGCCTGATACAGGATAGCGTCAATCGCCAGGTCCTCAACACCGTTGGAGATGTCGTAAACACGGCTCCACTGGCATGCTACAAGCGCGTCCAGGATCTCCAGCGTTACCGGCTGCACTTTGCCGGCCACAATCACCCGCAGAAGCTTCTGCTTATCAGAAGCGGGGCGGGACGGATCGGTCAGCGCACGCTCAAGCTTGCCGTTCGCGTCAAGCACCGAAGAGAAGCCGAAAAGCTCGTCAGAAACCTTCCCGGCACTGGCCCCTGCAGCCTTGAGCACCGGTGCAAACCGTTCCCGCACCTCATGGTCAGCTGCTAATGACATTTCCCCGTGCATGCGTCACCTCCTTACCTTATCCGCAATACTCACTTGCACTTCCTTGAGTCCAATTCCTGTGCCCGGTCCGTCTTACTCAGCGTGATCTGCCTTACCTGTCTTTTCCATTGAAGAGATCATGCTGTCGATCATGGAATCCTGCACATCACCCTTCTGCAGCTTAGTGTCAAGTATCTTTCCGGCGAGAGCCGTAGCAATAGCGCCGACCTCGCTTTTCAGGCTGACCAGTGCCTGCTGCTGCTGGGATTCAATAGATCTCTGAGCATTATCGGCTATCTGCTGTGCCTCAGATTCAGCACGCGAACGCGCATCTGCAATGATATTCGTTGCCTCAGCGCGTGCATTATCGCGGATCTTGGAAGCTTCTACCCTGGCGTTCTTCAACTGGCCTTCATATTTTTCCTTAGCTGCCTGGGCATCCTTATTCGCCTGCTCAGCCTTGGCAATATTGCCTTCAATCCTGGATGCACGCTCGTCAAAGATCTTCTTGAACCGCGGCATGAAAAATATGAAGAAGAAAACACCAAGGATAATGAGGACTACAAGTGACCAAAACATGTCATACGTTTTCGGCAGGAATAGTTCGATGCCGTCAGCAGCCATAGTAATCACTGTTTACCTCCTTTACCTTTACTGTAGATCTTCGTTCCTATGCTTGCTATTGCCTGTTCCCCGTGGTTGGAGGAACGAGGGCTACCTGGCCATCATGAAGGCCACGAACCCCAGCAGGCCAAGGACTTCGACCACAGCGAAGCCGATGAAAACAAGCATATTGATCTTGCCGCTGGCCTCAGGCTGGCGGGCAATGGATTCCATAGCCTTGCCGAAAATCATACCCAGACCGATACTCGGGCCGAGTACTGCCATACCATAGCCGAATACGCTGAAGTTACCGGCAATTGCTGCGAGTGTCACGAGATTCATTTTTCCTCCTTATTGCGACTGTCGCTTTAAGTTTCCAATCGGATACCCTGCAAGTCCGCTGCTATGGCCAGCAGCTTTCCTGCGGGTATTCCAATCTTAAGTTTCCTTAAGTCTGCTGTTTCTGCTTTCTGCTGTTATCTGTACTTGTTTACTTATTTTCTGTTTTCTGCTGCTGCGCGATTTCTCGCTGTTTCCTATTTTAGTACCCGTTTAGTACCTTAGTACCTGGGCACCTTCCGGGTACCGTATCCCCAGCAGTACCGCCGATATCCGCACCAGCCGCGCCCATCAGGATCACTCAGTTTCCGGGAAGCTTGAATTGATATACACCGTGGTAAGGATCGCGAAGACGAATGCCTGCAGCAGCGCCACGAATATTTCAAACGCTGTCAGAGCAAATCCGCCGAGGAACCATGCCGCGCCGACGAGTTTGATCGGGCCTGCTGATGTTACCAGATAGAACTGCGTAAGCGCAAAACATATAGCCACAACCAGGTGTCCGGAAACCATATTGGCAAAAAGCCGCAGGGTCAGGGACAGCGGGCGGAACACCAGAAGCTCAAGCAGCTGGATCGGCGCAAGGATGATGTATACCGGCCAGGGTACGCCCGGGGGGAACATCTCATTACGCAGGAATTTAAGTATCCCCTGCTCCTTATGGGCCGTCCAGAAATAGTTGACAAGGGTAGCGATCGAGAACATCAGCGGCATAGCTATTGTTGCCGTGGCTGCAATATTAGCCCCCGGTATGACCCCGCACAGATTGAAGCATGCAATAGTAAGGAAAAGCGATGCTACAAACGGAGTATACTGTTTGCCGCGCAGCTCCCCCATCACCTGATATGTGATATTGTTCTGTACGAATTCAAGGACCCCTTCAACTGCCGACTGCCACCTGCCGGGGATGAGCTTTGCCCTGGCAGCCGTTATGCCAAGCACGATCACGATAAGCGCGGTCATGATAAGGCGGACCATGATGATCCGGTTCATGGCAAAAATAGTGCCGGGGAAAAGGTTAACTTCAGGAAGGAAATCTTCCAGGCCTGGTATTTCAGGCTGAGCAGCAGCTAAAGTGACGGATGACTGGGCCGCCGCATAAGTGCCGAGGATCCCTATCCCCAGAGAACCAGCCATATATCGCCTCCTTATTGCAAACTTGACTAACTATAGCCCAAAATCCCTAAAAAGGTAATTCAGGTGTTTGCCCAGCGTTTCGCACGCAGGTGCAGAACTGCCGATGCGGGGCAAAGACACAGCGTATCAGTACAAGGTGCACACAGCACAGCATTTTCGCTGAGTTTCGTACCAGGCTGCCGTCAGATGCGATGCAGGGCATGCTGCAGAAGGTATTCCGCGCTTCTATTGCTTATTATAGCTCGCACCTTGGCCGAATGCAGCCCCGCGGGCGCGACACGCGGCTTGACAAATCCCCATATCCCACTAAGGTGGTAGGAGCTGTTTTAAAACAGCCGACGCGGGGTGGAGCAGCTCGGTAGCTCGCTGGGCTCATAACCCAGAGGTCCAAGGTTCAAATCCTTGCCCCGCTACTTGATTTCCGTCAATACTTCTATTTGTATTGACGGTTTTTTCATATCGTGTTACCTGTGAAGGCGACAAAGCGGGATTAACAAGATCGTTAAGACTTAACCCAAGATAGTCCGCAACTTTGCACATATCCTCAAACGACCATTGATATCCCGGCTTCAGCATACGTGAAAATGATTGAGGCATCTTTCCTATCGCTCCAGCAATATCTTTTTTAGCCAAATGCCTTACTGAAATAATCATATTGATATTCATGATCGCATTGTCAAGAGCATTTGTCGTAGTTGGTAGTTTCATAATTGTAGTCATAATTAAAGTGTAAACAAATACGCTTACATTTGCAACACGCCGACAATTAGTAAACATCGCATAAATGTGTTTTAATTAACATATGTGTTTAGCAATTAATTCAGAAGCTATAAGTTTCAATGTTCGCAATCTACTGATCGAATATAAGATCAAGCAAGTAACGTTAGCTAAAGCGCTTAACATGCACCCTCAAACCTTATCAAATAAGTTGAATGGTACTCGATCATTTTCACTTCAAGACGTGGTGCAGATTGCTAAATACTTTCAAGTCCCAACCGACAAAATTTTGGAGCTGCCTATGGTGTGATTTTTGGGCTGAATGTGAAGATGCCCCAGCCTGAGATGTTGGGGCTGGGGCTGTGCAACTGTTCCTGTTATTACTAAAGAGGATGAGGGTTTATAGCAATTCTAGAAAGGAGTCGCACATGTTTTATTTAGTTTTTCACGGTTTTCCAGAAACCGCTGTTTTTATTATAGCAGTCTGCCGTTTTACAGGTAGCCACGGATTGGAGGCCGGTGTGTCGGACGAAAACTTGCGGCGTAGGAGGTGTATGCGGATGCATCCGTCTTTCTTAGGGAATAGGAGCGTGGAGGGCTAATGGGTGCGGAGAGTGTTCTCAATGTGGCGGGCTGTGGCTGCAAGGTTGTGTGAGACTCCAGCAACAACACCGTATGCGCGGTTGGTGTTGATTGCTTTGGCGGATCGGGCGCGTACGGATGAGTCACGTTGTTGCATCCCTGGATTCTAGGAGTGCAACAGGTTGCACTGCTATAAGGAAACATAAGAATAACATAATACCCCTCTTCCCCTTCGGGGATATTCCCTCCACAGGGGGGACACCCACATCCGATAGATGAGGATAATAGGTTTGAAGATGAGGTGTTGTGGAAGGAAATGAGATGGACTTTGATAAAAACTCTAATAATAATACGTATGTAATACATGTATATTACAATAGTATTGCGATTGTAATGCAATCGTGGTACACTCACCTTTATGTTCATACCACAGATACAACAGAACAGCGATACCAAGGGATTATCGTGAGAATCATCGTGTTAGACAGGATACAAGAACGTCATCCCCACATCAGCAAAAAGGATGTGATCAGCGCGTTCCATAGTGTCTATATAACAGTCCAACGCGAAGATACCAATGGATCAGAAACACCATGGATCGCTATAGGACTAGACGCTCACGGTAGAGACATGGAAATATGTTACGTGCAGAAAAATTCCACAATCATTATCTACCACGCCCTCACCCCAGTCACAAAAAAGATGCTTAACGAAATCAACTACTTAAAACAGAAAGGACACCACTATGAACGACCAAGAAATACTACATAAGTACGGATTAAGCGACGAATGGGTCGAAAAGGATAGCGCCCGAGTAGAAGATGAAACCCAGTCAGATAATCTCACCGGTGTTTACTACTATGGGCTGCCACCCGAGCACAGGGAAAACGATGAACTGGTCACTCTCAGCGTACGTATCCCGCACAGCCTCATGGAAGCAGCTACACAAGAGGCAAAAAAGTATCATTTAACCCGCAGCGAATACGTACGTCGCGCCCTCATCCAAGCCCAAGGATAGCCCAGAACCGCTTCAGCTTTCTGTGTGGGGTAGGGTGCCACGATGTTTCATGGCACCCTACCCCACACATGTATAAGTACGTATAGAAGAAAGGTTAAGAGAAAAGAAGAAAAAGAACCCACTAATACCTTTTCCATCAATGGCGATGAATCATCCATCGCCATTATAAAGAGCACGATCTTGAACCCACCAATCTCCTTCTGCACACGCAAATAACCGCCACTGCGTCATAAGCCAAAGGCACAAACTATTAGCTTCTCCGAAATCACAGCCGATGCGGCAAGCCTTCCTGTTACCTGAATGAATACAGCAAAAAAATCATGGACCCTATTCCGGCAAGGTACCGGACATATCAGCGAAGTCCCTCAGCAGCCTGTTTCAGCTCTGAATAAACGCCCAGAAATCAGATTGCCGGAAAGGCCGTAAGCAGAGTAATTTCCCGGCAGAATCACACTCATGTAGTACACTTGCAGGCAGACGGGCTCCACTGTATGCAGCACAACATCTGCACGTGTCCGCAAAACCATAATGCCGATATCAGCTTTTGATATTGCGTTGAAAACAGGAATAGAAACAGAACTGACTAAGAGGAAGGCGTCATATGACTGACAGCTCACAGCAGAACACACCTATACAGCCTGAACAGCAGGCCGGGCAGCAGTACAACGGAGACAACGGCCAATTCCAGCCCGCATATGCTGTGCCGCATCCGGAGCAGGGCTCTCCTTCCCCCGCGCAGCCTTATGTAAACCAGCCTTCCCCAAGCCAGCCCTACCCTAATCAGCCATATTCCGGCCAGCAATCCCAGCCCGCTCAGGCGCAGCCTTATGTTGCCCAGCCGGCAGGCCCTTATTCCGGTGCGGCAGCCGGCCCCGCGGGAGCAGATATGGTCTACTGGGAGGCAAAAGGGTATTATTATGCCAACAATAAATTCCCCGCATCGCCGGCAGCATTCGCCGTTATCGGCTCCACCCTCCTGGTCACCAGGGCAAACTATTTCCTTATCGCTATGGGCCAGACGTTCGGCCTTCTCGGCGCTTTATTTCATCATGCCGCAGCGGGAGCTGTAAAAACTGCTGCGGATCCGGAGAAAATTATCCTCTCCGCTCCGGCCCAGAATATCCGTAGCATTACCGTGCAGTCTAGCTTCACCAAGTCACCTGGCCTGCTGGTCACTCTGACGGATGGCTTCACTTTCCATATTGGCTCGAATTACCTGCTTTTCGGCGGCGCAAAAAGGGCACTTGCGGCCGTCCGCGGCCCGCTCAGCGCAGCCAATCCTAACATCATTTTCAGTGACGGAAAGAATTAAACATAGATTAAGCACAGACATCCTATTAAAAGGGAATAGCGAGAATTACAGAGGCTGTACTGGATATCCGATATATGTTCCTGGTATAGCCTCTGCGCTCTGTCGGCTAGTATATGTGCTCTGCCGGCTAATATAAATATAGCAGGATACGTTACCGCTTAAAGTCATTGCCTGCCTGATGAATATTGCTGATAATCACCATCGCCCTGCGTGTTGGTATCCGCATCCTGCCCGTCTATACCCGGCATACCCTCCGCAGAATCGCTGCCCTCGAAAAACTGAGCCGCCGCCTGCCGGATCCATCTGTTGTTTCGGTCCGCGTCCAGCTGGATGTGTGCCCGTCCACATCAACGGAATAATGTGTCGTAGTAGTACGGCTGACCGTCCCGTCGCCGCCGGGGGTTCCATAACTTCCGTCTGTACCGGCGTCTGCAGTATCTGCACGGAACGCATCCTCATCATCCCCATCATCTGCATCATCATCCTCATCGTCAGCACTGCTGCCGGCATCATCGCCCATACTTGCGGGATCCCCATACTCATATCTGTTTTTCCTGAAAAATGCGATCCACAGGAGGATAGCGATAATAACTACCCCTGTAAGCAGGAAGGAAAAGTCCCAGGAGCGCCTGATACCCGCTATAATCAGCCCGCCTCCTCTATATGTTACAAATAGAAAACGGGACAGCGCATAAACCATACCGCCCGCAATAATAACAGCACCTGCCAGTGCCACCCAGCTCTGGACTATGCGCTTGCCCGGCCTGGTATACGGCTCATTTTGCCGGCGCAGGAGGATATGTTTAGTGAGTTCCGAGTTGAACTGGCAGGCCCCCTCAAAAAGGCACAGCACAACAACGAAAAATACAAACATCCCCCCTTCCAGGTTTTTGACTGAATCATACAGTGCCTTCATGGGGAAGAAGCCGAGAAGGCAAAGGACAGCGGGAAAAGCAGTGCAGTATCTGCGTATACGGATAAGGGAGTCAAGGTCCTCCTGCCGGTCCGACACTATTGCTGCAATCTTCTGGGGGATCCAGCCGAAAAAGGCTATCAGGACCATGATCACTGCTATCCAGAAGAAATTAAGCCCTCCACCAAATACACGGTGGAAAAGGGAAGAAAGCCCGCTCCCCTGGTCTGCTGAGGCAATACTGAAACTCATATCATATTCCCTTCTTTCGCGTGCTGCCGATAAAAATCCGAAGCCGACACCTGCAATCTGTCTGCAGCCTGCCTGTACCGCTGCAGACAGCACCACCGTACAGCAAAGCGGCGCACCCGGCAGGGCAGTGCCAGCCACAGCCTGTACTTACAGCGTTATTTTAACACCGCGGTCAGCCAGCTTTTTGAAATTCACATCGTTATCGGGAATAGATACTACCTGTCCGATAAGCCGCGCTTTCTTCTGCTCGTCCGAGCTGACTTCATCCGGGGTGAAGCTTTCGAGGATAGAGAGCAGCTCAGGATAGTATACTGAATCTTCCGCATATTTCCAGAAATAATCTGCATTCGCAGCATGGCGGTAATGCCACGGCTTATGGAACAGGTTGTAATGGATGATCTTCGGATGGTCTGACCCCGCAGTGCCGTCGGTCATCATAGTATTCCACTCGCGTGCAAGCAGAAGGATCCTGCCCCGGCAGATCACATTGAGATAATCCTGATCTACCGCAGCACATTCTACGTGGTATTTTCTGAGCAGCGTTACAAAATGTTCGGTAAAATGCTCTTCCCGCATCGCCTTAAGGTTCATCAGGAGCATCCCAGAATTAATATAATCCCTGACCGGCATTCCAAGCGCATTTTCAACATAATCTGTTGTTTCTTTATTTGCCGACATGAATACATCATGCACGCCTGCCACCAGGTTATCCCCCAGGTCATATGAATACAGTTCTGCCACATCAGTATTTATTACGGTATCAGAGTCAAGATAAATGGCTTTATCGATATCGGGGAACATCTCCGGGATAAACAGGCGGAAATAGATAGTCATCGTTATGTAGTCCGCACGGAGCATGTTCTTGTCATCGCTTACGGAATCAATATAATCAGCATCCATAGGGTACAGTTCAATATCCACGTTGCCGGTAGCCATGTTGGTGAGATTGGTTTTCGATTCTTCACTCAGGCCTTTGCCGACAATAATAATGCGATACTGTGTATTGCCTGAAATATCCGTATGGCTGATAAGCGAAGTTAAGGCTACTGACAGGAATGGGACGTAGCCTTCGTCGGCAGTGAAAAATACCGGGACTGTTTTTTGCATAGAAGTACCTCATGTGTTGAATTATCGTCCTGCGAGGAGGCGCCAAGCCTCCTTCTCCAGGCATTACCAACACACCAGCATAGAGCACGCCGCCAACAAAAACAGACGGCGGCAAGGCGGACGGAAAGCCAGTCAGGCATTAACGCTGCCGGCGGTAAAACACGCAGGTACACATATGATTTGAGGCCCGGACGAAGTGACGCCCGGGCCTCAAATCTGCAGAGCCAGAATTGCAGGAAAGTATTGCTGGCCTCACATATCGCTATCCGCTACCCTGCGTATGCTTCCTTCCCGCCTTTGCGGCGCAATGCGAGTATAATCCCCGCAGCAAGAAGGGCTGTTCCTGCGATTGTTATGGCCCATAGGCCTGTGCCTGTCCTGGCCAGATGTGGTTTCTTCGGGGCTGGTGGCACTGTCGGAGGAGTAACCGGAGGCGTTGGAGGCACCACCGGGGTATGCGTATTCGTTACCGTAAACCCGGAAGCCATATCACCGGAGATCGTCGACGTATACCCGTGCGGAACGCTGGTTTCCTTCACCGTATAAGTAATGGCTTTGCCTGAAGCATTCTTATCCAAACCACTCCAGGTATACTTCCAGCTGTTAGCCGCATCCAACGTGACCGGATCACCGGAAGCCTTCCCATCCGCATACAGCTGCACAGACACAGAAGACGGACGCACACCATCCTTATTATCCTGATCCTTCCACTTTTTCTCCACGGAAACAGAGGTTTTCTCTGTCTTGTGGGTATTAGTGATAGCCGTACCATCAATCGTGGTCTTATATCCATCAACAGGCTGTTCAGACACCGTATAGATTATCTTCTTGCCATCCTTAAACTGCGGAAGATCCTCAAACGAATACCTCCACCCATCAGCAGCAGTAACCGTCTTACTCTGGATCTTCTCACCATCAGCCAGAAGATCCACCGTGATAGACTTCGGGCGCACACCATCCTGGTCATCATTATCATCCCAAGTCTTCACACCACAAACAGCAGTCACGCCTGGCGTATGCTTATTAGTGATAGTGTACCCGGAAGCAGCATCGCCTGCAATTTCGGAAGTATACCCTTCAGGGATGCTGACTTCCTTCACCGTATAAACAATAGCCTTACCAGCAGCATTCTTATCCAGATCAGACCAGGTGTGCTTCCAGCCGTTGGCAGCATCCAACGTGACCGGATCACCCGAAACCTTCCCATTAGCATACAACTGCACAGACACAGAAGACGGACGCACACCATCCTGATTGCTGGCATCGCTCCACTTCTTTTCCACAGAAACAGAAGTCCTCTCCACTTTATGGGTGTTGGTAATATTGCTCCCGTCAACCGCAGAAGTATAGCCATCTACTGGTTCTTCAGCGACTGTATAGGCGATCTTCTTGCCGCCCTTGGACTCAGGAAGGTTCCCGAAAGAGTACTTCCACCCGTCTGCGGCAGTCACCGTCTTACTCTGGATTTTTACACCGTCAGCCAGAAGATCCACCGTAATAGCCGCGGGACGCTTCCCGTCCTGGTCATTACTGTCATCCCATTTTTTCTCGCCGGACACTGATATCAGCTTTGTATTGACGGCATTCTTAACAACAGCCTTTGCATTGTTATTGAGGTCATCCGCTGTTACTTTTATAGGGGTGGTATCCAGCTGATACCCGGCTGGGGCTGTGACCTCAGTGATCGTATAATCGTCACGGAGCAGGTTGCCGATCCGGCCGTTACCGGAAGCATCTGTCGTGATAGTGCCCACAACTTCTTTCGACCTGTCACGCACGACTTTGAATACAGCACCGGCAAGCGGCGCACCGTTATCATCTGTCTTATGGACCCCTACGGAATAGTTGTAGCCGTTGGCTTCCCCCGATGCGGACTGCCAGATGAAGTTATTCGTTGACTTTTGTGTTTCGTTCAGCCCGACAGCCGTTTCCGATGCACTGTTCCTGAACGCCTCATGGTCGACAGGGTGATGTCCGATTTTGGCCTTATAGGAGATAAGGAACCCTTCGCCCTTGACATCGCCGAGGCTGATAGTGAATTGCGTATTGTCGGCATTGAAATTGATTTTCGCAGAGCTGGTTACATCCGTAGCATCCTTTATCTCCCACTGGTTCCTCTCATTCCTGATGAACCTGCCTTTCCTGATGTGGAAGCTTTCCGGGTCAAAAGTCATGTCGGGAGTAGCAGCAGTATCTGAAAGGACAACATTCTTCAGAGTCTCGCCTATAGCATTGATACGGACCCAATAATTGATTGCATCTGTATTTGCATCGGTGACCCAGCCCCATTTTGCGAGCCTTTCCTGCGGATGGTCGCCCCTGGGGCCTGTGAAATGGATCTTGCCGCCGTTGACGGGGATGCTTGTTTCGCCGACCTGTATACGGAAGGGGATGTCTGTTTGTGTATGTACTTTAGCGCTGTCTACTACAAATGCCGCAGTAATTTTCCCAGTGATATCAGAATTCTTTTCTACATAGTCTGTATATGTCAGGACCAGCTTCTTCAAAGTGCTGTCTATAACTGCATGCGCAACCACTTTCCCGTCTGCGGAATATACATCGAATGCAGATGATGTTGAAAAACGCAGCTGCTCAGGCAATGAAACCATACTGGTATCCCCTGTATGGATCTTGTTATTGGGCAGCTTGAAGTCAAGATTAAGCGAGTACGGATCAGGAGTAAGCTGTGTTGCCTCATTACCCTTGGAATCTGTAATCGATACTTTAGTAACTATATTGTCAGATATCACTGCTGCTGAAGCCGCAGTTTTCGGCAGGAGTGAAAGCATCATAGCGAGAGCTATCAATACTCCCCAGGCCAATGCGGACATATGTTTCAGCCCGCTGAACTGTTTTTTCTCCCCGGTAGGGCTCATTTCACAAGACCTTTCTTAGCAATCTTATAAATTATTTTGTTATTTTATTTAGTTATTTTCTGTCATCCTGTGCATCACACTTCCGCCTGTATTGTGGCAGTGAGCAGGAAACAGTGGCAAAGAGATACTTCACCTCATGAACCCGAAGTTGGAGGAGTGCTGCATAGCCATCTTCACAGTGGAAGAATATAACTCTTACAGACCAGTATCCCTAAATATTAATTTGTAACTAGCTTATTTTCCTCTTATCCCCAGACTACGACACTCCCAAACCAATTCGGTACTTTCCCAGCAATCTCACGGGATAATCCGGTAAAAATATCAGCTTTTAGCTATGCATGCATGCTGGTGGTAAAACACGCAGATATGAAAAGAGAAATGGCAGAAAATCGCAGAAGTCGGTTTTGTATCTGCGTGTTTTACCACCAGCAGCCTGAGCATGGGGCAGCGGAAGTAATGAGAACATCACAGCAAGGGCAATAATGGCCCCTCCCGCCGCAACAATCCTCTGCGCGATCGCAAGGCAGCAGCCTTTCCCCAATGAATCTCATCTGTCAGTTTCTTTATCCCGTATTCTTTACCCCGTAATTCTTAAATTATCTTATTTTTCAATTTTTCCTGGCAATGCCCGCCTTACAGGTGAGTGCCTCACACCATAGGAGGATCAGGCCTGCGGAATTTCAGGTATTGGGAGAGATAGTATATCCAAGCGCTGTATATACATGCCGGAAGCCTTTCCCGCTATCCAAAACCCTGCTCTCATAATTATCCCCCGGGACTTCTGTCACGCTATTAAGCGTATTCATGTATTCTGGCAAGTTTTTACAAAGGCTTGCCGTCACAGCCATTCCCGCTTGCCTCCGGCGGTGCGGTATAATAGAATGATTTTATCTATAAATTCACAGGACAGTTCTGTTCTTATACGAATTGAGGTACGCTATGACGCAACCTATCCAGCCGCAGCCCCAGATACCGGGACAGGCACAGGGGGCAGCCTCCCCCTACGATCTAGAAGCCGCTATGTCCATACGGGGGCTGCTGAAAATATTCGATAAAAAAGTTGCTGTCAACAATATTGATCTTGATATCCCTACCGGTTCCTTCTACGCTTTAGTAGGGCCGAACGGCGCCGGCAAGACAACGACGCTGAGGATGGCAACGGGGCTGCTGAGGCCGACATCCGGCGGCATTGCTATCCACGGTACCGATTTATGGGGGAATCTCAACGACTGCAAGCATATGCTCGGCATAATGCCCGATGCAGACGAGCTTTTCACACGTTTAACAGGCCTGCAGACACTGGTCTATGCAGCTATGCTGCGCGGTGTAGACCGTGCAACAGCCAAGGCACGCGCCAACGACCTGCTCACTGCCATGGACCTCACCGAATCAGCAAACATCCTCGTGCAGGATTACTCAGCAGGCATGACAAAAAAGATTGCTCTGGGTACGGCGCTCATCCACTCACCGAAGATCCTCATCCTTGATGAGCCGTTCGAGGCTGTAGACCCCGTATCTGCGGCGAATATCCGCCAGATACTGCGCGGGTATGCGCAATCGGGCGGGACAGTGATCATTTCTTCGCATGTGATGGCACTCGTTGAACAGCTATGCGACCATGTGGCCATTATCTCCGACGGAAGCATCCTGGCTGCCGGGACCACGGCGGAAGTAAGCGGCGGCATGTCGCTGGAAGACCGCTTCCTCAGCCTTGTTGGCGGGCTGCATGAATCAGATAACCTCGGATGGCTTTCCCAGAACAATCCCGCCGCGACGGCAGCAGCACAGCACCCTCAGGGAGGGCAGCCAATGCAGCCGATACAACCAATACAGCCCACGCTGCCGGCGAAGGATGGACAGCCGCCATACGCCCGGCCTTCCAACCCCGCCCAGCCGCTGGGCCCTCAGGCATAGGAGGCTGCACATGGAATGGCTTATCGTCCGGATGCGGTATGCGATGACCCTTGCCGGCTTCAAAAAAAGCAAATGGCAGGCTGTTGCTTTTATCCTGGGGGCACTCCTCGCTCTAGCCGTTATCGTTATAACTGCTGCAGGTTCGGTTATGGCGGGCCGGCAGCTCCGGCAGCCGCTGCTGTCCCCTGTCGCTTCAATGGTTACTGTCTCCACTTTTACCGGCATCGGTTTCTGGTGGCTTGTTATGACGCTTTTCATCAGCGGCCAGGGAGGATCCCTTGATATCAGGAAATTTGCCCGGTACGGGATCCCTGACGGGAAAGTCACACGGGGGATACTCCTGTCCGGGATGATGGGGATCCCCTTCATAACAACACTTATCTGTATGGTCCTTACCAGTTTCCTGTGGAGCAGCGCCGGCATTGGGGTCATGGCCGGGGCAGCAGCCGGAGGCATCCTCAGTGCAGTGACGGTCATTATGGTCTCACGCGCCCTGGCACAGCTCGCAGACACCATAGTCACCACTAAGAAAGGCCGCATGATCCTTAACGGCATTGAAGTGGCCGTGATTATTGCCCTGTGCTATGTCCCTTCCTTCGGCGGCAGCTTTATATCAATGCAGCTTTCGGGAAAGACACCGGAAGATATTATGCAGATTTTTTCCAGCATACCGGCCCCCATCAGCATACTTGGATGGCTGCCGTTCGGGGCAGGGGCAATGATCCCCAATGATATCGCTGCCGGCAATGTAGCCTTATGCGTGCTGCGTATCCTCATAATGGCTGCAGTTATTGCTGTGTGCTACTGGGTATACCGGTTCTGCCTGAAATACCAGGCAATAACTCCCCCAACTGCCGGAGTCTCCCATGCCAAGGGGCTTGGGGCTTTCAACCATACAGCAGACAGCCCCAGCGGTGCTGTTGTCGGGCGCCTTATTACATCATGGATGCGGGATGCGCGGTACCTTTCCCAGCTTATGTCAGTGATGTTTATCATTGTTGCTTACAGCGTTATGAGCATCGCCATGGGCCCTAAAGCAAACCTGACGTCCCTTTTTACCGCCCCGGTAGTCGGGTTTGTTTTCGGTACGGTTGAATTCAATAACCTTGCCTATGACGGCAGGGCCTTCAGCCTGTTTGTCACTTCAGGCGTGCCCGGACGAAACGAGCGCATAGCACGGCTCAGCATCAGCTCTGTGATCGGGGCAGCCCTTATGTTTCTCAGCTTTGCTATTACGCTTATGATCAACCCTCTGAAAAGGTTCACCTTTATCAACCCGGTCTCAGCATATACAGTACTGTTTGGGATATCTGTCTGCCTGCTCCTGACGGGGCTGGGGATGAGCGCAGTCCTCTCCACCTACATTATTGCCCCTGTGCCGTCGGCTGACCAGCCGTTCAAAAGCCCCCAGGGGCGTGGGGGGCTGAGAGCCCTTGTACCGCTGATCTTCATCCTTGTTGAACTGATACCGTGCATACTGCCGGGGGTACTGGGCTTCTTTGCCCTGCGCGACGGCAACCTGCTGTTCGCCTTGGCAAGCGGCATCCTGGCACTTGCTATTGGCAGCGGGATCTTTATGCTGGGGATAGCCCTGGGAGGAAGGTCTATCGACAGGCGTTCACCTGAAATACTGGTCTCCCTGGAGAATGTTGCCGCAGCAGCCGGCAGCTGAGGAAACGCCCCTCTTTGCCCTAAAAATATCTGATATCCAAATTTTCACAGGGACAGCCGTATCCGGGGCCCGTAAGCAGCAGCTTACTGTTTTACTGTCCGGCTCCGGATACGGCTGCCTATATATCGTGTATCCGTACTGTTTGCATTACCTGCTGCTGCGGCTGTCAAACGCAGCCCTCAATGCCCACAGGATGCTGGACGCATCGATCAGTTCCTGGATAAGGGCGCCGATAATAGTCGGTATAACCCCGAAAGATGAGACGACCATAAAAACCAGGGCCGCCGCCAGCCCGCCGACAACTGCCTGCAGCATGATGCGCACAGTCCTGCGTGAAATAGTGATTGCCTTATTGATACCTGATAGGTCATCGTTCATGATCACAATCTGGGCAGTCTGGGAAGCAGCAGTGTTGCTCCCGTCTGTCATAGCGACACTGACGTCGGCTGCCGCAAGGACAGGGGCATCATTGACACCGTCGCCTACCATCATTGTAGTAACGTTTTTATCCTTGTCTGCCTTTTTGGCATATCGGACAGCATTATATTTATCTTCCGGAAGCAGGGCCGCACGGACATCTGTTATCCCCACATCTTCAGCTACCACAGCAGTGGACTCCGGCCGGTCACCCGTAAGCATAGTCACGTGTTTCACGCCCTGCCTGCGGAACTGGCTGATCACTTCCTTGGCATTGGACCGCGGCACATCACGCAAAGTGAGGCGTGCGGCAATCTCGCCGTTGACCGATATATAAGTGGCCATCTCATCAGCTCTCAGGGGCGAAAAATCCCCAGCAGTATGTGCACCCATAATATCTACAAAATCAAGGCGCCCAACGCGCACCTGATACCCTTCGATCTGAGCGCTGAGCCCCTGGCCCGGAAGCTCGCTCACATCGCGGGCGATCATGCGTTCCATCCCGAAAAAGGCATCTTCGCGGCGTCCGGCAGCACTGATCCCCTTAGCCAGGATATGCATGGAGTATGCCTCTATCGACCCTGCTGCACGTATGATCCATGACCCGTTGATACGCCGGTCAGGTGCAGCCCATGACGGGAGGAGCTCCACTTGCGTCACCTGCGGCTGAGTGGTGGTAAGAGTACCCGTTTTATCAAAGAATACATGCGTCACATGCGTCAGGCTCTCAATAACCGACTGGTTCTTGATAATGATATGCGCCCTGGCAAGCCTGTTGGTGCCGCCCATGAATGCTACCGGGGCAGAGATAAGGAGCGGGCACGGAGTGGCAAGGACCATAACCTGGGTGAACCGTATGGGATCGCGCGTGATGATCCATGCAATAATACCGATGAGAAGCGCTGCTATAGTGAACGGGACCGCGATACGGTCAGCAAAACGGACGACCGGCGCTTTGGTCGTCTCGGCAGAAGCGACAAGGTCGATGATCTTCTGATACTGTGAATCCGCGGATACTGCAGTAACTTTCATAACCAGCGAAGTCTGCCCGTTGACGGACCCTGACATAAGCCTGTCGCCCACGAGGGCCCGCTGGGGCAAAGGTTCCCCGTTGATCATGGAAACATTCAGCTCAGCAAACTCTGTAAGGAGCTCACCATCCACAGGCACTGTTTCGCCGGGACGGACAAGCAGCGTATCGCCCAGGCGCACATCGGCCACATCCCGCGTCTGCCATTGGCTGCTCAAAGCCTCTTTAGGGTCTTTGAATTTTCCTGTGATAACATTTGCTGTCACCGGTGCTGCTTCTGCAAGTGCAGAAATGCTTTTTTTCGCACGGTGTTCGGCGAATGTCTCAATAACATCCCCTGTGCATACCATAACGCATAAGATCCATGCTGCTGCGATCTGCCCGGTTGCCAGCGTGGAGATCAGGGCAATGATAACCAGCATATCGGTACCGACGTTGCCGGATTTGAGGCTTTGCATGATATTGCGCATGACGATGCCCGCAATATATACAGACAGGATGCCGACAATAACTGATGCTGCTGTGATGAGGGCGCGGCTATGCCCGGCCGACCCTGCCGCCCACAGTATGATGCATACTGCGCCTACCGCTATAGTGATGACCATGTCCCGGTACAGGGTCCACATATGCATGAACTTCCCGCGGCCGGAGGGGTTCCGCGCTCCCGGCTCCGGTTTCCCCGCCGCAGGAGAAGGCTCTGTATCCTGCGTTTTTCCCGTGCCCTGCATATCTTCTGTATCCCGGGTATCCTGCCCGCTGTGCATATCCCGGATACCGCCGCCGGTGCTGCCAGATTCCATATTTCCTCCACTGTGCCCTGCCAATCTTAGTTTCTTCATCTTACCCCCTTTCCTGTATCACGCTATGCGCATGCGCCGCGTCTGCGGGGGAAACTTCTGACACACGGGGCTACCGGATACGTGATGCTCCTCACACTTTGCCGTTTAGGCGCAAAGCCAATAAAACCAACGAAAATCAATAAAAAGCTGCGCGAAAGGATTTCTCCAACAATCCTACACATTTTCCGTGACCACAAGATATGCATATGCAGGGCAGCAGGATACCACATTTTTAGATCGATAAAATTTGGAAAGAAGATTGCAATCCTGCAAATTACACGCAGGTAAGTAAATTCCCAAAACTACTATATCTAGTAATTTTCAATTAAGACACGTCTACATTTTGTGTCAAACACGTGTATCATCATATAAGTACCTCAAATTACATGAATGTGAGTAAGTAGCGTACAGACCACATCAGGTAAGGGAAATAACGGAAAGTAAGGAAAGATTGATATGGACCAGCTTGTAGCCGAAGAGACCGTAGTCAGGGAACCGGCAGTAACAGAATCCGTAAAGGTGGAAAAGCGTGACGGCCGCGTTGTGCCGTTTGATTCCGTCAATATTATCCACGCCATCAAGTCTGCTTTCAGCGCAGTCAATGCTGAAGTCGGCCCGGAAGAAGAGCGCGGGATCGAGCAGATGGCACAGCGCGTGGAATCTGCTATTACCGGCCGTTACAACGGGCCTGTACGTATCGACGATATCCAGAGCCTTGTAGAGCGCGAACTAGTGAACGACCATCTCTATGATATCGCCAAAGCATACACGTCTTACCGCCTTGACAAGGATATCAGGCGCGCGAAGGCATCTGACGTCAATGAAGCAATAAAGAAGCTCGTCAACAAAGATGAGAGCCTTGTCCGCGAAAATGCAAACAAAGACAGCAATGTCTACGCAACCCAGCGTGATCTGCTTGCAGGGACGGTCAGCAAGGCGTCAGCCATGAATATGCTGCCGGCCGATGTTGCCAACGCACACCTTAAAGGCGATATCCATTTCCATGACGCAGATTATTCACCGTTCACCCCTATGACGAACTGCTCGCTGCCTAATTTCGGCGATATGCTTAAAAACGGTTTTGAGCTTGGCAACGCCATGATGGATTCACCGAAATCGATAGGTACTGCAGCAACCCAGATCACCCAGATCATCAAGGATATTGCGGGCAGCCAGTACGGCGGCCAGACCGTGAACCGCGCTGATGAGATGCTTGCCGAATATGCAAAGCTTGACTACGCCAAGAACCTCGACACTGCACGCGCTATCTTCCCTGACGGGGAGGATATCAGCCTGGCACGCACTATCGTTGAAGGCTTCAAGAGGCGCGAGCCGAAATGGCTGCACTTCGAGAACCGCGAGCCGCTGCCGATGGATGAGCCTTTCACCAGGGACGCTGATGAGCTTGAACAGATACGGGAGATCTACGCAAAGATCATGACCCGCAAGAACATCTATGACGCCATGCAGACTATGGAGTACCAGATCAACTCTAACCGCGTGAGCAATGGGCAGACGCCGTTCGTTACTGTCGGGTTCGGCCTGGGCACCGACTGGTTCGCCCGCGAGATCCAGCGCGCGATTTTCCTGATCCGTATCCGCGGGCTGGGCAAAGACCGCCATACTGCGATTTTCCCGAAGCTTGTCTACACCGTAAAGCATGGGCTGAATGATAAAGAAGGCACACCGAACTACGATATGAAGCAGCTGGCCCTTGAATGCTCGACCAAGCGCATGTATCCGGATATCGTTTTCTACGAGAATATCGTTAAGATTACAGGGTCTTTCAAAGCCCCGATGGGATGCCGTTCTTTCCTTAACGGATGGACTGACCCTGACACCGGTGAGGATGTTGAAGATTCACGACTTAATCTCGGTGTGGTAACAGTCAACATCCCTCGTATTGCCCTGGAATCGCACGGTGATAAAGACCGCTTCTGGAAGCTCTTCAGCCAGCGCATGGAAGTTGCCCATGAAGCCCTCCAGTTCCGTATCAAGCGCTGCAAAGAGGCGACCCCCATCAACGCTCCGACCCTGTTTGAGCATGGTGCATTCGGGCGCCTGAAGCCGACTGACAACGTAGATGTGCTCTATAACCGCAGCCGTGCTACTGTTTCACTCGGCTATATCGGCCTGTATGAAGCAACAGCAATGTTCTACGGCAAAGACTGGATGACCGACCACTCATGGGATCCTGAAGGCAAAGAGTTCGCCCTTGAGATCGTCCGCCGTATGCATGACCTCTGCGTTGACTGGGATAATGCCGAAGGATACCACTATTCCGTGTATTCCACTCCTGCAGAAAGCCTGACCGACCGTTTCGCACGTATGGACAGGGAGAAATTCGGAGATATAGACGGCGTTACAGATCACGACTTCTATACGAACTCCTTCCACTATCCGGTATGGCTGCGCCCTACCCCTATGGAGAAGCTTTCCTATGAACGCGACTTCCCCTATCTGGCGAACGGAGGGTTCATCAATTACTGCGAGTTCCCCTCGCTGCAGCAGAACCCTAAGGCGCTGGAAGCTGTGTGGGACTACGCCCATAACATCGGCATCGGCTATCTCGGGACCAACACTCCGATCGACCACTGCTTCGAGTGCGGTTTCGAAGGCGACTTTGAGCCAACGGAACTCGGTTTTAAGTGCCCCGAATGCGGCAATGCGGATCCCGAAAAATGCAACGTCACCAAGCGTACCTGCGGCTACCTCGGCAATCCGGTGCAGCGTCCTATGGTGCATGGCCGCCACGAGGAGATTGCCCATCGTGTAAAGCATATGGCAGGAGAAACCGGCCATGTTACCCTGAGCAACGGCACCGTTAAAGAATGGTGGGATGAAGCCAAGTAAGCTTTAGCAGGCGGCCCATAGTGCGCAGCAGGAAAACGCTGCTGCAGGGATCCGGCGGGCAGTGCAATGTCCTGTACTGCAGCCCGCTGTCCATCTGCTGAGGCTTATCCTGCTGAAACGTATGAGTAAGGCGGCTCTGGGAATGGGGCCGCCTTACTCATTAGGTGCCAGGCGCCCGGCATACCTAAAATACTTAAATACTTTATGCCGGGGTACAGTACCCGGCACAGGCTGAAGCAGAGCCGAAGCGGAACGGACAGGGCATGATCAACGGAAGGCATACTATGAGCGGCGGATTCAGAAAGACAAAAGCAGATATATCGCTGCACGGCGGACGGATAGCGGGATCTTCAGGATCCGGCAAGCAGGCAGCCGAGGAGAGCCCGGCAGACGGAGACCCATCCCCTGCGCAGCCGCAACCCCATAGCTCCCATAACTCCCTTACATCCCGCAGACAGCACAGGCAGAGTTCCCATCGCGATTTTGCGGCAGGCGAGGAAGGGAGGGGGCCCTCAATACCAAGCCCGCTGACGAATAACCCGAAAGCCGGGCAGTGGGACGGGCGCAAGCTCAGCCGCGATATGGTTGCCGATTATAAACGTTTCGTTGTCACCGACGGAGAGGGGATAAGATGCTCGTTATACGTCAGCGGATGCCCTTTCCATTGTGATGAATGCTACAATGCTTCGATCTGGGACTTCCTCGCCGGGCATGAATACACGCCTGCGCTGGAAGACCGGATCATTGCAGATATGTCATTGGACTACGTCCAGGGCCTGACCCTTCTTGGCGGGGAGCCTCTGCTCAACACACCTATGCTCCTCCAGCTGACGAACCGCATACGCAGGGAATTCGGCCACACAAAAGATATCTGGTGCTGGACCGGCTACACATGGGAAGAACTTATGCGCCCGGGTGAGACAGAGGATAAACTGGCTCTGCTGCGGAATGTTGATGTCCTTGTAGACGGCCGCTATATCAAGACCCTTCATGATTCGCTGCTGCAGTTCCGCGGGTCAAGCAACCAGCGCATTATTGACGTTCCCCGATCCTTAGCTTCCGGAGATCTTGCCCTTTGGGATAAAGTCCATGATCAGGAGCGCTTCATCCCCGAAATATACGGTAAAGACCGCGGTGCAGCCGAGAACACAGAGAATAAATAAACTGCATACCACCCCATCAGGCCTGTACAACGCTAGCTGGCAGCAGTGTGTGGTGAGATGCAGTTGGGGGGCTTACTGCGCTTCCCGCCGCATCTCACCTGTTATCTGTATTGCTGCGCTGCCAGCTGTCAGGCTGCTTTTCAGCGGATCACTTCCTGCTGTCTTTATACAGTATCCGCCCAATAATAACTGCCATAACTGCAAATGCAGCTAGGAGGATGCCGATAGCCGCGGCTGCAGATACCCCTGTGCCTGTTGACGCCAGTTTATGCGGAACCTTAGGCCCAGGCCTGTCAACTGTTACCTGTTCGTGCTGGGCACCAAGCTCATGCGATGCCAGTATCTCGCCCCTGCTGTTCCTCACAGTCGCCTTCCAGTACGAGACTCCTGCTGTTGCAGTACGTGCCTGGGGGCTCTGTACTACGCAGGTGCGTTCGCCGCTTTTCCCCTCTGCGCTGGCAGCCTGCCTGCAGCCTTTGGGATCAATCGGTACCCGCACTTCATCAAGAAGCTTGCGGGCGCTGCTGTCCGGGCTGTTTCCGGGCACCGCATCATAAACCGTAAAAGTGACGTAAGCACCGTCATCAAAATTCCCCGTTACTTTCGCGTTGTCATAGAACGCTTCATTGGCTGAAACTGTGCCGCTGCTGGCCCATGTAGTGATGGATGCATGCTTATATGCCCCTTTAGGGCTGTTATACACCCGCACCATCTCCCACTCATCGTTATAGGCTGATGAAGCCGGAGCCACACGGCTGTCGCCCGTAAACGTATAAACAAATACATAGTAGCCGTGCTTTTTCGCATATATCCTTACAGGATTCCCATATGCGTCAGGGGCTCCGCCGCCAACCTTGATGCTGCCATTCTTAGCCGCGTACGTCCATGTCCCTATGAGTTCATGGTTCTCATCAGCCTGCGGGGTATCTGCGCTGGAAGGTTTGAAAGCCTCATCATATTTCTGGTTCCGGGTACTGCCCGACCAGTACACGCTTACCCGGGCAAACTTATTATCAGCCTCAAAACCGAAGGCCTTATCTCCCTTAAAGTCGCCATGGTCCTCAGGATAGCCGGAAACAGTAATATGGTCAGTCAGCTGAGCACCTGCGGCCGCGGTATGCTCGGAAACCGTAGAATCGACACTGACAATATTCCTGTGGGCAACAGTTTCATTAGCTTCAAGGAAATCTGACAGGGCATCCCCTTTCAGCCACTGCTGCACATCCTTATCCTGCGTACTCTTCCTGATGGCCCATACCCATGTCCCGAAACCCGAATTACGTTTCACTGTATACGGCTGTGCGGCTGCAGGATCAGGCCCTGCCATAGCGGTAACGGCATGGGTCTGCCCGGAGCCGGTGAACGACGTATGCCCGTATGCCGACGGTTTATATCCGCGGGCAGCGATCTGCCGCATAAACCCGTCAGCAGACATCCCCGCTGACGGCCGGATACTGTTTTTCAGGTCATCCTGCGTCAATCCTGCAAAGTAATAGCCGTCAGCTTTGAGCTCTGCACCTGAGGGCCACTGCCCGGCACTCACGCCCGATGTAACGTTATCAATAATATGCCCTCCCTCGTTAACGGTATGTGACTCGGCAACAGTATGTACAGAAGGCTGGAAAGTTTTCTGCACCTCAAACGTGATGCCTCGGAAAACAGCTTCCACTCCTGCACCGGTCCTGAGATAATCCTGCCGGCTGTCCAGCCTGTCGAGGCTCCCCACGCGGGACCGTGCCTCAACAGATACTTCGCCATCACCGGTGGCGGTCCATGCTATATCAACAGGTTCATCCCTGCTGGTAACGGTTATAGTGCGGGAATGCACGGAGTCAAATTCGCCCGGCCCGTTCAGCGTAATGTCCATGCGCACTCCTGCCACAGCTTTGCCATGCGTATCCAGTACCTGCGCGTGGAACACGCCGCGCCTGCGCGCTTCAGTGTATGAATTTTTAACGCTGAATGTTGATATATCTGCCGCTTCAGCCTCCGCCCATAACTGCTTCATACGCACAGGGATCTCAGGATGCTCTTTAAGGAAATGCCCCCGCCTGTACGTCCACAGCCCTTTATCGCGCGCTTCAAAACGGTCCTTGATCAGGGCTGCGATCGCCGCATGGGTGATGCGGTCCGGCTCGTTGCGGTATTTCTCCGCAAGGTACGCGATCCGGCGCGTATCCGGCGTATCTGACAGAGGCGTGCTTGACGTGTACGAATACTGTTCATGGACGCCGGTCTCTATGCAGTAAGTGTTGCGCCCCTGGCTGTCGCGGGCAATGGCCCCAAGATAATACGGCAGCCCGTCAATCGTCTGAGTGATGTAATAGCTGTCTGCCGGCTTATCCAGCTTGTGTGTGTCCGCATACGCGAAATCAGCTTTGGCCCCTAAATAAGGGAAAATAGTAGCGGCAGCCAGCGCGGCACAGCACAGGGCAGCAAATACCGCAGCCAGAAAGCGCTGCCTGCGCATGGCTTTCTTCCGCGCTGCCACCCTGTCCCGGAACGCATCCGGCTTCCCCCTGTGTGAATATGTTCTGCGCATATTTCTCCTTCACATTTTGATTGGCTGCCTGACGGCAGCGTTGATATATCCCTGCGGTTCCGCATGAAGCACCGGCCCGGACGGCAGTATGCATCCTTCACGGTATGCGTACTGCGCTTCATGCAGCAGCAGTAGGTTTACTATGCCAGGAATACGGCTTCCGGATAAATAAATATGAACAATGTGGCCGAATGCGGATAACACGCTTCATTTCCAACTTGCAAACACGTACAATAAATAGTAAGAAGTAAATAGTGACCGATCTCAAGCTGCATCTCTGACGGCCCCGGACTCTGGCATATGCAGAGCGGGCAGGTATCATCTATCTGCCCGCGGCAGGCATACCAGCGCGGGACTGGGGATACGGGCATGCGGCTGTTATGGGATCCCTGCAGGACGTACACATCAATAATGCATGGGACAGTGCATATACCAGTGAAAGGCAGATCATGGCACGTACAGGATCATCTAAAACCGCACATAAAACAGGAAAAGGGAAAGCAGAAATATCTGCAGTAAAGGCTGCATCCGCTTCGCAGAAGAAGGCTGCATCACGATCCTCAAGAACTGTGCAGACTGCAAAAACCGCAGCCAGGAAAACTGCGGGCCGCCTGTCTACTCCCCATAAAAACCCATTCTCGCGTACCTTCAGAGAAGAATTCGGCCGCGTAAATATTACCAATGTATCACCTGCCCCTCAGAACGGTTTTGCCCCCAAGGCAGAAATCGGGGAGCTGATCACTGTGCGGGCGAATGTTTTTATTGACGGCCGCACAAAAGTTGGGGCAAGTGCGGTCATCTATACAAAAACCGGGACTGTATCCAGCCGCGTTCCGCTTACACTGGCTGTTGCAGGCCTGGATCTGTGGGAGGGGGCAGTCCGCATGGGCAAGGCCCAGTCCGCACTCCCCTGGCAACCGGGTTTCAATGCGGTGTCGCGGAAGCTTGGTACATGGAAACTCGTTGTTGAGGGCTGGAAAGACCCTTATGCTACGTGGCTGCACGATGCACGCATCAAAATCGCCGCGCATGACGACCAGGACAACACTCTTGAGGAAGGCCTCCGCCTTTTTGAACGGTGGTATGGAAGCAATGATGCGCATCTTATAAAATCCGAGCGCGCCATTCTCAATACTGCGATCAGGGCTCTGTCCGATGCAGGGCTGCCGTATGATAAACGCCTGGCTGCAGCTGATAATGCGAAGATCCGCGCCCTGCATGCTTCCAAGCCGCTTCGGGAGGATATCACAGAATCCAGCCCCGTGGAGATCAGCGTCCAGCGTCCGCACTCGAGTTTTGCGGCATGGTACCAGTTCTTCCCGCGTTCTGAAGGCGCTTATGTTGATACGGATACAGGCGCAGTAGTCCAGGGTAATTTCAGGACTGCGGTCAGCGGGCTGGACAGGGCTAAAAACGAAGGGTTCACTATTGTTTACCTGCCTCCGATCTTCCCCATCGGGATCACGAACCGCAAAGGGAAGAATAATGCCCTGACAGCGGCTGATGATGACCCCGGCTCCCCTTTCGGCATCGGCAGCAGCTTTGGCGGGCATGATACCCTTGACCCCCTGCTGGGGACGATGGAAGATTTTGAACAGTTCGTGGCCCATGCGCATGATCTCGGCATTGAGGTCGCGCTTGATTTTGCGCTCCAATGCTCGCCTGACCACCCATGGGTAAAGCAGCACCCTGACTGGTTCCGCATCAGGCCTGACGGGTCTATTGCCTTTGCCGAGAACCCGCCGAAGAAATATCAGGATATCTATCCTATTGATTTCGAAAAAGATATGCCAGGGATCGAAAAAGAAGTTATCCGGATACTTGAACTGTGGATCAGCAAAGGTGTGACTATTTTCCGTGTCGATAATCCGCACACCAAACCGGTGCGCTTCTGGCAGGACGTTATTGCTGCAGTCACCGGCAGGCATCCTGAGGTCCTTTTCCTCGCCGAGGCGTTTACCCGCCCTTCGATGATGCGCGCGCTCGCTTATGCCGGATTTACCCAGTCCCACTGCTATTTCCCCTGGCGCAATACGGGCGAAGAACTTAATGAGTATCTGGCAGAGACGAACGGTGACGGCGCATTCTTCCAGCACAACTCTTTCTGGCCGACAACGCCGGATATCCTCACCGCCTACCTGCGTGATAACGGTATCGCCGGCCACGCTGTGCGCGCGGTGCTGGCGGCTATGGGAAGCCCAAGCTGGGGCATCTACAACGGCTATGAGCTTATCGAGAATATTCAGCGCGGGCAGGTGGAAGAGCCTAACGACAACGAAAAGTATGAGATCAAGATCCGCGACTGGAGCAAAGCCGAAGAATACGGGATCGCTACACTGCTGACACGCCTTAATGAGATCCGCAATACTCATCCGGCCGCGCGCTCATACCATGACCTGCATGTACTGAGTACTGCGAACCCCAATATCGTTGCGTTCTACCGCCATCTTCCCGCTGAGCTTGCAGACGACGGCAAGGCGGATACGGTGATCGTTGTCGTTAATCTTGACGGGCATAATGCGCAGCAGGGCAGCGTCCATATTGAGCTTGCCGATATCGGCATCGCCGGAGGTGAACTCCATCTCCGGGACGAGCTAACAGGCCGCAGTTTCACATGGGGCTACGATAATTACGTATCCCTGGCCCCGTGGGCTGATGTTGCGCATGTGCTGACGGTCAGCAACAGCGCTGACTGAACCATGTGAAGGCCGGCGGCCAACACCGGGAGCTAGCCTGACCAGCCGACCGGCAGAAATGCCCTGCCCGGCCAGCGGCCCTGCCCCTGTGACGGCAGTGCCCTATAATAGGAAACACTACAAAGCGTTACGCATATGCATGACTGCTGAGCTGGAATGAACTACACTATGGATAAGTTCAACACACTGGTGAAAACCAAAGGAGTCCTTATGGCAGAAACATTTGATGTCCTTGTTGAGATCCCGCAGGGTTCCCACAACAAGTATGAAGTCGATCACGAAACAGGCCGCATCAAACTGGACCGCATCCTGTTCACTTCTATGGTATACCCGGATAATTACGGTTATATCGAAGGCACTCTCGGCGAAGACGGCGATCCGCTGGACGCCCTTGTTATGCTCCCGGAACCTGTATTCCCGGGATGTACAGTAAAGTGCCGCGCAGTAGGCCTGTACCATATGGTCGACGAGGCCGGCGGCGACGATAAGGTCCTCTGCGTCCCTGCAGACGTCCGTTTTGATACCGTTAAAGATATTGACGATGTCTCCGATTTCCACAAGAATGAGATCGACCATTTCTTCAGCCAGTACAAGGCACTTGAGCCGGGCAAGGAAGTACAGCCGGGCTCTTACTGGACCAATGCAGCCAAGGCTGAAGAAGAGATAGCCGCTGCACGCCAGCGTCTCGCTGATTCCGAAAGGTAAACCGGCACATATACGTACCGTAACAGTCAAATACTGTATCAGAACGAATACGTGCACTGTAACAGTAAGGCAGCCTTTATGGCTGCCTTTTTTGCACCCTGCGCTAGAATTGCTTAGCAGACAGTAAAGGCCGGCAGCCCATATCGGGGGCTGCGGCAGCCAGTGATTAAGGATTACGATAGACATGTCATCGGTATGGCTTGACATCATCTTCATTATTATATTTATGCTTATCGGCTCTGTTTTTTCGGGGACGGAGATGGCACTCATCTCGCTGCGCACATCCCAGATAGAACAGCTGGAACAGCAGGATGCGCGGGGGGCACGTGTGGCAAAGGTTGCCAAAGACCCTAACCGTTTCCTGTCTACAGTGCAGCTCGGCGTGACCCTGGCGGGTTTCCTGTCTGCGTCCTTTGGCGCAAGCGCTGTTGCACCGTATCTCGCCCCTGTTTTCGTCAGATGGGGAGCCCCTGCCGGTTTTGCCGACGGCCTGTCAACGGTTATCCTGACTATTATTATTTCCTATTTTTCCATTGTTATCTCAGAACTGACACCTAAACGGATAGCGCTGCAGCGGCCTGTGGAGATCGCCCGGGCTGTTGTCCCGGCTGTAGATGCCATTGCAACGGTATGCGCCCCGCTTATCTGGCTTATCAGTAAAAATATCAATGCACTTGTACGCATCCTCGGGTTTGATCCCGATGAAACGGAAAATGCGGTAAGCGACGACGAACTGCGGGTCCTGGTGTCGTCGAATGACCAGCTCGGCAAGGATGAGCGCGTTATCCTCGATGACGTTTTTGACGCCTCGGAAACGATTGTCGCCGAAGTCATGCGGCCGCGCGCTGATGTGACGTTTATTGACGGCGATATGCCGCTCAGTGAGGCTGCCCGGTTCGTCCGCGACCTGCCTTATTCGAGGTACCCGGTAACGGGCAAAGATTTTGACGATGTCCTGGGGTTCGTCCACGTCCGTGACCTTCTTGATATCCGCGATCCCCATGCCCGCACTGTTGCCGATGTAACACGGGAAGGGATTAGCCTGCCGGGAACGTCAAAAATACTCCCCAGCATCAGCCTGCTCCGCAAACGCGGCATCCATCTGGCCATAGTCATCGATGAGTACGGCGGAACTGACGGTATCGTTACCCTTGAAGATATGACCGAAGAGCTTGTGGGCGATATCCGCGACGAATATGATCTTCCGGAGGCCGGAAACAATACGGCTGCAACCGCTTTCCATGACGGGAAACTCACTGTGGACGGAGGCATCACCCTGGAAGATTTTGCCGATATCTCAGGTATTGAGCTGGAGGACGGGCCGTATGAGACCCTTGCCGGGTATATGCAGGCCCACACAGGCGAGCTGGGGTTTGTCGGGCAGGAACTGTTTGTCGCCGATCCGGAGGTCGGGAATATCGGCCACAGTACACAGGAAGACGAAGCTGACGGAGCAGACCCAGACGGGCCGGTCCGCACAGCAGGGTTCACTATGGCCGTTACTGCCGTAGACGGAAGACGTATCCAGACTATAGAAGTCCGCCTGGGCCCGTCCCGGGATCCCGCGCAGCATGCGGCCTCACAGGACGCGCCGCAAAGGAATTAATCCTGCGTCCATGCTGTTGACCCATATGCGGGCAGGATACCTGTCCATATGTGGAAGATGGGTGCTTTCCCGCAGAAAGAACAGGAAACACCGTTCAGTATTATATCGATAGGATCCGGATACGGACCTTTGGAGGTATTATGGAACTTGTATATACCAATCCCGGCCTTGACGAACAGGCTTCGCAAAAGATCATTGCCATCCTTCAGGACAGGCTCAGCCAGGAGCAGGAAGCAGCCCTTCTGCTGAAGCATGCCCACTGGAACATGAAAGGCGCGAATTTTATTGCAGTCCATGAGATGCTTGACCCTGAAGTCGATTCCTGCCTTGAACAGGCCGATGAGACCGCGGAACGCATAGCCCAGCTGGGCGGATGGTCAGACGGGCGGGCAGACGCCATCGTGGGCAGCCGGTCATGGGAACGTTTTGATGTTGAAGGCTCACAGGACACTTCTGTATACCTTAAAGCCCTGATCACATATTATGAGGGGTTCATCAAGAACGACCGCAAAGCTATCGCTGAGCTTGACAGCCTTGACGTCATCAGCTCGAATATTATCCAGGACCATGTCCAGAGCCTTGAGAAGTTCCTCTGGTTCATGCGCGCACACCTTGCATAGGCCCATCTGAGATATGCAGGCTCGTCCGAATGCCGGCACACGCACAAAATATACGGCAGCACAGTATATGCAGCATGCTGTACGTACCGCCGGAGCCTGAGGCAGCAGGGCAGACATATCTTCCTGCTGCCTTTACTGTATCTGCACTGTATCTCTATCTTCCCCGGTATGATGGGAACAGCGCTGAGGGCGCTGGATAAAAAACGCGGACCCTCAGCTGGATGACGCAATACTTACCCAGATAAAGTATCAAAGGAGCAAAAATGGGTGGCTTTATAACTTTAGGGATAATCCTTGTTATCTTTCTGTGGATATTCCTTTCCGGGCTGTACGTTGTACCGCAGCAGCGTGCCTATATTATTGAGCGTTTCGGGAAGTTCCTGAAAGTTTCGGGGGCGGGAATCCATGTCAAGATCCCGCTGGTAGACCGCATTGCAACGAGGACAAGTCTCCGGGTCAACCAGCTTATGGTCAAGGTAGAAACCAAAACTTTAGATAACGTGTTTGTGACCGTTGTGGTGTCAACCCAGTTCCGTGTTGAAGCTGCAAATGTGGCTAAGGCTTACTATGAGCTGCAGGATCCCGCCGGGCAGCTGCGGTCCTACATGGAAGACGCCCTGCGGAGCGCCATCCCCATGCTGACCCTTGACGATGCTTTTGCCCGCAAGGACGATGTGGCTTCCGACGTACAGGCTACCGTGGGCGCTGAGATGGCACGCTTCGGTTTCACTGTCGTCAAGACCCTGATTACTTCTATTGACCCTTCCAGCCAGGTGAAAGCCGCGATGGATTCCATCAACGCTGCCCAGCGCGAGAAGGAAGCTACGCGCGAACGTGCTGAGGCAAACCGCATTGCCATTGAAACGCAGGCCGCAGCTGAGGCTGAGCGCACGCGCCTCCAAGGTGAGGGCCAGGCAAATTACCGCCGTGAGATCGCCAACGGTATCGTTGACCAGATCAAGAGCCTGCAGGCTGTCGGCATGGATATTGACGAAGTGAATAACGTTGTGCTGTTCAACCAGTATCTGGATGTTATGCGTTCCCTGTCTGAGTCTGACAACGCGAAGACTGTTGTCCTGCCTGCTTCGACCCCTGGCGGATACGGCGAGCTGTTCAGCCAGATGACCAGCGCAATGGTCACTGCCGAAGATTCCAAGGGTATAGCCACCCTTTCACAGGCTGCCCGGAAACGCACCGGCTCCGGAACCCGCAGCGCCGCTGATAAGAGTGCAGGCAAATAAAGGCCCTGCCGGCAGATAAAACTTTGGCCGGCACAGAACAGCAGGCCCGTGAACCGGCCAATCCATGCGGCCAGCCGGGCCAGCCGGGTCAGTAAATAGTGTACTGGTTGATTGCATGCCTGCGTGAACGCCAGCCGGGCAGATACATATCCATACGGTCACGGAACCCCTTTCCGTGGCCTTTTTCATATAAATGCACCATTTCATGGACCAGCACATATTCGAGAAGCTCCTCAGGCATATACGCAAGTGCCAGGTTAAGGCGGATCCGCCGTGTAGCCGGTGTGCAGGACCCCCATCGTGATGTCATGGTACGCAGCGTGATATGGGACGGAGCCCTGCCTGTTACCTTTGCGTAGCGGGCAAGGAGGGCATCAACTTTGGGCCGGAGTATGCCGGCTGCCTCTTTTTTATGGGCATCATCCCATTGCGATACACAAAAACTGCGGAGTATACTACTATTCGCCGGCCTGCCGTCTGCAGCCTCTTTATTGCTACCTCCCTGTGCCATTTCAGCAGCGATAATACCGTCCTGCTGCCTGCGGATCCAATCCCTGTGCGAACGGATAAGCTTCTCGATATCAGCTGCAGATGCATGCACAGGCGCACTGACCTCAATACGCCCATGCGGCGGTTTGACCCTCAGATACAGGTTTTTATTCGCCGGCCTGCGCGTCACGAATACTTCAAGATAATCAATGACCAGACGCTCCCGGACATTTCCAGCGCGGCGCGGCCCCCTGTTTCCCCATCGCATGCTTTTATTGTGACACACCACGGATACTAACCTGCTTATGTGTTCCATGGGTGGTTGTAACATAACTCTTTGTGCGGTCTGATTGGCTTCGGATTGCAGGTACGGGCCCATAGCTCAGCTGGTTAGAGCGCGTCCCTGATAAGGACGAGGTCGGAGGTTCAAGTCCTCCTGGGCCCACGCGGATTCTCGCAATACGCAGTGTAAGGTGCTGCTTTTGGGGGTATGGCGCAGCTGGTAGCGCATCTGCTTTGCAAGCAGAGGGTCAGGGGTTCGAGTCCCCTTACCTCCACCGACTCGGAACCACTTTAACCCATGTAACGGTTCCGAGTTTTTTAGTGCATCCTTATCCTTCGCCTCTCCTTTTTCTTTCCGCTCATTCTGAGAAAGCTTCAATGCATAAAGTGCACTGTTCCCAATAGATGCGTGCAGAGCGCGGGAGCAGTGCTGCTAGCCGCGGGCTTCAATCATGATGCGCGAAACGTCAGCAAGGGTGAAGCCTGCAAAATCAGGGATCGACGTGGAATGGGGCGCGCGTTCGGAAGCAGGTGTGCTCGTTTCCCCGGCGATCCGTACAACCACTGCCCCGGCCGCCGACGCTGCATGAAGACCGGAAACAGAGTCCTCAAAAACCATGCACTCGCCCATTGCCTGCCTGTCTTGCGGGTCAATCCCGGCTATTTCTGCGGCCATATAGTAGGGGTCCGGCTGCGGTTTCTTCTTATCGTCAGGCAGGGATTCGTCACACACATAACCGGCAAATATCCCGTCAGGGACATGGTCAATAAGGTTCCGGACTAATACACGCGGCGACCCGGTGACCAGAACAGCCGGGATATGCGCATCGTGGACCTGCTGCAGGAAATCCCTTGCCCCGGCGATCCACGGCAGCTGTGCGGATTCTTTATCGTGCATATAATCAACCAGCGTATGCGCAACCTCTTCGCGTCCCATAGGGACACCCAGCCGGATAAGTTCATCGGCCACATGGGCCAGGGATGTCCCCTGCAGGCCTGCCATCAGTTCCGGCGTCCACTCTACCCCGTTCTCAGTTGCAAGGGCCTGTTCTACCTGTGCCCAGTACACTTCCGAATTGATAAGCGTGCCGTCCATATCAAAAAATACCGCATGCGGAAGATACTGGGCCTCCCCCGAAGCATGGGGGCTGCCGGCCGCGCTATCCGATACACTGCCGGAAGCACCGTCTGATGCACTGCCGGAAGCACCGTCTGATGCACTGCCGGAAGTGCCATCACCACTGTTATGTATCACCTGTTCACTCACAACCCTATTCTCCCACAGGCGAAGGATAGGGAGGACAGGGTTCTGTGCGTATAACAGAAGGGATGGGCAAGGCGCAGAAGGCAAGGCATAAAAACCGCCGGCATAGACAGGGTATCCGTACGCACAACAGCACACATGCTGCACTGTGATATATGCCATATACGAAAGTGGAATTATATACGCCCCAGCCATGTTGACAACTTACGTAAACATTTGACCTGCAAAACTTAAAGGAGCAGCTTATGTCCAAGATCCTTATGATCATCGGTTCAGACCGCAAGCGGTCCTTCAACGCGCAGCTAGCGCACGAAATCGTTAAAGAGATTGGGGACCGCGCAGAAACGGAGTTCCTGGATTTCAGCAATATCCCGTTCATCAACCAGGATGAAGAATTCCCGGCACCTGAAAGCGTTGAGGCAGCCCGCAAGGCTTTCAAGGAGGCTGACGGCGTATGGCTTGTTACCCCCCAGTACAATGCCTCGTATCCTGGCCATGTCAAAAACCTTCTTGACTGGATATCCCGCGGAACCGAAAAGGGCGTAAGGGAAAGCGCCATATCATACGGCGTGAAATTCACTGTAAGCTCAGCAGCCGGCGGGGCGCGTGAAGGTGTCCTTCCTAAAGCTGTGGAACTGGGGAAGTTCACGGGTATGGATGTTATGGATGAGCCGATCGCCGCAGTGCCCCTTTCAGCAGAATCATGGCAGACTGACACGCTTATCCTCAGCGATGACGACAGGGAAGCTATTGCAGGCCAGGTTTCCGCATTCCTTGATTTCATCAGGTAGGAGCCAGCCGTAAAAAGTAAAGGCAGCTGCAAACAGCATGCAGCAGGATGGACAGCCCGGACAAATACAGGGGCAGGAGAGGAAAAGTACAGCTTAGGGGACCGCGCGCTCAGCCGGAGGCAATCTCAGCCGGATTTGCCTTTACGCTTAAGCTCGCGGTTCTTGCGCATAATATCAAAGACGATCCATGCAGACAGGATGAATGCCACCACGTATCCCATGAACCCGATAATCGGTATGCCAAAGACCACAGGCTGGATACGCGCAAAATACACGATCGACGATCCGACATACAGCCCGACGACTATCAGGGCCATAGTCAGGCGGTCAACCATAAATGACAGCTGGCGTATAGGCTCTTCAGAGCCGACCAGTTCCATATTCGTTTTCAGCTGTCCGCGCGTAAGCATCCTCATAGCGGTACCGGCCTCGCCCAAAGCCCCAAGGGTCCCGTGGAGCGCCCCCTGGGATTCAAGCCCCAGTTTCCGTGCTTCATCTTTGATATACTCTTCAGGCT
>ERZ773263.185-NODE-185-length-46389-cov-6.310981_pt1 | contig 46389 bp, 36 predicted proteins | sample MGYA00511076_ERZ773263 | MGnify/ENA primary metagenome ERZ773263 (study PRJEB29015, sample SAMEA2738155) | human oral metagenome | biome: human oral; feature: human-associated habitat; material: saliva | place: China | collected 2195 ... | reverse complement strand
GACACCCCCAGAGTGCGTCTTTCCGTGAGTCGCCGGTTGCAGAGTGGGGCACTTGTGTACGCTGCTGCGACGCGATTCGCCGAGGCGTCAACCCACACGAACCCCCGAAGAGCCTAATATGTGAGTGGCTTTCCATGCCAAGCGACTTGGGGGTCAGTGTGCAGAGAAGCCTCTTGAGGGAACTCATCCGTTGGAAGAGCCGCTCCAACCGCAAGCCCCTGATCGTGCAGGGGGCGCGTCAGACGGGCAAGACATGGCTCATGAACGAGTTTGCCAGACAGGAGTTTCCCGACTTTGTGAGGATCGACTTCCTCTATGACGAGGCTGCGCGGTCACTGTTCTCTTAGAACCTTGATCCGCACCAAATTGTGAGTCGCATCGAGCTGCGCACAGGTCACCATATTGACCCCGAGCGTATGCTCATCATCTTCGATGAGATACAGGAGGCGCCCCGAGGCCTTACGTCGCTCAAGTACTTTTGTGAACAGGCGTGAGAGTACCACATAGTCGCGGCAGGATCTTACATGGGTCTATCCCTGCACCACGGGGGCTCGTTCCCTGTGGGGAAGGTCGATCGCCTCACGCTGCGGCCCATGAGCTTCGTTGAGTTTGTGCGCGTGGTCTCGGGAGATCTGCTGGCGGATGCGCTCTTACGTGCCGACGTGGACCTTCTCACGGCGTCAGATGACCTGCTGGGGCAACGCCTTAAGGAGTATTTTGTGATTGATGGAATGCCTGAGGTCGTCGATTCGTTCAGAAGGGATAGAGACGTGACGGAATGCCGTCGTCTGCAGCTGCAAGTGCTCAGTGACTATGATGGCGACTTTGGCAAGCATGTTCCAACGCGCATCTTGGAGCGTCTGCGCTTGGTGTGGAGGTCGCTTCCCGGGCAGCTCGCGCGAGAGAACAAGAAGTTCGTGTACAGTGTTCTGCGTGGACGTGGGGCTCCTTGGTGCCCTAGCTGGCTTGGACCCTTCAGTTGCCCTTGGAGGGTCGAGCCTCTTTACCGAGTTCACGGGAGCGATGACCGAGCAGTGTGTCGCACAGGAGCTATCCGGTCTGGGGCTTTTGCCTGTCTACTGGTCATCGAGCACGGGAAGCGCCGAGGTTGACTTTGCCATCGACCATAGGGCTGGCGCACTGCCCATCGAGGTGAAGGCCCATGAAAACCTTCGCGCGAAGAGCCTGAGGGCTGCTTGCGAGAAGTTTGGACTTACCCGTGCGGTCCGTACCTCACTCTCGCCCTATCGGAACGAGGGCTGGCTCGTGAACATACCGCTCTGGGCTCTGGGACAGGTCGAGAGGCTCGCATAGTGGGGTTGGCCTCGCCCTTCCCAGTCGCCCTCCCCAGCTGGCCTTTGAACGCCGTAGGGGCACACGGCAAGGTCGGCGTCTCGACGCTGGCCGCCTCGGCGCTGGCCGCATACTGGCCGCATCGGCGCTGGTCGCCTCGGCTTGGAACTCCTCGTCAAACGCCCTTCTCGGCGCGAGCGAGAAGGGCGAGTAGCTCCCTGGTCACAACCTCAGGTGCCTCCTTGGGAAGGCTGTGGCCCGTTTCGGGCACGATGACGAGGCGCACGTCGGCGGTGCCGCCGCTGCGAATGCCAGCTGCGATGGCCTCGGTCTCGCTCAAGAGGATGCAGTCGGCCTCACCCGCCATGATCGTGGTCGGGCAGGCGATGGTCGCAAGCGACGCAGCCTCTATCTGTGGCTCCTCAAGCATGAGCCCCAGGAGGTCCACGACGTCTTGCGCCTCGTCCGCCGTGGGGCACAGCAGCGCGGCGTCGATGGGGGAGTCTGCGGGAAGGCCCCGGATCCAGCTCGCCCAAGCGGCGTGCGCGCGGATGGTGCCTGCGATGTCCCATCCCTCTTCATCGACGACACCCTCCGGGGTGAGGTTCGCCCCTATCGAGAGTAGCGAGCGGGCAAGCTCGGGATGGTCCCGGGCGATGATCAGGGCCTCGATGGCGCCGTCCGAGAAGCCCACAAGCTGGGCCTGCGTCACGCCCAGCTCCCTCAGGCAGCAGAGGGCGTCCTTCGCCATGAGCTCGTAGCTCAGTCGTCTCGTGCCACGCGTGGACCTGCCCTGTGCGCGAGAGTCAAGGGCGACAACGGCGTATCCGCGCTCGGCCACGGCGTCGATCATGGGTCCAAAGATGCCGTGCTCCTCGCCGTTGCCGTGTAGGAAGAGGACAGGCGGCCTTACTGTGGCGTCTACGTCGCAGGGACGGTTGCCATAGACATAGGCCGCAATGTGTGCGCCATCATCCATCCTGATGTGACGCGTCTCAACGGGTGCCGTGTGCGGCCGCAGGTACGGGCTGGGGAAGTGTGGCTGTGGCGGCTCTGGGGCAGCTGCGCCGGCCGAAAGCCGAGCTGTCCTCACTGCGAGCCGCCCTTCGTGAAGAAGTCAAAGTGGGGAGGAAGCTCCCTGAGCGCGTGCTCCTCGGGCCGCTGGCCAATCACTGCCGCCAGCTCGCAGGGTGTCTTGAGGGCGTGCTCCCACCCAAAGAAGAGCTTGCGCTCAAAGCCCAGGTAGTCGCAGATCCTCTCGCAGCCAGAGGGTGTTGCCGCGTGCATCAAAAGCGTCGTCGTGCGCAATGCGCAGAAGGCGTTCGCAAGTGCGTGGGCGTAGGCGTCATCATCCCCCTTGGCAGCCTTCGACTCGTCCGACCAACGCTTGTTGGCGCCTCGGCAGAGGCTCTCCGCCACGGCGAGCGCTCCGTGTGCGTCGAAGCCAAAGCAGGCTCGCTCGAAGTCGAGTGTCGCCTGCACGCAGGCATCCACCGCCTCCTCGTCGGGCCTCTGTGCGGGCAGGTGCCCCTCGCAGACGTTCTGCGCACCATAGAGGCAACTGCGAGCCAGGCGGTTGAAGATGTTGGTCAGAAAGGCGCTCTCCTTGAGGGCAGGGTCAACGACGCGCGGGTCATCTTTGACCAGGACCTCCTCGCCGGTTTTCTTGTCCTTGTGACTCACGCTCGTGTCGTAGGGCTTTGGCGAGAAGCTCACGGCCTTCTGGTCGAGGCCAAGGCTGAGCCAGTGACAGCGCAGCTGCTCGGCCGTATAGTGGTCAAGCAGCTCCAGGGCCATGGGCGGCTTGATCGCACCGGAGCTCGAGGCCTTCTTGCTCATGAACAGCATGTGGTGGTTGGCAATAGGCGTGTCCTCAAAGAGGTCCCATCCGAGCGCCTCCCAGATCGCCGGCTGCGCGACACAGTAGAAGTAGATGTTGTCTTGGCCAATGAACTGGTAGACCTTGGCGTCATCTGCGCACCACCAGTCCTGCCAGTTACCACTCGAGTAGCGACCCTGCTCTGATGTGGCGAGTGCCGCTTGGGTGAAGCTGATGGGCGCCCAGAGCGACTCGGGCCAGCACCAGACGGTGAGACCTGCCACGCCCTCAAGCGCTGGCGCGGGTACGCCCCAGTCGATGTTGCCCGTGATGCGGAAGGGCAGAAGCGTCTTTCCTGTGCGGTAGCGCACGCCTGCGCCTTCGAGGACCTCGCGGGCCGTGTCACGGTCCTGCCAGCTGGAGAACGTCACGGAGAAGGACTGCTGCCCTTTGGCGGCCTCGCGCAGCGTGTGCGCTGGAAGTTGCTGCGCTGCCGCATCGAAGGCCGCACGATACTTCGTTTGGACATACATGACGGGGGCTGCGAGCGACTCTCGGACGGTCTTCGTGACGACGGGACGAACCTGCGGGTCCACGTCCCACTCGTCCATGAGGCTCTCGAGCGCTCCCTTGAAGGCGGGCAGGTCAAAGTACCAGTTCTCCACCGGGCGAAGCTCCGGTGTCGTGCCCGTGAGCTGCGAGACGGGCGAGATGAGCTCCTCGGGGTCAAACTGGTGGCCAAGGTCGCACTCGTCGGCGTAGGCCTTCTCGCTCTTGCAGCCACGCACGGGGCAATGGCCCATGACCTGGCGCCCGTTCAAGAATTGGCCCGCCTGTGCGTCAAAGAACTGGCGGGTACTCATTCTGTGCAGGTGTCCGCGCTCGTAGAGACGTGTGATGACCTCTGCCGTGAGCCTCTTGTGGATGCCTTTGGCAGGCTCGAGGCCTGACCCCGAGTACAGGTCGAGGCTGATGTCGTAGGCGTCAAGCGCCTCCCTTTGAGCGTCATGGTTCTCACGCACGTAGTCAGAGATCGACCCCGCATAGCCCTCGTCCTTGACCCTTGTGCGAAAGCCCTCCATGATGGGTGAGCCGTAGCAGTCTGTGCCCGAGATAAAGAGGACGTTCTCTTGGCCGATGCGATCGCGCAGGAAGCGCGCGAAGAAGTCTGCGGACACGAAGACGCCACCGATGTGCCCAACGTGCAGGCCCTTGTTGCCATAGGGCATGCCTGCGGTGACGATGGCGCGCCGGGGAAAGCGGGGGCGATTCGAGAGGTCGACTGACATGTGATCGTTCCTTCTGTCGAGAGTTGCGTTAGGGCGTGTCGCGCGCCCTGATGCCGTCGATTATCCCATATCGTCGGGCCCGCTGTCGCGTGACGCTACGATATCCCGAGAAGCAGGCCCGTAAAGGCGGGAAGCGTGCAGCTCAGGGTCCCCGTGTCCCCGTCGATCTTGACCAGCTCCGCACCCTCGGGCGTGGTTCCCCCAAAGCGCTGCCAGTCCGTGTCGAGCATGACCCAGACGTTGTGGGTGTCTGGGAGCTCGACCTCCCACTCCTCTTGCGTCACGCCCGAGAGGTTGAGGAGGGTGAGCAGGCGCCCACCTCGGGTGTCTTTGCGCTCGAAGGCAAAGCAGACGCGCTCGTTGCTTGTGACGTCGCGCCACTCGAAGCCCTCCGGATCGTAGTCCCTCTCCCAAAGGGCGGGCTGGTCAAGGTAGGTGTGGTTGAGCGCCTCGCAAAAGCGCCAGAAGGCCTCGTGGTCGGGACATCCCCGAAGCGACCAGTCCTGCTCTCGCCTCTCGTCCCACTCGCGCAGCTGCGCTAGCTCGAAGCCCATGAAGCTGAGCTTCTTGCCGGGATGGGTCATCATGTAGAGGTAGAGCGAGCGTGCCTGTGGGAGCTTTTGGTCGAGCTCTCCCCACATCTTCTGGACGATGGTCCCCTTGCCGTGGACCACCTCGTCGTGGCTGAGCGGCAACAGGTAGCGCTCGTTGGGAAAGTACATCATCGAGAAGCTCAGCCTGCCGTAGTTGGGGCCGCGAAAGTAGGGGTCCATGTGCAGGAAGTCAAGGGTGTCGTGCATCCAGCCCATGTCCCACTTGTAGTCGAAGCCAAGCCCTCCCTCCTTGGTCGGCCTCGTCGTGCCCTTGAAGTTCGTGGAGTCCTCCGCGATGAGGATGCAGCTGGGGTTGAGTCTCTTGAGTCCACTGTTCATGGACCTGACGAAGTCGACGGCGTTGCCGTTTACGCCACGGGCCTCGTCGCCCTGCCAGTAGATGATGCGGCTGATGGCGTCCATGCGCAGTCCGTCAAAGTGGTAGTCGCGCAGCCACATGTTGGCGCTCGACTGCATGAGGCTGCGGGTCTCGCCGCGAGAGTACATGAAGTTGTGGCTACCCCACTCCGAGACACCCACGTCCTCGTGCGGGTATTCGAAGAGGGCCGTGCCGTCGTAGGTGGCGAGGCCGTAGGAGTCCGTGGCAAAGTGCACGGGCACGATGTCGAGAATGCAGCCGATGTCCGCCCGGTGCAGCGTGTCCACAAGATACATGAGCTGCTCTGGCGTCCCGTAGCGGCTGGTCGGCGCAAAGAAGCCCGTTGGCTGGTAGCCCCAGGAGCCGTCGAAGGGATACTCCGAGAGCGGCATGAACTCCACGTAGTTGTAACCGAGGTCATGCAAGTAGTCCACGAGGGGCTGGGCCAGCTCGTCGTAGCGATACCAGTCAGCGGGGTCATCGGAGGCTGCCTCGCCCGAGCGCTTGCGCCAAGAACCCAAGTTGAGCTCGTAGATGTTCATGGGCTTGTCGTAGCTGCTCGCACGTGCTCCCATCCAAGTCCCATCCTGCCAATCGTGGGTAGGCTCGCAGACGATGCTGCGGTGGGCGGGACGAAGCTCCATGCGCCTGCCAAAGGGGTCTGCATGGTCGACAGACGTGCCCGCATGGGAGATGCGGTACTCATAGGCGTCACCCTCTCGTGCGCCCGCAACCTCTACCTCCCAGAAGTTGCCATCGAGGGCCGCGTGCATCTCGTACTCGTGTGGCCCATCCCCTTGGCCTGTATCCTGACCGCTGAGAAGCAGCACTACGCCATCGGCCGCCGGGGCGAAGGTGCGAAACACGACGCCCCCCTCGCTCACGTGCGAACCCAGGTAGCCCTGCGCGTCGTACTCTCTGCCAACGTAGAAGTCGTAGCTCTTCATGGGCGTCATCCCTCCACCGGCACGCCTCGTGTCCCTCCTGTCACTATAGCACCGTAGCACCGGCGTGCGTATGCGGTGCCGACGTGCGTGCTACACTCGCCGTATGAGAGAACTTTGCAAGATAGACGTCCTCCACGACGAGCGCCTACGCCAAGGCATCGCACGCAGGGGCCTTGCCATGCTGGTGGCGGGTCTGCTCGCGGCGCTCCTTTTGGCTGCGCTGGGCGTGCGCGACGAGCTTGGACCGCTCGCATGGATAGCCCTGCTGCTGGCATCCCTTGGCCTTGCGCTTCCTGTGCACGAGCTCATCCACGCGGCAGCGTTCAGGTTGCTGGGCGGGCCATCCGTGCATGTGCGCTTTGGCTATGCCAAGGGTATGCTCTGGGCGTCGGCGGCAGGCGTGATCCTCTCGCGCAGGCGCTTCGTCGCAGTGCTCCTCGCGCCCGTCACCGTGTTGAGTCTCGCGTTTCTTGCCTGTGGTGTTGCCCTAGGCTGCCCGCTTTTGGGCTGGCTGTGCTTTGCCGTGCACCTCTCGGGTTGTTCGGGTGATCTTGCGATGGTGTGTGCGATTTGCGCCAGAAGGGACTGCACCCACGTGCGCGACAGTGACTGTGGCATCGACTTACTGGGCTGAGCGCGAGGTCGAGGGGGACGCCCGACCTCGCGCCGCCGACCCTACCCCTACACCCGTGCGGGGAGGCTGGTCCTCGCGCTTGCGATCACATGTCCCTCCATCTGCCTGAGCAACTCGTTAAGCCAGAAGCCCTCGGCGAGGTCGAGCCGGCTGTCGAGGGCATACACGTGCAGGGTGTACACATGGTCCTTGTCAGGGGGCTGCGGTCCGTTGTAGCGGCAGGTCACGAGGGGGTCGGTCTCGCCCGAAAGGGGGGAGGCCGATGAGTTCTTGCCCTGGACCATGCCGAAGGTGCCCACGTTCGAGGCGTCGGCCTCAAGGCTCAGGGCCGCAGATCCTGCTGGCACGGCGATGTTGGCCGCGATCCAATGGATCCACGCGAACCCGCAGACGGGTATGGAGTCAAAGTCAACGAAGCTCAGGGCCAGCGTATGCGTTCCTGTGGGCAGGCCTGACACGCTGAAGGGAAACGAGCAGGTGGGGACATCCTTGTAGAGTTCGCTGGAGTACTTTGCGAAGCGGTCGGGTAGGTAGCCCTTCGAATCCAGTGTCACGTCGATTTGCATAGTGCTCTCCTCTCGTTGTGTCTCCTCGCTCACCATGGTGATGATAGGCCACACGGTCAGCCGTATGTCCTACAATCTATCCTGAGGAGTCAAAATGGTCGGTCACACGGGCACAGGTACACAGATCGCCCGCGTAGCTGTGGGTTGGGAGGAAAGACGCACATGACAACGCCGCTTCTGCTGCACGCCTGCTGTGGCCCCTGCTCCCTAGAGCCCGTAAGGCTCCTTCGCGCCGAGGGATTCGAGCCCACCATCTGCTGGACGAACCCCAACATCCAGCCTCTTGAGGAGCATGACCGTCGCCTGCAGACGCTTCGGGCTTGGGCGGCCGATGTCGCCCAGCTTGAGGTCATCATCGCAGGAGATGACCGAAAGGCATGGGAGAGGGCCGTGGCACCTGCGGCGTTCGATAGGCAGCGACGGTGCCGCGCCTGCTATGCGCTGCGCCTCGCAGAGGTCTGTCGCATCGCTCGGGAGCGGGGCTTCACGCACGTATCGACGACGCTTGCCGTCTCGCCCTACCAGCTCTTCGACATCTGCGAAGAGGAGTTTGCCAGGCTTGCGAGCGCCCATGGCCTCACGGCCGTCTGGCGCGACTTCAGGCCCCACTATCCCGACGCCATCCGCCAGGCCTGTGCGCTGTGCATGTATCGGCAGTGCTATTGCGGCTGTCGCTTCTCTGCGGCGGAGGCCGCCATCGAGCGCCATGAGGCTCGTGACGCGCGCAAAGAGAGGCGTGCCGCAGCGCGGCGGATGTCAACCTCCGCAGCATCCCTGTGCCCCGTCCTTGCCATGGTGCGCTAGAATGGGCAGCCGCTGACGCTGACGCCGATACGACAGGGGGCCGCATGCGCACCGACGACTTTGATTACCCGCTTCCCGACAAGCTCATTGCCCAAAGGCCGGCGGAGCCGCGTGACTCCTGCCGTCTGCTCGTTCTCCATCGCGAGAGTGGCAAAGTTGAGCATCGCCGCTTCACGGACCTCATCGACTACCTGGAGCCAGGTGACCTTCTCGTCGCAAACGAGACTCGCGTGCTGCCGGGACGCCTTTTGGGCCGCAAGCGAGGGACGGGCGGCGTCGCGCAGACGCTTCTTTTGAGGCGTCGAGAGGACCTCGATCCTGAGGGCCATGTCTGGGAGTGTCTCGTAAAGCCGGGCAAGCGTCTCAGGCAGGGGGCTGTCATCGAGTATCGCCAAGGCGGAGCTCATGCGCCTGTGACCGCAGAGCCGCTGCTCGAAGGCAGGATCATCGACTATCTGGAGGGCAGTCGCGGGGGGCGTCTCGTGCGCTTCGAGACGCGAGGCGCACTCTCGCTCGACGAGGCCATCCACCAAACCGGACTCGTGCCGCTTCCGCCCTACATCACGCAGTACGAGGGCGATCCCGAGAACTACCAAACCGTCTACGCCATGCGGGAGGAGCACTCGGCTGCGGCCCCGACGGCAGGGCTACACTTCACGCCCGCGCTCATCAAGACTATCCGGCAGAAGGGCGTCCTGTTCGGGACCGTCGAGCTTGAGGTGGGACTCGACACCTTCCGTCTGGTGGAGGAGGATGATCCCACCGAGCACGTGATGCATACGGAGCGCTACCGCGTGGGGCAGGACGTCGTCGATGCCGTGCACGCCGCCAAGGCGGCAGGACATCGCGTCATCGCCGTTGGCACGACCTCGGTCCGCTCGCTCGAGAGCGCCTTTGACCCGAGCCTGCCTGTGTCGACCCCTCCCGTCACGGCGCGTGGCTTCGAGAGGGCAGCTGGGTCTGCGGCGCTCACCGGCACAGGCGACATCGCAGCGTGTCTCGACGCGACCACGGACCTCTACCTGATGCCGGGCTCGACCTTCCACGTGGTGGACGCCCTCGTCACGAACTTCCACGTGCCGCGCTCGACGCTTATGATGCTCGTCTCGGCCCTTGCCACAAGAGAGCAGATCATGGCTGCCTACCGGGCTGCCATCGACGAGCGCTACCGCTTCCTGAGCTTTGGCGACGCGATGCTCATCGTGTAGGGGCATAGGGTCGCTCGAGGGATCACCGGCCGCCTTCAGCGTGCCACCGGCCGTGAGTCACTCGTAGCGTGACACCCCAGCCGCCGCCCGCCCGTAGCGTGGTGCCCTGCGGGCCGCCCTCGACGTGTCATCCCAGCCGCCAACACCTCTAACGGTGCGTCAGCAGCCAGACCACCACGGCGACGATGGCGATGAGCAGTGCGACGACCCCGAACACGAGGTAGCGCTGGCCACGCGTCTTGGCCCTGAGTGACTTCTCGCTCTTGGCGAGCTGACCCTCGTTACCCTTGAGCTGCTCGAGCTGTTGCTCGCCCTCCCTGATCGACTGCCTGAGCGCGATCGTCCTTTCGGGTGTGTTGTGGATGTCGTTGGCCTCGTCGAGGACATCTTGCGCCACGGCTATGCGCTTCTGGGCGGCTTGGGCGTCCTTCTCTGCCTGTGCCTGCTCGTCCTTCTTTGCCGCGATCCTATCGGAGAGCGCCTTCTCCTGATCCATGGCGGCATTATAGAGAGACTCGTACTCTTCGCGACGCCCTGTGGCCTCTCGTTTTGCCTCGTTTGCCTGTCGCTCGATGACCTCCAGTGACTGCTTCTGCGTCCAGAGGTGGGTTTGGGCGTTGTCCACGAGCCGTTGGCATTCGTCCGTGACGCGTGTCACCTCGCTGCGGGCCGTGCTGAGGTGCGTCTGCTCGGCGGTGAGCTCGCTCTGCATCTTCGAGAGGGCCGAGGCGGACGTGTCGGGATCTGCCTTCAGGTTGGCGAGTTCCGACTCGACTCGACGTATCCTGTCCTGCGCGTTGTCGACGGCCTTGTTGGCCGCCGCTATGCGCTGCTCGCGCCTCTTGGCGGCATCGGCGACCTGCTGGTCGGCCGTCTTGACCGCGCGCTTGGCATCGGAGAGCGAGCGCGCGGCATCGTCCGAGCGCCCCTTGGTGGACTCCATGAGCTCGCGATAGGGCCTGAGGCTTTCCTCGTGCTCGGCCCGCATGGCGCTGAGCTCGGACTCGAGCTTTGAGCAGTCCTGTCCGATGCGCTTGAGCCGGACGTTCGCGTCGTTCAGTGACCTGTTCGCGTCAGAGCTCTCGGCCTTTTGCTCGCTCACGATGCTGCCGTAGTGTCTCTCTATGTCCTCGCGGTGGCTGAGCTCCGCGCGGTCCTGCTCGAGTCTCTGGCTCAGTTCACGTACCTGCCCCTTGACGCTTGCATGCTGACGGGAAGCCTCTCGGACGCGCCTGATCGCATCGACGCCACCCTTCAGAGAACCTACCGCCGCAGCCATGGGGGATGGGTTCTTTTCCTGTGGCCCGTCAACTTTCTGGCCGTTCTGCGGATTGATTTTTGGCTCGTCGGCCATGGGTACCCCTTTCGTGCGTGCTGATGTCGCCAGAATCCAGAGAAAGACACCAGAACTATCCTATCATCAAGCAACTATGTTTCGATCGTGTGACCATCCGCAGAGCCGCCCGAATGTCACTTTGGCCGAATATGGCCTTTTCGGATGGACTATATGCCGTTATTTGGTGTACTCTTCATTCATCTGCTGGCTAGGGGGGCTCGCTCATCCGCGAGGGGCCCGACAGGACAAAGGAGAATTCCCATGGTTTCTAAGCAGGTCACTATCGTTAGCTCCACCGGTCTCCATGCTCGTCCGGCTTCCCAGTTCGTTCAGGTCGCCAAGGGGTTTCAGTGCGCCGTTACCATTAAGGACGTCGAGAAGGGTTCTTCCCCCATCAACGCCAAGTCCATCATGATGATTCTGGCCGCTGGCCTGGGCACCGGCTCCAAGGTTGAGATCGCCTGCGACGGCGCCGATGAGCAGGACGCGCTGAACGCGCTTGTCACCATCAAGGATGGCGACGAGTCCTTGTTCTCCGAGTAGTAGGCTCGTCCTCGCCTGAGCTGCGGCTCAAGGCGTGGCCATAGGTCCTCGTGAGGGGCCACATCAGCTGCGGTTCTGGTGTGGCCCCTTCTTCGTGGGTCCGGTGTGCCACAGGAGCCAAACTTCCTTGAGTGATAGTGCCCCTCAGATTCTGGGGTACCTTGTTTTTTGACTCAACTGGGCAAACGTCCCCGACTCGGTACCCCGCAGATTCTGGGGCACTAAGCGACAACGCTAGGGGGGCTAGGGGGAGGCGCGAGGACAGAAAGGACACAGGCCGTGAGCGAGCGACAGTTCAGCTTTGACATCATCGCGGAGGATCCCGTGACCCACGCCCGCGCAGGCGTGTTCCACACGCCGCATGGTGACGTCCCCACCCCCATCTTCATGCCAGTGGGGACGAAGGCTACGGTAAAGGGCCTTCTGCCCGACCAGCTCAAGGCCATCGGCACGAGGATCCTGCTTGCCAATACCTACCACCTCTCGCAGCGTCCCGGTGCCGACCTCATCGAGGACATGGGCGGCCTTCATACGTTCATGCGCTGGGACGGACCCATCCTCACAGACTCGGGTGGCTTTCAGATCTTTAGCCATGGAGAGTTCGTGCAGCTCGCGGATGATGGTGTGACCTTCCGTACCGTGGACTACGACGGCTCCTACGTCCACTGGTCACCTGCGGACAACATGCGCATAGCGCAGCAGTTGGGTGCCGACATCGTGATGCAGCTCGACCAGTGCCCTCCCTACCCGGCCGAGAGGCGCTTCGTCGAGCGCGCCGTCGAGCTTTCGGGCCTGTGGGCCGAGCGCTGCCGTGCCGCGCACACCAGAGAGGATCAGGCCCTCTTTGGCATCGTCCAGGGTGGCGTGCACATGGACCTGCGCCTGCGGAGCCTTTCTTACCTCGAGGCCTGCGGGGGCTTTCCCGGTTACGGCATCGGCGGCTACTCGGTGGGGGAGGACCACAGTACCATGTTCGAGACCCTCGCGCCCCTTGCAAGCGAGCACATGCCGCGCGAGAAACCCCGCTACCTCATGGGTGTGGGTAACCCCACGACGCTCGTGCATGGTGTCGAGTGCGGCATCGACATGTTCGACTGTGTGCTGCCCACGCGCACGGCGCGCATGGGGTGCGCCTTCTCAAGGGAGGGACGGCTCAAGCTCCGCCATGCCCGCTTCACGCATGATGCCGCCATCCTGGACGAGGGCTGCGACTGCCCGGCCTGCGCGGGCGGCTACACCCGCGCCTACCTCCACCACCTCGTCAAGCAGGGCGAGATGGTGGGCGCCATCCTGCTCAGCCTGCACAACCTGCGCTTTTTGCTCCACCTCATGGAGCGCGCCCGCGAGTCCATCATCGACGGCAGCTACGCTTCCTTCGTGAGGCGCTGGGATGCACTTCCCGCCGCCGACAAGGACTGGTAGCGCCTGGCGACGCCCGCATGCAGGCGACGCCCGCGCGCGGGCGGCGGGAGTTGTGTCTGTCGCTCTCTTCGGCCCACCTGACCGACAACACCACGTCGATGTCGAAAATCACCACAACCCTGACGTTCGTACCGTCAAAGACAACCCTAAACTCATCCCCTCCCCACGCGATGCTCAAGAGCTCGTAGGGGTCCTCTGGGACGGGCATCTCCATATCCTCGGGCTGCCACGGTTCCCATCGCTCGCGGGAGCGGTCATAGACGTCGGGCATGACAGGTCACCCCTTCCCTTCCTGTGAAGCGCCCATGGATCTGGAGGACGACGCGGGAGAAGGCCCCTTCGTCCTGGGGGATGGGAGGGCGCTTCAGATTAACACGTGGCTCTCCCAGCGAGAGCACGTCCACAATGTCATTGTACGACGCAAGGCAGAAGTGTCGAACGTCAAAATACAGCATCCTCGGTCCCTCCAGGCTAAACCATCTGAGCGGCTCTGTCTCAAACGCCCGCGACCCGCCGCCCGATCCCTTGCCCGCGACCCGCCCAACTCCGCTGCCCTATGGTCTCTGTGTCCTTGCCGCAGTCCCTCCATGACTGCGCTATCATAGATAAGTTCAGTCACGAGGGGGACGCACGTCCCCATAACGGGAGAGTCACATGGCACGAGACAGCAAGCGCTCGGGCTCCAAGCTTGGCGTGGACCGGTGGAAGGAGTCCGAAGCAGGTAGCTCTGGAGGCGACGGAGCCTCAAGAAAGCTGAGGGGAGAGGGAAGACGGCGGGCGGAAAAGGGTTCGCGCGCCCGGGGCAAGATGAGTCCCAAGGCCCGTCGCTACCTGTCGACCCTCGTCGTCCTCTTGGTGGTCCTGGTGGTCTCCGTTATCGGCTTTACGCCCGTGAACGAGAGGATCACCCAGGGCCTCGATATCAGGGGCGGCGTGTCTGTGATCATGCGGGCGTCCACCTCCGACGGCTCGACGCCAAGCGCGAGTGACATGGCCACGGCCACCACCATCGTGCAGAGCCGCGTTAACGCTCTCGGCGCCTCCGAGACGTCTGTGCAGCAGCAGGGCACGAACTCCATCTTGATCCAGATACCGGGTGCCACCGATGCCGATGCGGTCATCTCGACCTTAGGCCAGACCGGCCACCTGGAGTTCGTTCGCCTCGACCAGATAGGCGATGCCGACGCGCTCATGAAGCTCTCGGCCGGCACGAGCAACGTCAAGCTCAAGGACGGTACCTACACTGCCTTCATGGATGGCTCCGTGATCTCGACCGTGGCGGTGGGGCAGAACACCACGAGCGCGACCGGGGGCTATGCGGTCAACCTCACCCTCAACCCCGAGGGCAGCAGGGTGTTCGCGGAGATCACCAAAGAGCTTGCCCCCACGGGTGGTCAGATCGCCATCGTGCTCGACGGCGTCATCTACTCCGCGCCCAGGGTCCAAAACGAGATCACGGGAGGGCAGGTCTCCATCACGGGCAACTTCAGCATCGACAAGGCCAAAGAGCTCAAGACGGTGCTTGACTCGGGCTCGCTTCCCGTCACGCTCACCTACTCCGAGAGCCGCGTCGTCGGTCCGACCCTCGGGCAGGACTCCCTCGCCCAGGGCGTCGTTGCCATCGGCGTCGGCATCGTGATCGTGGTTGCCTACCTATTCTTCTTCTACCATGGCCTTGGGCTTCTCACCCTCGGGTCGCTTGCTGCCTTCGCCATCCTCTACCTGGGACTCTTGGCACTTCTCTCGCACTTTGGCGCCTTCGCGCTCACACTGCCGGGTCTTGCCGGCGTGGTGCTTACCACGGGCTCTGCCGCCGACTCCTCGATCTTGGTGCTGGAGCGCTTTCGCGAGGAGATCCGTATGGGTCGCTCCATCAGACAGGCGTCGGTCTCCGGCGCCAAGCACGGCATCATGACCTCGCTCGACGCCGATGCCGTCACGATGGTCACGGCGCTCGCCCTCTTCTTCGTCGCGGTGGGATCGGTCAAGGGCTTTGGACTCACGCTCGCCCTCGGCATCGTCTGCGACGTTATCACCATGTTCTGCTTCAAGGCGCCCGCCCTGCGCCTGCTCGCACTCGGACCCATAGAGCGGGCCCCTCGGTTCTGGGGCGTCAAACAGGATCTCGATGAGGCGGCCCGCCTACAAGAGGAGACCGCTGCCACAGGCGGCAGGGGTGCTGGGAAGGGGGGTGAGTCACGTGCGTAGTCACTTCTCGAAGGAGATTCCCTTCATGGCCCACCGCAGGCAGTTCTTGGGTCTCTCGGCCCTGCTCGTGGTGCTTGCCATCGTCGGGTTCGCGGTCCGTGGCCTGACCTTTGGCATCGAGTTCAAAGGTGGTACCGAGATAGACTTCCACGGTACGGGCTCCGTTACGATCGAGCAGATGAGGTCCGCCCTCGTCTCTGCCGGCGAGGCCGATCCGACCATCCAGACCTCGCTTGTCGAGGGCGTTGCCGGCTTCTTGGTGCGCTCTGACACCACCGATCCGAACACGGCCAACGAGCATGCCGAGACGGCGGCTGCGTCTTTGGGGCTCACGTCAGAGAACTACACGGTGACCACGATCGGTCCCGACTGGGGCGCCGACGTCACGCGCTCGTCGGCCATGGCCTTTGGCGTGGCGATCCTGCTGATCATCGCCTACGTGTCCCTCAGATACGAGTGGAAGATGTCGATCACCGCCATCGTGGCCTTGCTCCACGACCTCCTCATCACGATGGGCGTCTATGCGTGGACGCAGACGCCCGTCACCCCCAACGTCGTCGCGGCGCTGCTCACGATCATGGGCTACTCGCTCTACGACACCGTGGTTGAGTTCAACCGCATGAACGAGAACGCCAAGCAACTCAGGGATGGCAAGCATCGCACCTACTACCAAATCGCGAACTTCTCGATCAACGAGGTCTTCGTGCGCACGATTAACACGACGCTCACCTCGGCCGTTCCTGTCATCGCCATGCTCACCCTGGGCGGGGCGACCCTCAAGGACTTCGCGTTCGCCATGCTCATCGGAGAGCTTTTGGGCACCTACTCGAGCTTTGCCGTTGCCAGCCCGCTTCTGGCCATCTGGAAGACGCGAGAGCCCAAGTGGGTCAAGCGTGAGGACAAATACGGTGGGCGGAGCGTCAAGAGCGTCCAGGACGAGCGGGGCCTCGGGGAGCCTAGCTAGTGGCGGGGCTCCTCGACAGCAGGCGTTGGGAGCTCCTTGGGGGCGATCCCAGCTCGGAGCGGGCCATCGTCGAGGCCTGCGGCGTCGTGCCCATCGTGGCGCGCACCCTCGTCTCGCGCGGCATACGTGACGTCGAGGAGGCACGGCTCTTCCTGTCGCCCTCGATAGAGCGCGACTGGCTCGACCCCCTCCTCATCCCCGGCATGAGCGAGGTGGCCGACAGGGTCCAGGCGGCCATAGAGGGCGGCGAGACCATCGCGGTCTTCGGTGACTTCGACGTGGATGGCATGAGTGCGACTTGCCTTCTGACCCTTGGCGTGAGGAGGCTGGGAGGACACGTCCTTCCCTTCATACCCGATCGCTTCAAGGAGGGTTACGGGCTCTCCCGCACCTCGCTCGAGAGGATGCTGTCAGGCGACCGTCCGGATCTCATCGTGACCGTCGATAACGGCATCTCGGCCAGAGTCGAGGTGGACTGGCTGCTATCCCAAGGGATCGACGTCGTGGTGACCGACCACCACGAGCCTGCCGAGCTCGTGCCCGAGGGCGTTGCCGTCACCGACCCCAAGCTCGAGCCTGACTGCCCCTCTCGCGAACTCGCGGGTGCGGGCGTTGCCCTCAAGCTCCTCCAGGTTCTGGGGCGCAGACTGGGTCAACCGGAGCTCTGGAGGCGCTACACCGAGATCGCCACCTTGGGCACCATCTCCGACATGATGCTCCTCAAGGGAGAGAACCGCGCCCTCGTCGCCGACGGCATCAGCCGCATGCGTACCACGGATCGGCCTGGCATCGTCGAGCTCGCGGCGACGGCCCGCACGGACCTCTCGCGGATCAGCTCTGACTCGCTGCCATTCTCGCTCATACCACGCCTGAACGCCGCTGGCCGTATGGGCCAGACGAAGGTGGCCTTTGACCTTTTGATGGCGGATGACCCACTTGAGGCCCGGACGCTCGCGCTGCGGCTCGAGGAGATCAACACGAGCCGTCGCGAGACGGAGTCGAGCCTTGCGGCAGAGGCCCTGGCACAGGTGGAGTCGGACTATCATGGGGAGCGAGTTATCGTCGTCGCTGGAAAGGGCTGGCATGAGGGCGTCAAGGGCATCGTCGCGAGTCGCGTCACCAGTCGCTACCACGTACCCTCGCTGCTCTTCTCGATAGCCGAGGACGGCATCGCCCGTGGGTCCGGGCGCTCGGTGGGCACGGTGGACCTCTTCAAGGCGGTCGAGCGCTGCTCGGACCTCCTGGTGCGCTTTGGCGGCCACTCAGGCGCCGTGGGCGTGACCTGCGAGGCAGACAAGCTGGACGCGCTTCGCGAGCGACTCTCTGAGGTTATGGACGAGCTGCCCCAGGAGCAGTTCGAGAGCAGGGGAGAGGTCGATGCCCTGGTCTCTCTCTCGGAGATGACGGTCGGTAACCTCGATGCGCTCGATGCGCTCCAACCCTTTGGCCAGGCCAACAAGAAGCCGCTCTTTGCCGCGTGCGGCGTGAGCATGAAAAATCGCGGCAAGGTGGGGGTTGCCGGCAATCACCTGCGCTTCGTCGCCACAGATGGCCAGGGTTCGGTTGCCGCCATCATGTTTAGGGTTCCCCAGATAGACCGCGCAGCGGCCTGCGACGAGGTCGTCGACCTCGTCTTCGAGCCGGTCAACGAGGCCTGGCAGGGGCGCATCAAGCCGAAGCTCATGGTCAAGGACATCATCTACCGCGAGGAGGCCCCGGTGGAGGCTGCCGTCTCGAGCTTGACCGAGCAGATCTTCGCACGCGCTCAGGAATGTCTTGCCGCCTCCGCCGACGTGCTTGGCTGTGGGCCTGTTGCGCTCGCCTGCGGCGCGACCCTCGTGGCCGACGGGTCATCCACCTCTTTGCGTGATGCTGCCCTGTGCGCGAACGCCTCGGGCCCACAACCCGCAGCCACTACCTCACCAGGATCTTTGTCGCCTGTGGTGGACAGGCTCGCAAACACGCCCTCTGGGCTTTCCTACGAGCAGCTTACCGATGAGCTACGCCGTCGCATGATCGGCTCCTCGGCGCTCCTGCCCGCCCAGAGCGAGACGCTCGCTCGCCTGGCGCGTGGGCGCTCCTGCCTCTGTGTCATGGCCACAGGTAGGGGCAAGTCACTCATCTTTCACATCCATGCGGCTCGCGAGGCCATCGCACACGGCAAGGCGAGCGTCTTCGTATACCCGCTTAGGGCCCTCGTGGCCGACCAGGCCTTTCATTTGGGGGCCGTCTTGGGGGAGCTTGGGCTTGACGTTCGCGTGCTCACGGGCGAGACGCCTCACGAGGGGCGCGAGGAGGCGTTCTCTGCCCTCGCGAGCGGAAAGGTGAGCGTGCTTCTGACGACACCTGAGTTTCTTGCCATTCACGTCGATCGCTTTGCCGCCTCTGGACGCATCGGCTTCGTGGTCATCGACGAGGCCCATCACGGTGACGTGACCTCTGCCCGGGCGCGGGATGCCTACGCGGGGCTCCCGCGCGTACTCGACGCGTTGGGTAACCCCACCGCTCTGGCGGTCACGGCCACGGCCGACTCCGCTGCGGCCCGTCAGATAGCAACGCTGCTCTCCATAGACGAGGACGATGTCATCGTGGACGCGTCGGTGCGTGAGAACCTTCACCTCATCGACCTTCGCGAGTCTCGCGATCGCAGCGTCGCCCTCGTGAGCATCGTCGCCACGGGCGAGAAGACCGTCATCTACGTCAACAGCCGCGAGCGCAGCCTGGGGCTTGCGCGCATGCTCAGGAAGGGCGTTCCGGACCTTGGCCACAGGATCTCCTTCTACAACGCAGGCATGCCTCGAGAGTTGCGCAGGCGCGTCGAGGACGCCTTCAGGGAGGGCCTGCTCACGACCATAGTCTCCACGAGCGCCTTTGGCGAGGGGGTGAACCTCCCCGACGTTCGCAACGTCGTGCTCTATCACATGCCCTTCGATGCGGTGGAGTTCAACCAGATGAGTGGGCGGGCAGGCAGGGACGGCGAGGACGCCGCCGTGTGGCTGCTCTTTGGATCACGTGACGCTCACATAAACGAGCGCGTGCTCGCCAGTGCCGCGCCCCAGCGCGAGATCATGGCACAGCTCTACGTCTCGATCCGAGACCTCTGCGGCGACGCTGGCCAGACCGTCGCCGACGACAGCGACATCGTTGCGAGGGCGCACGCAGCCGGAAGTCCTTGGGATTTCGATGAGCGTGAGGTGGCCTCGGCCATCGCGACCTTTAGCGAACTTGGCTTCATTCAGGTGGATGGGTACGGGCCGAGCAGGCGCATCACGATGGCCGTGAGACCGCAGCACAGCTCGCTCGAGCGCTCAAGTCGCTATCTTGCCGGATTAAGTCAGGTTGATGACTTCAGGACATTTAGAGATTGGGTACTCTCTAGTAGTCAGGAGGAACTTCTCGAGCGCATCAATCGTCCGATGGTGCCTGACTTCGGAACGGTCGTGGATAGAAACGGGGGACTCACATGAGCATGAGCGAGGCGCAAGACGCGCGTTCGACGGATGCACAAGGGCAGATACCCCAGGCCGATAACTGGCGCATGCTGAAGAGCATCTGCGCCGAGTACTTTGACAACAGGGCCATGGGCAAACTCGTCTCGGCCTACGAGTTTGCTTCTGAGTATCACAAGAACCAGCGACGACGATCGGGCGAGCCCTACATCAATCACCCCGTCGAGGTCGCTCTCATCCTGGCCAAGGATCTCAGGATGGACGAGGACCCCATCTGTGCCGCCCTACTGCATGACACGGTGGAGGACACGAGTGCCACCCTGCGAGACCTCAGGGATCGCTTTGGTACTGCGGTGGCCGAGCTGGTGGACGGCGTGACGAAGCTCACCTCCATCGAAGTCACATCCATAGACGAGAAGCAGGCGCTCAACCTGCGCAAGATGTTTCTTGCCATGTCAAAGGACATACGCGTCATAATCATCAAACTTGCGGATCGCCTGCACAACATGAGGACCCTGGCCGCCCTCAAGTCCGATCGTCGCATCTTCAAGGCACACGAGACGATGGACATCTATGCCCCGCTGGCCGACAGGCTTGGCATGAGCTCCATCAAGTGGGAGCTCGAGGACCTCGCCTTCTTCTATCTTGATCCCGAGGAATACGAGCGCATCGCTCGCATGGTGCAGGACTCCCGTGCCCAGCGCGAGCAGGAAACCTCCGAGGCCATCAAGATCCTCGACAGCACGCTTCGGGACGTGGGTCTTACGGGCTATCAGATCACCGGGCGCCCCAAGCATCTGTGGTCCATCTACCAGAAGATGACGCACAAGGGCAAGGAGTTCTCCGATATCTACGACCTCATCGCACTGCGCGTGCTTACCGACTCGGAAAGGAGCTGCTACTCCGTCCTCGGTGCCGCCCACTCCCTATGGCACCCGCTGACCATTTGCTTCAAGGACTACATCGCGACGCCAAAGGCTAATGGCTACCAGTCCTTGCACACGACGGTCATAGGCTTGGGGGCCCATCCCATCGAGATACAGATTCGTACCTACAAGATGCACGACACGGCCGAGTACGGCATAGCCGCCCATTGGCTCTACAAGAGGTCCGGAAATTCGGATGGGAAGATGAGTGACGATGACAAGAGCATCGACTCGCGGATAAACCAGATACGTAGGAGTCTGGACTGGATCGCTGACGAGGACATGGGGGAGGCACGTAAGTTTCTCCAGGATCTGCGCACGGATCTCTTCGAGGACGAGATCTTCGTCTTCACGCCCAAGGGGGAGGTCATGAGCCTGAGGCGCGGCTCCACGCCCCTCGACTTCGCCTATGCCGTGCACACCGAGGTGGGCAACCACTGCGTGGGCGCCTTGGTCAACGGTAAGGTCGTACCCTTCTCATATCACCTTAAAATCGGTGACCGCATCAAGGTGCTGACCAACAAGCAAGGCAAGCCCAGTCGGGACTGGCTGAATATCGTCACGACGCAGTCATCCAAGGCAAAGATACGCAAGTACTTCACCACCCTCTCCAAGACCGATGACGCCGAGCGGGGACGCAGCGAGCTTGCGCGCGAGCTTCGTAAGAAGGGTTATGGCATCTCGACGGCGCGCACCCAGGACGCGCTCGAGCAAGTCGCCGTCCAACTCGACTACCGACGGGCGGATGACCTGTTCGCGGCAATCGGCACGGGCAAGGTCTCGTGCCGGCAGACGACACATCGTGTCGTCGCCGTGCTCGAGGCGAACTCTTCCGAGCGGCAGGAAGAGCGCGAGCGCCGAGCGCGGCTGAGAAACGCCAAGAAGCAGGCCATCGCCGAGGACAAGCCCCTCATGACGCCTGCGGCATATGTCAGCTCGGACAAGGGCAGACGTCGCAGTTCCTGTGGCGTCGTGGTCAAGGGGGACCCCGATCTCCTCGCCCACCTGGCGCGCTGCTGCAATCCCGTTATGGGCGATGACATCGTGGGCTTCATCACGCGCGGGCGAGGCGTCTCGGTGCACCGCAACAACTGTCCCAACGTTCAGCGCCTGATGGAGCATCCCGAGCGCATGATTGACGTCGAGTGGGACACGACGGGGGCAACGGAGTTCCATGTCGAGATCGTGGTGGAGGCCTGCGACCGAATGGGTCTCATCGAGGAGGTGGGTGGCGCCATTCGCAGGGCGGGGGGAAACATCCTCTCAACGATGAGCGGGATTGTGAAGGGAGACGTGGCGCGCATGCGCTACCTGATAGCGATCTCTGACGCCTCGCTTTTGGACCCCTTGCTCGCCCTGGTGAGCAATGTCCCATCGGTCTTCGACTGTAGGCGCATCATGGCCGGGGAGGGCGCAAAAACTAACTGAGGAGGAACTGGCATGGCTGAGACAAGCGAGAGGGCCCATGAGGGCTATGAGGACCACGATGAACACGAGGGTCACGAGGGCTGCGACTGTGGGTGCGACCATCACGAGGGTGAGGCCCACGACGGGTGTCACGGGCAGGGCGACGGGCGCGACCAGGTTGCGATGTTTGTCGTCGGTCCCATCGAGACCAACTGCTACGTCTACATCTCTGAGGACGAGTGCATGGTCGTCGATCCGGGGAACTCTGGCGCAAAGATAGCCGAGCACCTCCCTGACGGCGTGAGGGTCAAGTACATCGCGGCGACGCATGGGCACGGTGACCACGTGGGCGGCGTGAAGGCGCTCAAGGAGGCCGTCGGCGGGAGCTACGTGATTCATCCGGCCGACGTCGAGCTGGCCAAGCACGCCGGCGAGCCCTGCGAGCTGGGTTATGCCTACGATGACAACGCCCCCGATCCCGATCTGACCTACACGGAAGGCGACGTCATCCAGGTGGGCAGCGCCGGCTTTCGCGTCATCGAGACGCCGGGTCACACACCGGGGAGCATCTGCTTGGTGGGGGAGGGGAGCGCGGAGGGCGTCTGCTTTGTGGGAGACACGGTGTTTCAGGGCTCCTGTGGACGCACCGATCTTGCAGGTGGCAGTCCTGAGGACATGAGAGCCTCTCTCGCTCGCATCAAGCGCGAGATAGACCCCCATACCACCCTCTTCTGCGGCCACGGGGAGATCACGACGATGGAGGACGAGCTGGCGTCGAACCCCTACTTTCAGTAGGTCCAGCAGGGTCTCGACCTGCGAAGTGAGCGAATCACTCACTTCATAATCACGAAGTGAGTGATTTTTGAGGCGAAAATGGGTACCCCTCGGAACGGCGAATCGAGAGATGCTCAGGTCAGAGGCTTACTGAAAGAGAAATCGAAGTGAGTGAATCACTCACTTCATAATCCCGCAACGACGTTGTGAGTGGATCACTCACTTCGCAATGATCACTTCGCAACGACCGTGAAGGTCGTGATGAGGGCAACGCTCGCTGCCCAGATTTGCTATAGTCAATGCCGTGCTGCGCCCGGATGGCGGAACTGGCAGACGCGACGGACTCAAAACCCGTTGCCAGCGATGGCATGTGGGTTCGATCCCCACTCCGGGCACCATTGCGATTGAAGGGCCGTATCAGAGAGGACTCTGGTGCGGCCGTTTTCTTAGGTCTTGGGAGGCGGCGGGCGTCCGTGCATCCTCGGCCTGTCATACCCATGACCCGCGCCCGGGCGATCACCGTCTGCCATGCCTATGGCCCACGCCAGACCGCCCTTCGGCGCCTCCATGCCCGCGCACCCTTGACGCACCATGCCTAGCCGCCCTCGAAGGTCACTGCCCCCAACGTCACGGCATGCCGTTCAGCCCCAAGGGCTAGGCCCCAAAAGCCCCAAGGTCAGGCCTCGCGTGTGCTAGCTTGCGCTCTTGTCCTCGTGGTAGTCCGTCTCGGTGTTGACGTTCCATACGTTACTGCGATCTGTCGTGCCACCAAGTAGGTCATCCACCGCATAGAACGCGGTCATCATCGAGTGGTCCATGTTGTTGTAGCGATGCTGACCGTTACGCCCCAAGCAGAAGAGGTTGGGGTGCGTATCCAGCCAGGCAATGAGCTCGTCGATCTGCCCGTAGCTGTCAAAGTAGGCGGGATAGGCCTTCTTTACGTGCTCGACGTGGCTGTCCAGGGGCTTGGACTGGGGAGAGAGCACGCCCATGCGCACGAGCTCGGCAGACGCGAAGCGTACGCGATCCTCGTTGCGCATGTTCCAAAAGTCGTCACCCTCGTCGCAAAAGTACTCAAGCCCGATCCAGATAGTCTCCGTGGGCCGTCTGACCATGTAGGGCGACCAGTTGTTGAAGATCTGGATGCGTCCGAGCTTCACGCTGGCATCTTGGACGTAAATCCAGTTGTCAGGGACAATGTTGCCGAGGGTGCGAATGTCCGTCTCGTTTTTGAGCTCGAGTCTGTCCACGAGAAGTCCCACGGTCACGAAGTCGCGGTAGGGAAGGCCTGCGGCAATCGCATGAACGTCTGTGGGGATGGTGTCGAAGGCGTCCGCGAGGTCTTTGAGGGGCATCGTGCTCATAACGGTGTCGGCCTCGTAGGTGCTACCGTCCTGGCAACTCACGGTCGTGATTCTGCCCTCCTCGTCGGTGGAGAGGCCCGTCACACGAGCACCCATGATGATGGTGCCGCCCATGGCGCGAACCTTGCGGGCGGCCTCCTCCCAGAGCTGCCCGGGACCGTACTTGGGGTAGGAGAAGCGCTCGATAAGCGAGGTCTCGCCCCCCTGTTCCTGCTTTTTTCCGGTCGCCTTGGCGATGGCGTCCTTGAGGACGGCGGCTATCGAGAGGCCCTTCACGCGCTGTGAGCCCCAGTCGGCGCTGATGTCACGTGGGTGGCGACCCCAGAGCTTCTCGGTGTAGCCCTCGAAGAACATCGAATAGAGCGCGCGACCAAAGCGGTTTATGTAGAAGTTCTCTAAATTGTTCTCGGGGAGTCTTCTGACTCGCGCCCCAAGGTAGTTGAAGCCGACGTGCAATGTGGTCACAGGTCCCATGCTCCTGAGCGTCCGGGCGCTCAGGCTCACGGGATAGTCAAAGAACTTGTGGTCGTAGTAGATGCGAGACACGCGATGGCGAGAGAGCATCACACGATCGACCTTCTCGGGATCTGGCCCCCCATCGGCAAGCGGACACACACGACCGAGGACCCTGTCGTCGAAGGCGAGGGAACCCTGCATGGGCATGAGCTTGGCCCACCAGGCGTTGACGCGCTCCTCCTTGGAAAAGAAGCGATGCCCGCCAATGTCCATGCGGTTGCCGTCGTGCTCGACGGTGCGCGATATGCCACCGATTGCCTGGGTCTCCTCAAGGACGGTGACCTCAAACTCTTTGGGTGCGCGGCTCAGCAGCTCATGCGCTGCGGTGATGCCCGCAGGACCGGCCCCGATGACGATGACTCTCTTCAAGAGTGCTCCAACTGACGGCACTTGTAATGACTATCGCTTAAGGCTACTATGCCTTAGGATAGGTAAAGTTCAAGACGGGGGTTTTTTGCAAAAAGCTCGAATCCGCCATAGACGTTGCTACCGGGAGCGCCTGGTCTGCAGCTCCTTTTGGGGGAGGGCTTATGGCGGCTAAGGCCAGACACGCGCGGCCAACGGGGCTTGCGGGTGGGTCCGGCCTGCTCGCGTGGGTGCAGGTCGGCATCGTCGTGCTTGCGCTTGGGGGGCTTTTGTGTCTGAGCTGGACGCGTGGGGTGGCCGATCTTGTGCCTGCGAGCGTCTGTTCGCTGGCGCTCGTCGTCGCGATCTGCGTCCCGGATCGCCTCTGGGCAGCTGCGGGCAGGTACTCGAGGATCTGCGCCATCGCATTTTGTGTCACCGTGCTCTTGCGCCTGTACTTCGTCGTGGCCACTCCCTATACCTATATGCAGCACGATACCTGGACCTTCGACGCGACGGCCGGGCACGTGGCCTACGTCTTCCGGCTCGCCGACAATGGCCTGCGCCCGCTCGACGTGGACCCCACCTCGCTCTGGTCCTTCTACAACCCGCCGCTCTCCTACTACCTCGGGGCCGCCTGGGTCTGCGCGGGGCGCGCCTTCGGCCTCGCGGACGCGCAGGCGGCGGAGAGCCTGCAGTGGCTCTCGTTGGCCTACTCGGTCGGTGCGACCTATGTCGGCTACCTCGTGCTGAGGCAGGCCCGCCTCGAGGGCCGCAGGCTCGCCCTAGGCTTCTGCGCCTGGGCGCTCGTGCCCTTCTTCGTGCCGCTCTCCGGCAACGTGTCCTACGACGGCCTCCTCACGCTGCTCTCGCTCGCGACCCTCCTCCTGCTCATGCGCTGGTACGAGGACCCGACCCTCGCGCGGGCGCTTCGTGCCGGCGTCTGCCTCGGCCTCGCGCTCATGACCAAGACGACGGCCGCCCTGCTGCTTCTGCCCGCCTTGGTCACCTTTATCCTTCGCCTTGTACGCCGTGAGGGCAGCCCTTCTGCGGCACGCCTCGCGTTGCAGGTTGCAACCGTGCTTGTCCCCGCTGCGGTGCTCGGGGGCTGGTGGCACGTCTACGCCCACCTGCGCTTTGGCATGCCCTTTGGCTACTTCCAGAAGGTGGACCCGACAGACCCCATGAACTGCTCGGCCTATAGCCTGGCTCAGAGGCTGCTGCCCTCATGGGAGGGCGACTTCACCCCCTTCTACTACGTGGACGTCGCCGGTGACTACAGCATTCCCGTAATCCTGCTCAAGACGGCCACCTTTGACCTCGTGGGGAAGGTCGTCCCAAAAGGTCCGCTCTTTGCCATCGGTACCGTGCTCGACGCGTTGGGCGCTGCGCTTATGCTCGGCGTGGTCTGCGGTCTTGTGTTTTGCTTGTCTGACCTGAGAAGTCACAGTCATGAGCAGGTTCTGCCCATTGCCCTCATGGCCTCGGTGCTGGTCGCTTACGCGATCGGTATACTGCAGCTTTCATTCAGTCAACCCTTCTCGTGCTCGTCCAACTTCCGCTACATCGTGCCTGTGGCACTTGCCGGCGCCTTCTTCCTCTCGCGCCTTGGCCACCGTAGGCTGGCAGGACGCGCTAGCTGGGTCTGTCTTGCCGCCTACGCGGTGGCGCAGGTGGCCTTTTGGGCGGGTATGGGCTTGACCTTCGGCTAGCATGGGTGCATGATTTCTTCGCAATGGCGTATCGTGACTGATCAACGAGGTGACTTCTGATGGGTGGTTTCTTGCGGCCTGAGCTTGTATGGCGAGAGGCGCATGGCGTTGGCCTCGCGTGTGTGGCAGGCCTGCTTGCGCTGACCCTGCCGCTTATTTCCTTGGCCGCGTACGAGGGTATGGGCACCACGCAGCTGGTTGTCACGGTCGTCGGAGCTCTTTTTCTGTTGTACCTGCTCGTGATGCTCATCCTGTATGCCCGTAGGCTCTGGGCGGGGGCGGGCGGGTACTCCGTGATCTGTGCGGTTGTCTTTGTGATCATGGTGCTCTTGCGCATCTACTATGTCATAATAAGCAGATACACGTTTCTGCAGCATGACAGCTGGGGCTTCGACGCGACGGCCGGGCACGTGGCCTACATCTTTCGGCTCGCCGACAACGGCCTGCGTCCGCTCGACGTGGACCCCACCTCGCTCTGGTCCTTCTACAACCCGCCGCTCTCCTACTACCTCGGGGCCGCCTGGGTCTGCGCGGGGCGCGCCTTCGGCCTCGCGGACGCGCAGGCGGCGGAGAGCCTGCAGTGGCTCTCGTTGGCCTACTCGGTCGGTGCGACCTATGTCGGCTACCTCGTGCTGAGGCAGGCCCGCCTCGAGGGCCGCAGGCTCGCCCTAGGCTTCTGCGCCTGGGCGCTCGTGCCCTTCTTCGTGCCGCTCTCCGGCAACGTGTCCTACGACGGCCTCCTCACGCTGCTCTCGCTCGCGACCCTCCTCCTGCTCATGCGCTGGTACGAGGACCCGACCCTCGCGCGGGCGCTTCGTGCCGGCGTCTGCCTCGGCCTCGCGCTCATGACCAAGACGACGGCCGCCCTGCTGCTTCTGCCCGCCTTGGTCACCTTTATCCTTCGCCTTGTACGCCGTGAGGGCAGCCCTTCTGCGGCACGCCTCGCGTTGCAGGTTGCAACCGTGCTTGTCCCCGCTGCGGTGCTCGGGGGCTGGTGGCACGTCTACGCCCACCTGCGCTTTGGCATGCCCTTCGGCTACTTCCAGAAGGTTGACCCTACAGATGCCATGAACCGCTCTGGCTTTGGTCTAGCCCAGAGGCTGCTGCCCTGGTGGAGTGGGGGCTTCGATCCCTTCCTACACTTGGCAAGTGACTACAGCATCCCCCTCATTGCGCTCAAGAGTGCGACATTCGACGAGTTCGTACCGGACAAGCCTCTTCTTGGCTTCGTGGGCATGTTGCTTTTGCTCATAGGCGCACTCCTTACCATCGCCGTGTTCGTGGGTATCTCGCGCGCTGCGATCAACTTGCGATCGAAAACGTTTGGCGTCAAGGCAGGCACAATCTTCATGGGCGTCGTACTTTTGAGCTACGTGCTGGGACTTGTCTACTTCTCGCTGAGCGAGCCTTTCTCGTGTTCGTCTAACTTTCGCTACATCGTGCCTGTGGCGCTTCCTGCAGCCTACTTCGTGGCGCAGCTCGACAGGAAGGACGGTGGGAGAAAGGCAGTTTGGTCACTGCTTGGGGCCTCGTTGGTGCTGCAGGTGGTCTTCTGGGTGAGTGCGGGGACATACGGCCTGCTCGGAGGGTAGCTTTGGGCTTTCGTCCTCACCCTGCGCCGCACCCGCAGCGTCCCTGCAGCCCCCCGCGCCGTAGACAGGATAGCTGACAGCATTCATCAGCTTCCTCAAGGCCTCCCGCGCCGCACCCGCAGACCTCAGCTCAAGGGCACGTCTATCAAGTCGTGGTCGCTTTGCGTATTTCTGGACAGGAGGCACGCAAGGGCAGACTTTGCCCTTGCGTGGCCGCTTTCGCATGCCTAAGATAGGCATGCATTTGGAAAGCGGGGTCGGTGTTGGGCCCCCACCTACATGGCGCCGCACGGTAGCCGTCTGGTCAGACAATAGAGTTCCCTTCTGCCTTGGTGGATCTTGTCTCCTAGACGCTATCTGCGTCGGGAGCTTTTTTATGCAAGGGACCCGGCGCGCGTCAGCACGCAAATGCGACGGGAACGTCGCGAGGAAGGGAAGGTGTAGAAGATAGCCAAGAACGATGGACCTCGCATCAACCGCGAGATTACCGCACGCACGTGCCGCCTCATTGGTGTCGATGGCTCTCAGCTGGGTCTCTTTGGCCTAAGCGACGCATTGCGTGTCGCGAGTGATCAGGGCCTCGACCTCGTGGAGATCGCCCCCAACGCGGATCCACCCGTCTGCAAGGTGATGGATTACCGCAAGTACAGGTACGAACAGGACCGTAAGGCCAAGGCCGCCCGCAAGAAGCAGATCAGGGTCGAGGTCAAGGAGATGAAGTTTCGTCCCAAGATCGATGTGGGTGACTACACCACGAAGAAGAACCATGTCATGCGCTTCCTCAAGAGGGGCGCGCGGGTCAAGATCACCATCATGTTTCGCGGTCGCGAGATGGCCCATCCCGAGCAGGGCAGGATGGTGCTCGATAGGTTGGCCGAGGACCTCGCGCCCTATGCGACGGTCGAGCAGCAGCCTAAGATGGAGGGTCGCAATATGCACATGCTCGTCGCCCCCATCAAGGGAGCCTTTAGCGAGAAGGGGCCCAAGGGCGACGCCGAGAGCGAGAAGGAGAGCTAAGCATGCCCAAGATGAAGACGCACAAAGGTTCGGCAAAGCGCTTCCGTCGGACCGGCACAGGCAAGATCATGCGCGCGAAGGCGTTCAAGAGCCACATCCTTACCAAGAAGTCCCAGAAGCGCATCCGGGGCTTTCGTAAGGAAGCCGAGCTCACCCCTGGAGACGTCAGGGTTGTCTCGCAGCGTATAGGAAGCAAGCACTAGAGCACGAGCTGCGCATGCGCACGCTCTTTTGAGAAATACCAAGGAGTTGATGAGATATGGCACGTGTCAAGCGCGCAGTTGCCGGTCGCAAGAAGCGCCAGACCCTAGTCGAGCGCTCCAAGGGGTATTATGGCGCCCGCTCCCGCACCTTCCGTGGCATGAAGGAGCAGGTCCAGCACTCTGGGCAGTATGCCTACCGTGACCGTCGCAACAAGAAGCGCGACATCCGCGCCCTGTGGATCCAGCGTATCAACGCTGCCGCCCGCATGAACGAGCTCTCGTACAGCAGGTTCATGCATGGCCTGAAGCTTGCGGGCGTCGAGCTCGACCGCAAAGTCCTCGCCCAGATCGCCTATGAGGACGACGCCGCGTTCGCCGATCTCGCTACGGTGGCGAAGAAGGCCCTCGACGAGGCCGAGTAGGCAGCCCGCCCTGCGATTATGTGGGCGCCCCAGGCGTCCGTGGCGAAGCCCCCGTGACACGAGTGTGTCACGGGGGCTTTTTGTATGGCAGGACATGGGTCTGCCCTCGACTCGGACGACGTGTGCATCATGACTCTATTTCAGAGCTGTTAATAAGTTTTTTGTAGATCCAAATAGGAATTCAGTAAGTATAATTATAGCTAGGTGGTTTTCCAGTCGGCGGATAGAGTTGGGAAAGGACGGTTCATATGAGACGCAAACGTGTCATTCGCAAGGCCTTTGCTACGTTGTCGGTGTTCCTCGCGCTTCTCTTGGTGTGTGGCATCGCGTTTCCCTCTCAGGCTCGTGCTGAGGAGGCAGAGACTGAGACCCGGCCAATTGCGCACAACGCCGTCGTGCTCGTCCTAGATGACTCTGGAAGCATGTCTGGAAGCCCAACGGAGAGGCTCAGGGAGGCAGCAAAAAAATTCAGCGAGAAGATACTCGAGGCAGACAAGGGAGCAAAGATAGCGATAGTCGCCTTCTCGAACTTGACCGAAACACTTCCGTTCACAAGCAATATCGATGATGTCAGATCTTTCGTCGATAATAAGATGGAGGCATATGGCAAGACGTACGTAGCTCTTGGTCTTGAGCAGGCTAACAGGGAAGCGCGGTCACTGAGGGACACTGCATCGGACAAGTACGTCAAGAGTATTGTTACTATGTCGGATGGAATTCCGCACGATGGTAGCGCTGCCACACGGTTAGCCCAGTCTATGTTCCCAGACTACAATATGTACTCGCTTGGCTTCTTTGATGGTGGGGACAATGCCGAAGCTATCGAATTCCTGAAGAGTATTCAGAACTCAGGCTACTTTGAGGCAAACGACCTGGACGCTCTGATCAAGAAGTTCATTGAGATCGCCGACGAGCTGCTGAATCCTGTTGAGATAAGTCTTTCGCACGATTATACGAGAGATAAGGCTGATGGCGAGCCTATTGACAAGCGCTCTTTTACCCTAAGAGCCGAAATCAAAAATCCCAACCAAAAGACAGTCAAGAATCTCAAAGTGACTCTTCGATTGCCCGAGGGACTTACTTTGCAGGGGGGCAGGCCTCTTGAGAGAACTTGGAAGGAACTCGGTGCTGGTGAGAAGAATAAGATAGGTAACTTGGGCGAAAATCAGACTGATCAAGATGATTTAATGTGGGAAGTCAAGGCCTCTGACTCAGCAACTGGTCCCTTTGTGTACTCAATAACGGTAAGCGGGGACAACATCGTTGATCTCACACAATCGGATAAAATCACCTTAGATATCCAGAATGGGAAAGATAATCAATTCATATTCGGTCAGGATAACTGGAGCTTCGAAAACAATAAGGAAAATTTCGATAATCAATACTTTCTGACTCCTCAGGATAAGCAGGATCTTTATAATGGACTCACATGCTCGAATAGAGAGTTTATGGACCTCCATAGAAAAAATAAAGATTTTTATGTGGGTCAATGCTACGGTTTTGCTGTCAGTTCCATTCTTAAGAAAATGGACGTTGCTAGCCCTCTACAGAGGCAAGAAGGGGCCGAATGCCTGCATGATATGAACCCCTCAAAGAATGTTCAATCGTATATTAATTACTATCACTTGACGCAATTCCTTCCAGCTGCATGGGAGGAAGATGCTAGACGTACAGAGCCGAATAAGGATAAGGCTACCAGGCAAGTATTGACTGTAATAAAACTGAGGAATCGTATTAAGATGGTCGCCGAGGGCAAGGCCCCCATTGTTTTGAGTTTCGGAAGAAACACCGATCTGGGACATGCAGTTGTGGCAGATAAGTATGAGGCAGGGGATTTCGATAAATTTGTCGTTGAACCCCCGAATTTTAAGAAAAAATATAACGATCGTATTCGATACTATGACAGCAACGATCCAGAGAACAAAGAGTGTTACCTGTACATCAATAGTGAGACTGGCGAGTGGCTTGTGGAGCGAGCAGGAATAAAATCATCAGATCCTGAGGCGTATCTTTCTTTCATGGATGACCCTTTCTTCATGAACGTAAAGGATATGAAAGTTTCACGAGAAAATGATCATGCTATCTTGACCGCTAAGGGAAAGACCGAACGGTCTAACACACTCCTAAAGTACAGAGACAAGACCCTGAGCGTGGCTACTATCGCTGATGGTGGGAGCGACCTACCGTATTGGTATGATCTGGGCGGGGGACCCGGCTCGCCCCTGAACATAGCCCTTCCCGACAACAAGGAAGACTACAGCGTCAGCTCCCCGGATGCATATGATTACTCGCTCAAGTACCCCGATGCGTTCCTCTTGGTGCAGTCCGCTGGCGCCGAGTCTGCCTCCTTCGAGCGTGGCGGGACTGTTAAGCTTGCGCATAACACGGGCTCGTACAAGCTTACCTCCACGCTGGACAGTGCGACGGGGAATCTCTACACGTTTGGTGTCACGGGCACCGATGGTGGCGACGTCGAACTGCGAAAGACCGAGGGCGGCTATGTCATCAAGGCGGACTCCCTCAAGGGGGCCACGGCTGAGGCTAGCGGCGATGACGTGACGAAGAGCATCGCGCTTGACGGGGACGCCACCGAGGTCCAGATTAGCTCAGACGGCACCGACATCACTGCCTCGATCGACGAGGACGGCGACGGTATCTTCGAGAAGGCCATCGGTAGCAGCGCACAGGGTGCCAAGCAGGGTAAGGATGATAATAAGCAGAACAAGGGTGATGACGGGACTCCGGGACCCACAGACCAAGGATCAAAGGTGTCATCCACGTTTAATGGCAACGCGGGGTCCGCGAGGGTGTCGGACGTCCAGCCTGAGAGAGGTGGTGGCGACCTGCCGAAGACGGGTGACTCTTCGCCGCTCTTCGTGGCTCTTCCGCTCGTTGTTCTTGGTGCTCTTGCCACCGTACTCGGCATCGTGCTCAGGCGCAGGCGTGGCGATGCCGACTCAGGTGGGGTCGATGGCTAAGTCCCTCTCGCCTACAACTTGAGGTTCGCTGTCCTCACTGACGTACCATGTGCCCGCGTCCCGAAAGCCTTTTGCTCACGGGACGCGGGCCGCTCTGTTCGTGGCAAGATAGGGGAGAGGCCAGAGGGAGGCTTGGACTTTGTGTTTCTCTCGTGCTCATCGCTGAGTCCTAATAACTAAGCTTCTATTCAGTTAATATAGTCAGTCGCGTGGTTGATATCGGTCGATAACGGAGGATCTCAGTGAAAGGTAAGCTCTTCGCTCTTCGCAAGATGTTCGGCGCCCTCTTGGTGTCCATCGTGCTCGCTTTGACGTGCGGTGCCGCACTTCCCTCACAGGCATGTGCCCAGGAACGTGACACAAAGGCTCAGTCCGGCGCGCACAACGCCGTCGTGCTCCTGTTGGATGACTCTGCGAGCATGGCACCACGCTCGAGGGAGAGCCTCAAGGAGGCCGCGAAGAGGATTGGCAAGGGGATTCTCGAGTCCGATGCGAAGGCAAGGGTCGCGATCGTTTGCTGCGGTCGCTCAAATGCTGTCCTTCCTTTCACAGGTAAGTTTGATGACGTGAGGTCTTTCGTCGACACGCGGATGAGTAGTGGTGGAAACGCTGGCGTGAACGCAGGCGCAGGCCTTCAGAGCGTCGATGCCACGGCAAGGCGTCTCGAGAGCGCCCCATCTGACGCATACGTCAAGAGCATCGTGACCATATCGAATGGCACGTCTGTCACCGGTGACTCCACCCAGCGACAGGCCCAGTCCATGACCTCAACGTATCGCATGTACTCTCTTGGCCTCTCGGGGAGCACTGCCAGTGCCGTTGAGTCCCTGAAACACATCCAGAATGCGGGCTACTTCGAGGAAAAGGACTTGGATGTATTGGAGAGGCACATTGTGGAATGTGCCGCACAGTCGCTAACCTCTGTAGAGACCTCTGCGAATCACCAAGGAGGTCTGCCTGATCAGTCTGCCCTTGATAAGTTGACAGGAGACCATTCGGGCTTCATCGCCGCTTTGGGTCCAGTTAATACGGGCGGCAATGCCCCTGAGAATGGCAGTGGTGCTGGCGACCAGGGCAAGGGGAGTGGGGGAGATGCTGGCGATAACGCCTCGAAGACCCCCTCGACACCAGACAAGGGTTCCGGCTCAGCAGATGCTTCCACGCCTGATGCCCCCACACCTGATGGAAACGGTCCCTCTGCCCCTGCAAGTCCTGGAGAGGGCACATCTGGGGCCGGGAATGGTGCACCTAGAGGCAGAGGCACACTGTCTCAGATGAACTCGAGCGGCAACGGTGCTGCGGGCTCAAACGATGCGGAGGGCGAGGGCGTTCGCAACAGGTTTGTCAGCAGCGGCGCTGGCAATCAAGGTGATGACGCTGACCGGGATCCTGACCCCACTCCTGCCTCCGATGGCATTACCGATCGCAAAAAGGCAACGGGCGGCAATTCAGAGAAGAGCCTCCTGCCTCAGATGGACGACCCATCTTCCTCCATGCCTGCTGCCCTCCCCTTTTCCCTCGGCATACTGAGCATCGGATCAGGGCTTCTCCTTCGTCGCAGGGACGATTATGAGGACGCAGTCAATGGTTGAGTGAGTCTCCGGCCTGCTGTTGAACTTCTCGAGTTCGGGCGGTGAACCTCGTCCCACGCTGTGGATCAGGTTTCTGGGTGGGGGTTGGTGTGCGATGCGTCTACTGCAGGCGCGGTACGTTTACAGCAGGTGACGCCTTCTCGGCCCCCTTCTCCTACGTCTTACCAAAAGGCGCATTCTGCACAGACGGTCTCACGGAAAACCGCACTCTGCACCCGTCACCTCACGGAAAAGTGCACTCTGTACCTGCCGTCTCACGGAAAACCGCATTCTGCGCCGGCGACGCCACCTCGACGTGACCAAAAGGCGCATTCTGGACGGGCGACGTCACGGAAAAGCGCATTCTGCATGCGAGCGGTCGCGCAGAGTGCGCCTTTCCGTGAGGGTCCGTGCGCAGAATGCGCTTTTCCGTAGAATGTGCTTTTCCTTACCTGCGCAAACGTGGGGCCGCCTCACGGAAAAGCGCAGTCTGGATCGGCATCTCACGTAAAAGCGCATTCTGCAACCGGCGGCTCACGGAAAACCGCATTTTACACTCGAAAGCGACCGACGATCTCCACGCCCGATACACACGTCTCGCGCCCCCTACGGCAGGTGACGCCTTCCGGCCCTCTCCTCCTCAAACTCCTCCTCCGCCTCCTCGAAGTCGGGGCTGTCCTGGTCTACGAGCTCGTCGTCGCCCGTCTTCGGATTGGTGTGGTGCAGGAGCACCGGCTTGAAGAGGTGGAGTTGGTTGGCGAGGATGGCCGACACCACGAGGAGCACGAAGAAGATGGCGATACGAGGCAGAATGGCCACCTGGGTCATCACGAAGGTGCCAAGGCACAAAAACGCTGTCCACCCATAGATGAGCAGCACGGCCTGTCTTTGATTAAATCCCTCGTCGATAAGACGATGATGAATGTGCCCACGGTCCGCCTGCCCTATGCTCACATGGGCGCGACTTCGCCTGACGATGGCCGAGAAGGTGTCGATGATAGGTACCGCTGCCACGACCAAGGGGACGATGATGGTGGTGAGGCCCGCCACGCGCGTGACCGAGAGTAGAGAGACTACGCCCAGCACGTAGCCCAGAAGCAGCGAGCCCGAGTCGCCCAGAAAAATCGAGGCGGGGTTGAAGTTGTAGAAGAGAAAGCCGATCGCTGCGCCCACGAGGGCTATGGCCAAGGCGGCAGAGTCGTGTCTGCCCGCAAGAACGGAGAGGATGAACATCGTCATCGCGGCGATGCCCGCGATGCCGGTCGCCAGACCATCCAAGCCATCGATGAGATTGAAGATGTTGACGTAGGCAACGAGGTAGATGACCGTGATGGGGTAGGCGAGCCAACCTAAGAACAGGGGACCCTCCGTGAAGGGGTTCACGATCGTCCCGATGACAAGCCCACCCGAGACGGCGATGCCTGCCGAGACGAGCTGTCCAAGGAGCTTCTGCCAGGGCGTGAGCTGGAAGACGTCGTCGAGGACTCCCGTGAGGAAGATGGTGACAAGGCCCAGGGCGATCCTGTGGTAGTCCATGCTAGAGAAGTGCGGAGCGGGGGCAAACACCGTCGGCCAGCCAAGAAAGATCGTGCCTAGATACTGTGTGAGGAAGGCCGCCACGATGCCCATGAACACGGCGATGCCGCCCATACGTGGAACCGTCTTCCTGTTGATGCGTCGGGCGCCCGGCCTGTCCACCGCCCCCAGTGTCCAGGCAACCCTCTTTGCGAGGGGCGTGACCAGAAGTGTTGTCACGAGCGCCGCAAAAAACAGGCAGAGGTGGATTAACCACGATCTTGGCATATGAGGGCACGTCCCCTTAGTATGTGATCTGTAAGCGTCTGACCCGAGCAGGTGCTGATGAAAAAATCACTACCCTCTAGTCTTGAACATTAATGAGTGCAAGTCAAGACTGGTATTGGTGTCTGGCTCACGTATAGTGGAGTTGTCGCCTCCCTGCGGCAACAACTGGGTGAACCGACAAGCGTTTTGAGGGAGCCTGCATATCGTTATCAGTACAGGTATCCTCCGTTGTTGAGGAAGCTGGAACCTGCGATGAGGGCACCCACCTGGAGAAGGTGGGTTCATTTCGCGGCTGCAGGGAGCGACTTTTGCGTCTTGCGCGGGCGCAGTCATTGGTATACTCTTGGAAATGTTGGGGCCGCAAGGGTACGGCCCTCAGGAAATCCTTTGCTTCTCGCACAGTACACAAGACATTCTCGCCGGCCCCTGAGGGGGCGCGAGCCGAGATGTCACGGTGTGCAGGAGAAGCGTCTCGAGCCTTGGGCGGACAGTGTTGAGATTTGCAGTTCGGCTTTCATAGAAGGTAGGGAAGGACTACATGGCAGAAGAAGGCACAAGCGAGATGCAGCAGTCGCGGGAGTTTGAGTCATCCGGACAGCCTGCCGGTCAGGACAGCATGCTATTTCCCGGGATCGTTGCTCCGGTGGCCGCTGGGAGCGAGGTCAGCGCGGCTCATCCGGCGCCAGCCGCAACCGATGGCGGTGTAAGCGAATCGGAAAAGAGCGCCTCGGCCGAGGTCGAGGTAGCAAAGCCAGCGCCGAAGCGGCGCCGTGGTCGCCCCCGTAAGGTCAAAAGCGAAGGCGAGCAGGTTGCCTTGGATGTCAACGCGATGACTAGGGTGACGCAGGAGGCGACGCAAGCATCTGCGGTCATCCATGAGCCGCCGGTAGCCACCCTTGCCGAGGCCGACGCGAACGTAGCCGAGGCAGCACCCAAGAGGCACCGCAAGAAGAGGGCGAGCTCTCCTACCTTTGAGCAGGACGATGGGGCACAGGCCAGCGAGGCTGGTGTTGACGCCCAGGACGTTTCCCGACAGGCTTCTCTGGAGGAGGGGCAGCCCCAGTCCCAGGACGAAAGAGGCGAGGGAGGACGTCAGAGGCGCGGCAGGCGTGAGCGCAAGGATGACACAGCTGCGAGCGGCGGTCCCGGCAATAACGCCAACGGTAGCGCAAACACCAACGCCAACACAAATGGCAACGGTAACCAGCGTGGGAGCCGCCGCAATCGCCGTAACCGTCGCAACCAGCAGGAACAGAGCTTTGAGCCCAGCCTCTCTCGCGAGGAGCTCGCGTCCATGAGGGTGGCTGAGCTCAGGAGCAAGGCGGCCCAACTTGGTGTCGAGTACGTGGGCCTCAAGAAGGCGGCGCTCGTGGAGACCATCTATGAGGCCGCCGCACGTGCAGAGGGCTTCAGGCCGGTCGAGGGCGTGTTGGACGTCCAGAACGAGGGTTACGCCTTCCTGCGTACCGGCAACTACATGACGGGTGACGACGACGCCTTCGTGCACCAGCAGCTCATCCGCCAGTACGGGCTGCGACCCGGTGACAGGATCAAGGGATCGGTTGGTCCGGCCCGCTCCAACAACAGCAAGTATCCACCCCTTCAGAAGGTCGAGACGGTCAACGGTCGCCCTCTCGACGAGCTGAGGCAGCGTCCGCGCTTCCGCGACCTTACGCCCATCTTTCCCAACCAGCGCCTTGTCATGGAATGCGGCAAGGATTCCATAACGGGAAGGGCCATCGATCTCGTAGCCCCCATCGGTAAAGGTCAGCGCGGCCTTATCGTGAGCCCCCCGAAGGCTGGCAAGACCACCGTGCTCAAGCGGATCTGCCAGTCCATCGCCTCGAACAACCCCGAGGTGCACCTCCTCTGCCTGCTCGTCGACGAGCGCCCCGAGGAGGTCACCGACATGGAGCGCTCCATCAAGGGCGAGGTCGTCGCCTCGACCTTCGACATGCCCGCGTCAAACCACACGGCCGTCTCCGAGCTCGTCATCGAGCACGCGAAGCGTCTTGTGGAACTAGGGGAGGACGTCGTTGTGGTGCTCGACTCCATCACGCGCCTTGCTCGCGCCTACAATCTGGCCCAGCCTCCCAGTGGCCGTATCCTTTCCGGTGGCGTCGACTCAGCGGCGCTCTATCCGCCCAAGAAATTCTTGGGCGCGGCGCGTAACATCGAGGGTGGAGGGTCTCTTACCATCATCGCCTCGGCGCTCGTCGACACCGGGTCCAAGATGGATGAGGTCATCTTCGAGGAGTTCAAAGGCACTGGCAACATGGAGCTCAAGCTCGATCGCGACCTTGCCGACCGGCGCATCTTCCCTGCCATCGACCCGGTCGCGTCGGGTACGCGAAACGAGGAGCTGCTCATCAGGTCCGAGATCCAGCCCTTCGTATGGGGCATACGCCGCGTGCTCGCCAACATGAACAACGTCGAACGTGCCGCCTCGGTGTTGGTCAAGGGCCTCAGGGCGACCAGCGACAACGAGGAGTTCCTTATCCGCTCCGCCAAGAAGGCGCAGCAGAGCAACGAGTACATCGCCTGAGCCCCCGCGCGGCCACATCCTTCTCGCATCCTTTTGGGCGCACCCGCCGGCGGCGGCGTGCGCCTTGTCTCACTTGCTTTTGTCGGGGTCCGTGTTATCATACAAAGCAGCCCATCTTGGATCTCATCCTTAAGGGCTGGACGGCACTTGCAGATAACACGTACCCCGCCGCCTTACGCAGACCTCCCATGGGAGTAGTGTAACCGTAGCTACGGAAGACGTCGCCTCTGTGCGTGCCCGTGAAGTGGCGGACATTGGAGGTGCGGCGCAGATGAGAGAACAAGGTTCGAGAGCGGATATCATTGCGAGGCGGCTGGGCGTCACAGCGCGAGGCACAGGCGACACAAGGGGCGGGGCTACGTCGCAGCTGTACGAGAAGGGCCAGCTTGGACTCCCGTCTTGGGCAGCGAAGGTAGGTGGCGGGCTGCGGGTCGGCACTGCCTTTGGGCCTGGCGGGCAGCGGGCATCAGCGGCCCGTGCCCGCGCGAGGTCGCGAATCATCGCCAGGCGGGTGCCTGAGGTCAACCAGGGAATCTATCCGGCCAAGCGCGTGGCCAGCGATCTCGATCACGAGGACATATGGGAGGCGGCCCTTGCCGCCATGGACGAGACGATCACGCTCAACTATCAGTCGTCCCGTCCCTTTGATGCGTCGGCGCCACGTCATGCGAGGCGGCCGGCCGGCAGGAGGGGGGCGAAGCACAGTGTCGGCTCAACGCTCTCCAGGACCCTGCCCATACGTTCCCATGAGGCGGACGCCAAGCCCCATGTGATGGATACCAGTGCCTATGTCAGGCTGCTCACCAACAACAGATCATCTATCGGCGTCCTGTCGGGCGCTTGATGCCTGACGGGACGCCTAACGTAGAGCTTACCGAGAGGTTCGCACGCCTCTTGGTCTTCGGCAGGTCCGTTTGTGGACCTTGCATGGTGCATGCCGAGTATTTAGAAAAAAATTTAGAAACTGTACTATTTCTTATTTACATTCTTTCGAGAACGTGTTAGGGTAAAGCAAATGAGGGATAGGATCACTCATTTTTAGATGACGGTGCATGCAGATAAGACGAAGTAGGCCGTTGCAAGACAGAGCTACCACAGCCATCCGTCTTATGTTGTTGCCCGGCATGGGTGTTCCTATATGGAGTGCGGAAACGATTGGCAGCAATGGAGGTAGCAGATGAAGAAGGAACTAGTGAAAGGTATGGCGTTAGCCATAGGGGCCGCCAGCTTCGCATCGGCTCTGGCTCCCCGTATTACCATGGCCGAATCGACAGCGGGCCTCTCCTCTGAGGATATAAGCGCGCTGCTTCCGATCATCGCCGCAGCGGTTGCGGTTGTGGCCTACGTGTCGATCTCCACGGCAACCCACCACATCAAGAACAAGGCCAAGCAGCATGAGGCAGGCATGACGTCCATTGACCTCATGAGGCTTCAGAGGATGCTGGTCGCGGTGGACGAGGAGGACGCAGCTGCCGAGGAGGCGTACCAGGGAGCCCATGCGGCCCCCGTCGCGCGTCCGACCGTCTCTGCTCCCGTGTCTGCGGGCCCGGCGCTCGGCGCATCAACTCCTGTTGCCGCAGCCGCAAGCTCGTCTGTGGCCGCTGTACGTCCGTCTGTGACGGCCTCACCGGCGGCTGTCCCGGCCAGGGGAGCTGTGACGCCTTCGACCCCGTCCGGTCTGCCGGGCACGCCCGGCGGTACGCCCACCAACGGCGCGAGGCAGGCAAGGCAAGCGCCCGCCGTATCTCCTCAGATGGGAAGCGGGACCCGTCCTGCGGCAGCCGTGAGGACCAATGTGGGAACATCCTCTCAGGTACCTGCTCCCACCACGCCGACCGCAGACCATCGCAGCGGCGGCGAGGACGTTCGCAAGCCCAAGCACATGGCCACTCGTGTGGCAGCATAGGAGGCTGCTGTATAGAGCTATCCTCGTGGCGCTGTGGGTCTGTTTCATCTGGGCTCATTCGCTCATGAATGGCACGGACTCCGCCAACGAGAGCACGCGTTTCGTATTGTTCGCACTGCCCCTCCTCCAAAGGCTGGGGCTCTCAGACATCGCACTCGCGACCTTCGTCGTGAGGAAATGCGCACATGTTTCGGAGTACGCGATGCTGGGGGTCCTGGCCTTTTTTCTGTGCCGCAGCCAGCCCGGAGTGCGACCAGAAAGACGGCTCTGGCTGTCATCGCGTGTCGTCATGGTGATGACCCCCATCGTGGACGAGACGATCCAGCTGTTCGTGCCAGGACGCGAGGGGTCTGTGAGAGACGTGTTCATCGATCTTGCGGGGGTTTGCATCGGATATGCCCTTGCGCGTGCGCTATGTGCGCTGCGCACGCGCAGCCACAGAGGGTGTCGTGCGTCACGCGGGTAGGCGGGTAGCAATGAGAGTGTTACGAATACACTACATCTCAGCAGTAAACCAATACAGAACTGAAGGCAATGGATATGGTATAGGATGTCAGTCACTGGCAGAAATGTGATCGGTGACCTATCTTTCAGGGAGGACGAGATGGCTCACACATTCAATAGGCGTACGTTTGTCAAGCTCGGCGGCATAGCTGCTGGCATAGGTGGCGCATCCATTCTTTCTGGGTGTGGATCGTCGTCGGGCTCCGGAGCTAACTCCGACACCATCAAGGTCGGTATCATGGGACCCTACACGGGCGACGTCGCCCAGTACGGTCTTGCCGTCCGCGCGGGCGCAGAGCTCTATGTCTCGAAGTTCAATGACGAGGGAGGCGCCAACGGCAAGAAGATCGAGCTCGACGCCCAAGACGAGAAGGGCAACGCCACCGAGGCAAAGAACGTCTACAACAAGATGGTCGAGGACGGTGTCGTCGGCATCATCGGTGACGTGACATCTGCGCCCTCGGTTGCGATCGCCCAGACCTCCGTCAATGACAACATGCCGATCGTCTCGGCCTCGGCGACGGCTGCGGACTTCATCACCTATGGACCCAACGCGTTTCGCGCCTGCATCACCGATCCCTACCAGGGCAAGCTCCTGGCAGACTTCGCAGCCGAGCGAGGCTACAAGGCGGTAGGCACCATCTATAACTCTGGCGGGGCCTACGAGAAGGGTGTCAATGACGCCTTTGTCGAGGAGGCCCAGGCAAACGGCATCACCATTACCACCCAGCAAGGGTATGCCGACGGTGACGTCGACTTCAAAGGGCAGCTCACGACCATCATCGCCACCAAGCCCGACGCGATTCTCTCGCCTAACTACTATAAGGATGATGGCAACATCGTGACCCAGGCCCGCCAGCTTGGCTACAAGGGACCCATCCTTGGGGCGGACGGCTGGTCCAACATCGTGGGCGGTGACGAGGAGTACGCCAGTGCCAGCGACCTCGAGGGTTGCTTCTATGACTGCTCCTTCGTCGCCGAGAACCCCGACGAGAAGGTCCGGAAGTTCATCTCTGACTTCAAGGCGGCCCACAACGGCGAGACGCCCGGTAACTTCAGCGCGCTCGGCTATGATGCCGCCATGGTGCTCTGCCAGGCCATCAAGACCGTCGAGACCGAGGGCAAGGCGAAGGCGGGCACCGAGGACTACAAGCAGGCCATCATTGATGCCGTGAAGGCCGGGAGCGTCGAGGGCGTCACGGGGACCATCAGGTACGAGGGTTCGGGAGATCCCGTGAAGCCGACCTTGATCATCACCTTCGAAGGTGGATCACAAAAGGTATTCAGTTCTATAGAAGCGAAGTAGGAAGCGGCCCACAGCCACAAGCAGACAAGGCGCTGGGGCAGTCGCCTCTGGCGCCTTGAGCTTGTCTGTTGCGTTTCCTGCGCGTGCCGCGCCCGCATCGGCGTACGAGAGAGGAAGTGTTGTTCATGACGATTCTGACGCAGCTGCTGAACGGCCTGCAGCTCGGCAGTATCTATGCGCTCGTCGCCCTCGGCTATACGATGGTGTATGGCATCATCCTGCTGCTCAACTTCGCCCACGGCGACATCATCATGATCGGTGGCTACATCTCCTGGGTTGTGATGGCGCAGCTGGGACTTCACCCTGCCCTCGCCATCATCCTCTCGATTGTGGGCTGCACGCTGCTGGGCGTCTTGATCGACAAGGTCGCGTACGCACCCCTGCGTAGCGCCCCCAGGCTCTCTATCCTCATCACGGCCATCGGCGTCTCGTACTTCTTGGAGAACGGCGCACAGCTCATGTTTGGGGCCGACGCGAAGGTGGTGCCGCCGTATTTCGACCTTCGCCCGCTCGATCTCTTGGGCGTCAGCGTCTCACCCATATCGATCCTGACCGTCGTCGTGACGATCGCCGCAACGGCTGGTCTTGCCCTTCTGGTCCAGAAGACGAAGCTCGGTAAGGCCATGAGGGCCGTGTCGGAGGACATGGGCGCCGCCCGCCTCATGGGTATCAACGTGAATACCACGATCTCGTTCACCTTCGCGTTGGGCTCCGCACTCGCAGGCATCGGCTCGGTGCTCTATGCCATGGCCTACACGCAGGTCTCGCCCACCATGGGTGTCATGCTGGGTACCAAGGCCTTCGTCGCCGCAGTGCTCGGCGGCATCGGGTCCATTCCCGGAGCGGTCATCGGCGGCTTTCTCGTTGGCTTCGCCGAGGTCTTTGTCTCGGCCATCGGTCTTTCGGTCTGGAAGGACGCCATCGTGTTCCTCCTGCTTATCGTCGTGCTCATCGTGCGGCCGACAGGCATCCTCGGTCGCACGATGAACGAGAAGGTGTAGGGAGAAGACCATGGAAAAGAGGGACGTGGACAAGAGGCAGGACTCGCTGGCCGGAGCCAGCGACACGGAAGGCGTCGGGCAAAGGGGGCTTCCCATGCCGGCGCGCTACGCGATTAACGCGCTCCTGACCTTAGGTGCCATCCTGCTCGGTCAGCTTTTGATCAGCAATGCTGTCATCACCCGCTATCAGACCGGCGTGCTCGAGCAGGTGGGTATCTACATCATCATGGCCGTCTCGCTCAACGTCGCGACGGGCTATCTGGGGCAGCTGCCGCTCGGCCATGCCGGGTTCATGTCAATAGGAGGCTACTCCTGCTCCATCCTCATCATGCGCCTCATGCCCGTCCTTGGCGTCGGTATGAGGGACTTCGTGACCGCCACGCCTGCCGCTTGCGCCCTCTTCGTGGGCGGCGTCCTCTTTGGTGGCGTCATGGCCGCCGTTGCTGGCATCATCATAGGTGTGCCGGCGCTGCGCCTCAAGGGTGACTACCTGGCTATCATCACGCTCGGCTTTGCCGAGATCATCCGCGTCGTCATGCTCAACATCGACGGCGTCGTGGGCTTCGAGCTGACGGGTGGTGCCAAGGGCCTCACGGGCATCCCAAGCTACACGAGCTTCATGAACACCTTCGTCGTAGTGGCCATCTCGCTCTTCTTGATCCATACCATGATGAAGTCGCGTCACGGCAGGGCCATCCTCGCCATCCGTGACAACGAGATCGCGGCAGAGGCCTCGGGCGTCAACGTTACCTACTACAAGACGCTCGCCTTCGTGAGTTCGGCCTTCTTCGCGGGCGTGGGCGGCGCGCTCTACGCGGGCTGCATCGGGGTCATGGAGCCCGCCAAGTTCGGCTTCATGAAGTCAATCGAGATCCTGGTCATGGTGGTCTTGGGCGGTATGGGATCTATGCTCGGCTCCACCATCTCGGCCACGGTGCTTACCATACTGCCTGAGGCACTCCGCGCGTTTGCGGACTACCGTATGGTCGTCTACGCCATTGTCTTGATCCTGGTCATGATCTTTCGTCCGCAGGGTCTCTTGGGTGCCTATGACTTCTCTCTCTCGCGTTGGATAGAAAACGTCATGGGAGGCAGGCTCCCCTGGAAGGATGGGACTGCAGCCAAGGGGGTGAAAGGCGATGCCTAGCATGGGAGCCGCCGCGACCGCCAAGCTCAAGCATGCCGCAAGAGAGGCGCTCGACTCTGTCGCCAAGGGTGCGGCCAAAAGTGCGGTCGGTGACGAAACAGCCTCAGCAGACGCCACGGGGAGCACAGCCAGGCGGAGGAGGAAGCGTCCCATCCTCGTTCAGATGGAGACGGCCAATCTCATTCCCGAGCGTGATTTGGGTAGTATGCCGATACTGCAGGCAGAGCGCCTGGGCATCGACTTTGGCGGGCTGACGGCGGTGGACAATTTCTCCATCGCCCTCGGTCGCACGGAGATCTCGGGCATCATCGGTCCCAATGGTGCCGGCAAGACCACGATCTTCAATCTGCTTACCAACGTGTACAGGCCGACGCGCGGCACGGTTCTGCTCGATGGGTATGACACGGCCGGCAAGTCGATGGTGCAGGTCAACAAGATGGGCATCGCGCGCACCTTCCAGAACATCCGCCTCTTCGACCAGATGACGGTGGAGGAAAACGTGCTCGTGGGCCTCACGAATTCGATGTCGACGCACCTTCTGACGGACATGTTGCGTCTGCCGCAGCACTGGAGGCAGGAGCGGCAGTTCCACGAGCGGGCCCTCGAGCTGCTCGACATCTTTGGCATGCGCGAGCTCGCATCCGAGCGGGCAGGCAGGCTTCCCTACGGCGCCCAGCGTAGGCTCGAGATCCTGCGGGCCTTGGCAACCCATCCCAAGGTGCTGCTGCTCGACGAGCCCGCTGCCGGCATGAACCCCAACGAGACCGAGGAGCTCATGGGCAACATCCAGAAGATCCGCGACGAGTTTCAGATCGCGATCCTTCTGATAGAGCATGACATGAGTCTTGTGATGGGGATCTGCGAGGTCGTCGGTGTGCTCGACTACGGCAGGATCATCGCCAAGGGCACGCCCGAGGAGATCCAGAGGGACCCGAAGGTCATCGAGGCCTACCTGGGCAAGCAGGGGGTGAGCTAGATGGCAGCGCTGCTGAGCGTCAGGGACCTGCACGTCTCGTACGGCGCCATCAAGGCTGTGCGCGGCATATCCTTCGAGATCAATGAGGGTGAGATCGTTACCCTGATCGGGGCGAACGGTGCGGGAAAGTCAACCACCCTGAATACGATCGCAGGCCTTAACAAGGCAAGTAGCGGGCAGGTTGAGTTTCAGGGGGAGGACCTCACGGGCACGAGGCCCCACAAGATAGTCCAGAGGGGCATTGCGCTCTGTCCCGAGGGCAGGCGCGTGTTCACGCAGCTCACGGTTGCCGAGAATCTCGATATGGGCGGCTACACTCGAACGGATGCGGAAAATGCCGAGACGCTCGAGATAGTCTACAAGCACTTTCCGCGCCTCAAGGAGAGGGCCGGACAGTCAGCCGGCACGATGTCAGGTGGCGAGCAGCAGATGCTTGCCATGGGACGTGCCCTCATGAGCAGGCCGAGACTGCTGATGCTCGACGAGCCCTCCATGGGCCTGGCCCCGATCCTGGTCGATGAGATCTTCTCGATCATCAAGGAACTCAACCAACAGGGCACGACGATCCTGCTCGTGGAGCAAAACGCCTCGATGGCGCTCTCGATCGCCGACCGTGGCTACGTCCTCGAGACGGGCACGATCTCAAAGACGGGGACCGGTGGCGACTTGCTGCACGACGATGATGTGAGGAGGGCCTACCTGGGCGGGTAGGGAGCGGCCCGCCTTGGGCCGGTGGGGTCGGGCCCAAGGCGACCTGGCCGCACTTCACGCCTGACCCGCCCTTCCGAGTGGAGCGTTTCATAAGAACTGCGTAGTCCCTTTTGCTCAGTTCTTATTGAACCAAAACAGCGCAGTCTGCACTTTTCCGTCACGTCGTTGCCCGGGAGGCGCGGGGGGCGAACCCCCCCCCCCCCCCCCCC
>ERZ773263.183-NODE-183-length-46866-cov-34.642926_pt1 | contig 46866 bp, 33 predicted proteins | sample MGYA00511076_ERZ773263 | MGnify/ENA primary metagenome ERZ773263 (study PRJEB29015, sample SAMEA2738155) | human oral metagenome | biome: human oral; feature: human-associated habitat; material: saliva | place: China | collected 2195 ... | reverse complement strand
ACGCGTTCTACCGTTACGCCATACCTTGCCCGTACGTTTTGAAACACCTACCGCGTGGGCTGCTTGGGTAAAGTTCAAACCCTCAGCAAGAGCTTGTACATAAGCACGATGCCTAGCTTTACAAGCCTCGTGACGCAAGGGGTATTCCACCCCGTCATAAACACGCCCTAGATTAGCCACAACACACTCCAATCAATCAGACCGTGTTGCAACCACCACTAGAATCCAGTGGTTATGTATAGCGTGATTTATTGGAGATTTGCCGACTTACTTCCCCTGCCTAATTGTTTTCTGTGGAACATGTATGTTTGTCTGGGTTGGCCTAGTTAAAGGGGTGGTGCTAGATATAGAAACCGAGCTTGGTGATTAGCGGCCGGGGTCGAAATCGTCGTGGAAGCCGACCTTGGCCAGCTCTACGCTTTGGTCTGGCAGTAGCCAGTAGTACAAGCGCGGTGCCCCCGGGCTCTTCTGCTTGACGTAAACCTTGCGCGAGGTAGCGTCATCCTGCTGGCGGGTTACTGCCGGGCAGTTGTTGTTGGGGCCGTTGTGGTTGACGCGGTCAACTCCCGCAATGCCGGACCAGTCAGCGGATCGGGGAGCACGCGAAATGCCGCAGATAATCTCGGTACAGATACGTACCAGGCGAGTGTATTCGTTTGGCAACGTCTCTTTAGCGCTCTCAAGGAACCCGTCCTTAATGGTGTAATCCTTAAGTGGGTAATCTTCACGTAGTTTGCTGTCGAGGGTATTCCAGCAAATCTCAACATCGAGCTTAAACCTAGCGTAATCGCTAAGCTTTAGGTTAGGGTGGGTAAACCAATCTTTAGTGAGTTTAGAGTTTGGCTCAGCTGCAGAATTGCCAGATTTCTTAAGGCGGTCAACTTGCTGCCTTAATTTACGCATCTCGTTTTGTGCGTTCTTGCGTTCTTCTTCCGCATCAAGACGTTCCTGGTCAGCAACACTGACTTGACTCTGGAAGCGGTCCCTCTGACTTACAGTTTTTACCAGTTCTTTCTGCATTTCGATTACATCGTTTTTGAGGCTATCGATCTGCCCTTGCCTCTGATCTAACTGCTGGGTTAGTTGTTTGTTTTCTTCAACCAAGGATTCGTTAGCTGCCTGGTTGGTAGTCAGTTCTTTAGTCTCTGCTAGCTTCTGTTTAGTTGAAGCTAGTTCCTGTTTAGTTTCTTCTAGTTCCTGTTCAATCTGGTTTTTTCGGGTATCTAGATCGTCGATGTAATCTATGTCGAGCTTGTGAGCTTCGGTCTCTTGCTCGAGTTCTGCGGCCCGCTGCTCAAGCTCCTGGGCTTGCTGTTCAAGTAGTTGCTCCTGTTGCTCAAGCTCCTGGGCCTGCTGGATCAACTGCGCAGCCTGACCAACAATGGTCTGCTTAGCAATTTCCAGGCTGATGTCAGGTTCGCTAGTAACGGTGGGCGGATCCTGGCTGAAAGTAGTTGAGGCGTTAGTTGTGGCAACGTTTAGCCTAGGCCGCGCCTGTAGCCATTTTGCGAAAGCCTTTTTGTCTAGCATTGATACACCTTCCTTGAGGTTGTGAGTATGTAAGTACCTCCGCTTGGCTAATAATTGGAAAGCTTCTTAGGGGAGGTCTGATCAGTTTATATCTTTAGGTTGCTACGTGAGGCGATTTTGCCCAAGTTTCGCGCACAGTAAACAAACTAATTTAGGGTAAATATTTAAACCCTTAGAAAGAACTAATTTAAAAATCTAAAGTTAATCTTGAGGTATAGAATTATCTTTAGTGTGACTGGTGTGAGTTAAATAGACTAATGTATAGTTATGATAATAGTGGGCAGGTTGTGATAGAAATCGACACTAATTAAACCGATGCTGCCTAAAATTGCTGGTGGCGGTGCATTTGGTGGGGCTCGTAGGTGGCCAGAGGCCGCAAGCGTGGCCGTAAGTAGGTCGAGAGCGGGCGTCGTCGTCGCTAGAATTTAGCCATGGCTAAGAGCAACAAGAAGCAAGACCTCACCTGGAAGCTGACCGCAGCGGCGGCCACCTTCGCCTCCGGCTATGTGGCTGACAAGGTAGTTTCCCTAAGCTGGCGGGCAGTGACCGGCCGCCCGGCCCCCAAAGACCAAAGCCAGCTATCGAGCTACGCGGTGGCTGAACTGGCTGCATTCGCCATTATTTCTGGCGCAGTGCTAACCCTTACCCGTGAGCTCACCCTGCGTAGCGCCGCCGTCTGGTTCGAGGGCCACAACCAGCCCAAGCAGCTCGAAGCCTGACACCCGCTACTGGCCGGGCTGGCAACAAGGCCTGTTTGGCTGGCCCGGCAGCTGCTTGACCCGGTGTCCGCTTGGGGTGCATCTGGGGCGGGTGGCGACGCGGGCAAAGCTGCTGGCGGTTCGGTAAGCCCCGCCTGGCTAGTCTCGCTTGTCCGGTGAGCCCTGCCGGCCTGGTAAGGGCCGCTTGGTCCGGCCAGCCCTGCCCGACCAGCTGCGACCCCTTAGGTTGGCAGAGCCTAAGCGCGCGGCCCTTGCCACACCAGGGGGCGGGCTTAGCTAACAGTGCACATAACTAGCTGCCGGTAGGCTATAAGCATGAGTGTTTGTGGGCCTGGCATGTTGGCATACCGCCTAACGCAATCCGGCGAAGCAATTGGGCTGCGTTTTACAGCACCCTTAACCGGGCTGCGTTTTGTTCGCCAATACTGGCAGGGGCTGGGCGCATGAACCATATTTCTGTAATCCAGTGGGTCTGCGGCGCGCTAGCCGTCATCGCCACCCTGGTAGGCCTGGGTTTCTTCACTCGCGCCTGCCTAACTATCGCTAACCGCTTCCGCCTGGGCGCCCCGGTAGACCGTCAGCGCCTGCACCCGGTGGGCAAGCGCCTTAAAACTTTGCTGGTGAAAGTCCTATGCCACCAGGACTTTAAAGGTCGTCCCTGGATCCGCATAGCCCACTGGCTAGTGATGGTGTCCTTCCCGATCCTGTTCTTTACGCTGGTCACCGGCTATGCGCAGATTTTTAGCCCCGACTGGGCACTGCCGCTAATCGGGCATTTTCCACCCTGGGAATGGCTTGTTGAATTTATTGCTTTAGCCTCCACGATCGCCATTATTGGCTTGATTGTGGTGCGCAGCGTTAACACCGCCCACGGCCGCAAGTCGCGTTTTACCGGCTCAACCCGCTGGCAGGCGCGGTTTGTGGAGGCCACTATTGTGGCCGTGGTGGGCTGCGTAGATTCGCTGCGTGTGGCCGAATCGGCTTGGCTTAGCGCCGCCCAGCACGAGCAGTCGGCTAGCTGGGTGCATTTCCCGATTTTTGGTTGGTTAGGCCGCCCGCTGGGTCAGGGCGCCAATCCGGATACGCTGGCCAATGTCATTGCGGTGTTGGCGCTGGTTAAGATCCTGTGCTCCATGACCTGGTTTGTGATTGTGGGCTTGCAGCCGTCTATGGGCGTGGCCTGGCACCGTTTCCTGGCTTTTATCACCATCTACGCCCGCAAGCACGACGACGGCACCTCCGCTTTGGGTCCGCTTGAGCCCATGATTGTGGACGGCAAACCCTTAACTGTCGATTTACTCGATGAGCTTGAAGAGTCCGACGCCGAACCTAACTTTGGGGTTAGCCGGATCGAGCAGTTCCATTGGAAAGCTCTAGCGGACTTTTCTGCCTGCACTGAATGCGGCCGCTGCCAGGATCTATGCCCGGCCTGGAATACCGGTAAGCCGCTTTCACCCAAGCTTTTCACCCTGGCTTTGCGTGACCACCACGCCGCCGTGGCCCCCTTCATTGCCGCTGCCCAGCAGCTAGGGGTGGAACCTGAAGAGGTTAGCCGCCAGCAGCTAGCTCAGCGCCCAGTGCACCTGGGGGTGCGTGACGGTTTGAGCGTAAATACTTCCCTGGGTCTGGCCGAAAACAGTGCCCACACCCAAGACATTTTGGGGGCGCTGCTGCAGGCCAAAGCGGCGCCGTCGGAAACTGGCGTGGCTACCAAACCCGCCCCGCTGGTTGGCGAAGTCATCGGCGAGGCTGCGCTGTGGGCCTGCACCACCTGCGGGGCTTGCGTGGATCAGTGCCCGGTGGATATTGAGCATATTGACCGCGTGATTGACCTGCGCCGCAACCAGGTGTTGATGGAGTCGGCTTTCCCCAAGGAACTTGGGCAAATGTTCCGCAAGCTTGAATCTAAAGGCAACCCTTGGGGTCTGCCCCCGCGCAAGCGCCTAGAGTGGGCTAAGGGCCTGGAATTTGATGTGCCCGTGGTGGGCGTGGATGTGGAAGACGCCAGCGAAGTGGACTACCTGTTCTGGGTGGGCTGCGCTGGTGCCTATGAGGATCGCGCCAAGAAAACTACCCGTGCGGTGGCTGAGCTGCTGCATATTGCTGGGGTTTCTTTCGCGGTTTTGGGCGACGGCGAATCCTGCACTGGTGACCCCGCCCGCCGTGCCGGTAATGAGATCCTGTTCCAAACTTTGGCTGCGCAAAACGTTGAAACCTTAAACGAGGTTGGCGCCAAGCGCATTGTGGTTACCTGCGCCCACTGCTTCAACACTATTTCACGTGAATACCCGCAGGTGGGCGGCAATTATCAGGTGCTGCACCACACCCAGCTGCTAAATCAGTTGGTGCGTGAAGGTCGCCTAAAGCCGGTGGCCCCCACAGCGGCGACGGCGTCCGTGCAGCAGGCAGCGACGGCGTCGGTAGCGGCGTCGGAAACTGTCCCGGAGCAGCAGGAACCATCCGCAGCGGCAAGCACCCAGGCGGACTCTGCGGCGTCGTCGGCAAAACCTGCTGCAGTGCAGGGCCTGCAACTAACCCCCAAAGTCACCTACCACGACGCCTGCTACCTGGGACGACACAACCGGATCTACTCTCCGCCGCGTGAACTCCTGGCCGCAACCGGCGCCGAACAGGTGGAAATGCCACGCAACCACGAACGTGCCTTCTGCTGTGGTGGCGGTGGCGCGCGCGCCTTCATGGAAGAAACCATCGGCACCCGCATCGCAGCCACCCGCGCCCGTGAAGCCCTAGACACTGGGGCCAAAATCGTGGCCACTGCCTGCCCCTTCTGCACCACCATGCTTTCCGACGGCGTGGCCAGCCAAGGCGCTGAAGACGTGCGGGTTATGGACGTGGCGCAGCTGATGCTAGAGGCCGTAAAACGCGGCAATAACTAGTACCATGTAAATGCAAACCCCAGGGGAGCACCACAGCGGTGCTGAGAGTGCGCTTGGCGCAGACCCTCGAACCTGATCCGGGTAATACCGGCGTAAGGGAGTCGGGCTCTCTTCCCCTCCAGCTCAAGCAGGAGGAAGTAATGCTAACTGGTCACGTTCTAACCCGTCGTGGAGTAATTGGTGGCGCCCTCGCCCTGGCCGGCGCGGCCACACTGGCGGCATGTGGGCAAGACACCAAGGCTGACGCCAAAAAAGTCACGGTGGTAACCCACAGCTCTTTCCAGGTTTCTGACAACCTGAAGAAAGAATTTGAGAAAACTAGCGGTTTCAAGCTGGAAATCGTGGACGGCGGCGACGGCGGCGAGCTGGTCAACAAACTGATCCTGTCCAAGGACGCCCCCCAAGGTGACGTGTGCTTCGGCGTGGACAACACCTACGCCTCCCGCCTGCTATCTCAAGGCGTGATCGACAAAGACCGCACCGTGGACACCATTCCGGAAAGCGCCGAAAAGTACCTGGTAGACAACAACCGTGCGCTGGTGCCCATCGACATGGGTGACGTGGCCATCAACATCGACAAAACCTACTTCACCAGCCACAACATGGCTGAGCCCAAGACTTTCGAGGACCTGGCTAAGCCTGAATACGCCAAGCTGCTGGTGGCCATCAACCCCACCACCTCCACCCCTGGCCTGGCCTGGATGTTGGCAACGGTAGGCCACTTCGGCGCCGACAAGTTCAGCGACTACTGGAAGGCCCTAGTTAAGGGCGGCGCTAAGATCGCCTCGGGCTGGACCGAAGCCTACAACACCGATTTCAGTGCCGGTGAGGGTAAGGGCGCCTATCCGATCGTGGTTTCCTACGCCTCCTCGCCCTCCTACACGGTCAGCAAGGACGGCGCCTCCACCACCACCGCAGCCCTGCTAGACACTGCTTTCCGTCAGGTGGAATACGCCGGTGTGCTTAAGGGCGCCGCCAACCCGGCAGGTGGTCAGGCCTTCATTAACTGGATGCTGTCTAAAAATGTGCAGGCAGACATTCCCAAGAAGATGTACATGTACCCGGTGGACTCATCCGTGCAGCTGCCCGAGGCGCTGGCCAAGTTCGGCCCGCTGGCTGAAAAGCCGGTAGAGGTTGCCCCTGCCAAGATCGCGGCGGAGCGTGAACAGTGGCTCAAGCTATGGGCCAGCGCTGTCGGCAAGTGAGCGGCACGCCAGAAAAAATCCAGAGCAGGGACCACTATGCCGGGACCCAGCGCATCGGGCCGCGCATAACCTTCAGCCAAAAACTGGCTTGGAGCCTGGCGATAGCTTTACCGCTAGGCTTCCTGGGGCTGGTTTTCGCCTGGCCAGTGGCCAGTTTGGTGATGTGCGGCCTGCTCGATAACGGCCACCTTGACCTGGCCGGGGTGGGCGAAGTGTTCCTGCGCGAACGCACCAGCCGGGTGGTGGGCCAAACCCTGTACCAGGCCGCCTGGGCCACGGGAATTAGTGCACTCGCCGCCCTGCCCGGTGCGCACCTGCTTTACCGCCGTCGTTTTGTGGGGGTGGGGTTGCTAAAAGCGCTGGTGATTGTGCCTTTCGTGCTGCCGAGCGTGGCTGTGGGGGTGGCCTTCCATTCGCTGCTAACCAAGGGCGGCTGGCTAGAATCACTGGGTTTAGATGGCACCTCACAGGCGGTTATAGCCGCCATGGTGTTTTTCAACTACGGCTTCATACTGCGCCAAGTGGGTAGCTTTTGGGCGCAGCTGGACCCGCGTCCCGCCCAGGCGGCAGCCAGTTTAGGGGCCGGGCCGGCGCGAGTGTTTTTCACCATCACCTTGCCGCGCCTGGCACCCATGATCGCGGCGGCCGCCTCAGTGACCTTCCTGTACTGCTGCACCGCTTACGGGGTGGTGCTGGTGCTTGGTGGGCGCGGGGTGAGCACGATTGAAACTGAAATCTACGTGCTCACCGCCCAGTTCCTTGATTTGCGTGGTGCCGCCGTGCTTTCGGTTGCGCAGATTGTGCTGGTGGCGGCTTGTTTGCTGGTTGCTGAGCGGGCCCGACGGCGCTTTGGGGCGCGCAGCGACTGGGTGGGCCAGGTTCCCGCTAGCGCCCTTACCTGGCGTGACCTACCGGCTATTGCGTTCACGACGGCGCTCATTGGTAGCCTGCTGGTGGCCCCGATAGCCTCGCTGCTGGTGCGTTCATTTAAACGTAGCGGCGAGTGGACCCTAGCCAACTACCTGGATCTGTTTAACCCACAAGCCACCCCAGCTTTGCTGGTGAGCGTAGAACAATCCGCCTGGTTCTCGCTGCGAACCGCCCTAACCGCCGGGGCTATCGCCATGGTGGTTGGGGTGTGTATTGCCGTAGTGGTTTCACGCCAACCCCGCTCCACCTGGGCTAAACGTGGCCTGGTGTGGCTAGATGGATTCTTCATGCTGCCACTGGGGGTTAGTGCGGTAACTGTGGGTTTTGGTTTCCTAATCACCCTGGCGCGCCCGCCGCTGGCCTTAACTAAATCTTGGTGGATTGTGCCGCTAGCCCAAGCTGTGGTGGCAGTGCCGCTGGTGGTGCGTACTTTGGTGCCGGCGCTGCGGGGAATTGATCCACGTCAACGCGAGGCTGCTGCCTCCCTGGGGGCTGGGCCGGGGCGGGTGATCCACAGCGTGGATGGGCCGGTGCTGTGGCGTAGTGGCGGTTTAGCCGCAGGTTTTGCCCTGGCCACAAGCCTGGGCGAGTTTGGGGCCACCTCATTCCTGGCTCGCCCGCAAAGCCCCACCCTGCCGGTGGTGGTGGCCCAGCTAATTAGCCGCCCGGGCGCTGTAAACCAGGGCATGGCGATTGCGGGCGCGGTGGTATTGGCTCTAGGTAGTGCCTCAATCATGCTGATCTGCGAGTATCTGCAAGGCCGCGCCACTACCCGCAGGCCAGGCAGTCGCAAGCCAGACACCCGCAAGCTAGGCAGTCGCAGGCCAGGCACCCGCAAGCTAGGCAGTCGCAGGCCAGGCGTGGGCGCAAAGAATTGCGCCAGCGCCAAGGGGTTGGTCGGCCAAAAGACTGCCAGCAGCCACAGGCCAGGCGTGGGCAGGAAGCGCACCACCAGCGCAATTAATAAGGATTGATTATGAATCTAAAAGGTATTTTTTCGCGGCACAGCTCTGGCCAGCTAGAGTCCGACCAGCCCGACGCTCTACAGGGCCGCCAACAAGCCTTACCGCACGCATCCCAAGACCCGGTATCTGGGCCCTCACCTGCGGCTTTGGTGCCTGCGGGCTCGGCGCCGGCGGCCTCCAACAGTTTTGCGCCCACTTCCACTAGCGCGCAGCTAGAAATAAAAAACCTACGGGTGCGCTACCCCGGACGCGACGTCGACGCCGTCGCCAATGTGAGCCTAAACCTAGCCCCCGGCCAAACCCTGGCCCTGCTGGGAGACAGTGGCAGCGGCAAATCCACGCTGCTGCGCGCGGTGGGCGGGCTGGTGGACGTCAGTGGTGGCGATATCTGCTACGCGGGGGAATCAGTGTTGCAAGTGCCGGTGCATCAGCGCGGATTCGTGTTGATGTTCCAAGACGGCCAGCTGTTCAACAACCTGAGTGTGGCTGAAAACGTGGCCTACGGGGTGGGGCGCCACTCTGAAAAGGTAGTGGCCCAAATGCTTGAGCTGGTGGGCATGAGTGCTTACGCAAACTCGCCGGTAACCGAGCTTTCAGGTGGTCAAGCCCAGCGCGTGGCCTTGGCGCGCGCCCTGGCCCCCAATCCGCGCCTGCTGCTGCTAGATGAGCCGCTCTCGGCGCTTGACCGCTCGCTGCGTGAAGGCCTGGCGCGCGACATTCGCAGTATTTTGCGCGAGCGTGGCACCAGCGCCATTTACGTCACCCACGATCAAGACGAAGCCATGCGAGTAGCTGACGTGGTGGGCATTATGGCTGGTGGACGCCTGCTTCGCCTGGACACACCTGAGGGGTTGTGGGCTGATCCTGGCGGCGTGCAGGTGGCTCGCTTTTTGGGTTTTGGTCCCTTCTTAGATGCCGACGCCGTAGCGGCCCTGGAGCTGCCGCTAAAGCTAGAGTACGGGCAGATCCTTGCCCCCGCACCAGGGGCCTGGTCGCTAGCCCCCGCTGACGCAAGCCTAGGGGATGGGGTTGCGCAGGCCGGCGTCGAATCAGTGACTATGAGCCAAGGCAGCTACCTGATACAAGCCAGCTTGGAGGCGGCCGCAGCAGATCCGCTCACGCTACGCACTAGTGAGCCTCTAGAAGTAGAACAGTGGATCAATGTGCGCCTAGATTTAAGCCGCTGCCCACTCATTGACATGCGCAAACGGGCCTGATCGCGGGAAAACTAGCCTAAATACGGGAACGCGCCGGAGCGGACGATAGGAAAGGGGTGAGGCACAGTCCGCTCCGACGCAAGTCGGGGATGGCCTGCAATTTAATGGATGGCAAGCCTCATCCAGTTGAAGGCCGCAGAGCAGCTTTGCTTGACCTGGATACGCACCTGGGGAAAGATGCGCAGCCGCGAATCAAAGCCTGTCGCCACCGTAAGGGCACGATGTTGACAACCTAAGCTGATCTGATGTCTTAACTCCTATCAACACCAAGAACTATAACTGAGCCAAAGAAAAGCGGCAAAACTTGTATGATCTCTATAAAAGGCGCGAAATTTCGCGCAAAAATGACCTTTCCTTAAAATATCCTGAGAAAATTGTGCACATACTCTCAAAGTCGGATTTGGTCAGCTTTACATATGCAAACAACGCAGGCAATACCCAAGAAAATCTTGAGGCATTGCCTGCGTCGTCGTAGAAAGGAAGAAGGCGTCTTCTAGAAGATACCGTCAGCGTTCTGGCCGCGAACCACGCCGATGGGGCGCATCTCCGAGCAGAAGTTACCTACTTCGGTGCTCCAGAAGGATTCTCCCTCGCTCCAGCGCAAAGTGCCGCCGGGCAGGTTGAAGGAGTCGCCGTTGTTGCGCCACACGGCCTTACCAGCCTGAGCGTGGTGGTCGTAGAGGTGGAAGTAGGACTTGGGCTGAGACTTGATGGCGTTGGCGTAGTAAGCGCTTTCGCCGGCCAGGGACACGCCCTTAACAGCCTCGATCTCCTGCAGGCTCGGGTAGAGCACCGGCGCCTGGCTTAGGGTGGCGCGGATCTTGATGCCACCCCAGGTGGTGCCGGTAGAGAAGGCCATGTCTGCGATGTTGTCGCCACCGCGACGACGAGCTGCGGGCACGTAACCCTTGCCGTTTAGCCCCTTGGCGGTCCAGGTCCAAGTGCGGGCGGCCTGCTCGTCGACGGCGTCGTTACGGTTTACGCGGCTGGTCTTACCCCAGGAGGTGGACGCTAGTAGCGGACCGTTGGGGCGAGCGGCAGTACCGTCAGCGCGCACCGCAGAGAAAGTGATCATCCAAGGGCTGGCTACGGTTAGGGCGTAGTCGCTGAGGTTGATCAGGTTGAAGCTGGGTACCTTACTAAAGCCGTTGGCCAGGCCGTCGCTCGGCTCGGTCCAGTAGGCGGTCAGGCCACCCCAGGCGACAGCAGAGAGAACCTCGTCGATAACCTTGCGGGCTTCGGTAGAGGAAACCTTCTTCTTGTCGGGGGAGGGGGCCGCAAAAGCACCTGCCGACAGAGACACAGCCGCCGTAGCGGTGGCGGTGCCAATGATTAGTTCGCGACGCGAAACCATAATTCGTCCTTAAAGTATGGGGCTTCTTAGAATCAGAAACGACCGTCGGTGGACTCGTAGCCACGGCTACCGCGCGGAGGCAGGGTGTCAGAGACCCAGTTACCAACCGAGCAGCTCCACCAAGACTCACCCACGTTCCAAGAGTGGGTGCCGCCGGGAATTGTGTAGCTGTGCCCGTTGGTCTTCCACAGAACACCGGTAGAGCTGCTCAGCAGCGGGCCGCCGTAAATCATCTTTACGGTGGCGGTCTCATTCTTGATCTTGATGTATTCCTCGCAGCGCTCGAGGTCGATGTTGTGAGCCTCTTCGATCGACTTACGCTTGATGGTCACCTTAGGCAGGGACAGTAGGGTGGCCTGAACGATAATGCCGCCGCCCTCGGTTATACCGGTGCTGAAGGAGAAGTCAGCCTGGTTGTCACGGTCAACAGCCCACTCGGCAGAGCGAATGGGGGTGCCGGCGTGACCACCCTGAACCTGGTTGAAGGTCCAGTTCCAGGAGATGCCCTTCTGGTTGCCCATGTCGCCGGTGTAAACATTGACGTTGCGGGTGTAGTTGTCAATGTAGCCCCAGCTGGTGGTGGGCTTGGCCGGGCCGTTGGGTACGCGGCCAGAGCGAGAGGTGCGGATGGCCTCGAAGTGAATCTTCAGCGGGTTCTTAATGCTGGCGTTGACCTCGTAACGGCTGAGGTTGATGACGTTGAAGCTAGGCACCTTGTTGCAGCCGTTACCAAGGCCCCAGCAGGGCTCGGTCCAATAGGCCATCAGGCAAATGGAGTTGAATGCCTCGTCGATGATGCGCTTCTTGTCAGGGGTGCAAGCACTGGTTGCAGCCGCAACCGCAGGGCTAGCGATCGCAATGGCTGGTACTGACCAGGCAGCACCCTTGGCGATGTTACGCCGTGAAATTTCCTGTGCCACGTCTACTACTCCGATAACTCTTCTTGGGAACTCAAGTGGTGTCAGAATAGGTCTTAATTTGGCCAGAATTAAAGCCCAGTGACAGGCGTTATAAAAGCTTAATTTTATTAGTTGTTATCTTTTATATTACCTGGGAATATGCTGAAAGTGCAGGTCAGAGGCACTTTTGAGGGCAGGGTCTGGGGTTGGTGTGACAATATGTTAACCAAGCGTGATCATTCCTTAAGTGGAACCCAAGAATACTCTCAGGAAACTTTAAGGAAAAAGCCTCGAATTTAAGTTAAGAAGTTATATTAAAACCATATCAGTTGTTAACCTAAAGTGTGATAGCGGCACCCCTGTGGCCCCCTTTGTGCGCATGACTGCACGTCACAATCAGTTTGTCAGGCGTTGTTTCAAAGTAATTGGTTAAGCCTTGTCAAGAGGGTGGTGTTGCAGCTTATTTAACAAGGCTGGATGGCTGAATATATATGCATATTCGCAGGTAGAGGCTGGTTTGCCAACTGGTTGATGCCGATCGGCTTTGGTGTTTTGTGAGTGTGAGCAGTGGCTTTTGGGTTTGAAGTTTAGAGCTGGGATGGCTTGAACGGGAGGGCTGGCGAGCTGTGCCCTACCATTAAAACGTGTTAAACCCGAATTCTCTCCGGTTGCTTCCTTGAAGGTCTGATGACTTGCGTTGCTAATATTTGGGCTCGACGGCGCCCATAGGGTCTACCTACCCCGATGCTGGGTTGTGGGGGTTGGCAGGCAAGATAGGGAGACACTGGCGAGTGGAAGATACTGGGGCGCGGCGTCGAGGAAGGCTGGGGCGCGGCGTCGAGAAAGGCTAACGAGCGGCGTCGTCGTTGTTGCACCTATATATAAGGAGGCGTGACACAAAAGGGGGCGGTGCGAAAGGAGACTCGGGGCTGTGCAGGCAAGAGAAATAGAAAAAGGGGCCGACGCACCACGACGTCGACCCCAAATGCGCGGCAAATAGGCGTTAGCGTTGAGCGCGGCGCGTCAGCCAGCGGTCAAAACCTGCGAAAATCAAGATGCACACCAGCGCAAAAACCAGCGTGAAACCAATAGCCATCAGTGAGACCGCGTAACCAAGCACCTCCACGTTCAAAAATCCATAAGGATAAGTGTGGGTAATGGCGCCGCGAATCAGGATAAAAGGCACCCACACCACCGGAATCACTAGGGAGCGTAAAATCACGCCGCGATCAATGCCTCCGCGCGGGCCGGTGATAAACCAGGCCAGCACCATGGCCAGGGGAACTATGATGTGCTGAATTGGGTTAGTTAGGTAATCCCAACCCGAAAGCTGCTTGTAAGGGCCAATAAAACCGGCGTAAACAATGCCGGTCACGGTGATCATCATGGTGGCGCACAGTTGCAAAGCTCGCCACCAGTTACTGGCCGGGCCCTGATGGCGTGCCAGGTACGTGGCCACCACCGCAACCAGGATGTTTGACCATTCCGTGAAGTAGCTAAAGGTTTCAAACAGTCGGGTAGGGGCGCCGGACCAGCCCGGGGCGCTGGTGCCAAACATGCCGGGGTCCACATTGCCGCGCGCGTAGCCGTCGCAGGCAGTAATAATTACAGTGGCACCGAAACCGAACCAAGTTATTGCTGCAATCGCACCATAAATCAGACGTGCATTTCGACCCAGCGCTGAGGCGGGGGTGTAAGCCGAGGCTGGGGTATAAGTCTTACTCACGCACTTCAGGGTATACAAACCCAAACACAGGCAAAATCATCCCTTCCCTATAAAAATTTCATGGGGTTTTATAGGGAACGGACGAAATGTCAGTATTTGTGAGGCATAGGGTTGGACTGTGAGACAAATGTCTGGGGTCTGAGACCAGGGCGGGCGGCGCGCTCGGCATGGCACGCTCGGCGTGTTGGTGACTGGGCGGCGGCATTAGCGATGGTGGGAGGAGTGGGCGCACCCTGTGCGGCGTCGTCGTTAATGTGGGCGGCACCCTAACGCAGCGGCACCCTCAAATACGGGCGGCACCCCAATAACGCCGCTATCCCTAATAATGAACCCGCGTTCGCGCCCGAGGCGATGCTGCATAGACTGAAGTCATGCTTGAGCTCCGCGAAATCTCGAAATCCTATGTCACCAGCGCATTGACGCAGGTGGCGCTGGATGACGTGAGCGTAACTTTCCGTGACAACGAGTTTGTGGCGATCCTGGGCGCCTCGGGCTCGGGTAAAACCACCATGCTGAACGTGATCGGCGGGCTGGACCACTTCGATTCAGGCGATCTGGTGATCGACGGCGTTGCCACCGCCCACTACAAAGACCGCGACTGGGACGCCTACCGCAATGCGCGCGTGGGTTTCGTGTTTCAAAGCTACAACCTGATCCCGCACCAAAGCGTGGTGGCCAATGTGGAGCTGGCACTTACGCTTTCGGGGGTTTCGCGTGGGCAACGACGACGCCGCGCCCTGGCCGCCTTGGAAACTGTGGGTTTGGCGGAGCACTCGCACAAGCGGCCCTCCCAGCTGTCGGGTGGGCAGATGCAGCGCGTGGCCATTGCGCGTGCGCTGATCAATGACCCCGAAATTGTGCTGGCCGACGAGCCCACCGGCGCGCTGGACTCCACCACGTCGGTGCAGGTCATGGACCTGCTGCAGGAGGTGGCCCGCCAGCGCCTGGTAATCATGGTCACCCACAACCCCGAGTTGGCCCACCAATATGCCACGCGCATCGTGGAACTGGCTGATGGGCGCATCATTTCTGACTCAGATCCGGTTGTGGGGGAGCTGGAGGATGCGGACGGCGACGACGACGGCGACGGCGATGGCGTGGCTGGCGTGGCAGTTGGCTGCGACGACGGGGCTGAAGGTGCAGGCGGGGGTACTGCGGGCGACGGCGCGGCTAGGGCTGCGCGTGAAGCTGCGGCCCTGAATGATGACACTGCGCAGATACCCGCCGTAAGTGCTGGTGAGCAGGTTGATGGTAGCGGTGCTGAGGGTGACGAGGCAGATGCTGAGGACGCTGGCGGCTTGGCTGAGGGGGCTGCGGGCGACGATGCGACTGAGGGGGCTGGCGCCGTCGTCGGGCGTAAGAAAGGACAGCACAGAACGAGTAGGCGCAAAACAGGCAGGGCCGCAAAACGTCGGGGGCACAACAAAAACCGCGTGGATGCCAGCCGTCCCGGGCGCAGGCCGCGACGCGTGTCCATGGGGCCGCTGACCGCGCTGGGGCTCAGTTTTACCAACCTGATGACCAAAAAGGGGCGCACCGCCATGACCTCGTTTGCGGGGTCGATTGGCATTATTGGTATTGCGTTAGTGCTGGCGCTGGCGAGCGGGGCAAATAATTACATTATTACCACCCAGGAACGCGCTATGGCTTCTTACCCGTTAACTATTGAACGGGTGGGAATGGATTTAACTGGCGTATTATCTACCTCGGCGGCGGGTGAAGCTGCGCCAAATGACGGTAAAATTCATACCGCCTCGCAGTTATCTAATGTGACTGCGTCAATGAAAACCAATGATTTAACTTCGCTGCAAAGCTATTTAAAGGGTAATGGTGGCAACATAAATAAGTATGTACGCACCATTGAATATAATTATGGAATTAATCCGCGCATCTATCTGCCAAAAAGCTCTAAAGGGCCGGTGCAGGTAAATCCGGATGTGACCTTCAATGAAGGCTCCACTAATTTTGGGGCTTTCCAATCCATGACTTCCACAAATATTTTCAAACAGTTAGCTAATGATCGTTCGCTGTATGTAAATAGCTATGATGTGGTTAGTGGGCGGTGGCCGACGGCGGCAAATGAGCTGGTAGTGGCACTAGATTCCAATGGGCGCTTGCCTGAGCGACTTGAGTACACGCTAGGGTTGCGCGACTATGGACAGTTGCAAAACGCTATGGCTAAACTGCGTCAAAACGAGGGTGTAAAACTCAAAAATACGGCTGCTACATGGGCGCCTAAGCAAATTTTGGGCGCTAAGTTTAAGTTAGTTAATGTGCCCGATCTTTACAAATATGATGCGAAGTATAAGGTTTGGAGCGCTCGGGATAATGATGCTGCTGCGCTCAAGCAAATTGTAGCTGCTGGAACTGATCTAAAGATTGTGGGTATAGTTAAACCCACTTCTAGCGGTGGTGGATTTGGGCAATCTAGTGTACTTTCTCCGGGTATTTATTACACCGGGGCGCTTACCCAACAGGTAATTGCTAAGGCGGCGGCGTCGCCAATTGTTAAGCAACAGTTAGCTGACCCCAAACGCAATGTATTTACCGGCAAGACTTTCGAGGAAGAAGCTAAAGAACACGCTAACCCGCAAATTGATTTGTCTTCGCTGATCACTATTGATCAAGATAAATTGATGGCAGCATTTAAATTTGATCCGTCCTCTATCAATGCTGGATTGAATAATTTAGATTTCTCGGGGATGGATTTAAGCGGGGCTGTAGGCAATGTGCAGCTGGACTTAAGTAGCCTGGATCTAAGTCAAATGCCCGCGATTGATTTAAATGGGCTGGACGCATCCAAGTTAGATTACTCGACATTGCAGAAACAGTTTCCGCAACTGGCCAACATTGACTTAGCCAAAGTGGTGCAGGCTGCGCTAGCTAATGGGGCGATCAAACCTGGCGGTGCGCAGGCGCTAAGTAACATCCTCACCCAGGTGGTAGGCGGTTTTATACCCTGGTATGCACAGCATGGGGGTGACGACGACGGTGGCGGCGGATCAGGAACGCCAGGCCAGGCCGATCCTGCCAAGATTGCTGCGGCGGTGACAAAGTATTTGCAAACTGAGCAGGTGCAAAAACTGTTGGCACCAATCTTTAGTGGCGACACCATAATTGACCGGGCCAAGCTTACCGCTAACCTTACCCAGGCTCTGGGTAACGATCCGGCGGTGCAACAAATTGCTGAAAATGTTTCGGCTGACCTGGCTAGTCAGATTTCCAGTAAAGTGGCCAATGCGCTTAGTTCTACGGTTACTACCGCGCTAAGTAAGGCTGTTGGACAGTTGCTGCAAAGCTCACTCAATCAGCTGATGACCACCTTGCAAACCCAGCTAACTGCCCAGGTGCAAAACGCCATGGGGCAGATTATGGGTAATCTTTCCAGCGCCATGCAAGTGGATGCAAACAAACTTAAAGACGCATTTAAGTTCAACATGAAGCCGGCGGAAATTGCGGCATTACTAACGCAGCTACTTAACCCTAATGCCACCACGGCTCGCGCCAATTTACTCACCTTAGGGTATGCGCGAGCTGATCAGCCGGAACGTATTGATATTTATCCGAAGTCTTTCGCTGATAAAGACCATGTTAAATCCATTCTTGCCAGCTACAATGCGGAAGCTAAAGCTGCCAAACAAACCGATAAGGTGATTGTCTATTCAGATCTTGTGGGGATGTTGATGAGTTCAATCACCAACATCATTAATATTGTGACTGCGCTGCTGGTGGCATTTGTGTCTATTTCGCTGGTGGTGTCATCGATTATGATTGGTATTATCACGTTTATTTCCGTGTTGGAGCGGCGCAAAGAGATTGGAATTTTGCGTTCAATTGGTGCGTCTAAAGCTGATATTCGGCGCGTATTTAATGCGGAAACCCTGATTGTGGGGGCCCTGGCAGGTTTGCTAGGTGTAGGTGTGAGCGTATTGGTGACTATTCCAGCCAATATTTACGTGGCCGACCGCTTTGGAGTGCAAGACATTGCCACGCTGCCGGTTAGTGCTGGAGTGATTTTGGTGGTCATTTCTATGGCCTTGACCTTCTTGGCTGGTTTGCTGCCGGCCTCCAAGGCTGCACGCGAAGACCCCGTAGAGGCCCTGCGTGGGGAATAAACACAGGCAAAATCATACAAATACAGGCAAAATCATCCCTTCCCTATAAAAATTTCATGGGGTTTTATAGGGAAGGGATGAAATGTCAGTATCTGTGAACAGGTGTATAAGTTATTGACCAAGGAGCAGGTTGTGAACCGAGGCTCTACGGTGTGGATCAGGATTTGCGGCGCGAGCCAAAGACTTGCGGAGTGAGTCGGTAGCTTAGATGTGCACTTCGGACCTGACCTTCCCAGCAATCTGACCTGCCCAAACGATCTGGCTCAGTAGACTCTTGTGTCCAGCCTTAGCTTTGATCGCACCGCTTTGCGGTCGGCCTCTTTGCGGCCAGCCTCTTAGTATCCCTTCAGTCAGGGTCACTTCCTGGACACTGTAAAAGCCTGCGTCACCTGCCACTTTGAGTGTGAAACTCCCCAAGTTTTCTCAATGTCTAGGCAATTTTAAGGTGAATTGGATATTTTTGAACCAGTCAAATTCTCAGATCAAGGTGGTCTAAAGTGCTTAAAAACAGCGGATTCGGCAAGCGAATTTTGCGTCGCACCAACACTTTCCTGCTGACTGCGGCTGTGGCTGCAGCAACTCTTGGGGGTGGTGCGGTTGCAGCTCCGGTGGCGACGACGTCGTCCGTGGCGGCCCCGGTAGTAGCGGCGTCGTCGGTAACGCAGCTAACCCAAGCTGGCGTCGTCGGCAAGATGGGTGCTCCGGGCACCGGCGTTATCGACTCCAGTAACGGCTGGGTGGACAAAACCTGCGCGGTTAAAGGCGGGGACTGGGTTTATCAGGGCGGCGACTCCTGGTGGTACCGCAATTCTGACGGCTCTTACCCCAGCAAATGCGTAGCCAAAATTAAAGGCGTTAAATATCTATTTGACGCAAATGGTTGGGCTGCCAGTGGCTGGGGTGCTTCAAAGAAAACCGATAAATTAGGCAACAAATACTGGTACCACTTCACTACTAATGGTTTAAGTAAAGGCTGGCATATTGAGGGTTCGGCACGCTTTTACCTAGACGGTGGCGACGGCCATATGTATGTCAACTGGAATACCATTGGCGGGAAATCTTATTACTTCACTCCCGGTGGCGTAATGGTTACCGGCTGGTATAAGGCTTACCCGGGTTGGTATCACTTTGGGGACGACGGCGTATTAACCACTGGTTGGTTTAAGTCCGGTAATGCTTGGTATTACCTAGACCCGGGTAAGGGCTCCACTAATTTGAGTGGTGCATATAAGGGTCTAATGCTTACCGGTTACCAAACTATTGACGGCAAGCGTTACTATTTCGACGCTTCAGGTAAATGGGATCCCAGTAAATAATTAATATTTACTGCTATTTGCTGGCTCCGGCTAGCTGGCTTACCTGCAGTCCCTAGCCTGCATATGCCGTCACCAGTCTGCAGGCAGCCTCCGGCCTGCGTGCGTTGGGCTAGCCTGTCTGCGGCCTCGGATTGTTTGCTGGCTCCGGCTAGCTGGCCTGCCTGCAGTCCCTAGTCTGTCTGCACCTCCGGCTAGCGGATTGCCTGCGGCCCGGTCCTGTCTGTGTTGGGTTAGCCTGTCTGCGGCCTCGGCCTGCGCGCGTCAGACTAGCCTGCATGTGCCGTCGCTAGTCTGCATATGCCGTCGCAAATACTGACATTTCATCCCTTCCCTATAAAACCCCATGGAATTTTTATAGGGAAGGGATGATTTTGCCTGTGTTTGTATGTGCTTGCCTGATTTTGCCTGCCGACCTTCCAGCTTGCCTGCCGGCCAGCTTACCTGCCGACCTTCCAGCTTGCCTGCAATCAGACAGCAGCGAGCTCTTCGCGCAGGCGCTGTTTTACGGCCAGCGGCGCCCAGGAAATCTCGATCGCGTTAGCCACCAGGGTGCGCAGGAAGTCCTCGTCAACCCCATCGTGGTCAGCCACGCGCTGGAAGTTATCGCCGATGTAGCCGCCAAAGTAGGCCGGGTCATCAGAGTTGATAGTTACCAGAACGCCGTCGGCAACTAGCTGCTTAACCAACTCAACCTTGTCAGACTCAGAAATCCACAGGTTCGAAATCGGGCAGCTGGTCAGCCCAATACGGTGCTCCACCAGGTACTTAACTAGCGCCGGGTTCTCCACCACGTTGGTGCCGTGGTCCACGCGCTGCACCTGAATGTCCTCAATGACCTGGCGGATGTGCTCAATAGAGTCTTTAATGTCGACGTCGCAGTGCATGGTCAGCTGGTAGCCCTCGCGGCGGGCGCGGGCAAAGACTGCGGCAAACTTGGCCGGCTCGTGGTCGGTTTCGTCAGAGTCCAGGCCCACGCCCACGATCCATTGCTTGTAAGGCAGCGACTCCAGCAGCGTAGCCATGGCGTATTCGGGCTGGAAGTCGCGCAGGAAACACATGATGAACTGGCTAAATACGCCCAGGGTTTGCTCGGCCTCAAGCTGGGCGCGGCGCAGACCAGAAATCACGGTGTGGAAGCTGACCCCACGGCAGGTGTGTGCCTGGGGGTCAAAGAAAATTTCTGCGTAACGCAGTCCCTGGCTGGCGGCCTTGCGGTAGTAGGCCATGGCCAGGTCATAAAAGTCTTCGCTGGTGAGCAGCACGTTCATGCCGTCGTAGTAGGCGTCTAGGAAGGAAGCTAGATCGTCGAAAGTGTAGGAGTCCTTAACTTCCTGCTCGCTACTAAAAGGTAGCTTGATGCCGTTGCGCTGGGCTAGCTTGAATTTCAGCTCCGGCTCTAGCGTGCCCTCAATGTGTACGTGCAGCTCAACCTTGGGTAGAGCCTGAACTAGTGCCTCGTGGGCCATCACGTCTCCTTAGAAAAACTGAGAATTTAGTAAATTCTAGTTGTCTTGCGGTGTCCGCGTGGCCCAAATTACGTGCTCAGTGTGCCCTGATGTAGGCCCTTCTTATGGTGCACTGGTCCCGACGCTGGCCCGCACTCTCGACGACGCCGCCGGAGCCCCGCCTAGCATCGCTTGCCCTCGCGGCCCGCCGTTGCTCCGTGCTCCCGACGCCGCCGCGCCTGGGTCCTTTCCGTCGTCGCTCTGCGCTCCCGACGCCGCCGCCTCGTCCCAGGTGGGCGCCCCGTGCCCCCGGCGGCCGTCGTCGCCCCGTCCCGGGGGAACGCCCAGCTCAGACCCCCAGGAATTCCTTGATTGCCGGCAGCTCACGCTGAGCCTGGGCGTAACCCACCTGGTAGGCCTCTTCGAGCACTTCATAGCGCATTTCGAGCTTGGAAATTTCGGTGACTTCCGGGCAGTAGACATAGGCGCGTCCCTCAGCTTCCAGTCTGAAAGCGGTTTTGCGGGCGGCATTGTAGCGGGCGCTGCGGGCGGTGACGGCGTCGGCAATGGAAGGTAGACGTGGGAAGGCGGCGCGCATACTGGCGTGGGTGCCCAGACGCGTGGCCGGCTTAATGAAGTTGCGCGGGCGAGTGAGCACAATCAGGAATTTGCGGTAACCGTCGCGCATGGGTGCGTCCAGCGGAATGCCGCCGTTGGGGCCAAGTGCGCCGTCGACGTAAGTGTCGCCGTCGATCTCTACCGGCGGCATCAGCACCGGCAGGGTGGACGACGCGCGCGCAAGTAAGCCCACGTCAGAGACGCTATGCATGTCTTCTTTGGTGAACCATACAGCCTGGCCGCGTGTGGCGTTAAAAGAGCCAACACGTATCTGCGCCGGGTTGGCCATGAAAGTATCGTAGTCGAAGGGGAAATCGCCGTCAGCCTCGGCAATGTCGTGGTAGAGATAGTCCACATTGAAGATGCCGCGCCCGGCTAGCCAGTGCTTGTAGCCGCCAAATTCGGGGCTGAGGGCCACGTCAACGAAGGAGTCGTGGGCGCGGGTGGCGTCACGTGAAACATAGTTAACGGTGTGTGAGCTACCTGCGGAAATGCCGGAAACATGCGGAAAATCTAGGCCCGACTCGATCAGGGTGGCCACCAGTCCGGCGGTGTACACCCCGCGCATACCGCCGCCTTCAAAAACTAGTGCTGTGTCAGGAAGATGTGTCAATGCGGTACTCACCGCGTCAGCCTATGTCAGAGGCCCATAGCTAGGTAAGGCGCGACACACGTGAGCCGCCCCGCTACTGGTGTGACCCAGTTGGCAGGGCGGCTTGCGTTGGGTTGGTTTTAGTGCCGACGACGGCGCCCGGCTGGTTCGGCCAGTCCAGGCCAGCTCGGCTGGTTCAGCCAGCCAAGCCAGTCCAGGCCAGGCCCGCAAAGGCCTGCGCGCTGGCCAAGATCAAACCCCTAGACGCCGTCTAGCTAGTGGGGTGCGTGGCAGGCAATCTGACGGGCCGGTCCAGTCAGGCAGCTAGCGCGGCCTTAGATCTGGGCTAGGGCCTGATCAAGGTCGGCGATTAGATCGTTGACGTCCTCCAAGCCTACGGCCAGACGCAGCAGGGTTCCGGGCACGCCCCCAACCCCGCCGGTGCGGGTCGAGTGGGTCATGATTGCCGGGTGCTCGATCAGCGACTCAGGCGCGCCCAGCGACGCAGCCAGTGCAAATACGCGGGTCAGGCCGGTTAGGCGGATGGCGTCGTCCTCATTGGCCAGCTCGAAAGAAAGCACCCCACCACTACCCAGCGGGGTTTGGCGCTGAGCCAACTCATGCGCCGGGTGGCTGGGCAGGCCCGGGTAGTAGACGGCAGTTACCTTGGGGTGGGTCTGCAAGAACTCGGCCACCGCCTGAGTATTGGTGCAGTGGCGCTCCACGCGCACTGCCAGGGTCTTTAGGCCACGGTGAGCTAGGAAAGCGTCACGCGGGGACTCAATAGCCCCCAAAGTCATCTGCAGACGGGTTAGCTCCTCGGCGGCGTCGCGAGAATCAAAGAACGGGGTGACGTGCTCAGGCAGCTGTAAACCGTCGCGCAGCACCACCGCGCCACCAACCACATCCGAGTGCCCACCAATGTACTTAGTGGTGGAGTGCACCACCACGTCCGCGCCCAGCTCCAGCGGGCGCTGCAGCAGCGGGGTGGCGAAGGTGTTATCAACCACCAAAAGTGCCCCCACCTCGTGACATAGCTCGGCGACGGCGGCAATGTCGGTAACCGTTAGGAAGGGGTTAGAGGGGGTCTCCACCCACACCAGCTGAGGGCGCTGGGCGCGAATTTCGCGCGCAGCCACATCCAGATCGGTGAGGTCCACAGCCGCTGAAGTGAAGCCCTCGGCGGGCTTAATGACACTGAAAAGCTTGTGAGTGCCGCCGTAAACGTCGGTTGAGTGAATGATGTGGTCGCCGGGGCGGGTTAGTAGGCGCACTACGGTGTCCTCGGCGCTCATGCCGGAGGGGAAGGCGAACCCGTGGGTGGCGCCTTCCAGGGCAGCTAGGGCGCCGGTGAAAGCGTTGGTGGTGGGGTTGCCACAACGACCATACTCAAAGCCCTGCTTGAGATCGCCGGGAGCATTTTGCACGTGAGTGCTGGTCACATGCATGGGCGGAACCACGTCACCGGTAACCGGATCTGGCTCAAAACCCAAGTGAATCGCGCGAGTGGAGAAAGCGGCTGCGTTGTTTTCCATGTATTGAGTTTAATTCCAGGCTTCTCCCTTGTTAATAACTACGCCACACGCATAAGGGTGTAGGTCACATTAAGGGTGCTTACTTTCACCGCTGACCTCTATGGGTGGTGCATGTGGTTGGTGATTATGGATGGTTAGACTTGAAGTCTTGTTAGCTGCGAGTTTTCCCCAGATACATGCGCAGCTGATGCATGGTCCAACTGAAAGGTGACGTGGCTTTGCGGGTAGCTTTCAAAATTTTCAGGCGAGATATTGGGCGTATTTTGCGAGTGCCTTTCGCCGTGATCGTGGTGGTGGGTGTGTGTTTCCTACCTGCGATGTACGCCTGGTTCAATATCGCCGGTTTCTGGGACCCCTACGCCAACACCTCCCACCTGCGCGTCGCCGTCGTTAATGAAGATAAGGGCGCCACCACTGACGCTACTGGCAAGATCGACGCCGGCGCTCAAGTAGCCGCCCAAATTAAAGATAATCACGACTTGGGCTGGTACTTCACCACGCGGCAGGGGGCTATCGACGACGTAAAAACCGGTAGGTCATATGCGGCCATCATCATCCCCGCGAACTTTTCCACCAGCCTGGTCAGCTTCATGGACCCGCAGCATTACACCCAGCCCAAACTGGAGTATTACGTCAACCAAAAACTCAACGCGGTGGCCCCGCAAATCACTAACGCTGGCGCCAGCACGTTGGATCGGAAAATTAATTCTGCCTTTGTTTCGCAAGTATCCAAGGCGGTAACCACCAAGCTAGGAGACTTTTCTAAGCAGGTGCGCACCCAAACCGCCACCGTTAACGCCAACACAGACAAATCTCTGGCGCAAGGCGCCCAAAAACTAGCTACCGCCTCGGCTTCAGTACAAAGTCAAAGCCAGCAAATCGACCAGGCGCGAGCCAAAATTGCTAGCGCCCAAAACTCACTGACTGCGCTGCAAACCCAGGTCACAAACCTGAGCCAGATTGCCACAAACACCGGCACGCTGCTGTCCACCACGGCCACAACCATCACCGATTTTTCCTCCAAAGCCCCGGGCATACTCGATAAATCAGCTAGCCTCACGGTTCAGGCCACCGGCAAACTGTCAGTAAATGCGGCCAACCTTAACGGGGCGGTGCAATCCGCGCAGGGGCGAGTTGACGGCGTCGTGAGTGAGCTAGAGTCAATCAACCAAATTCAAGGCCAAATCCTGACCCAGTTGCAAAATGCGGGGCTGGGGAATGTGCCCGGGGGATCGGATGCGCTGGCGATTTTGACGCAGCAAAACACCAACGCAGCCACCAGCCTAAGCAATCTGCGTACAGTGGGCAGCTCAATTTCGGCCACCTCCACCTCGCTTAGCGACGCCGCCAGCGCACTAAACACTGCAGCTAACACCTCTACCACCGCCTTTAGTTCCGCGCGAGAAAGTGTTTTTTCCTCTTCGCTGCCGCAGGTTAGTAGCTCGCTGTACAACATGGACCGCCTCTCGGGCACGCTGGCAGTCACTATCAGCAACCAAAACCAGCAGATCACGCAGCTAAAATCCATGCTCACCCAGCTGGACAAAAACCTGGCCGCCACGCAAAGCGCCCTGAACCAAAGCGCCACCACTTTGACGCAGCTGCAAAGCGATCTGGAATCCACCCGCGCTGACCTGGGGGCAATCAGTGGCACCTCAGCCTTGCGTCAGCTCACCGACAAGCTGGACGTGAGCGCGGACAAGGTTGCTAACTTCATGCTTTCACCCACGCTGCTAAGCACTCACAAGGTTTACCCGGTGGCTAACTACGGCTCGGCTATGGCCCCGGTGTTCACCAACCTGACCTTATGGGTGGGTGCGTTTATGCTGGTGGTCCTGATCAAGCTGAACGTAGACAGCGAGGGAATCGGGGCCATCACGCACACGCAGGCGTATATGGGTCGCTGGCTGTTAATGGCCGCAATTAGTGCAGTGCAAGCCATTGTGGTCACCACCGGCGACCTGATCCTAGGTGTACAGCACGAAAGTGTGGTGCTGTTCTACCTGGCAACAATCCTTATTGGTTGGGCTTATCTGTCTATTATCTATGCGCTCAGTGCATCCTTCCAGCATATTGGTAAGGGTCTTTGTGTTGTTATGGTAATTTTACAGATTCCTGGCTCTTCCGGTCTATACCCAATTGAAATGGTGCCTAGTTTCTTTGGCTGGGTTTACCCGGTGCTGCCCTTTAAATATGGGGTGGCAGCTGTGCGAGAGGTTATTGGTGGCTTCTATGCCCACCATTTCCTGTCTGACCTGGGGGTTTTAGCGCTGATGGCGGCTGGGTCTTTTGCCGTGGGGATTGGGCTACGGCCCTTCTTGGTTAACATCAACCGCCTAACCGCTGCGGCCATTGCTGAGGGTGGCCTGTTTAACGCTGAGGAGACTCGCGATTCACGGCGTTGGCGCACCACCCAGATCCTGCATGCCCTGGCCGACCGCGAAGATTACCGCTGGGAAACCGACTATCAGCGCCGCCGCTTTGAACGGCTGTATCCGCGTATGCGCGTGGCGGCGATTGTGCTGGGCGTAGTGGTGCCAGCGGTTACCGCCCTGACCAGTAGTTTTAGCACTACCAACCAGAGGATCACTTATGTGGCGGTGTGGATGGTGTGGTTGGTTGCCATGATTGGCTTCCTGGTTTATATGGAGTACCGCCGCGACCGTCTGGAGCGGCAGGCGGCTTTGCTGGAAATGGGTGACGGCGAAATCAAAGCCATGCTGCATGGACATATGGGGCGACGGCGCCAGGGCAGGGTCCGCTCGCGGCTTGCGTTAGCTGAAATTAGTGCCGACGCTGCCGGTGTGGAAAGCGCCGGCGCCGCTGCGGCGGCGGGGCGTGGCCAGGCCGGCTCGGCAAAGGCTGGCGAAAGCGGTCGGCAGGTGCCTGACGATGCGCTAGGGCGCAGCCAGGCTGAAACCGCACAAATTCCGGTTGTAGATGAAGGAGACGGTCGATGAAGCACGCAGACGAAAAGCGCAGTGCGGCGTCGGCCCGTCGCTCTGGAGCTAAGGTGCCTGACAGTGTCAAGTATGACGGTGGGGATCGGGCTCGCGCCGCCGTCCCAACCCGCACGGCCACCCAAACCGGGGCTACCGTCCCAACCCGCACGGCCACCCAAACCCGGACCAGCCGAAAAGCCCAGGCCAAGCCACTTGCAGGGGCCTGGCAGCTATATCGCGACGATCTACGCCGCGCCCGCATCAACGTGATCAGCATGGTGATTATCCTCGGGTTAGTGGTAATTCCGGCGGTGTTCGCCTGGTTTAACGTGGCTGCCTCTTGGAACCCGTTTGGCAACACGCGCAACCTGACAGTCGCCGTCGCCAATGCTGATACCGGCTACAAAAGCGACCTGGTCCCCATGAAAGTTAATGCGGGCGAGCAGGTGGTTTCCGCGCTGCGTGCCAACAAGCAGCTCAACTGGGAGGTGACCACGCCCGCGCAGGCGCTGGAGGGCACTAAATCGGGTAAATATTATGCGGCCATCGTGATTCCCGAGGGCTTTAGCAAAAATATGCTCAGTTTCTTCTCCTCCAGCGCCCAAAGCACGCAGTTGAACTACTACATCAACGAAAAACGCAACGGTATTGCCCCCAAGATCGCCGGGGCTGGGGCGCAGGCGGTTTCCACCCAGGTGAACGCGGTGTTCACTAAAACTGTGGGGGAGGTGGTGTTGAACCTAACCCAGACAGTGTCCACTCAGCTGTCTACCCCCGAGGCTACCAACGCTTTAAATACTGTGGTGGGGCGCGTGGAGACACTGTCTACCCGCTTCGATAGTGCCGCTAACCTGCTCACTTCCTATGGTGGCTTGGTCGACGGCGCCAATGGGCTGGTGACCAGCTCCGTCAGTCTGGTGGGGCAGGGGTCCAAAGATGCCCAGCAGCTACGCACCCAGCTAGGGCAGGTGGCAACCGAAACCGGGAACATCAAGAGCGCCGTCGCCAATGCCAACCAAGCCTTGCAAGGGGCTTTCAACGCCTCCACCACGGCACTAAATTCAGTCAATGCCGCCGCAGACCAGGTGAGCGCCTCCTCCGGGCAGTCCGTCTCCGCCGTCGTGACCAGCCTAAACCAGCAGGCCAGTGGGTTGCAGGCGCAGGCCACCAACTACCAGAAGGTGCGCGACAACCTGGCCACGCTGATCGCTCAGCTGCCCGACCCTACCCGCGCACAAGGGGTGCTGACCAGCCTCGATGGGATTATTAGCAGGCTCAACAGCGCGGCTACGTCGCTGCAGTCGGCGGCCACGCAGATTTCCAATAAATCCGGTGACTCGCAGGCCTCCATTACCGAGGCGAAAAACCTGATTGGCCAGGCCAAAACCGAGCTGAGTGGGCTCAAAACCGCGGTTGACACCAATATCGCTCCCCAGGCTAACCAGCTGGCTGCAGATTTGGCGCAGGTCTCCGACGGTTTGGGGCAGGTGCGCGAGTCGGTTTCCACCTCGCTGGGAGGCAGTGGGGCGGGCTCGCTACAGGCCAAGCTGGCACAGATGAAAACTAACCTCGACGGCGCCGCTAAAGATCTCAGCGCTGCCGGGGCTCAGATGAAGACACTGTCTGAAAAGCTGCGCGGGGCGATTGATAGTGGCGACTTGGCGCAGGTGCAAAAAATTATTGGCGACGACCCCCAGCGCCTGGCCCAAGCCCTGACCACGCCGGCCGTGGTGGAGCGCCACCCGATTTACGCGGTGGAAAATTTCGGTTCCTCCATGGCGCCACTTTACGCAACCGTGGCGATGTGGATGGGTACCATGCTAATTGGTGTGGTGGTGCGTGCACAGCCGGTTTCTAATGTGTCTAAATTACGGCCTTCGCAAGTATTTTTTGGGCGTTGGGGTATTTTTGCCACAATTGGTTTGGCGCAAGCGACTTTAGTGGCTGGCGGTTTATTGCTGTTTTTGGATGTGCAAGCGGTGCATCCGTGGCTATTTATGATAACCGCATGGCTTACGGCAATAGTGTTTTCGCTGATTAATTATTCGTTTGTGGCCGCGTTTGGAAACGTTGGTAAAGCGATTAGTATTCTGTTTTTAGTGATGCAGGTTTCCGGTGCGGGTGGGTCTTTCCCGCTGGCTATTTTGCCAGGATTCCTATCTGAACTAAGCCCATATTTACCTGCAAAGCCGGTAATTGATGCGCTGCGCTGCGGAGTGGCTGGGTATAGTGGAAATGAATATTTGGGGCATATTGGTCATTTGCTGTTATTTATAATTCCGGCATTAATAATTGGTTTGGTGTTGCGGCCAATTCTGGCTCGACGTAACCAGGCTAACAGTGAGGCAGTGGAGTCCACCAAAGTCCTGGGCTGATATACAATTGCAGGCAGAAAATGTCTGCAGGTAAAATATGTCTACAGGCAGAAAATGCATACAAATGCAGGCAGTACAAATACAGGCAAAATCATCCCTTCCCTATAAAAAATTCATGGGGTTTTATAGGGAACGGACGAAATGTCAGTATTTGCATGGCACTTACGCTTGTGTGACACTTGTGCGGTGCACGCTAACATGCAAGATCATGGGGTTCTACCCGTAGGCTTCGTGGTGCAAGCACCTGACTCCACTTATTGAACTGCTTAGGGCTTAAGTCTTCTATTCAAGAATGACTGCTTCAATCCTTGCACCTTCAACCTGCTTAGCCGCCTTAAGCGCCACTTGTCGCCACCAGCGTGCATTAAATTTCGAGTCAGGGTAAAGCTGAGCGAACTCCCGATCATTACGACAGACAAAAACAACAGGCTCTTCTTCACCCTTCAACTTTTCAACCAGTTCTTCAACTGCTTGTTCTGTTTCAGCCTGAAGTTTTTCTAACTCAGAAGGTACGCGGTAAGGGATAGGGTCGCGGCCTTTCTGCCAAGAACTAATGGTCCGTGGGTTAACTTTTAGGATGCCAGCTAGAGCATCGTCGGTAAGCCCAAGGCTTTCACGAATACAAGTTAACTCGATTCCAACCATCCGTTCCTTGCGTTCGTGTTCTTCAGACTTCTCTTTTTTGATCCCCACTAGCCAGTCGGCTACCTCTTTCTCATCACGACAAACTGGCCCTAAAACATAATTCTTTGTTTTAGGGTCCATAGCCATCAAAGTAGCTGTTCTAGCTTCACCTTTAATGAAAGCTACCCTGCCACCTACGCCTACAGCTTTATAACTTACCTCGTTTTTTTGCCAGAAGTTAACAATCGGATAGTCTTGCTCAATGACGGCTGCGACTTTTTCAATATCAATCTTCATTTTTTAATCCTTTCCTTTTAGGTGATTGTGTGGGAGAGCTAGAACTCTAGACTGGCCATCTCATTAGTTATCTTTCCCTGGCTCTTCGCATTTGGGTGTAGGTGTGGTGGGCGACGTTTGCCGTATTGCGGCTTTGTAAGAGTCTAGGTCTTTCGGTGAGAAATTCCTGCACCGTTCATCTGAAAGACCCCGACATGGCTCATACTACCTTTGATAGCTCCGACCTGGGCGCCTTCACGCGCCTGGGATGCCTTGGACTGGAAGTGACGGGGCCAGCGCGTGGAGAAGAGGCAGACAGTGTCGGCTTGCCGTATCACTGGAGATGACCGATTGTGTCAATGATGCAGGTGCTGGGACGAGGCAGCCTCAGGGCACACAAGCATGCGTCATACAGGCGTGCGCTGCGTAAGTGTCACACAAATACTGAGATTTCGTCCGTTCCCTATAAAACCCCATGAATTTTTTATAGGGAAGGGATGATTTTGCCTGTATTTGTCTGCATGCCTGTATTTGTCTGCAGTGCCTGTATTTGTCTGCATGCCTGCCTGTGCTTGTCATGAGAGACAAAATCAGTTTGGATATTAACTAACACTGAATGCAACACCAGTTTTAGGAGTCACTTGAGTATCGGTCTAGTCGCCCTTCTTGACGACATTGCCGCCCTGGCTAAAGCCGCCGCCGCCTCGGTTGATGACGTGGCGGGAGCTGCAACCAAAGCATCTAGCAAGGCAATCGGGGTGGTTATCGACGACACTGCCGTGACTCCCCAATACGTGCAGGGCATCAAGCCTGAACGCGAACTGCCAGTTATTAAACGCATCGCGCGCGGCTCACTGATCAACAAGCTGGGCATTATTTTGCCGGTGGCCCTATTGCTGACCTGGCTGGCACCCTGGTCACTGCCTATTTTGCTGCTAGTGGGAGGCACTTACCTGTGTTTTGAGGGCGCAGAGAAAGTACTTAGTGCCTGGGGGATTATCAAGGAACATGAGAGCTCCCACGGAGCTAGCGACAAATCCACAGACCCGGCCGCCGTGGAAAAAGCCATTGTCAGCTCGGCGGTGCGCACAGACCTGATTCTTTCCACTGAGATCATGCTGGTGTCTTTGGCGGGCCTGCACACTAATGACAACCTGAGCAAAGTCGCCATCATGGTGGTGGTGGGCTTCATCATGACGTTCTTCGTCTACGGCCTGGTGGCGCTGCTGGTGAAAATGGATGACCTGGGCTTGGCCCTGGTACGTCGCGGCCAGGAGAAACTGGGGCGTGCCATCGTCAAAACCATGCCGCGTGTTTTCCGCGTGATCGAGGTGGTTGGCACCGTGGCCATGCTCTGGGTGGGTGGTCACATTGTGATTGACGCCCTCAACAACCTGGGTGTGGGCGCCCTGCATCACCTGGTGGAGCACGCCGCCCACGCTGCCACCCACGCCACCCAGGGTCTGGGCGACTCGTTAAGTGGCGTGGTCAAGTGGTGCGTGGAGACGGCCTGCTCGGGCGTGTTCGGCCTGGCGTTTGGTGCGCTGGTTACTGGGCTGGTGCTGGGGCTGCAGCGGCTGCTGCGGCAGCGCGCGGGGCAGCACTAGCGATCTTTTCCAGCTCGGCCTCGCCGTGAGCTGCGGATAGGAACCACACTTCAAAGATCGACGGCGGCAATGCCACCCCCGCCTCCAGGAAGGTGTGGAAGAAGGGCGCGTAACGCCAGGTTTCCTGCTGGCGCGCCTGGTCATAGTTGTAGACGCCGTCGCGGGCTGCCTGTGGGCCAAACATGATGGACATCAGCGAGCCGGTACGCTGCACGCGGTGCGCCACCCCGGCCTGGGTGAGCGCCTGGCCCACAATCTCACCCACAGCCTGGGCGTTAGCGTTGACGGCGTTGTAAACGTCGACGTCGGCCAGCTGCAGCGTGGCTAGGCCAGCGGCGGTGGCTAGCGGGTTACCTGAGAGCGTGCCCGCCTGGTACACCGGCCCCAGCGGCGCCAGTAGGTCCATGATGTCGGCGCGCCCGGCCACGGCGGCTAGTGGCATCCCTCCGCCCACGACCTTGCCGAAGGTCACCAGGTCAGGCACCCATTTGGGGGTGGCGACGGCGCTGGGCTCAGCTGCGCCTAGCTGCGCCAGGGCAGCAGGGGTGGTTAGCTCAGCACTTAGTGCGGTGGCGGGGGTGGCGCCGTCGTGCTCTTGCCAGCCGGCCACAGCCTCCAAAGCCCACCAGCCGGCAGAGCTGACCCTAAAACCTGTTAGTACCTCATCCAAAATCATTACCGCACCGTAGCGGGTGCATAGGGAACGGATGCGCTCATTCCAGCCGGCCAGTGGGGGCACGCTACCCATATTGGCGGGGGCGCCTTCGAAAATAACGCCCGCGATTTCCTGACCGCGTTCGGCGAAGCAGGCTTCTAGCGCCTCAAAGTCGTTGTAGGGCAACACTATGGTGCAGGCGGTAATCGCTGCGGGCACGCCCGCACTGCCGGGTAGGCCGCCCGTGGCCACGCCAGAGCCGGCCGCAGCCAGTAGACCGTCGCTGTGACCGTGGTAGTTACCGGCAAATTTAATGATCAGCTCGCGCCCGGTGGCACCGCGTGCTAGGCGGATAGCGGTCATGGTGGCTTCGGTGCCGGTGGAAACAAAACGTACCCGCTCCACAAACGGCACGCGTTCGCGCACCTTTTGGGCCAGCAGCGTTTCGCTCTGGGTGGGGGCGCCAAAGGATAGCCCGCGCGCGGCGGCCTCCTGTACGGCGGCCACCACTTGCGGGTGGGCGTGGCCTAGCAGGGCCGGGCCCCAGGAGCCCACCAGGTCCACATAGTCGCGCCCGTCGGCGTCGGTAACGTAGGCCCCTTTAGCGGCGCTGATGAAACGCGGGGTGCCGCCCACGCCCCCAAAGGCGCGTACGGGAGAGTCAACACCACCCGGAATAATCCCCTTGGCCTGGGTAAATAAGTGTTCATTTAGATTCATAATTAAGTCCTATCGCAGCGTTTGGTCTGTTTTTCCTGCGGCGTTGCGGCAGCCGGGCTGGTGTGCCCTGGCTGTCACACCCGGGGTGAACCTGGGGTGCCGCCGGGCTGGTGTGCCTGGGCTGCCGCAGCCTCTGGGATCGTGGCTTAGCGCAGCATCTGGGCGATTTCGCGGGCCCAGTAGGTAAGTACCGTGTCAGCGCCGGCGCGGAAAATGCCCAGCACGCTTTCAAGGATCACGCGCTCGCGGTCAATCCAGCCGTTGGCTGCGGCCGCCTCAACCATGGCGAATTCCCCGGAGACCTGGTAGGCCGCCACCGGAATGTCGCTGGCTGCGGCCACATCGCTAAGCACATCCAGGTAGGGGCCGGCGGGCTTAACCATCACCATGTCAGCCCCTTCTGCGGCGTCGAGCAGTGCCTCATACAGGCCTTCGCGACGGTTGGCGGGGTCTTGCTGGTAGGTGCGCCGGTCGCCCTTGAGGGTGGAGCCCACGGCTTCACGGAAGGGCCCAAAGTAGGCGGAGGCGTATTTGGCCGAGTAAGCCAGGATTGCCACGTCGGCGTGACCGGAGGCGTCTAGGGCCTGGCGAATGGCGGCTACTTGCCCATCCATCATGCCTGAGGGGGAGACCATGTGGGCGCCGGCTTCGGCCTGGCTGACGGCCATGGCCTGGTAGAGCGGCAAGGTTGCGTCATTGTCGACGCCGCCGTGCTCGTCTAGCAGTCCGCAGTGGCCGTGGCTGGTGAACTCGTCAAGGCAGGTATCGGCGCAAACCACTACGGCGTCGCCTACCTCTTCACGCACCGCAGCGATACCCTGGTTCAAAATGCCTTCGCTGGCCCAGGCCTGGCTGCCTACTTCGTCGCGCACTGCGGGCACGCCGAATAGGTCAATTGAGCCCACACCGGCTTCGGCGCAGGCCACCGCTTCACGTCGCAGCGAGTCCAAGGTGTGCTGGTAGACGCCGGGCATGGCGCTAATGGCTTGCGGCTCGCTAATATCCTCGCGCACGAACACCGGCAGGATCAGTTTGGCCGGGTCGATGCGGTGCTGGCTAACCAGGGCGCGCATGGCCGGGGTGGAGCGTAGGCGGCGCGGGCGCAGCGTGGGAATGGGGGCCTGCGCGACGCCGTGGCTGGCTAGCAGGTCCAGGGCGCTTTGGGGGATGGTGGTCATGAAAAATCCTTTGCTTTAAATAGGTTAATTATGGCTTGGGTGATGTGTTCGGCTCGCGGCCTGGCGGCGGTGGCGTCTACGCGCAGGCCCAGTTCGCGGCAGCGTGCACTGGTGGGCTGGCCGATGCTGACCACTGCGGTTTTCTCAGGTGGGGGGCCCAGCAGTTGCAGCAGGGCTTGGGCGCTAGAGCCTGCAGTGACGACGACGGCGTCCCACGCCCCGGCTTGCCACTGGGTTTTGAGGTGGGCTGGTAGCTGGGTGAGGGGGGCGGTGGTGTAGGTTGCAACGGCGTCCACCTGCCAGCCAAGCTGGCTAAGTCCCTGGGCTAGCGTGGGGGCGGCTAGCTGCGACTGAGGCAGGCAGATGGTGGCCGGGGCGGCGGGCATGGTGACAGCGGGTTGCTGTGGCGTGGCCAGGGTGGCAGTGGGCGTGGAGACTGCGGCGGGCGGCGTCGGGAAAACTTCCAGTAGCTTGGCGGCGCTACCCGCACCCACCAGGGTGGGCTTAAGTGCGCAGTGGCTGTTTACCCACTCGGCAGTGGACTGGCCAACCACCGCCAAGCGCGTGGGGGCTGAGGTGGCTGAGTTGAGTGCGGGGGCTGATGCGGGTGCTAGCGCGAGCGCATTTAACTGCGGCAATACGGCCTGCGCTGCTCGCCAAGAAGACAGCACCACCCAGGCGTAATAGCCAGCCGCAAGCCTTTGGCGCACCTGCTCTAGCTGCGCAGATTCAATGGGAATAGTTTGGGTTAGTGCAAAAGTATCCACCTGGGCGCCGGCAGTTTTAAGGGCTGCCGCAATGGCGTCGTCGGACTTTAGGCGCGGCAAAGCCACCCGTAAACCAGCGAGTGTTTCACGTGAAACAACCATAACCATCTACCTCTAAATCCGATCGCAAAACCTTAGTTGTCACCTTGCTGTGCGCTTAGTTGTTGCCCCGCCGCAGCCTCAGCATTGTCGCGGCTTTTGCTATCCTCGCCGCACCCTTAATTCCGGGCTTAGCGCTGTCTCAGTCGTGTAATTCCGGGCTTAGCGCTGTCTTGGGCGCGCCCCTTAATGCCTCAGCTACCCCCTTAACTCCTTAGCCACGCTCCTTAATAGCCTGCAAATCCGCTACCTGCCCGGCGCCTTGCGCCAACAAATCCTGGGCGGCGCGCTGACCCAATTCCGCCGCTTTTTGCAGGTGGCAAGCCTTGGCTAGGTCCACGCCCCCAAGCGTCACGGCCTGGCGACTACGCACGCTAGCGGCGCCGTCGAGAGCAAACACCCCGGCCTCTAAGTGCAGCTCATAATCAAAGCCGGCGTGCACCAGGTAGGCGTAAGTGCCCACGGGGGCTGCGCACCCAGCCTGCAAAGTAGACATCACCGCCCGCTCAGCCACCGCAGCCAGGTGTGAAGCCGGATCGTTCACCTGGGCGATCACCGCCTCCAACTGGGGGTCAAGCTCCTGGGCAGTCTCAATAGCCAGCACTCCCTGCGACGGCGCCGGCAGCATCTGCTCGGGGTTGAAAGCCTCGCTTATGTGCTCAGCCAAACCCAGACGCTCCAATCCAGCGCAAGCCAGCACCACGGCGTCCAGATCCGCGCCAGTGCCAAGAGCCTGGGGGGATGTGCCAGCGTCGGCGGCAACCTGAACCCCGCGCACGCGCCCCAGCCGCGTGGGCACGTTACCCCGCAAATCCACGGTCTTAATGTCGGGGCGCAAAGCCTTCAGCTGGGCCACACGCCGAGGTGAGCCGGTACCCACACTCGCCCCACTAGGCAGCTGCGCCAGGCTCATGCCGTTCGAGGCCACCAGCGCGTCACGTGGATCGGCGCGGCGTGGGGTGGCAGCAATGCGCAGCCCTGCAACCGGGGCGGTGGGTAGATCCTTAAACGAGTGCACCGCCAAATCCACCTGCCCTTCAAGCAGGTGAGTGCGCAGCTGGGCAGCAAACACTCCAACGCCCCCAAGCTGGCTTAGCGCCGTGCGCGAAGTGTCGCCCTGAGTTCGCACAGTAACCAGCTCCACGCGCCAATCCAGACCCTGGGCGGCGGCGGCAGTTTCCAACATGCGCGCCACCATGCCCGACTGAGCTAAAGCCAAAGCCGACCCGCGCGTCCCCAGACGCACAACCTTTTCACTCATAAGAAGTTCCTATATATTTGTAGTGCTATGCGGACTGTGGCGTTATGAGCGCTGTAGGCGCCTGGCGTTCGTGCGTGCGTGAGCGACCACCGCATTTACGCCCGTGCCACCAACCCAGGCGCCAGTAACCGCTAAACCCTCAATGTTTTCAACCTGGCTCATAAAAGCCGCAATGCGCGCGCGGTAGCTGGGCGGCAGTGGCGGCAAAGTGCCATTCCAACGCACCAGCTTGTGCTCGCTTACCTGCTCGGGGTGGATAGTTACGCCCGTCAAAACCTGCACGTCAGCTAGGGCTTGCTCCAGGCTCACCTGCGGCTCACTTTGCCCCAAACGCCCATACGACAGGCGCAATAAATGCTGGTGCGACGCCAAAGCCTGGGCGATCCAGGGCCACTTAACGTTTAAATGCGACAGAGCCTTGGCTCCCACAGGGCTCTCGACGGCGCCGGGCTGGGTTGGGCTTCCCTGGTTGCTGGGCTCGACGGCGCCGGGCTGGGTGTCGCCGCATGGTTCTGAGGCGGCCTGGGTGTCGGGGGTGGACTGGTCCGGCTCGGCCTGGGTGTCGGCGCAGCTTGCGGGCGACGCCGGAGCCACCAGCAGGCCCTGGCCCACTGGGGCGGCGTCCAGCTCAGGGCTATCAACCAGCAGCGAGTAGCGCGCAATGGGCGCGCCCACCGGGATAGTGATGTCAGTGTCTAAGGCCGCCAAGTTTGCGCTGGCCAGCAACCGCAAGGCTGGGCGCGCCGAACAAGCCACCACCAGGCGCTTAGTGCGCAAAGTACGCGGCGCGCCGGCAGGGACCGGCTCGCTCGAAGGAGTCGGGCCCGGCTTGGTGGGGGCCAGTACCACCTGCCAGTAGCCGGAGCTATCGGGAGTGCCAGAGCTGTCGCTGGCACCGCAGTTGGCGCCGTGGGAGGCGCCGTCGCTAGCGACGCAGGTTCCAGCGCCGGTACTACCTGCGCCGTCGGGAGCAATGAGCCGCTGGGCCCCAACGCGAGTAAGCACAGTGCCACCCGCCGTCGTGATGGCCTGACTCAAAGCCGCAGTCAGCTGGAACATGCCGCCGCGAACGCACTTATCAACACTGCGCCCACCAGTAGCTTTACGCGAACGCGCCAACAGGAAAGCCACCGTATCAGCCAGGCAGCCATGCTCACGAGTAGCCTGACGCAGCCCAGGCGTAACCGTGTCAGTGGCCAGATCGGCCGGATCACACGTGTAAATGCCGGCAACTATCGGGCGCACCAGACGATCAACCACCGCCTGCCCCATGCGCGCGGCCACAAACCCCGCCAAAGTCTCGCCCTCAGCGCCCTGGCCCACCTCACTGCCTAGGTGGCGGTCTTGGGCAGCACGTTGCGCAGCCTTAGCGCCCAAAATGGCGACGACGTCGTCCGCGCCCGGATCAGCGGGAATGCCCAGGTAGGCGTCACGCAAGAACCGCCACAGACGCCAGCGACTCTCACCATTGGCGCGGTTGGGGGGTAAAAACAGGCGTGCGCCGTCGCCGCTAGGGGCCAGTGCCTCCAGCCCCAAAGCGGCCACCATCTGGGCGGTTTCCACCCCGCGCGGAACAAAAGTCTCAGCACCCAAATCCACCTGGACCGGGCCAATATAACCGGGGGCAATCAGCCCGCCCAGATAGCCGCGCGCCTCCACCAGCAGCGGTTTGAGCCCATCCTGGGTTAGCTGCCAGGCGGCAGACAGGCCGGCGATCCCTCCGCCAATCACCAGGGCATCTACCTCATCGGGCAGGTCACTAAGTGGGTTGGGGTGAGAGACGGCTGAGGCGGCTGGGGCGGCAGCGCTCTTGCGCTCAGCAGAGGACTTGTGACCAGCAGGGACAGAACTGTTTTTAATATCCAGATTCATAAGCTTTCCTTATGAACAAATTCGACGATTCGCGTTAACACAGCTGGGTCAGTAGTTGGCGGCACCCCGTGGCCCAGGTTAAACACATGCCCTGGCGCCTGGCGCCCCGCGCGTAAACACTCAACAATGGCCTGCTCAATCACCGGCCACGGAGCCGTCAGTAAAGCTGGGTTCAAATTGCCCTGCACCGGGCAGCTGCCCCCAAGCTGGTCAATCGCCCAATCCAACTCAGTGCGGTCATCAACCCCCACAGCCTGCGCCCCCGCCGCCAGCATTTGTGGCAATAGGCGCGCGCTACCAGTAGCAAAGTGAATCAGCGGCGCTGCTTTGCCAGTAGTTGGGCTGATCGCCTCACGCGCCCGCGCAATAGCCAGCGCCGAGTATGGGGCCAGGCGCTCGCGGTAGTCGGTGGGGCTGAGTGAACCGGCCCAAGAGTCAAACAGCTGCGCCGCCGAGGCGCCACAGCTAATTTGCAATGCTATGAAATCGCCCGTGACCTGCGCGCACCAGCGCATTAGCAGGTCCCAAGTGGGCGGGTCGGCGTGCATTAGGGAGCGCGCGGCCAGGTGATCGCGACTGGGCTTGCCCTCAACCAGGTAAGCGGCCAGGGTGAAAGGCGCACCCCCAAAGCCAATCAGCGGGGTCCAGTCCGCTGCTTGCGCTGCGGGCATGGTTGCCGACGCCGCCGCTGTCGGTTGTGCTACGGGGGCCGGTTGCGCCTGGGCTGGGACTGCTGATTGCGTCGGCCTCACCGCTTGCGCCTGAGCTTGCTGCGGGGCCTGAGCTAGCGGCTGCGGCGCCCCTTGCTGTAGCACCCTTGTCTGCGGCGCCTGCGCGGGCGTGCCTAGCTCGGTCAAAATCAGGGCAATAGCCTCACGCAGGGCGGCCACGCCCTCAGCGCCCTGGTGAGCGGCGCCGTCGTGACTGACCCAAGTGCCCTGGCCAAAACCGCACCCAAGTAGGCGCTCAACGTCGTCGCGCGTGCGGATTGGAGCCGACAAAACCGGCCCCACCTGCGGTTTAATCTCCACATCCACCCCTGCCAGGCGCAGTGGCACCATGATGTCTGAGAAGAAAATCGCCGCATCCACTCCGTGACGGCGCACCGGCTGAAGCGTTGCCTGCGCAACCACCTGCGGATTTAGACAAGCCTCAAGCATGGGCAGATTCACCTGGGCGCGCAGCTGACGATACTCGGGCAAAGAGCGCCCGGCCTGGCGCATAAACCACACCGGGGTGCGGGCGGGGCGTTGCCCATTAAGTGCAGCCAAGAGGGCGGGCTGGGGCGAGTTGGGTGGCGGCAAAGCATTCATCGTTTATTAATTCTAGCCATAGATAATTTAAATAATATTCACGTTTTCAAATACCGCATTGGTGTCAGTTATGCTTGCCTAACCGCTTTTATGACGCCGCGTCTTTATTTATTTAAAATGACACTTCGACACTTAAAAAACCTTGCGGTTGCAGGGAAAACCGACGCTCTAGAGTTAACTGTCGTGGTGGCATAAAAATAGTTTTGCGCAAATCGCGAGATAACTGTGTGTGGCGGGCCGATAGGTGCTTGAATAGCACTCGCTGTGACTATTCATCTACTCTCCGCCGATCATCGTTATCAAAGCCTGGATGAGGTTGCCCGACTCAGTCGGGTAGACAACCTGGGCCCCAAACTCATGCGCGCGCTGCCCTACCTGCGCGGCGCCGTGGTGGTGCGTACCTGCAACCGCCTGGCAATCCTGGTTGACGCCCCAAGCAGGCTGGCTGGCTCCGACGCCGCCCCCGCTGGCTCAGCTTGCCCGGGTTCCGCCGTCTCTGGCTCTGTCCCGGCTGGCTCTGTCCCGGCTGGCTCCGCGCGTCTTGGCTCTGGCTCCGCCCCCGCTGTTGCCGACGACGTGCGCGCGGTGCTGGCTCACTGCGTCGAACTGTCCCTTGAGCAGGTGCATTTGCGCCACCTGGCCGGACACCAAGCCCACCTAGACCTATTTGCCACCGCCGCCGGACTGGAATCCATGGTGGTGGGGGAGCGCGAAATTGCCGGCCAGCTGCGCCGTGCTTTCCATGCGGCCTGGGAGGAAGACACTCTTAGCTGCGATTTGGGGCGCGCGCTTGAGCACGCCTCACGCACCAGTCGGTTGGTGGCCACGCACACCGGCTTGGCTTCTTCGGGCCGCTCGGTGGTGGCGGTGGGGTTGGATCTGGCCGCCCAAGCTTTGCGGGATGCCAAACTGCGCCCGCTTAAAGAGGCCCAGGTTGTGCTGGTGGGCACCGGCGCCTATGCGGGTGCCACGGTTACTGCCCTGCGCGAGCTGGGGGCCACTAATGTGCGGGTGTATTCGCGCTCCGAGCGCGCCCAGCTGTTTGCGCAGGGACGTGGCATCGGCTGGGTTGATGAGGCGCGGCTAGCGCAGGCGCTTGACGCAGCAGACCTGGTGGTTACTTGTCGCGGCTTGGGTAGCCCGGTGCTCACCCGCGAGATTGTGCAGCGGGTTAAAACTCCACTGGTGATCTTGGATTTGGCGTTGCAGCGTGACGTGGAGGCGGCGGTAGCTGACCTAGCTGGCATCAGCTACATTGACCTGCTTAGCGTGCAGCGCGCAGTGCCCCAGGCGCACGGTGAACAGGTGCGTGCGGCCCGCGAGATTGTGGCCCGCGAAGTGGAGGTATTTGAGCGTAGCTTGGGGGCGCGCTCTATGGATCCGGTGGTGCGGCGCCTGCGTGACCATGTGGATGAGGTGGTGGGGGAGGAGATCTCCCGGCTGCGCCCTGTGGATGGGTGCATTAGCGCCGACGACGCCACCCGCGCACTGCGTCATTTGGCGGCACGTTTGATCCATAATCCCACCGTTATGGCCCGCAAAGCGGGCGAAAGTGGGCAGCAGGACGCATACTTGGAGGCTTTGCAGCTAGTGTTAGGCATGGATGCTAGCCCAAGCGACACTTTGACAGTGTCTAATAAGGAGAGAAATGTCTTCACTTGCGCCCTATGACGCGATCATGCTGCTGTCCTACGGCGGACCTAATGGGCCCGAGGACGTACTGCCGTTTATGCGTAACGCTACGCGCGGGCGCGGCGTGCCAGATGAACGCCTGCTGCAGGTAAGTGAGCACTATAAGCTTTTTGGCGGGGTTTCGCCCATTAATGAATGCAACCGCCGTCTGCTGGGCCACCTGCGGCGGGAGCTGGATCAGCGCGGCTGTGACATTGCCTTGGGTTGGGGTAACCGTAACTGGCATCCTTTCGTTAGTGAGGGCCTACGGGAATTGGCCGACGCCGGCGCGCGCCGCATCTTGGCCCTGCCCACCTCTGCTTATGCTTCCTACTCGGGGTGCCGCCAGTACCGTGAGGATATTGCAGCCGCCCTGGTGGAGTTAGAGGACACTTACGCCCCCGGGGTTTTGACCGTGGATAAGGTGCGTCCCTACTACAACACTGACGGCATGTTTAACGCCCAGGTACGTTCCATCCAGGTGGCTTACGCCAAGCTAGCTGAGCAGGGCTTTAAGCCGCAGCAAATCAAGCTTCTGTATGTAACCCACTCGATCCCGCTGGCTATGGAGGCCGGTAGTGCCCCTAGCGCTGAGGAGCTGGAGCGTTTCCCCCGACTGGCTAACGAGATTAGTTATGTGGCCCAGCACCAGGCTTTGATTGAGGCTTTACAGCCAGCTTTGGAGTGGGCGCTGGGAGTTAAGCAGGTGAACGCGGATCTGGCTTACTGCTCGCGTTCTGGCCCGCCGCACGCCAAGTGGCTTGAAAGCGACATTAATGACGTGCTGGCCCAGCTTGACCGAGACCAGATTCAGGCAGTGGTGGTGGCTCCCATTGGTTTCATCACTGACCATATGGAAGTGGTCTACGATCTAGATACGGAAGCCGCCCAAACTGCCGCCGAACTGGGCTTGGGCTATGAGCGCGCAGACACTGTCAGCGAAGACCCAGAGTTTGTGTCCTCCCTGGTGGACATTATGGAGGAGCGCGCCGCACACGCCCGTGGCGAAAGCTACGAAATTGTTAACACCACCGGCACTGGCCCGTTCCATACTGTATGTCCGCCGCAGTGCTGTCGTAGCGGGGCCACCCCGGCCCGCCCTGGCCCAGACCGTTTCGCCCCGGCGTCCGCATTTAACAGTTTTAGGAGTTGAACATGGGGAAAGCTAAGGAGCTTAGCACCGAGCAGGAGCTTGAGCGCAGCCAGAAAAAAGCTAAGAAAGCTGCCAAAAAAGCCGCCAAGAAAGAGCGTAAAGCGCAAATCAGTGCCAACGCTAAGGATTGGGATGGCCGCCCGCTAACCAAGAAGCAAGCCCACAAGCTGGTTAAGGAAGGGCAGGTACTGCCCTTGCCGCAGGGCCACCCCAAGGTTGGCAAGAAATACCTGGCCAAACTGGCTGCAGAGACGCAAAACCGTAACCAGGCCGCCGCTTGCCCGGCTGAGGCGAGCCACGGCGTCGAGACTAAAAACTGCCACCCGGGCCAGGCGCAGGACCCTAAAGACCCTAAGGTAACCACACAGCCAAAGGAGAAAGCTATGGCTAAAACCCACCCGCATGGGCATCCAGACACTGTCAGCCGCCACGATCCGCGCGACGTCGCCACCGTGGACTTTGACGAGGTAAACAACAAGCAGCACTACGCCCTGTACACGGTTTGGAAGCTGGCCGCCCCGCTACCTGCCGACGACGCCGTCCGTGAGGCCCTGGTGTATGAGTCGGTGCAGTATGTGGCCGGCTCAGGCGCCTCCACGCGCGGCTGGTATGACCTGGCCGGTTTTAGGGCTGGGGCTGACCTGCTGATTTGGTGGCTTAACGACGACCCCAAGGCGCTACAGGATGCCTACCAGCGTCTGCGCGCCAGTGCGCTGGGGCGTTACCTGGAGCCGGTGTGGAGCTGCATGGGTCTGCACACTCCGGCCGAGTTCAATCGCCGCCACATTCCCGCCTGCTTTGGGGGTGTGGTGCCGCGCGAGTGGATCATGGTGTACCCCTTCGTGCGCTCCTATGACTGGTATCTGCTCGATGCGGCTGAGCGTTCACGCATTATGGCTGATCACGGCCGTAATGGTTTTGCTCAGTATCCAGATGTTAAGGGCTCGACTTTGAGTGCTTTCGGTATGAGCGACTATGAGTGGGTGCTGGCTTTTGAGGCTGACGGCCTTGATCGCCTTGAGGGGGTTATGCACGCCCAGCGTTACACCGAGGCGCGTTTGCACGTGCGCGTAGATACCCCCTTCTACACCGGTCACCGCGTAGAGCCGGTGGTGTGGGCGCAGCGTCAGCCGCACGTGTAAGTTGCGTTTTAGTATCTAGTTTCGCCTATGACGGCGCAGCTTGGCTGGTTTAGGTTTAGCTGCTTCGTGGGCGCTGCGCAGCGGTGCACGTTTGTGCAGTAGTTGGCGAGGCTAGTTGATGATTTTGTTTGGTGGTGTGCCCCAAGGCTTGGCCTTGGGGCACACGCCGTTTAAATGCCGCGAATTTTTGTGGCGCGACCATGCGGGGAGGGTGTTCAATGAATGTGTGCGCGGCTACATAGTGGTTGTGCATACACCCATCCCTACTGCCTTGGCTGCGCCAGTGTTCTGTAGCCGCAGACAAAGCAGGTGTCTAGAGGTGAACATGATGGAACGGTTATTTACGAGGATGCGCACGAGCGGGCCGCTGGTTTTGAGCCTGTTCCTGTTTTTCGCTGCCCGGGAGGTGTGGAACACCCGGCCACAACTGATGATCATTTGGCTGGTTGGCACCGTGTGTTGGTTGGTCGGAGAGATCTACGCGCGCTGGCAACACAAGCGTTTGGACTGGCCTGAGTGGGTCTTGGCCTTTAAGCGCGGCTATCAGGGCAACACCAATTAAACCTTGTTAACCAAGGCCGGGCCCCGGCAAGGGAGCAGCTAAGCTGCCCCCTTGCCGGCTCTGCTGTGCCCGTGTTCGAGTGTCTAGGACGGGTAAATTTTGGTGGCTAGATGCTTGTAAATTTTCCAAACTAAAAATGCTGGCCATATAGGCGCATTCGGGTTAACATAGTGATTGAAGGGGCTGATACTTCAAGGCCCTAACAACAAGCAGCTGAGTCAATGTCGATAACGCTGCAACCGACTAAAACTTTTAAGGGCAGCAATTAACGCTATGCCTGTATTGGCGCTGCCTTAATGGTGGAAACATTGATTTATTTAGGTTTCCTGCTCGCTAATTAGTTGAGTAGGTGGAGTTTGTGCGCCCTAATTGGCTTTTGGGTGCATTGAATTTGAGAGGAGAACAAAATGGAACAGTATCCGACTAAGGATCTAACGATTGATCCGCAGGTAGCTGAGGAAGCGATTAGGCGTTTAGCGCCTGGGGCTGTGCGTAAGGTTGGTGTGGACCGGTTGCGCACGGTACGCCAGATCCTACGTGAATACTCTAGCTGTAAGGTTGATGATGAAGAGCTGTACTTGTTGTTAGATTTCTTTAATTGGGAAATGACTGGAACTCGTTTGCATGTTTATGACTACAGGCGTCCCTGGCAAGATCAGATTGACTGGGATCTTGTAAAGGCAATGTTGGAGGAACAGGTTCCTGAAGCTTTAGAAAAGCTTGGTTTCGACAGGCTATGCACGGTTACCCGCATGATCAAAGAATATGGTAAAGGTAACCTGACTCTCGATGAACTAACTAGGTTAGTAATTAACTATAAATTTGGTCTGACTGATATACCTACAACGCTTGTGGGGGATATTGCTCCCGGTCCGGCTGAAGGGGAAGTTAGTGAGGAACTGAGTTGGGCTTTTTCTGAGAAGCAGTTATCTTATGATGACTATGAACACATTTATTGGGCCAAAAGGGCTAAATAAGCTCTGATTCTATTTATGTATAAAGAAGTATTTGATCAGAAGGGAAAAGATTGAAATGGAACAGTATCCGACTAAGGATCTAACGATTGATCCGCAGGTAGCCGAGGAAGCGATTAAGCGTTTAGCGCCTGAGGCCGTGCGTAAGGTTGGTGTGGACCGGTTGCGCACGGTACGCCAGATTTTAGATGAATACTATTATTGCAAGGTTGATGATGAAGAGCTGTACTTGTTGTTAGATTTCTTTGATTGGGAATTTACGGGCACCCAAGAACACCTTTATGATTTCAGGCGTCCTTGGCAAGACCAGATCGACTGGGATCTTGTAAAGGCAATGCTAGAGGAGCAGGTTCCTGAAGCTTTAGAAAAGCTTGGTTTCGAGCGTCTATGCACGGTTACCCGCATGATTAAAGAATATAGTGAAGGTAACCTAACTCTCGAACAACTAACTAGGCTTGTAGCAAATTACAAATTCGGTTTAGTTAGTATCCCCTCAACAGTTGTTGGTGATGTTGCTCCAGGCCCATCTGAGGGGGAAGTGGGCGACGAGGTTGGTAGGGGAGTTTCTCGCAAACAGTTAACTTATGAGGAATATGATCATATTTTATTCTCTGAAAGGGCTAAATAAGCTCTGATTCTATTTATTTGTAGAGAAGTATTTGGTTAGAAGGGAAAAGATTAAGATGGAACAGTATCCGACTAAGGATCTAACGATTGATCCGCAGGTAGCTGAGGAAGCGATTGAGCGTTTAGCGCCTGAGGCCGTGCGTAAGGTTGGTGTGGACCGGTTGCGCACGGTACGCCAGATTTTAGATGAATACTATTATTGCAAGGTTGATGATGAAGAGCTGTACTTGTTGTTAGATTTCTTTGATTGGGAATTTACGGGCACCCAAGAACACCTTTATGATTTCAGGCGTCCTTGGCAAGACCAGATCGACTGGGATCTTGTAAAGGCAATGCTAGAGGAGCAGGTTCCTGAAGCTTTAGAAAAGCTTGGTTTCGAGCGTCTATGCACGGTTACCCGTATGATTAAAGAATATGGTGAAGGTAACTTAACACTTGAACAGTTGACTCAGCTCGTAATCAATTATGAATTTGGTTTATATACCATACCGTCAACTCTTGTCGGTGATGTCGCCGTAGGTCCAAATGAAGGAGAAGTTGACCGAGAATTAAGTTATGCTTTTCAAAATGACCTCTTATCTTATGATGACTATGACCACATTTATTGGGCTCAGATGGCCTGAATCTCGTAAATATGTCAACCGTAAAGGTATTGCGGCGGGGAAATGGTGGTGGGGGGACTTTCTAAAGAAAGTCCCCCACCATGTTTAGAGGCAATCCTGCTGATGATCGTTTGTGCTAAGCAGGCTGGTATTAGTTTGCCCAGGGCACCATACCGGCATTTTCTACAGAACTAATTACCGTTATATTGAATGGCCCCTTTGGGCCAATCTTAATTTTCCAATCACCCTTATCCCAAATTAGAGTAAAGGTACTTTGACTCAAGATATATGGGTACTTAGGGATACGTATAGCTAAACGCACAACAACATTATTTTCATCAATCACCTGAATACTGTAGCCAACAGTTTGTACAGTTGTGGGATTTTCAGACGAATCTTTACCCTTGGCTAGCAGGCGTTTTTGATCATCATCTTCATAGGTAGTTGCTTTAACTAAATCAATTAATCTACGACCACCACCTGCCAATGCCTGAAAATTAGTGGCCGCTAGGATAGCGCCTTCACTACTATGGGCATAGCAGGTGGGCAAATCACCATCAGCCCGCTTACCTGGGCCGGTCAGGTTGTTGTAGTAGTAATAAGTGCTATCAACAAACAGGCTGCTGCGCATGGCTGGCATGTTTACCTGACTCGTAGGCTTAAGTTCAGAGCCGGCCAGGCCACAGACTGAACCCCAGGTGTTTACTTTCCCGTTGTTGCCTGAGGCCTGACTGCCTGCAGTTGAAGAAGTACTTCCAGAACTAGCATCGCTGCGCCCCGCCTGGTTAGATCCTGCTTGGTTAGACCCTGTCTGGTTAGGTCCAGCCTGGCTAGAACCACTAGTGCCGGGAGTTGCAGCCCCAGAAGCAGCCTTAACGGCGTCGTCGTCAGTTAAAGCCCAAACTAAAGCTCCAACCAACACCAAAATAACTACCAGTGCACCAACCAGGGCCAAGCGCAGTTTTCTTTGTTCTTCCATGCCTTATCACCAGTTAAAAAGCACTTAAAAAATAGCTACAGCAACTTAAAGACAAACACTGTCAATGAACGGCGCAGCGTTCACCAGCTACCAAGCGCTTTTACGTGTCGAGGATGTAGGCGCGCAAACACCACCCGTGAGCTGCGTACTCAGGGGTGGTGGCGGTGTTGCGCACCACTTACGAAAAGCAACTTAATGCCAAACATAAGTTATATGCAAGGCCTTATTGCATTTACATGCAGGCAAGGCCAAGTTGGGTCATTGCGCCGGGCTGGACCAGACTGCGCCGGGCTGGACCGGGCTGCGCCAGAGTGAACCAGGTTGTGCTGGGCGGGACCGGGCTGCGCCGGGTTGTGCTGGGCGGGACCGGGCTGCGCCGGGTTGTGCTGGGCGGGACCGGGCTG
>ERZ773263.177-NODE-177-length-47157-cov-29.401066_pt1 | contig 47157 bp, 63 predicted proteins | sample MGYA00511076_ERZ773263 | MGnify/ENA primary metagenome ERZ773263 (study PRJEB29015, sample SAMEA2738155) | human oral metagenome | biome: human oral; feature: human-associated habitat; material: saliva | place: China | collected 2195 ... | reverse complement strand
TGGCCATGGTGCCGAGGAGGCTTTATGTTAAGCGATATTGAGATTGCCCAACAGAATAAAATGGAGAAGATTCAGGTCATTGCAGATAAATGCGGATTAACACCTGATGATATTGAACAATATGGTCATTATAAAGCGAAGATTTCTTTTGATGCTATTCGTCGCTTAGAAGCAAAGCCTGATGGTAAATTGGTACTAGTTACGGCTATTACGCCAACACCGGCAGGGGAAGGTAAGTCTACAACGAGCATTGGTCTCGTTCAAGGCTTACAAAAAATTGGCAAAAATGCTATTGCTACATTGCGTGAGCCATCCTTAGGTCCTGTGTTCGGCATTAAAGGCGGTGCTGCAGGTGGCGGTTATGCTCAAGTTGTACCGATGGATGATATTAACCTCCATTTTACAGGTGATATGCATGCTATTACAGCAGCTAATAATTTATTGTCCGCTATGATCGACAATCACATTCATCAAGGTAATGAATTGCAAATCGATTTGCGTCAACTTTCTTGGACTCGTGTACTAGATATGAATGACCGTGCTCTTCGTAATGTAACGGTTGCCCTCGGTGGTAAAGTGTGTGGCTTCCCTCGAGAAGATCACTTCATGATTACAGTTGCTTCTGAAATCATGGCTATTCTTTGCTTAGCCAAAGATCTAGAAGATTTGAAAGAACGATTTGGCCGTATTGTTATCGGCTGTAATTTAGCGGGTGATCCTGTTTATGTTCATCAACTTGGTTGCCAAGGTGCGATGGCGCTTCTTATGAAAGATGCAATCAAGCCAAATCTAGTACAAACATTAGAACATACACCAGCTATCGTTCACGGTGGCCCATTTGCAAACATCGCTCATGGTTGTAACTCCATCGTAGCTACAAAGCTTGGTCTTAAATTAGGTGACATCGTAGTTACAGAAGCTGGCTTTGGCGCTGACTTGGGGGCTGAAAAGTTCCTTGACATCAAATGTCGTTACGGTAATATTTTCCCTGATACAATTGTAATCGTTGCTACATTGCGTGCTCTTAAAATGCATGGCGGTGTACCTAAACAAGAACTTAGCACTGAAAATGTTGAAGCTGTTACAAAAGGTTTCAGCAATTTGCAAAAAGCTATTGAAAACATGCGGTACTTTAACGTACCTGTCTTAGTGGCTATCAATAAATTTGCTACTGATACAGATGCAGAAATAGCTGAGTTAACTCGTCTTTGCGATGAATTTGGCGTACCTGTAGAGCTTAATGAATGTTGGGAAAAGGGCGGCGAAGGTGGCACTGATATGGCGAAAAAGGTCGTAGAGTTGCTTGAAGGTCCTAAACCAACACCTAAATTTGTATATGATTTAGAAGATACTTTGGAAGAGAAAGTTAATAAAATTGTTAAAACCATTTATGGTGGCGACGGCGTTATCTTTACAGATAAAGCTAAAAAACAAATTAAACAATTAGCAGATTGGGGTCTTGATCGTTTACCTGTATGTATGGCAAAAACTCAATATTCCTTATCTGATAATCCAGCACTCTTAGGTGCTCCAACAGGCTTTACCATCACTGTATCCGATATCCGCGTTGCTAATGGTGCAGGCTTTATCGTGTGCCGCACAGGTGATGTAATGGTTATGCCTGGCCTTCCTAAACGTCCTGCCGCTCTTAATATGGATATCGAAGCAGACGGCACGATTAAAGGCTTATTCTAATATAAATTTTTTGTAGTAGACATTTTCTTAACTACCTATTGGTAGTGTCTGCTTTCACTCGTTTATATAGTGTGTTACCTGTATATTTTTATAGAAATGACAAAGCGATAACAAGGATAGCTTGTTATCGCTTTTACGTGAGGTCTTGTTATGAATTTAGTAGAACAACGTGTTGTAGATTTTGTGGCAGCTACTGCGTCTAAAGAACCGACTCCAGGTGGTGGTGCCATTGCGGCCTTAACGGCTGCAACTGGTGCAGCATTAGCTGAAATGGTGGCGAACTTAACCTTTGGTAAAAAGGGATATGAAGATGTTCAATCTGAAATGAAAGATCTTCAAGCTAAAGCGGAATCTATTCGTCATCGCATGTTAGAGTTGTCTCAAGCTGATGCAGATGTATTTAATATCTTTATGAATGCCTTAGGTTTGCCAAAGAATACAGATGAAGAGAAGGCTAAACGTACGGCAGCTATCCAACAAGCTTATAAAGATGCTGCGATGGTTCCCTTTGAAATCGGCGAGTTAGCCTATCAAATCTTTGATTTAGCAGAGTTAGCATCTAAAAAAGGTAATCAAAATCTTATTACTGATGGTATTATTGCTGCAATCAATGCTCGTGCTGCAGTAAAGGCGGCATTCCTAAACGTACGTATTAATTTATCAGGTATTAAAGACGAAACATTTGTAGCTGATATAACCACAAAAATGAATGCTATTGAAACAGGTTTAGATGATAAAGAAGCGGCAATTATAGCATTATATGTATAACTAGCTCAAAATAGCAGTTTAAAATAGCAGATTAAAATAGCAGATTAAAATAACAAGATATACGACTGTATATACTAATCAATAATACCCCGAATAATTTCGAACGATTGATGATTTTAAAAATCTAATGTTCGGAAAATTTCGAAAGAGAACTTAGTATTTCTTTTGGAAATATTAAGTTCTCTTTTTTCTATTGTTAAAATCCGAACGATAGTGTAAAATAAATGGGTCTTATTTCGAGGTTTGATGTAGGAGACATTATGACAGATCAAAAACAAATGAATACGGTCGATAGTATGTTGCCAATACCACAGCTCTTTGCATTTGGTTTACAACACGTACTGGCCATGTATGCAGGTGCCGTTGCTGTACCTATTATTGTGGCACAGGCCATGAACTTACCTATGGAAGATTTGATTCGATTAATTACAGCGGACTTATTTACCTGCGGTATTGCCACATTAATCCAAACATTAGGCTTTGGTAAAATTGGTGGACGTATTCCGATGATCCAAGGTGTTACCTTTGCTTCTGTTGGCCCTATGGCCATGATTGGTGCTCAGCATGGTATGACTGCTATTTATGGTGCTATTATCGTAGCCGGTTTATTTACCTTCTTGATAGCTCCATTCTTTAGTCGTCTTATTCGCTTATTCCCACCGGTAGTTACAGGTACAATTATTACCATTATCGGTATTAACTTGATGCCAGTTGCTATTAATTGGATGGGCGGCGGTGTAGGTAATCCTCAATATGGTAGTTTTACCAATATTGGACTAGGGTTCCTTACCTTCTTAATCGTCGTATTTGTTTATAAATTTGCCAAAGGATTCTTTAGTAATCTTTCTGTACTAATTGGTTTGATTGCAGGTACAGCGATTGCGTTTGCCATGGGCGTTACAAACTTTGATGAAGTTGGTCGTTCCCACTGGATTGCGTTTATTGAGCCTTTCTATTTCGGGTTACCAACCTTTGATTGGGCGTCTGTACTTTCCATGATTATCGTAATGCTCGTAGTTATGGTAGAAACAACTGGTGATAGTATCGCTATTGGTGAAATCGTAGATAAGCCAATTGGTCGTAAAGAACTTGCTTCTATTATTCGTGCTGATGGGGTATCTACAGTTATCGGTGGTATTCTTAATAGCTTCCCTTATACAGCATTCGCTCAAAACGTTGGTCTTATTGCCGTAACAGGTGTTAAGAGCCGCTTTGTTGTAGCTGCATCGGGTGTAATCTTAATTTTATTGGGGTTATTCCCTAAATTAGCGGCTATCGTAGCTAGCATTCCCAATGCCGTGTTGGGCGGTGCTGGTATTGCCATGTTCGGCATGATCGTTGCTAGTGGTATTCGTTCCTTAGGCAAGGTTAGCTTTGAAGGCAACCATAATTTAATGCTTGTAGCTATCAGTGTTGGCGTAGCTATGATTCCAATTGCAGCGCCAAACTTTTATGCTAATTTCCCTGCGTGGGCACAAATTATTTTAAAATCTGGCATCACTTTCGGTAGTATTATGGCAATTTTGCTTAATTTACTACTTAATGGTGTTAATCGTGGTGACGAAATTAAAGAAATGGGTCGCCGATAAAAATTACTAAAAAAGAACTCTGTTCCTTAGGGCAGAGTTCTTTTTTTAGTGATTAAATTCACAGGGAAATTGTAAGAATACTATGTTATAATATATAGATAATTGTGAAAGTATTTTGTGATGCTTTTACCAAAATGAGAATCACAAGTATATTCTGCAATTAAATGTTTATATAAGTTATGTATATATGGTATGTTCCCATAAGAAGGGAAAGGTTACATGGCAGAAGGAAAAATTATTGCTATCTCCATTAGTGAGAAAAAAGGGCAAAAGAAACATAATATTGAATCCGCAAATCTTATCGTAGATCATGGTATGGAAGGTGATGCTCACGCAGGCAATTGGCACCGCCAAATCAGTTTGCTTGGCATTGCAAGCATCGATCATATGCGCGCTCAAGGGGCGGATGTAAAACCTGGTGATTTTGCAGAAAATATCACCGTTGAAGGTATGGTGCTTTACGAATTGGCTGTAGGCACACAATTACAAATTGGTAATGACGTTATTCTTGAAATCACACAAATCGGTAAGGAATGTCACCATGGCTGTGAAATCATGAAACAAGTTGGTTCTTGCATTATGCCAACACAAGGCATTTTCGGTAAGGTTCTTAAAAATGGTACAATTCACGTAGGTGATGACGTATCTATTATTAAATAATTCTGTATTGGTAAACGAGGTGTGTTATGAAAGACGCATGGGGCCGTACAATTGAATATGTACGTCTGTCGCTGACAGATGCGTGTAATTTTTGTTGTCCCTATTGTCGACCTGCTGAAATTACACCTCAAAGTCAAACACAATTATTATCAGTTGATGAATGGATAACTATTTTAGGTGCCTTCCATCGTATCGGAGTGAAAGCGGTACGTTTAACTGGTGGCGAGCCATTGCTATATCCTCATATTGAAGAGCTGTTAGAACGTATCAAAGCAACGGGGTGGTTTGAAGATATTTCCATGACTACTAATGGTAGTCTATTATCATCTCGTGCTCAACGGTTGAAAAAACTAGGCTTAAATCGTGTGAATATTAGCTTGGATTCCCTTGAAAGTGAAGCCTTTGCTACTTGTGTAGGTAAAGAGGGGCAACTTGAGTCCGTTCTTGAGGGGATTCGCAGTGCTATTAATGCTAACTTTAAGTCTGTAAAAATCAATACGGTTTTGTCTCGACATTGGTCTGATGATGAAGTTAAATCTTTATTACAATATGTAGAAAAGTGGCCTGTTGTATGGCGCTTTATTGAATACATGCCATTCCAAGGCGATGCATTCCATGGTCCAACCTTTGATGAATGGAAGGCTCAATTAGAACGTGTTAGTGGAGGTCCGCTTACAGAAGTACATTCCGTTTATGGCTTTGGCCCTGCTACGTACTTAGCGTTACCAAGTGGAAAGGCTATAGGCTTTATCTTTTCTATGTCTCATAGCTACTGCGATACATGTAATCGCGTTCGTCTTACATCAGATGGGCAAATGCGTTTATGCTTGTTGCGTGATGACGAGGCTGATCTAGTGTCGCTTGTCCGTAATGGTGTGACAGAAGAGGATTTAGCTATGCATATTGAACGTGCGTTGCAACGTAAACAAGAACGTCATGATGGAATAGGGATGGAACAACCTGAACGTCCAATGTGGCGCATTGGAGGATAGTATGGGGTTTTTGGATTTTCTAAAACCAAGATCAAAGGAACATATTGAAGAATGCTGGCCTGGTGGCAAGATGCTTCAAGTCCATATCGAATATGATACTAAATCCTCTGTAATTACCTACAAGGGCCGTTATGGATTGCAATTTAATGTGCCAAAGGCTGATGTGACAAACATTATTATTAAAGAGGTAAGTCGTACGCATAGTGTTCTTCAACTATATAGTGGTGTTGACTGCGTAGGGACTAGTGATATTCTCCCTACGGAGGCTTGTAATACGATGAAGGATTGGCTAGGACAATATTGATGCATATGTTTTATAGGAATGTAATAAATATTCTTTACATTCCTATAAAATAGGCATATAATTAGTCGTGTCATGGACCACTAGCTCAGCTGGCAGAGCACCTGACTCTTAATCAGGGTGTCCAGGGTTCGAACCCCTGGTGGTCCACCACACTAACTGAAAACGAACCATCAATGACCTGTCCTTTAAATTGGGATAGGTCATTGTTGTAGTTGAAGGTTATTTCAACCCTATCATCATATATGGTCGCAGAGTGAATGAACGTGTCAAGAATCCTCGCTCTGCCTGTATTGGTGGTAGGGTTTTCTTTTGCCATTTTGTAGAGGAAGAACTCAATATGCTCCGCTGTTAGTTTGATAGGATGTGCCTTGATTTCATGGTTCGTCTTGCGTGTCATATGGTCTTGAAGTTCTGCCTCTGCATTCTCGATTTGTGTCTGTAGCGTGTCGGATATGAATCCCTTTGCGATGGCCTTCATATAATTCTCTAATTCGGATTGCAGTTCCTTAATACGAGCATCAATGCGTTTCAGTTCGAGTTCTGCATCACCTAGCATCGTGCTGCTTGCCTCTGTGGCCATTTTGGCCAATTGAGCGATGGTGTTGGGTTCATTTAAAATATGAATGGTCTTATTAATGATGATATCCTCTAAAATATCACGCTTGATATTCTTCCCTGTGCAAGTCTTGTGTTTCCGCCTGTTTGTGCAACTGTAATAGTGGTGCTTGGCTCCTGTGTGTGATGTGGCTGTATTGCCTGTGTAATGACCGCCACACTTACCACAATATAATTTACCACATAAATTATAAAACTCGCTCCTAGCGCCCTTTTTCTTAATTCTATGGCCTTTTTGTTGCTGCACTTTATCAAATATCTCCTTTGATATGATGGAAGGGATAGCATTCTCGATGACAATATCATTCCATCGCATCGTGCCGATGTATTTCTCGTTGCTCAATATCCTTCTAACAACAGCATAAGAGAATTTAGAACCATGCTTTGATAAATACCCTTTGGAGTCTAAATGTGAGCATATGGATGGAATAGAGTGGCCTTTGATGTAAAGGTCGAATATAGTTCGCACGATGCGAGCCTCACGCTCATTGATGATGAGCCTTTTATCCTCGGTCTTATCATAACCCAAAGGGGTAGGTGTGCCATTCACTTTCCCTTGAAGTGCATTGTCTGTCATGCCACGTTTAACCTTTTGGGATAGTTCGGCGGAGTAATATTCTGCCATGCCTTCGAGTACGGATTCCAAGATGATGCCGGCCGGATCATTGGTTATATTCTCCTTCGCACTTACTACCTTAACACCATTTTTCTTCAATATTGCTTTATATACAGCACTATCCTCTCTGCTGCGGCTGAATCTATCTAACTGATAAACTAGTACATAATCGAATAGGTGTTTCTTTGAATCCTCTATCATTTGAAGGAACTCCGGTCGATTGTCTGTGCGAGCGGAGAGGGCCTTATCTGTGTAGATGCCTGTTATAATGATGCCTTCACGTTCTGCAAAGGCTCTGCATTCACGAATTTGCCCTTCAATGGATTCATCTCGTTGCTTATCCGATGAGTATCTTGCGTATATTACAGCTTTTAAACTATTCATTGTGTGGTTTCCTTGTCGGTGATATAATTAAATAAGAATTATCAAATGTAAATCAAAGAAATTCCGCCATGCTGCCAATTCATGGCGGTTTTTCTTTTTTAGTATGTAAATAGAGGCCCTAGATGGGCCTCTTTTTTTATTTGCTCTTTGCCTTTGCTTTCGCCATCTTGCCGCTTTCAACAGCGAACTTGAAGGCATATGTTGAAAGTTTATATTCGTCTGAACTTTCAGCAAGAGGCACTATCATTGTAGGTGTAACAGAACCATCTAAAACTGTGGCGGAGTTTCTTGCTATGTGCGTGTATCTATCTACTCGATACAAAACAGAATATGGGATGCCGGAACCTCTAGGATCTAGCGCATAATAAAAATGATTCGTCTTGCGAGTGATATAAGGCTTTGATGGATCATTGATTTGTGTCTGCAAAATTATCTCCACAGTATTGTTTTTGTAATTAATCACATCCAAATCAGATTTCACACTAACAACTGCTCCATTTGATGCGGTATAGGCCGGCACGAATGGTGCATATAGACTCGCTGCCATTGATGGCATTGCCAACATAGATAATATCAGAGATGAGATAATCAATTTTTTCATAGTAAATTCTCCCTTTGTTTATGATTACACATTAAAATGATGATAAAAGTCTATACTTTCCAATTCCGAATCGTTTATATCTGACCTACGAACCATTTGTTCGACAAGGTTCACATGTTCATCCAAGTAAAAATCATCATTAATAATATGCATTAATTCATGTTTAATTTCCTCTCTCATGCGACCATGAGGGAGATTTTTATTTATATAGATATTATGAGTATCTATATCTTCACATTCCTCTGACACAGCATTGGCATGTGGCAAATCGCAGTAAATTATGTTTACTACCAATACAACACACTCCCTATTTATGGTACCCACGATTTGATGGGTACCATTATTTATTTTTAGATTTTAAAAACTCAATATACTCGACCGCCTTTTGCATATCCTCTTTTGATATATCTTTCGCCGCAGAGAATAGAAGTCTAGCACTCGGTCGAGTACGCAACATTTCAGCATATTCGGCCGTTTCTTTGTCTACATAATATCCACTTGGTGCTTGTATTTGCTGAGTATCATCAATATCGTTGCTTTCCCCTGTCAGCGATGCCAATGATACACCAAAATACTCCGCTAATATTTTGAGTTTATCAATCTTAGGTTTTGAGCGACCTTTTCGCCAATCCGCTATAGAGGCCTGTGAGATACCTGTATCTTTTGAAACTCTATAAGCTGTAAGGCCTCGTTCCTTCATGATTTCAAATATAGTATCGAATGCCATATGCTCACCTTATTCTGTTTAAGAAAAAATAATTATTTTTATAAACTGTTAATTGGACATAGTAGCATTTGCGTTGTAATATGTAATCACAGAGCAACGCAAAAACATAGCAATGCAAATGCTATTATTTTGCTAAGTAAAAGTTTAGTAATTTCATTCTACCAAAAGGAAGGTGATAAAGCAATGAATTTGGAACGAATTAAAGAATTGATGCACGAGCAAAATATGAGTGCTTATGCAGTAGCCAAAAGAACCGGATTATCCCAAGCGGCTGTCGGTCAATGGTTACGAGGCAAAAACTCAGCGAACGTGAGCAGCCTCAAAAAGTTAGCTGAATGCTTTAATGTGTCCATTACAGAATTGATGTAGTACTACGGATTAGCAAAGTAAGGGAGAACAATATATGAACTTAATTCCTATCAACATCACAGAAACAGATGAACAATTCGTAAGTGGTCGAGATCTTCATATGTTCCTCGGAATCGAAACACCATACACAAAATGGTTCGCAAGAATGTGTGATTACGGATTCACAGAGGGCATCGATTATCGAGTAGCGGACAAAAAAGTCCATAACTCAAATGGCGGTAGACAAAATATCACAGAGCATGAACTCACCATTGAAATGGGGAAACAATTATGTATGCTCGCACGAAATGAGAAGGGTAAACAAGCAAGGGAATACTTCATCCAAGTAGAACGTGAGTGGAACTCACCGGAGAAGGTGATGGGGAGAGCCTTGAAAATTGCCAATATGGTAATCAACGAGCAAAAGGTGTTGATTGCTGCACAGGAACAACAGATTTCTGAGTTTAAGCCAATCAGAGATTATGTTGATGAAATCCTAAGCAGCACATCTGCGTTGACAATAACGCAGATTGCCGCTGATTACGATATCACAGCAAGAGCATTGAATAAAATCCTCGAAGAGGAGAAGATTCAACGCAGCGTGGGTGGCCAATGGATTCTATATAAGAATCAAATGGGCAAAGGTTACACCAAAAGCGAAACATTCACATTCACACGTTCCGATGGTCGATTGGATTCTAAAATCACCACAAAGTGGACTCAAAAAGGCAGATTAATGATCCACGAAATCATGAAAAGCCGAGGCATTGATGCGGTGTGTAAGGATATCGCATGAACCTATTAATAGATGCAATATATGAGTTTTATAAAAATCCTCAGAATCTAGCTGATTTCGAGGAATGGAAAGAGAGGAAAAATGAGGATTCACAGATTAAGAGCAGCGGAAAAGAGATCCAAACGAAGAGCGCTGCGCAATAACGAACCAAGCACATTTGAAATGCTAGTATTCACAGGATTCACGCTGTTTTTATTCTTCGGTATTTCATATTGGTGGGTTACAGGGGAATATCTATGGTAGATAAAATTATCAATCTATTGGCAGCCACAATCTTTGCTATCACAATGGCTGTTGCTGTTATTAATTTGGTGATATTCATCACAAAATAAAAAAGTGCCATTTCTCAAAGGAGAAATAGCACTCAGCCTTCTTGCGAATTACAAGAAAGGCAACCACACACCTATATTTTAAGTCATTTAATACAAACTGTAAAGAAAGGAAACCACACACATGGAAATGACTGATATTCAAGTAGTTAAAAATGTAGAGCCTCAAATTATTCAATCTGTAGGCCGAGCAACATGGAATAATGCTGAAATCTCCAAATATTTAGAGGAGAAATTGGCCAAATATAACAATCTTGTTGTTACACAAGACAATTTGAAAGAGATGAAGGGTGTCCTTCGTGAAATTGTAAGCGTTCGCACACACTTGCAGCGATTTGGAACTGAGCAAAAACGCTTGTTAAAAGAACCTTACAATGTCTTTTCAGCTGAACTTGAACAGGTGCTTGCTATTGTCAGCCGAGTAGAGGCACCTATTTCCAATCAAATTCAAGAGTTCGAGAATATCGAAACAGAAAAAAGAAAAGAATTAGTAATGAATATGATTCGAGATAAATTCGAGGCACTTGGTATTCGTGAGGAATATCGAAATCGGTTTGTGGCTGATCCAAAGTGGTGGCAAAACAAAACAGCCAAAATTGATGCCACAGCAAGTGCCATTGACTCCGCAATGAATGAACTCTTAACGCAACAAAATAATGATGATGAACTTGCAAAAATGCGAGAAGAGAAGGAAGAAATGGTCAAATTGAAGATTGATATATTCAACTCACAATATGAATTGAATACACCAATCACATTTGATGATGTGGCTCATAAGGTTATGAATGTTTCTATCTCAGAGTTAGATGGATATCTCGCTGATGAGTTTGATAAACGATTAGAAATCGAGATGCAAGCAGCTAAGGCCCACACAATCGATGTTGATAAGGTGGAGCCTGTAGTGGTAGAACTTCCACTCCCACAACAACCTATGAAATTTGAGGAAGTTGAACAAGCTATCCGCACAACATATGTGGTGAAAGCGACTGAATCTCAACGCAAAATCATCGAAGATACTTTGGATAAAATTGGTGTGGAATGGAGCAGAATCTAATGAAACATAGTGAATCACTTATTGAAATCTCAAAAGCATTAGCCAAATTTCAGGCTGATGTGTCGGATCCGGAACGTAATAAAAAGAATGAGTTCCTTAAAAGCAAATATGTAACGCTTGACGCGTTACTGCAAGCTGTTCGGCCTATCTTGGCGAAGAATGGCATCTCATTCTTGCAGATTCCGGAAACTTCCGATGGAAGTGTAACTGTAACTACACGATTGTTGCACGAAAGTGGCGAGTGGATTGAGGCAGAGCCTTTCACATTGCCATTAGTGAAGAAAGATCCGCAAGGTGTCGGCAGCGTTGTAACGTATGGCCGAAGATATAGCCTCTCTTCAATCCTCGGTGTGGCATGGGAAGAAGATGACGATGCCAACTCCAATAATGTGTCCGAGGTTACAATTCAAGCATTAAATGAAGTTGTTGAGTTAGCAACAGCAAAAGGCATCGAGAAATCCGATTTGGCCAAATATACAAAGGCTACGTTCAATAAGATTAGCACTCAACTAGATTTGAGTGAAATTCAACAGTTAAAGGCTTGGGTGAATAGCTACTAATGAAATGGATTACAAAGGGAATTGAAACCTTTAAATCCCCTATCGGAGTGATGGTGATGATGCCGGCTCCACGAGATAATGAACTCTCTGATATCGATAAGGATGTTGAATATTCCATCGAAATCAAAAAGAAGTCCAAATCTCGCAGCTTAAATGCCAATGCATTCTGTTGGGTTCTATGCGAGAAAATCGCAAAGGAACTATCCAAGAATGGCTATATATCGAAGGTCGATGTATACAAAAGAGCCATCAGAGAATGCGGTGTATTTGAGCGAGTGTTGGTGCTGCCAAGTGCTAAACAGAAAATCATAGATAGATGGAGCCGGAACGGATTGGGGTGGTTCGCTGAGGATATGGGCGAAAGTGCCAAAATCGAAGGAACCACAGTCCTGTTCTTATATATGGGTTCCTCATCATATGACACTAAGCAGATGGCAAGGCTGATTGATAGCTTGGTTACAGAATGCAATCAGCTAGGCATAGCACTTGAAGATAGCAGCTATATCAATTCACTCCTCGATAGGTGGGAAGATGAACAGCCGAAAGAAGGCTGATGAGGCCTTATATAAAAAGACTAGACCACAGGCCATTGAACGTGATCAAGGATTATGTGTGCTGTGTGGTGCGATGGCATCCGAAGTGCATCATATCCTGTTCCGTGGTCGAGGTGGTTTGTCGAATCTTGATAATCTAGCTTGTTTGTGTAGGGAATGCCACGAAATGGCACATGGCCAACAAGCAGCAGAAGTGATGAAAGTGTTAAAAGAAAGGATATCAAAATGAATCATGAGTTCGATGTAACAGTAAAAGCGGTGTTATTGATGCGAATCAAGGCACTTGCAAAAGAAAATGGTGCTTACCAATCTAAGCAACCAATTATCGATGAACTATATTCCATCTATTGCTTTGTTTGTACTTGCTGCAATACAGAGGTGGCAACATTGAATGAATTAATCGGAAATGACGAGGTGAAAGATGAACAATGAAGATAAGATGCTACAACAGTTTGGCGCTGCATGGGTTACTGTGAAGGATTCAATCAAGGCAAATGCGTTGAAGTCAAATGGCTCACCAATTCCTTATAATCCGTTGTTTTTCGTACTAACAGAGAAACGCACAAAGGTGCCGGCCAACGATGTAAAAAGCATGATTGATTATGCTCTTCAAATTGGATATTTGAAGATGGGCAGATCTAAAGAATATGTAAAGTTCTAGGGAGGTGGTTTTAATGGCTCGCCCTATATCTAAAGGTGTGGATTATTTCCCACTCGATGTTGGCTTTTTGTCTGACATAAAAGTTCGCAAGATAATGGTGGCGCACAAATCCCAATCGATAGCGGTGCTTATATACATCCTATCTAATATCTACAAGGATGAGGGGTACTTCATGAAAGCCACAGATGATGAGATAAATCTCATCGCATTTGACACGATGATGAGTGTCGAAGAGGTAAGTGCGATTATCCAAAAAGCGTGTGAGGTTGATTTCTTTTCGATGGAAATGTTTGAAAAATATCAAATTTTAACATCAAAAGGTATACAAAGTAGGTATACAAAAATCACCGAAAGGCGGAAGAAACCCACGTTATTGCAATGTTATTGTTTACACGATGATTACAATAACTCAGTTAATGTTGACATTATGTCTACAGAAACTCAAAAAATGAGTGCGATAATCCCACAAAGTAAAGTAAAGAAAAGTAAAGAAAAGGAAATAGAAAGTAAAGTAAATAAAAGTAAAGAAAATAAAAGTAAAGAAAATAAAAGTAAAGAAAATAAAAGTAAAGAAAAGAGTTTCATGCAGCCTGTATTCAATAATTGGATTAATAACTTTGGTGATATCTCTTCTTATTTAATGGAAGTTCTTGAAAGCCTGGTTCTTGAATATGGAGTTGATGAAGTATTGAGTGCATTGGAAGTGGCTAAGAATAAAGGCACAACCAATGTGAAATACATTGAAGGGGTGTTGAAAAATAGAAAAATACAATCCTACGCAGATGATCGAAAATCTGCGAAAAAAGATGAACAAGTCGATTGGGATAAAGAATCAGCAAGGGTTCACGGAGCCACCTAAATATGAGTTCTTTCATCCAATTTATGAAAGTCCGATAGTGGTTCGTGATGAAAAATCAAGAGCCTATGACCTTGCCGGCATCCCAAAACGATATGCAACTATGTCATTCGATTGGCTGCGTGAACACGGAACTTTTCCGGCAGAGAATAAAGAGGCATATGCAATTGTAAAGGCTTATGCGGATAACCTTAAATACAATCTTGATTTCGGAAAGGGGTTAATACTCAGAGGGCCGGCCGGCACAGGAAAAACATCAATTGCGGTGAGTGTGCTAAAAAGAGCAATTGACATGGGCAAAGGCGGAATGATGATTTCAATGCCAAACCTCTTGGATAATATGCTCACGTTATCAAAAGGCGATAACGTAGCATTCATGAACTATGAGCAGAAACTGAGAAATATTCCGCTACTGCTACTCGATGATTTTGGAGCAGAATACTCAAAATCGGAATGGGTATCAGCGAAGGTTGAGTCTATAATCATAGACCGCTATAACCGAATGAAACCTATTGTACTAACAACGAATTATAGCGATGGTTGGACTAAAGATCATTACAGCCAACGCATTTATGACCGCCTCAGACGTGAATATGAAGAGGCGATATTCAAAGGAGCATCCCACAGATGAGAAAAATCAAAATCAAAGAAAAAAATCACAATCTCAAAATTAAATACAAGGAATGCGAGTGGCAAAGTGCTGAGTCAGTTGCTACAGCATTATGCGCAGCAGCCACACAGGTGATATTTGAATCAATGATTGATGATTCAGATAAAAAACAATTCTTCGATGCGATGGTGATTGGATTCACCGCAGCGAAGGCCGGTGTCGATGGCATTGAGGCACTTGATAAAACATTCGCTAAAATCACCGGTGAGTTCGGCGAGGGGGTGGATAAACCACTCAATTGATTTAAACGCTCTATAAGGCGAGTTAATATTCTTCGTGATAATTCTATCGTGGGAAACATTAGACGAGCCTCAGCGGTTAAATTTGGGGTATAGAATTAGAAAATTAAAGCAAAAATATAGAGGTGTAATGTGGAAGTAGTAATTTATGGTTCACCACGAACCAAGAAAAACGGAAGTCGAATCGTTAAGATTGGCAATAACATGAAACTCATACCATCAAAAGCATTTTCAAGTTATCAAAAATTAGCGTTAGAGCAACTAAACAATCTTAACATAGTGAAGTCCTATGATGGGCCTATTTCAATCTGTTGTCGCTACTATTTAGCAGATTGGAGAAGTTGGCCGGATCTCGTTGGATTACTGCAAGCCACAAGCGATATTCTGCAAGATGCAGCGATAATCTCTGATGATATGTGGATAGCCGACTATAATGGCTCACATATTGTGGGGTTCGATAAAGAAAACCCTCGTGTTGAGATAACTATCAATGCAGCGAGCGATGAAAGTGTATTGCATCAGCTAAAGGCAAGAAGGTGCGACACCACCAAAAAGCCGAAGGTGAGCAAACCGAAGAACAAAGGGATATCGAAGAAGAAACGATATCCCACCTCTATATCTTATTTGGATTACAGAAAGAAGGGATTCAAATTATGAATGAATTTCGTGTTAGATACAGAGGCACAATCGATATTGATGTAGTGGGTAGTGCCAAATCACTAGAGGATGCACAATGCAAATCGGAAGAAATCGAACGTGATTTGAATGATTATCTCAGCATCGATTGTCCGGAAGTTCATGATATCGGCGGAGTGCAAGAGATATATGTCAATGAAATAGACCTTAGAAAGCGCCTCATGGTAGTTGAGGATTAGAGGAAAGGAAACCACACACACATGACTATTACAACCGGAAAAGCGGTGCATGATCGTTTTAGAAATAAGATTCCAAACTTCTTGGAAAATTTACCGGTGTGGAATGATACACCGATGAATGAAACGCATCTCACACCGGTTAGATACAAATTCAACAACAGAAAAGGGGATATTATTCCCTTAACCACTCGCCATTGCGTAATCTGTGGAGCGGTGTTTGATGTTCCTTATAAGTCATCCACAAAACTGACCTGTGGCAGAGCGTGTGGCAATAAGTTAGTAGCTAGAAATAGGGAGATGAAACGGAAGAATGAACAAATTTGAAATCGTAGAGGCTTATAAACATAAAGGCATTGAATTGCCCACTCGAAAAAGTGAATTAAGTGCCGGATATGATATCTGTGCAGCAGCAAGCATGGTGATAAATCCATTCGATGTGGTGCTAGTGCCTACAGGGTTGAAATGCCAAATCGATTCTGATAAATATCTAGGACTGCATATGCGCAGCAGCGTAGCAATCAACAATAAGGTTTGCCTCATTCATGGTCAAGGCATCATCGATGCAGACTACTACAACAACGAAAAGAATGAAGGACACATTATGATTCCTCTCATTAATATGGGCAAGGTCCCATTCCATGTGAAGGAAGGCGAAAGATTAGTTCAAGGAATATTCACACCATATGGCACAACTGTAAATGATGCGGATGATATCAAGGAATGCTGGAAGGGTGGATTTGGTAGCACAGGGCGATGATATGAACGAAACAGATATTCAATATGTGTTAGGCAGACATTTATTTTTGAAAAAGATATGCATCCCAAATGTAAATATGTACTGCGTAGGAAAAACGGAGTATGAGGCAGACTTCATATATTTCGATTTAAAAACAAGATATTTAACAGAGATTGAGATAAAAACAAGCATTCAAGATTTTAGGAATGACTTTAAAAAGAAAAGATATCATGATTGCGAGAATGTTAAATATCTTTATTACGCAATTCCGAGAAGTTTATATGATGCACATTGTGATGAAATTAAATCCCTGATCGGTGATGCCGGATTAATTTTGATTGATGAGATTGATAGCTTTGATTTTAGAGGGAACATATATGAGTTTGGTGGGTTTGTGAAACGAGCGAAAGCGAGGAAAGATGCTTACCCTTTAAGTCCTAAAGCACAAATGTATTATTTGCGGATAGGGTGTATGAAATGGGTGAATAGATAATGCGAAGTCCATGTAAGGATTGCGAGTTTAGAGAAGTGGGGTGTCATGGTAAATGTGATGCCTATATCCAATATAGCGAATATATCGCAGCACAACGAGTTATCAAGAACTTCGATGGCGATATGGTCGCTTATATGAAACATAAAGATGGGCGGATTGCTCGAAGGTTTAAATATAGAAAATTGTACTAGAGGGGATATATGAAATTTATTGATTTCTTTAGTGGAATCGGTGGATTCCACAGCAGATTAGAACAGGCCGGCATGGAATGTGTTGGGTGGTGCGAATTTGATAAGTTCGCTCAAAAGAGTTACAGAGAAATATATAACACGGAAGGGATGTGGTTTAGTGATGATGTTAGAAAAGTGCGAGGAAGTGAATTGCCAAGAGCCGATGTGTGGGCATTCGGATTCCCATGCCAAGATGTTAGTATTGCCGGAAAGCAGCGAGGCATCAAACGAGGCACAAGAAGTGGATTGTTTTTTGAAATCATGCGGCTCCTTGATGAGAAAGAAAACGATAAACCCAAGTGGCTTATCGTTGAAAATGTTAAGAATTTACTCTCTATTGACCGAGGACATGGATTCTATACAGTTCTCTGTGAAATGGCCGAAAGAGGGTACACTTGCGAATGGAAAGTTTACAACACCAAAGACTATGGACTCCCACAAAATAGGGAGCGTGTCTACCTTGTTGGATATCTTGGAGAAACAGGTGGAAGAGAGTTACTTCCTATCCCCAGAAAAAACGATGCAGTTATTAAGCAAGTTATAGGCGGCTCACAAGGAATGCGAGTGTATGATCCGAGTGGTGTGAGCTGCACATTATCTGCATTAGGTGGTGGAATGGGTGCAAAAACCGGTTTATATCAATTCAGCGATGTAAGTGTTCAAGCGTGTTTGACTCCGGATAGATTGGAGAAAAGACAAAACGGAAGAAGATTGAAGGAAGTTGGTGAACCGGCCTTCACTTTAACCGGTCAAGACCGCCATGGACTCTTAATCAAAACAGCCAATAAACAGGGTTATGCAATGGCATATCATGGCGATGGTGTAGACCTAGCATATCCAAATAGCGAAACTCGAAGGGGCCGAGTGCAACCTCAACGAGCCAACACGCTAACTACTAGCGATAATCTCGGTGTGGTGCTAGATGATGGCTCAAAAGTGTATATCCGGAAATTGACTCCGAGAGAGTGCTGGAGATTGCAAGGGTTCACGGATGAGCAGTTTGATAAGGCTGCTGCTGTGAATAGTAACTCGCAATTATATAAACAGGCCGGCAACGCTGTAAGCGTGAATGTTGTGGCTGAAATAGGTAAGCATATTATGGCAGTAGAAAGAGGTAATATATGAAAGATTTGGCAGCGGTTTTATGTGTAATAGCTGTGATTATATTTCTAATTGCATTTGCATCAATGTGCATTGCAATCATGTTATGGTTGATAGGTTTGTTTGGAGTTGAATTCGAGGCTGTGTGCCGGTCATTCTCTGTGATGGTGATTTCCGGTGCTGTAGCTGCTGCATCTAGCGTGTTGATTGGATGTGATGCGTGATGCTGAGTGTTAGCGATTTATGGAAATATGGTATCGAAGAGTTCATGATCAGAGACGTTCCTGTTGGAAAGCCGGAACTGACTTTGACTTGCATCGAGGGAATAGATAATGACCAACTAAAGAATGCGGTGGAATATGCCAAGATGATAGCTGATGAAAGGCATTATCGCACGTTTATCAGATTGAAAGAATGTGGCATATACAGAGTATATGAGGCAAGTGATATTATTTCCATCATATATGTAAATAATCCTATCCCCCATCTAAGAAAAGTTGAAAGATTGCTGCGAGTACATTTGAAATAGAGGTGATATAAATGCCAAATTGGTGTGAAGGTTGGGTAAAGTTTAGAGGCACAAAAGAAAATTTGATTAATTTTATTCAATCTGAGTTCAACGGAGCGCATCCGGTATTTGATGAGATGTTCAACGAATTAATTCCGAATATTTTAGTAAGGTCTACCTTCTTAAATTCGTTAAAAAGAGCATACATTAAGGATAATGATCTTGCTGATTCAAATGGCTGCATCGATTTAGATGAAAATGGTGTCGGCATTTTTGTTGCCAAGATAAACCATGCATGGAATGTTGATAGTCAAGGATATCCGGAACTTGCTAAGAAATATAAGTTGGATATCAGAGGGAAATGTTACGAGTGCTTAATGGATTTCGCAGAAGAGTTTGAATATAACTCAAATGGAGATGAAGTCTTTTTCAAGGTGCATGAATTTGAAGATTACATATGGGAATGTGAATGTCCAACATTAGGGGGTTAGTATGATATCAAATAGAGAAGGCAGAGAGTGGCTGCTCAAACAATTGTATGATAGAGGGATTAAATATATAACAAATCTAAGAGATACATTGGGATATATAGGCCTTGGGGAGAAACCGGAGCGACAAGCTGATGGCTCTACAATAATATGCAACAAATACTTTGAACTTGATGGCATATCAGCATTATTGCCGGATTTTAATGAACCGCATTATCTTGATGTCGGCAAATATCTAGGAATCACAGATTGGAGCGAGGTCGCAACTGATACACCTGTATATGCGAAATTATATGATGGTGGGATATGGTATCCACTTCATTTTGCTAAATACGAGAATGGCGATGCTTATGTATACACAGGCGGAAGAACTTCGTGGAGCAAGGAAGTGAAGGATGCTGTTTCAAATATGGTGGCTAAGGCTTACGAGATTCGATTAGCGGAAGGTGGTAAGCCATGAATACAACATATGTGCCATATCTTGATTGCGGCTGCGTTGAATGGACTAGGGATAAAGAGATTATAGGTCTTGCGAAAGCTAAAGAGGCCGGACTTAAAATGGCCAAAAGGTGTGGTCGAGATACATTCTATTTGGCTGAGTGTCGTCAATGGTTCCCTAATGTTTCAAGCGTAAGCAAGGAATTAATCGCAACTATCGAGGAACAGGCGAGAGATGAATTGTGCGACACTAAAGTTGTAAAGCTGATTACATCAAAAGAGCGTGAGGAGTTGGATGCCGGCATGAACCGGTTGGCACTCCAATGGCTGCTCAGAAATGGTCGAGTGCCTGATGGGGTTAGATTGATAAGGGAACTCGAATATAAGGTGAAGAGTAATGGAAGGCCGGTGTTGGTAGGAAGTGAAGAATTTGACTGAACAACAAATCAATGATCATCACAAAATGGTGAATCGAATTAGTATAATGGTTATGGTGTTTATGCTTATTGTGAGCATCGTGGGTGTATTGGCTACGATATTGCTATTCAGCTATGGTGTGCATCTGATTTGGGGGTGAATGCATGGAATTTTATAAACCACCGGAACCGGAACCATTTAAAATCTCAGATGAAGAACTATCAAAGATTGTGAAGGTGGCAACACAGACAGCAATCGAGGTATATCGAAAGCATAATGAGGATATGTTGGCCAAACGCAATGAGAAGGCGGTCAAGAATACAGTTGTGCTGCTAGAGGGGTATGTAGCGATGAAACAGCATTGTATGAATGCAATCGCTAAGAGTGAAGAAACACTCACACCATCAGACTTGCAAGCAGTACTATATGAGGTGTTCAACCGAAAGGGATTCCTTCAAATAGAATCAATCTTGGCAAGCAAGCGAAGGACTGAACTCATCATTTACCACATCGATGAGATGATGAAGGTGTACAAGGAATATTGCATCAGAATGGATAGACCATATTATGATTGTGTACATGATAGGTATATCGACAGACTAAGCATATCTGAAATTGCTGAAAAGCGTGGCACTAGCGAAAGGAATGTGTATAATTGGCTAAATGCAGCAACTGAGGATTTAGCCATTTACTTCTTCGGAGCCTACGCATTATAAAAGATTGTATACAATAGAAACCTTTCAAAAAGTGTTCATATACACCTCTTTTGAATAGAGTTATAATGTTATTGGTGATAGGTGAATTACACGTTTCATTTATATCATCCTTTCTTAACGACACAACTGCGAAGATACCCTGTATCGGTTACAACCGCCGATATGGGGTATTTTTGCGTTCAATTACATATTTCCACGAATGGGGGTGAGTGTGTGAAGGAGAAAAAGACATATGAAACAGGTCGAAAAGGACTATATAAGAAGTGGCTTGAAGAGGATAACCTTCTTCGGTTAGAGGGATGGGCAAGAGATGGTTTGACTGATGTTCAGATTGCTCATAATATAGGCATTCACATAGGCACTCTCTATGATTGGAAGAAACGATATCCCAAGTTTAACGATGCCATTAAAAGAGGCAAGGAAGTAGTTGATATCATAGTTGAAAATGCATTGCTTAAAAGTGCATTAGGATATCGCTATGATGAAGTTACGAGTGTAAGGATTGACGATGAGGAAAGTGGTAAGAGCGAGATTGTGGAAGTGAAGAGGGTAACAAAGGAGATGGCTCCAAACCCTACATCATTAATCTTTTGGCTAAAGAACCGCAAGCCGGAAAATTGGCGAGACTCTAAGAAGGTCGATGCCAACATCGAGGTAAACAATCCATTTGATGGAATCGATACAGCGGATATAAAGGCGCTGATTGACGATGAATAAACAAAAAATCATACAAGCAGCAAAGAAGGAACTCGCAAGAAGGGAGTTCTTTTATTTTTGCCATTTGATGGCCGGTGATTTCTATCGTAAGGATAGAGCCTATCTCGTTGAGTTGTGTAATGAGTTGCAATCGTTCATAGAGGGCGATGAATATAATGTGCTGATCATGAATATGCCACCTCGACATGGCAAAAGCAGAACAGCGCAGATGCTGACAAAGTGGCACATTGGGAATAATCCATCGGCCAAGATTATGACAGGTTCATATAATGAAACACTTTCCAAAATGTTCAGTAAATCTGTTAGGAACTCTATTCAAGAGGCAAAGGCTGATGACAATATCATGGTATTCTCGGATGTGTTCCCATTCACGAAGGTGGCTGTAGGTGATGCACAGGCTCATTTGTGGAGCATTGAAGGTCAGAATAACTCTTATCTAGCTACATCGCCGACAGGTACTGCAACAGGATTCGGCTGTTCGCTCATGATTATCGATGACATTATCAAGAATAGTGAAGAGGCCTATAATGCCAACATCAAGGAAGGGCATTGGGATTGGTTCACTAATACGATGCTTTCACGTTTAGAGGAAGGCGGCAAGATAATTATCATCATGACACGATGGGCATCTGATGACTTGGCCGGAAGAGCAATCGAGCATTTTAAGGATGATCCATTGTTCAAAGCCAAAGTAATCACAATGAAGGCATTGCAAGATGATGGTTCGATGCTATGCGAGGAAGTACTATCTAAAGCCTCTTACGAATCTAAGGTGAGGGCGATGGGTGAAGATATCGCAAGCGCTAACTATCAGCAAGTGCCTATCGATTTAAAAGGCTGCCTATATCCGCAACTACTCACTTATGATGAGGTTCCTATGGATATGAATGGCAACCCTGTATTCTCTTGTATTAAGAACTACACAGATACAGCAGACACCGGCAGCGATTATCTATCTAGCATCACATATGGTGTGTATAACAACGAGGCCTATGTGTTGGATATCATCTACACGAAGGACTCAATGGAAATCACGGAGCCGGCAGTAGCTGATATGTTATATCGCAACAATGTGAATGTGGCTGATATCGAGTCCAATAATGGTGGGCGAGGGTTCAGCCGAAATGTGCGTGAGATATTGCTCAATAAATATAACTCAAACAAATGTTCTATAAATGCATTCCACCAAAGTGGCAATAAGATTGCTCGTATTCAATCCAATGCCACATGGGTGATGAATCATATATATTTCCCTCGTAATTGGCGAGATAGATGGCCTCAATTTGCGAGCGATGTAATGAAATACCAAAGGGAAGGTAAGAATGCTCATGATGATGCACCGGATTCCCTAACAGGTATTGCCGAGAAGATTAATGCACCGCAAATCAAAAGCGGCCGGATTAATATTAATTAGAAAGGATATTGAATGGCAACAGAATTTTCTAATCCAAGAAGTGGTGAATATGAACTGCTGCATGATGCATATTATGGGAGTGGGATGTTCGCCAATGGTAGTGCAATCACGGGCCACACTCGTGAGAGTTCACAATCAATTCAGTTTAGGCGAAGTATTGCCTACTATCTAAACTACACAGGCCCAATATTGAATGCCTCTGTAGATCCGATATTCAAGGATGATATCAAAAGGGAATACAACAAATCCCAAATGTTCGAGGAGTTTCTTCACAATGTAGACCGGCAAGGCACTACGTTGCAAGAGTTCATTCGACAAAATGCCACGATGGCCAAGTTGTATGGTGTGATGTATATCGTAGTCGATAATGTGAGCGAGTTCGGTGAAACACTAGCCGATAACTTATCGAGCAGAAATATGCCGTATCTCACAGCTGTTGAGCCTAAGAATGTGGCGAACTATGAATTTGATGATAATGGGAAGTTGAAATCCTTCTCTTACACATCCAATCTGTTCAACTCTGATGGCTCCAAGATTACAAGGATGCATACATGGACACCTAATTCTTGGGTGATTAAGGAGTTGGGTGGCAAGGTCATTGCGAGTGGTGAACATAATATCGGCAGAATCCCAATCGTTCAATGGTTCGGTAGAGCATCTCGCAAGGTCGATATGTTGCCGCCACCGGAGTTCCTATCAATTGCCAAAACTAATGCCCATGTGTATAACTTGGGTTCATTGCTTTCTCAAATACTATACAATCAAACATTCTCAATCCTCACAATACCTGTTGACCATAATGGATTGCAAGATATCACAATCGGAACAGATAACTTGCTCGCCTATCCTGTGGAATCCTCTAAGGCTCCGGATTTCATTGCTCCGGATAAAGGGCCGGCAGAGGTACTTATGGCTCAGATTGATAAACTCATCAATGAAATGTATCGAATGAGCGGCATTGACTCTGTAATCGGTGTGCAGCAAGCCAAGAGTGGTGTTGCAAAGCAATGGGATTTCGAGCGTACTAATCAGCGATTATCTGATTTCTCTGTTCAATGTGAAGAGGCAGAGAAGGATATCATCGAACTCTATAAATTGTGGAGCAATGATCAAGTGAATTATAAATGCGAATATCCGAGAGATTTCAAGGTAAATGATGTTACTGAATCTTTAACACAGGCCCAACAGGCGAAAGACCTTGAATTTGAATCCTCTACATTCGATATTGAAATCTTGAAACGAGTTCTTGATAGCTATATGCCAAACCTCGATAAGAAGGTTAAGGACTCCATCATCGGTGAGGCTGAGAAGTCTGCTGTTGAACGTGAGCAAGATAAAGCAAACTCAAAACTCGACCTTGATAATCCATTAGGTGATGACGATGGCGAAGAAAACAACGAGCCAAACGCTGAATGAGGCACTAGAATCCTTTGAGGCAATGGTTAAGGAATTAATCGAATTAGGATATTCGGTCGATATGGCGGTTCAAACTGCTTACAAGGACTTTCCTATTATGGAGATGCTAGAGGCACCTCTACAGGCTAATTTGGTGCATAATTTTGAACGTGGATTCCATAGCGTTCTAATCCCTAACAAGGCAAAGCGAAAGAAGATGCCATATTCAACTAAGGCAATCTCAATGGCGATGCAGAAAGCATGGACTCACGATAAATTGACATTATCTGAGCGGTTACATGGCAAATCACCACAGGTGAGGAGCGATGTGGCTGCTGAGATTAAGAAAGCGATTAAAGAAGGCAAGAGTAACATCGAAACCGCAAGGGCGATATTCGATGGATATGGCTATGGCAGTAAGATACCGCTTCCCAAGTTGCCGGAAGTAATCAACAAAGTAAAATCCCTAAAGCGACCTAAATGGAACGATGAGGAAGGTCAACAAGCCTTCGAGCGTACCATTAGGCAAGCAGCAAGGAAAGTTGAGCAGAACACTACACCATCCCTTCGTGCTGCGTATTCTGATGTAATACGAGCGGTTGAAGATGGAAACACAATTGACCTCAACAGGGCGATTCAAGTGGCTGTTCAAGAGAAGGCTCGATATCATGCCGAGCGTATCGCTCGCACAGAGAATGCGAGGGCATATGCTGATGGGCAGATGAGCCGATATATGAATGATCCTGATGTAGTGGCATTGAAATGGAAGCTAGGGAGTAGGCATCCAAGATATGATATCTGCGATTTCTATGCAAACGCAGATTTATATGGACTTGGCAAAGGTGTCTATCCAAAAGACAAATTCCCACGATTGCCGGCACATCCACATTGTATGTGCTTATGCCATCCTGTGTATGATTTCGAAGTGGATATGGATGCTGCACATGAGAATATCGAAAAAGGCGGAAAGGCCTACATCGATACTCTATCAGAGCAACATCAAGAGCAGTTGTTGGGTGTTGAAGGTCGCAAGTTAGTGGCTAAAGGCAAAACATCATGGACTACATTGGCAAGAGGTTGGGATGATGAACCATTCCAATTACGTGAGCCTAGCAAAAAATCAAATATTTAGACCTACAGGCCTATGAGAGCGAACTCATAGGCCTTTTATATTGCTATCAACTAGGGGAGCCGAAAGATGGCGAAATTCATGTTGAAAAGGAGAATGACACATGACTTTAGCAGAATTGTACAGCAAACTTGAAAATCTCGAAGGTGGCAAGGAACTTGTTGAAGGTTTCAAAGGCGAAATATCTCGCATCAACGAGGGTGCCAAAGCCGACCGCCTCAAATTCGAGAAAACCATTACTGAACTAACTACAGCGCGCGATGAGTTAAAGGGTAAGGTCGAAGATTACGAGGCACACAAAGGTGATAAGAGTCCGGAGTTCATTGCACTTGAAAAGCAAGTGAAAACGCTCATGGAAAAGAATGAGAAATCCGAGAAGGCTCGCCTTGAAGAGATTGAAAAGCGTACAAATTCCGAAATTAGTGCGCAAACGATTGCAGCACTAACAAAAGCGAATGCAATTGATCCGCAAGAATTAGCAAAACTAATCACACCACAAATCAAGGTTCAAGAAGATGGTTCCTATGGGTGGACAAAGGAAGATGGTTCTATCGGCACAATCGAAGAATGCACTTCCGCCTATCTCGAAGGAAAAACATGGGCAGTTAAGTCCAACCAACAAGCCGGAAGTGGTGCGAGCGGTGGTGCAATGGGCGGCAATTCCCAACTCGCTGAAATGTTTAAATTGGCCGGTGTAGAACCGCCAAAAAGCTAATCTATTTTACAAACAATATGAGGTGAATTATGGCTTTAAACACAATTGAGGCAGCAAAGAATTTTCAGACAGTATTAGACCAACAAATGATTATGGAAGCAGCAACAGGCTTTATGGAAGTAAATGCCGGTGATGTTGTATATGATGGCGGCGATACAGTTAAAATCCCAACATTGTCCATGCAAGGCTTGGCAGCGTATGACCGAGAAGAAGGTTATAACAAAGGTACTGTTTCCTTATCCTACAAAGATTACAACATGACACAAGACCGTGGTCGACAATTCACATTGGATGCAATGACTGTGAACGAATCCAACTTCGTAGCGAATGCAACAAAAGTGATGGCAGAGTTCCAACGCACTCGTGTAATTCCGGAAGTTGATGCATATCGTATCTCTAAAATCACAGCATTGGCAAAACAGGCCAACAAAGTAACTCAATACAATCCGGCTGAGGCTGATGTGTTGAAGAAGTTAGATGCTGACTTGTACAACATCCTTGATATTATCGGCGATGCTAATGATTTGGTCATTCTCATGTCCTACAAAGCACAGCAAATGTTGAATAACAATGAGAAATTCGCAAAACAAGTTGATGTTTCTCAATTCCAACATGGTGCAATTAATACACGAGTAAAAATGTACAACGATATTCCAATCATCAATGTTACATCCGACCGCATGAAATCTGCATTCGTGTTCCAAGATGGTAAAACAACAGGTCAAGAGGCCGGTGGTTTCAAAGCTGACACAGCTGCAAAAGGTGTCAATTGGATTATCATGAGCCGCAGAAGTCCAATCGCTGTTTCCAAAACAGACACAATGCGCATCTTTGATCCAATGACATACCAAAAAGCAAACGCATGGGCGATGGATTATCGCAAGTTCCATGATGTTTGGGTTCCAAACGAGCGTTTGGCTGCTGTATGGGCAAATATTGGCGCTTAATAGGGGGTAACTATGGAGAAATATCGCTTAATCCGACTAAACGAAGTTAAATACACCGATGATGATTATGTGCGTGATGCTTTAATCGAACAAGGTTTTGTGTTGGAACCGCTCGAAACAATCGAGCAACCAAATATCGAGGAACCTGTTGAGGAACCTGTTGAGGAACCTGTTGAGGAAGGCAAAAGCACAAAAAAAACCGGTAAAAAATAGATGGATACACGAGGAATCTTTGAGAAACGGCTTACACAGGCCGTGAAGGCTAGTGCCACAGTTGTGCAATCAACTGCGCAAGAAAATCATGGATTCACATCAAGAACAGGGCAATTGGAGAGAGCCATTGATGTGCGACTAATTAGCGATAAGATTGCACAAGTCTATATCGATAATAAAGTTGCACCTTATGGCCCTTTTGTACACGAAGGAACAAAGGAACACGATATATTCCCAAACACCAAGAAGGCACTCCGATGGGTGCCTGTTGGTGGCAAGGGGTTCGTGTTCGCAAAGAAGGTACATCACAAGGGAACTGCTGCGGATCCATTCTTGTATGATGCATTAGACCGCTCACAAGATAGAATCCGAGGGATATTCTCCAAAGCTGTGGGTGTAGCACTCAATGATGTTGCTGAGAGCGTGAAAGTAAGCGCTAGCAGAAACAATCTCCATTTTAAATTGTGAGGGGTGTGATGATGCTATATCAATTTCAAGATATGAAGTTCAACGATGAACTTTTAGGCCCTAATGTTCGAGAATCTGACTTTGAGAAGGCTGAGTCTTGGCTCTATGTATTGGCAAAACGCTTGGGAGTTCCCAATGCTGATGTGGTGCGGTCATTCGTGGTGGATGAATTGGTTGCGCTTTACGCTTACCGAGAAGTCGCTATGAATAAGGCTGCATCGCTCATCGGACAATACAATCGTAATGGACAAGATGATGACTATTATTCCAAGAAATTGCGATATATCAACGATAGAATTGCAAGGATTGAAGGTCAGATGACTGCTGAACAGTTGACAGGGCAACCAAGTAAATATGTAGGATATCGCACAATTCCACTCTATAGAGGTGGCTAATATGTGGCTTGAACTACTAAACAAAATTAAATATGCAATTGAATCCTCTGACTTTGGCGGAAGGGTAGAACTTGGATTTTTAAATCCTATGAATGCCGGAGTCGATGAGCAAGGTCTTATATTGTTAGGTCGAGGCGAAACGCTGCCAATTGATGGCAAAGTTCAAGCGATGCTCAAACAAGAGTTCTATCTCGAAACTTGGATTCGCAGCGATACCGATGATTTTGCTGTTGCTTATGAGTCCATCTGCAAATTGGAGAGTGAAATCGAATCTATATTGATTGATTTCCGGAATAAATGCGGTGAACTCAATGAGGATGTTTGCATATTGCCGGACAGCGGATATCAGATTGTAGATATTCGCTGTACCAATAAGACAGCCGACAATGGTTCTGTAAGGCCATGCATTGGCACACAGTACCGATTCGAGGCTCGAATGTATGATCTAAAACAATCTAATTCTAATGGGGGAATTTACTAATGGCAGAAACCAAACTTTATGTACCTACTGCAACCGATATGCCGACAGCCGGCAAAAATTATTTGTTGTACTTAAATACAGGTACAAACGAAAACACAGGTGCCAAATGGCTTTTATTGGGTGGCCAACGTAGTGGCGATTTATCTCGTAAAGCTGACAGCATCGATGCATCTCACAAAGGTTCCGGTGGTTGGAAATCTACAATTGCCGGTTTGAAAGAATGGTCTTTCAGCATCGAAACATTGCTTATGCCTAAAGAAGAATCTTTGAAATTGCTCGAAAAAGCATTCTTGAATGGTGATAATGTTCACATCAAGTTTGAATATCCGGACAAAACATTCTTCACCGGCATTGCATCTGTAACTGAATTATCTGTAAGTGCGCCACATGACGATGTAGCAACTTATAAAGGCGAATTGAATGGCATTGGCCCATTGTCTGAATTGCAACCGGCACCGACCATCTAATCAATAATTCTGTTCGATATAAATTTTAGCGCTAAGGAGAAACTCTGATGAAAAAAGTTAATTGTGATCTATTCGGTCATGGCGAATATATTATGTTCAATATGCAGCGACTCATGGAATTTGAGGCAGCTGTTGGCAAGCCTGTGAGTGAATTGTTGACTATGGTTCAATGGCCTATCAACTGCATCATTTCCGGCTATGCGATTGGCATGAAACAATATGGCAGAAATCCAAATAAATATATGGAACTGATTGGCGAACTGCTAGAGGATGAAGAGCAAAATCTCACACTTGCAGCTATTCAATTGCCTATTACAAAGGCCTTGATTGCAAGTGGTGTGTTTGGCGCTCAACTCTATTATCAAATGTTCCCAAACGAAATGACCGATGCTGACAAATTAGCACTTGAATCGGAGAACAATCCAAAAAACTAGATGGGGAGCAATCGCTCCCCTCTTTTTCTCAATGGCTCCGATACGCTGAGGAAATTGCTTATAGTGTTTTAGAGTTAAAGCCTTGGGAACTCATGGACTTGCAGCCTATGGAGTTCAACAAGATGGTGAAGGGGTATGAGCGTAGGCAACGTATATTAGACACAAACAAAGCCTTTTGGGTGGCTAATATCATGAATACGCAATTGGCTAAGGGTAAGGGTGTAGAGCCTAAGGATTTCATCGATATCCTATATCCAATGACCGCACTCGAAAAGAAACAACTAGAAGAGCAATTTATCAAAGAATTTAGAGCAGAAGGGGGTGAGATTTAGACAATGGCAGATATTGAAACCAAAGTTACCATAAGCGCCGATAGTAGCAATGCCGAAAGGGCCTTGAATAAGGTTTCACAGGCAGCGAAACAAAAACTCGGCGGTGATATATCCTCTGAACTCGATAAAATTTCTGCAAAGGCTCAGAAGGTATTTGGGCAAGATTTACAGGGTGCCATGAATAAGGTTGGCAAAGGCTTGCAGATTGCAGCAGCAGCCACCGGCATTGGTGTAGCCGCCACAGCGGTGAAGGATTTGGCTGTTGGGGCAGCTAATTTATCAGACCAAATGGCACAGATTCGCTCACGCATCAACCTAATCAATGATGGTTCGCAAACAACTGCGGAAATCATGGATAAAATTTATGCAGCATCTCAACGATCTCGTGGCGGATATCTTGAAATGGCTGATAGTGTTTCAAAACTGAATATGTTGGCCAAAGATGCGTTCAGTTCTAATGATGAGGCAATATTCTTCGTTGAACAGTTGAATAAGCAATTCAAAATCTCCGGTGCAAGCGTTGAAGAGGCCACAAGTGCGATGTATCAGCTTACCCAAGCAATGGCGAGTGGTAAGTTGCAAGGCGATGAGTTCCGTTCCATCATGGAAAATGCTCCGATGTTGGCTCAATCTATTGCCCAAGAAATGGGCATGAGTGTAGGTCAATTGAAGGAACTATCCTCACAAGGTCTTATTACAGCGGATATCATCAAAAATGCACTATATGGAAGTGCTGAGGAAACAAATCAGAAATTCGCTGAAATTCCTATGACATTTGCTGACATAGGACAAAGCATTCAGAATCAATTTATTCAAGCCTTCACACCGGTTTTGGAGCAGTTGGCAAGCATTACATCAAGTAGTGATTTCATGGCTGCGTTTGAAGGCGTTGGTATTGCCATTCGAGGAGTTGCAGCGGTGGCCCAAGTGTCCATCGGTTTAATTTCTGCTGCATTTAACTCGATGAAGGTGGTAGTGTCTACAGTCGGCAACATCATCAAAAGTTTTGCAACTTTAGTCGTAACATCGATGCCTGTTGTGGCAGCAGCAATCGTTGGTGTAACTGCTGCATTTATAGCACAGAGAGTCATTGTAGCTGCGAATAGCACTATATTAGCCACTTTTACAGTTCGAGCGATTGCACTTAGGGCGGCTATGATTGCCAATGCTATAGCAACACATGGGTGGACTGTTGCTAAGGCTGCACTTGCAGCTGTGATTGTTACTACTACAGGCCTAATGATTGGATTGGCGGCTAGTGGTGCAATCTTGCGAGGTTTATATGCATCCTTACGCACAGGCACATTGTTGGCATCTGCTGCACAGGCTGTTTTTAATGCAGTATTAATGGCAAATCCTATCCCAATTGTTGTTGGTTTGTTGGCCACATTAGCAGCTGCATTTGGATTATCTAAAGCGGCAGCCGGTGGATTTAGTGAAACTATGTCGGCTGTATGGTCGAGTGTGGTTCACACCGCTGTGTGGGGTGTAAATAAAATCATCGAGGCTTTAAATTGGCTCATCGCAAAACTCAACAGCGTTGGCGAGAAGGTCGCAAAGTTCTTCGGTGGCACGTTCACAGCAATCCAACAAGTAGACACAATCTCAGCCGATGTGGCCCAAGATATCGTCAACAAGGGTGTTGATATCGCAAGTCAAATCACAAGCGGCCTTGATGGCGGCGGTGGTGGTCTTGATGTAGGCGGTGGCGGTGGCGGCGGTGGTTCCGATGCCGGCTCCGGTAAAGGTGGCAAAGGCGGTGGCGGTGGCGGCAAAGGTAAGGGTGAAGATCTTGCCAAAGAGGCCAAACAGATTCATGAGAAAATCCTTCAATCCTTCCTCGAAATGCAAGGCAATCAAGTGGAATTGATTGAGTTGCAATATAAGAAGGAACGTGAGGAACTCGAAAAATCTAAGGCAGCCAACAAAAACTATCAAGAGGATTTGAAACTCCTTGATGAGGTTTACACCGATAAGCGAATTAAAGCTAAGCAAGAGGAGTTCACTAAACTCCGCTCAATCGAAACCAAGATTCGTGATATGCAGAAGGATTTCATTGTTGCTACAGCAGATAAGGACTCCACAGGCTCCATATCTCCGGCAATGCAATTGGCAAAAGATTATACTGATGCCATTGATGAAATCCAAGACCGCTATGCGAACATGACAGATGAATTTGTCAAAATGGACAAAATGGCACAGCAGCATTATATCGATGTTCTCAAAGCCAAAGGCATTGCCTTTGATGTGATGGAAGATGGTCGAATTGCTTTTACAGAGCAAGCGAATGCTGAGATTTTGGCCAAGAATCAAGAGTTCATGCAAAAGGCATTAGAGCAGCATCGCACATTGGCTGATGAGAAATGGGCGATTGATGAGGCTATGCGAACACAAAACTTCGAGGCCTTACAAACCGCATTGACTGATGAATATGTTGCTATGCAACAAAACTATGACCTTCGCAAGCAGTTGATGGAAGAATATCAACAGGCTGTGATGGATAGCCATTGGAATGGACAGGCTGTGATGTTCGAGGCCATGAGTGCCGGCATCGATAAGATGCAAGAAGGCATCTCCGGTCTTTTACAAGGCACTATGTCTGTTACACAAGCCTTCCAAAACATGGGCAAGGCAATCCTTAAAACCATCGCTGACAGCGTGGCTCAATGGATTGCAGCACAAGTGAAACAGGCTGTATTCGGCAAGATGCTACAATCTCAACAAACCACAACGAGCATTGCAGCAGCTAAGGCCCAAACACCGGCATGGGCAACATTGGCCCAACAAATGGCGATGGCTACATTCGGCATGAGTTCTACTGCCGGCATGGCCGCATATCAGGCCGCAACAGCAGCCGGATTGGCCACTACAACATCCTTGAACTCTGCGAGCAGCGGTGGTTTTAGCAGCTTTATGGATGCCAAGTCTATGCCTAAAATGGCGAGTGGCGGTTTAGCATATGGCCCAACAATCGCACAGATTGGTGAGGGTAGATATGAAGAGGCTGTAATCCCATTGTCTGATACTGTGTTCGACAGATTAGGCGAAGGCATCAACAATGCAAGTGGTGGGAAAGGTGCAAGCGGTGGCATCACATTCAATGTGAGTGCTATTGACTCCGAAAGTTTCGGTTCGTTCCTTGAATCTCGTGGCGGTAGGGCATTGAGGCAATTCATGGTCAACCAAGATAGAGAGTTCATTGGAACAGAAGGCACATGGTAGGTGATTTATGGCAGATTATAAAAAATTTCCAAACATCACATCATTAGGGTGGAAATCATCCAAAGCACAGAAGTGGGAAACTAAGGTCAAAACTTCCGGAAGTGGTAAGGTGCGAACCATGACCACATGGAACTATCCTCAGTACACCATCACAACTGAATTTGAGGTCTTAACTCCGGAACAATACAAGGAGTTGATGGGATTCTACTCACAAGTGAAGGGTGGCACAATTCCGTTTCTTTGGTTAGATCCGGAAGATAACACCGAGAAGGGCATTCGGCTTGGTGTGGGTTCAGATGGCTCATGGCAAGCTGTTCGCAAATTCGGTGATTATCTCGAACCTGTGTATCACGTTGAGAATCTGAAACTCTATGCCAACGGCTCGCCAATAAGAGCGGTTAGTGATAAGGGAGTGATTAGGTTGGCAGCCGGTCAAACTGTTGCACCTAACTCTGTAATCACAGCCGACTACACATATTATTGGCTCGTTCGATTCAGCGGAGATATGACAGCAGAATATGTCTACACAAACCTGTATAAATCCAAATCATTCAAATTAGTAACTACACGATAGGGGGGGCAAATATGAAGGAAGTTAGTGAGGCACTAAGGACTCACCTCAATAATGAGAAACACTTTAATAGCTGCGACCTCTACGAGTTGCGATTGAAGAGTGGAGTTTCTTATTATTGGTCTGAATCTGAGGCGAGTGTGTCTTATGATTCTAAAATCTATAAAGGCGATGGCCCAATCATCGTGCGTGATAAGATTGCCACTAATAGCACAGTTAGTGTGGATAAAATGACTGTTAGCATCTCGACTGATGAACGAGATAAGATTGGCGGTGTTCCGATTATGGCGGTAGCACACAATGGTGGTTTTGATGGTGCAGAGTTCACGCTCAAACGAGCGTTCTTTGATGATGCCAACAAAATCATCGGTGTTATTGGTCTGTTCACAGGATTGTGTGAGGTATCGCAAGGCGGTGGCCTCACATTGAAACTGAATGTAAAGTCCATAGTTCAAAAGCTAAACATCGAATATCCCAATCGCAGATATTATCCTCAATGCCCTTACAGTATATATTCCAAAGAATGCGGAGTTGATATCCACAACTACCGAAAGAAGGGGAAAGTTACAGCATTAGCCGGCACAAATGCAATTCGCATTGATGTGCCATTCGCTAATGGCTATTATGCTGCCGGTGGCATTGATTGGATAACAGGCCCATTGGCCGGACAATCCACTCAGATTCTAAAGTCTGATAATGGTGTGATCGTTTACATGAGTGCGCTTGAAATCGCACCGAAGGTCGGAGATACATTCTATATCTTTGCCGGATGCGATAAGACAGCAAATGACTGTAAGAATAAATTCAATAATTTCAGCAGAAATAGGGCAACACCTTATGTGCCATTGAAGGAGAGCATACGATGAGTAATTTAAGCATTGGGCAGCGTATTTCAGAGGCTGCCAAGAAATGGCTAGGCACTCCTTACATGAATAACGCAATGGTTCGTGGAGTAGGTGTTGATTGCTCTTATTTGCTCGTTGCAGCATTAGTTGATAGTGGTGTGATGCGAGCGGATAGGCTCGAAATAGAAAATTATTCTAATGAATGGCACTTGCATCATTCTGAAGAGAAATATCTCAAATATGTTCAGCAAGTGGCAGATGAGGTGGATATGACCTCTCCAATCAAGGAAGGTGATTTCCTTCTCTATCAATATGGCAGATGCATCAGTCATGGTGCCATATATGTAGGTGATGGCCTAGTGATTCATGCCTTTGTGGATTATGGGGTTATTTACTCAAAACTAGATGATACTCTGTTCTTCGATAAGAAGGGCAGACCTCGTTTGAGGGCGGTTTATAGATACAGAGAGGAGCAATAAGATGGGGTTCTTATTCAGTAGAGGTAGAAATACCACAAACAGAGCCGATATGATTGCCGATTTCCAAATCAACACCGCATCATATGGCGAGGTAGTACCGGAGATTCTAGGCACAACTCGTGTGAGTGGGAACATCATTGATTATGAGGATTTCACAGCACACGAACATAAAAGCACAACACGGACAGGCAAAGGCGGTGGCTCGAAACATACTGAGATTACCTACACTTATACTGTAGCGGCAGCCATTGGCTTATGCGAAGGCCCAATCAAGGGCATCGGTAAGGTGTGGCGAGATAAAGAGGTTTACCAATACCCTAATGAGAAAATTGAACTAACACTTTTCAAAGGTGATTATGGTCAAACTCCGTGGCCTTATATGTTATCCAAGCATCCGGATAAGGCATTGCCTTATAGTGGCTTGGCATACATGGCCGGTGTAGTCGATTTAGGGGATAGAGGGAGCCTTCCTCAGTATAATTTCGAGGTACAAGGTAAGCTGCTAGAAACAGGCGATGGAGTCGATGTGAATCCGGCTGATTACATTGTCCATGTGCTGCAATCTGTTGGCGCTGATGTGGTGATTGATGGGATTGATAACTTCCGAGCATACTGCAAGGCAGCTGATATCCTAATCAGTACACCACCAAATCAAAAGAGTGCGAAAGCACAGCAAGTCATCAATGATATTGCGGAAATCACTAATAGTTTGGTCTTTTGGTCTACTGACCGATTGAAGATTGTACCATTAGCCGATAAGCCTATCGGAGATTGGACACCGGCAAACCAAATTCAATATGATTTGACCGCAGATGACTTCATTGCCGGCTCTGATGGTCAACTTATCCTGTATAAGAGAAAGGATTCAAGTGAGGCCTATAACGAGGCTACAGTTGAGTTCATTAATCGTGCAAATAGCTATGAGAAGGAAACTGTGTCCTTCGAGGTAGTGGCTGATGTTCAAAGAAACGGATTAAAACCGGCATCGAAGAAAACAGCACATTATCTCTACACCAAAGCAAGAGCGCAGTATTATGCCGAGCAACTAGCCATGAAACGCTTGTATGCTAAAACGCAATACACATTCAGATTAGATTGGGCCTTTTGTGCATTAGAGGTTGGCGATTTGGTAACGCTCACCGATAAATCATGCCAATTAGACCATCAAATCGTTGTGATCACATCAGTAAACGAGGCAGCCGATGGGCAACTCGAACTGACAGCAGAAGGCAAGCCGGCCGGCACATATGCACCGGCTAAATACAACGTGCATGAGAATGAAAGACCTTTTGTGGACTACAATCAAGAGGCTCCGAGTGTCAATGATGTGGCGATATTCCAAACAGTTGGTGATGTAGGTGGCAATCAGATATTTGTGGGGGTAAATGCTCCAAGCGGTTGGGGTGGATGCTCCGTGTGGGTATCTGATAATGACCAAACATATCAACGAATAGGCAATATCTCACAACAGGCTCGAATGGGCCGCACGAAATATGGCTTTGCTCAGAATGGTAATTTCTGCAATGTAGTCATCAATCAAGGTGTGTTGAAAAGTGGCACTCACATTGATGCGGAGCGTGGCAATACACTCTGTTGGGTGAATGGCGAGGCTCTCAGCTATGAGAATGTTGAAGTACATCCTAATAATTGGTACACGCTGCAAGGATTGGTTCGAGGTCAATATGGTACTAACGCAATCAATCACAATGCAGATGAAAGGTTCGTTCGTGTAGATGAGGCTTTATTCCGATATCCGTATCGGAAGGAAGATATTGGCAAAACAATATATCTCAAATTTACATCCATGAACTTATTCGGAAGTAATGAGCAAGGTCTTGATGAGGTTCAATCTTACCAATATACTATCGTGCCTTATTACATTCCGGAAGTGTCCAATGTAACACTCTTCACTAAGTACTACGAGATTGGCAATGGTGTCCTTTCATTCGATGTGGTGGCTCAATTTGATGTTCCACCAATCAATAGTTTGGACACAGTTGAACTGTGGTATCGTGAGCCGAGTGGCACATGGAAATATGGTGGCTCCGGCAATGGTCAAATCACAGTAAGTGGCTGCGAATTGGGGCATACATATGAAGTGAAATTGAAGGTTAAGGATGTGCATGGCAACACATCGCAAGGCATCACTAAGAGCATTACTGTAGCGATGAAAACAGAGGTTCCAAATGCACCGCAAGGATTCTCCATCTCATTCAGCGATATGGCACACTTCAATTGGTTAGAGGTTAGGAATGCGGATATCGATTTCTACGAACTCCGGCTTGATTTGAAAGTTGGCCAAACTGATGGATTGATTGGTCGCAGCAATAACACAACCTATAGTGGTGTGTTGAAGAATCGTAGTGGCAAAGTGTATTTATACGCACATAACCCATCAAAAGGCTATGGCGCACCTTCCGAAGTAACCTATAATGTTCCACTACCTAAGAAACCGAGCCAAGTACAAGCAGTTGGCAGTATGAATGGTATTGGGGTATCTACAGAGTCAATTCCTGTTGGATGCAAAGGCATGAATGTATATGTTGATTCCAAAGTGTATTTCACACCTAACAATGTGATAAGTATTCCACTAGATGCCGGAGTGTATTCAGTAAGTGTTGCGTTTACTGATATATTTGGCGAAGGCCCTCGAACAGATGCAATCAATGTAACTGTAAAAGCCAAAATCGATAAGGCACTACTAGATTTGGAATCACTTGGACTCGATGATATGGATAAGGCTGTTAAGGCCTTACAGGGCGAGATGGGAACTGTAAAAACCAATGTGAATGGTTTGAGCAGCCAAATCATCGACCAAGCAAACGCATATCAACGATCATTGTCAGACCTCAATAGGAATGTAACCTCTCAAATAACCCAAATCTCACAAGGGGTTGAGTTAAAGGTTACACAAGCCATCGGCAGACTCGATGGCAAGGAACTCATAAGCCGAATCAACCTCACACCGGCCGGCACACGAATTGATGGCAAACTACTCCACGTTACAGGGCAAGCCTTATTTGATGACAATATCATCACTAATAAGATGCTCCAAGCTAACAGCGTAACTGCTCGAAATATGCAAGTAGATAGTTTATCCTCAATTTCTGCAAACATCGGTTCATTGCGTGGTGGCGATATCACAGGAACCACCTTCAAGAATGAAAATAATACATTTAGAATCGATAAAAATGGCAATATCGTAGGGGCTAACATCACAGGTTCGAGAATTGATGCTCAATCAATCTATCAAGCCGGTTTTGAGGTTAAAAATCTCGATATTCAAGTGTTCCAAGTGCGGCATGGGGATTATTGCCCTGTTCCAAAAGGATATAATCGAGCGGATTGCACGTTTATTCCTGTAGGATATAACATTCAAAAAAAGAATTGGAGCAGAGAAGAATATAAAGCGAATGAAGGTCGATTCAATTATCGACCTACTGACTTTAAGATTCAATTCTCAAAATTCTTATCACATAAAAGCTATGACCACGGAGTAAATGCCGGAATCGAGAATAATGACCGCTGTGCGGCCTACTCTGCAACAATTACCGGTGGCGATACCAATTATGGCAACATGGTAGTTACTAGCATCGGCGAATTATTTGTGTTGTGCATAGCGATTAGGCGATAGTTTTAATTCACAAGGGGGTGGCTTATGGTCAAACATGATTTTGTGATACACTCCGGACATGATTTTAGTTTTACTTATCAAGTGCCAAATGATAGCGATAGAGTGCTAACAGGATTTACAGGGGTATGTAAAATTAGAAAGCGACATGATGAAGGAGTTATATTTAATTTAGATGCGGAAGTCGATGAGAAAAGCGTTACATTTACGCTTAATGGTGATGTATCAGCCGCAAAACAGCTGCGGACTAAGGACTTTGTATATGACGCATTTATATTCAATGATAGTGAGCATATCAAACTAGGATATGGCAAAATTACGTTTATTCAAGATATTTCAATGCACGATTAAAAAGGGGGCAGAATTATGGCAGATAATACTTTGACTCTAAAGTTAGATAAGGAAACTATTTTCCCTTTGCTCGAAGGGTTAAGAGGCCCAAAAGGTGAAAAAGGCGAGGATGGCCAACGTGGTGAACGAGGCGAGGAAGGAAAGCAAGGCCCTAGAGGCCCAAAAGGTGAGGATGGCAGCGCCGAAAAATCAGCTCAATTCTTAAAAGAGCATGGTATTTGGCTTGAAGATACTAGTGTGGACACAGTACTATTGAAAGTTATTAAACTCTCTAATTGCCATAACAATTTTATTCCTAAAGATCTTAACTTTGTCCAACCTAAAGACGGCGCAACATATATTGATTTCACAGGCGAACCTCATTTTAAACTATCCATAAACAATGGAGAAAAACGTGTGTTCGAGTCTGATAATATGAGAGTGGCGATTGATAGCACTATGAAAGGTACTATTATAATTAATTACTATGACATAGTAGATAATTTAGTAAGCACTCAACAAATCACACTAAAAGAGGCTAATGGTGATATTAGCTACGATATGGGGGCACTATCCAGTATTGAGGAATTAACAGGGCATGATGATAACTTTACTGAGTTAGCCGGTAAAGTAGCCATTTACAAGAAAGGTGTAAAATTCACACCTACCGCATTATCTGTAAAAGATACAGACGGACAGATGCCTGCTATGGCATTGGGTATGCTATTAGAAGAATTCGTCCCAACTTCCGGAATGGAGTATTATGAAATAGATTTATCGAAACTACCTAGCAATAATACTGCATTACCTAATGAGGTACCTGTAAACATCGTGAGAGATTATAGAAATGTAATAATCAAGGTTAGAAAAGCCAATGTAATCGGAAATAGCGAAACGATTAAACTTCGAGGCGAAGATTATCAATCAATCAAAATCAATGGTTCCGATTTGGTCGAAACTCATCGAGGCTCTAACTATACATATTCATTCGCAACAGATACTATTACAGCAGATTAATTAGTAGTAAAGGGGACACATGGGAGAAATTACAAATTTCTTAGAAGAGGCTTGGCGAATGATGACTGAATCCTTCGCCTTGAAGGCCTTACTTGCAGTTGTGGCCGAAGTGGGGATATATGTGCTTGGCTTGAAACATATTCAAGTGTTGGGCATTTTCATCGTGTTGGTGTTTCTTGACCTTTTGACTAAATGGTCAGCGATAGGATATCAAATGTTGGTTGATATGGGTGCAAAGCCGGAGAATATAAGCGGATATGCGAAATATATCGCAATTCCGGCCGCATGGGGCAAAGGATTGATATCATCCAAGCATATGCGAAAGCCGTTTATCACAAAAGTTCTTACCTATTGCCTTGCTACAGCCGGAGCATGGTGCTTTGACTTCATGGCCGGCAATTACGCATTCGCAGTCAACTTGGTGTGGCTATATCTTGGCTCTGTTGAGTTCCTTTCCATCCTCGAAAATATGCGAGATGGTGGGAATGCTACAATCTCAGGCCTATTGGATTTAGTACAAAGCAAGGTTGATGCGGTTTTGAAAAAATAATGTATTAGAGGGTGGCTAATAGCTGCCCTCTTATTATTTATGAAAGGATAATACTATGGAGATAGGCAAATATTTTGATTCCTCTGAGTTCGCTTGTAATTGCCACAGGCATGAAGTCGATGAGTATGGGCGCAACAAATTAGACCATATCATCGATAAGCGATTGGTGGATTTGCTCGATGCTATCCGTGAGCGTTTAGGGGTGCCATTATATATTAATAGCGGTTATCGTTGTGAGGAACACAATGAAGAAGTTGGCGGAGTTCCTAACTCGTATCATGTGCAAGGTTTGGCGGCCGACATAACCTATGATGGGATTGATGTCGATTATTTGGCCCAAATTGCAGAGGAATGCGGTGCAGATGGGATTGGTAAGTATTATTACCAAGACTTTGTCCACGTTGATGTGCGTGGATATGATGCAAGATGGAATGATCTCGATTAGGGGGTTATCATGTATGACAAAGCAAAAATGTACATCGAAACGATTAAACAGCAGATTACTTATAAGCGCCTTATTATTGGTGTTATTTGTGTGCTGCTCCTCGTTGGCATTGGCCAACTCGCAAGAGGCTACTTCACCGCAAGAGCCAACTATAATCGTGCCATTGAGCGATTGGAATCAACTCAAAGAGCGCTTGATGACAGCCGAAAACTCAATCAGCAACTCAAAATTATCATTGACCGAGGCGCAAGCCTTAACGGTCAAGCAAGAGAGCGAATTGAGAGAATTGAAGATTATCAACGAAGAGAGGGCGAAGGACTTAATCGCCTTGAAGGATATCAACAAGAAACAGGGCGAAGAGTTGGAGCAAGCCTCGAAAGTTCTAACACAGCAAGCGAACAAATTAGAGCAAGCCTCGACCTCATTAGACGAATTGAAGAACGAAATCAAGCGAAACCATGACACAGAAAAGCGACTAAGAAGGCAGCGTGATACTTGGGCGATTAGTAACGCAGCATTATTCTTGGTTGGTGCATTGCATCGATAATGTGGGGGTGATCCATAATCTCCTTACCATGTGAAGGTGGACACATGGATGAACTTTGCTGATTAAATAAGGGTATCTATAGAAATGTAGGTACCCTTTATTTTTTTGCAAAAATTTTGAAAAAAGTACTTGCATCTATCTTGAATATGATATATAATATAATCAAGATAAAGGTACGGAGTTACTAAAGGAGATATAAAAATGATTAGAACTTGCAAACAATTAGCAGCAGCACTTAACGAAGTAAACAGCGAAACAATCCAAGTTACAAAAGAGCATGGTTATTACATTGTTAAATGCGGCGGTTACGAAAGCCACATCGCTTATACATTAAAAGAATTAGTTAATGACTGCAAAGCAGTGAAAATTGAACTTATTTATAAATTTTGGACAATGCAAGGCATGAAAGTAATGCACATTAATGGTATTAAATAAGAGGTGTTGAATCGTGAAACTATTCAAGAATGTGGATATCCTAGATTTGAATAACATATTGAAAGATGGCATCTTGCCAATTAGCAAAACCGGAAATGATAATTGGAGCGATGGAAATCGCTCCAACAACTCCAAAGATATGGTTTATCTGTTCGAGGCACTAAATCGAGGCGATAGTTTCATGCATTATGGCATTGTATTGATTGAAGTCGATGTAAATGATGCGATTTTGAATGAAATCGATGATTTTGATGCCAATAAAGGACAATATGTCGAATATATCGCCTCTGAGGTGCCCGTAAGCAATATCAAAGGGATTTATATTCCGAAGATGTTTGAGGAGCCTCTGAGGGCAAAATACGAAGTCGATTTTTCAGAAATTGATGTGAAATTCGTTGATGTAGAATTTTTAGTCTACTCCTCTGAATTAGGTGAGTATATTTTGGCGAATGAGGAAGATAAATCTATATTTGTAGATACAGCCAACTTATCAACATCGGATTTCAACTATCTAAGAGGTACAAAAAATAATAAAATGTTAGATTGCCAAAAGAAATGGAGATATATCATATGAGCAAAAGCACATGGGGTGGAAATCGTGAGGGAGCCGGAGCGCCTATCACAGTAGGGAAGGAGAATCGCAGAAAGCAGAGAGTGATATCTCTTAATGATGCGGAGTTTTCTAAATTGAAGGAAATCGCACAGAGCAAAGATATGAATGTGTCTGAATTAATTCGCAGCACATTTGAATTATAAAAATAAGAGCCTATCCATAGTTGGTAGGCTCTTGTATCTTATATAGGCATGATCAGTCGAAGTGGATATTTGTGATTTATATATCTAAAAAGGTTCGCCTTTTGTGTCATCTGCACCACCAAATAAACCCGCACAGTAGTGCGGGTTTTTCTTGTTATTGCCTTTATATTATCTGTATATAATCTATTAGTAATATTAGGAGTACTGAAATGAAATTAGATGATGTAATGACTACACAAGAGGCGGCAGAACGTTGGAATGTTACTGCTGATTCTCTTAAACAAAACTGTAGAGGTCGTGTAAAAAATGGATTTTTAGAAGGTGAGTTTAGAAAGTCAGGTAAAATGTGGCTTGTGACCCGTCAGGGCATGGAACGGTTATATGGTGAAGAGAAGGATCGTTCTATCTAATGTATATATTATATATGACATCATTTTGACATCATTTTATTAAAAAATATGTAGAAATATAGGTAAATAATAAGCCTATTGAACAAATACCAAAAAAATATATGATCAATTGATATTTTAAGCTTTTAAATGTCACCTTTTCTGAAAGTTTTCTAATAGCTGTGATGAGTTTATTGGGTATGGCATGTCTTATATCTTATAGACAATACGAGCTTAATAGCTTATGATTGCTATATAATAATTTTTCTCATTAGGAGGTAACGAATGGCAGTAGATGTTTCTAGAACACAAGATGTGTATAAAGATGCTGGACAAAGTGTAAACTTTACAACATTATTATTAAATCGTAAAGATCGTGATGCAGAGCTAGAAGTAATTCAAGATATGGCGGACCGTATTCAAGCCATTAAACGTTCTGTAAGTATTCGTGCAAATGGTGCAGGTTTGGGCATTGCTTTTGGTTTCAGCCGTAAAGCATGGGATTATTTATTCCCTAATGCACCTGTACCAAAAGAGTTAGAAGACTTCCAAGGTATTAAAGGTGATAAACAAGACGTACCAGCTGTAGCAGCTGATTTATTCTTACATGTACGTTCCAATGATGAGTCCGTTACATATACTGTAGTGGATCAAATTATGGAGTTCTTACGTCCTATTACATCTGTAGTAGATGAAACTCATGGCTTCCATTATGAACAAGGTCGCGCCATCATTGATTTCGTAGATGGTACTGAAAACCCTGTTGGTCAAGAAGCTGTAGAGTGGGGCGTTATTGGTGATGAAGATCCTGAATTCACTAATGGTTCTTATGCATTTGCTCAAAAATATGAACACGATCTTGATGCGTGGCGTGCTCTTCCTACAGAAATGCAAGAAAAGTTCATTGGCCGTCGTAAATTCAGTGATATTGAGTTAGAAGATGATGAAAAAGATCCAGCAGCTCATAATGTAGTGGCTCAAGATAATCGCGATGATAAAGAACATAAAATCGTGCGCATGAATGTGCCGTTTGCACAACCAGGCCAAGGTGTACGTGGTACATACTTTATTGGCTATGCTCGTTACTGGGATGTAACTAAAACAATGCTTACTAATATGTTTACGCAAAATGATAAATTGCTTGATTATTCCAAACCTATTACAGGCATGCTCTTCTTCATTCCATCCCTTGATACATTGGATGCTATTGCAGAAGGTGAGTTATAATCCGCATAGCTAGTTTATGCATGATTTATATGGTTTGTGATGCTCAGTTTTGTTAGCAGCATATAATTTGAGTAAAAATATCATATAAGTTGAGTGAAAATATCATATAAATTCTATAGAGGCGCTCCTTTTAGGGGCGCTTTTATGCTATAATAAATCTATTAAACTCGTAAAATCCATTGTAGTTATGAATGAGGTATTCCATGAATTATACTAGCACCCGCGGTACCGTTGCGGTAAATGAAACATATGCATTGTTGCACGGCTTAGCAGAGGATGGTGGTCTATACGTACCATCTCTATTCCCTACGAACTGCTTAACTTACAATGATGTGAAAGATAAAAACTATCAAGAGGTAGCAGCTGTTGTATTAGCTAAGTTGTTCCCATGCTTCTCCGAAGCTCATTTAAATGAAATGATCAATTCTGCATACTCTGATGCTAATTTCAGTACTCGTGATATTGCACCATTACATTCCTTATTAGAAAAGGTTTCTGTATTGGAATTATTCCACGGCCGTACACAAGCTTTCAAAGATATGGCATTGTCCTTATTCCCATATCTATTGGTGGCGGCAAAAGAAGCAGAAGGTGAGAAAAAAGAGGTTCTTATCTTAACGGCTACATCTGGTGATACTGGTAAAGCCGCACTGGAAGGCTTTAAAGATGTACCTGGTACACATATCCAAGTTTTCTACCCAACAGATGGTGTAAGTCCTATGCAAGCAGAACAAATGCAAAAGCAAGAAGGAAATAACGTTAACGTAACGGCTATTCATGGTAATTTTGATGATGCTCAACAATTCTTGAAACGTCTCTTTGTAGATAAAACCACAGCAGAAGAAGTAGCTGCAAAAGGCGTTATGTTCTCCAGTGCAAACTCCATTAACATCGGCCGCTTGGCACCTCAAGTAGTGTATTATGTAAATGCTTATGCTGAGCTCGTAGCACAAGGTGCTATCCATGAAGATGAAGCTTTCAACGTAGTAGTGCCAACAGGTAACTTTGGTAATATCTTGGCTGCTTACTATGCTAAAAAAATGGGTATTCCTATTGGTAAATTGATTTGTGCATCCAACCAAAACAATGTACTCACTGAGTTCTTTGAAACTGGCACATACGATATGAATCGTCCATTCTATACAACGATTTCTCCATCTATGGATATTCTTGAATCCTCCAACTTTGAACGTTTCTTGTACTATATCTCTGGTGAAGATAGTGAACGTACCGCTGGTTGGATGAAAGATCTTAAAGCAACAGGTAAATTGACTGTAAATGAAGAAGAGTTCAGTCGTGTTAAAGCTAATTTCGCAGGTGCTTATGTTGATGACGAAGAAACAAAAGCCATCATTGAACAAGTGTACAACTCCTATGGTTATGTAATGGACCCTCATACGGCGGTAGCTATGGGTGCATACATGAAGGAATTAGAAAAACATCCTGAAGATGGTGCACGCCATACAATTATTGCGTCTACTGCACATCCCTTTAAATTCCCTACAGCTATCTGTGAGGCATTGGATATCAAGGTTGGAGAGACACCTTATGAAAGCTTAGATAATATCTCTGCTGTAACGGGTGTAGCATTCCCTAAACAATTGGAAGCTTTGAAATCTAAATCATTGCGTTTCACAAAAGCAATCGATAAAGAGGATATGAAACAAGAAATTCTTAATTTTGTAGATACATTCTCTAAATAATAGGATGCCGCCTTTCGTTAGAAGGGCGGCATATATTTTGGCTTTGTGAACTCTGTATCTCCTGTATATCGGATTGCTTATATAGATAATACAGGACAGTAACTATGTAGTTATATTATAGTAGAAGTGTATAGGGAGGTAGTATGGCTAAAAAAGGCCTTATGTACGCATTGTTATCGGCTCTTTTGTTGAGTACGATGAATTTATTCGTAAAGATGCTAGGCTCTAATATTCCTTCTGGGGAAATTGCCTTTTTCCGTGGCTTATTTGGTACTGTAGCGGTTCTTATCGTTATGTATACCCAAGGCATCCGATTCTCTAAAGAGGATAGAGGACATCTTGTTATGCGTGGATTATATGGCGGCTTTGGCATGGTATGCAACTTTATTGCTTTAGTGCATTTAAAGTTATCCGATGCGACGATTTTGTTTCAAACATCAGGTATATTTGTACTGATTTTTAGCGCCTTATTTCTTAAGGAACGGGTACCTAAAGGGGCTGGGAAATGGCTTCTTTTGATCTTTGTAGCTGTAATGGTTATGGTAAATCCATTTAGCTTTACCGGCTTTACTTGGTTTGCCTTAGTAGCTATTTTAGGGGCTGCTTTATCTGCGGCTGCGTATACAACGATTCGCCTTATATCTAAGCGAGGTAAACATAGCAATTTCGAAATTATGGCGTATTTTATGATTACAGGTATGATTGCAGGGCTTGTTACAACTGATAAACTCGTTATGCCTCAAGGCACAGATTGGCTTATCATCTTGGCGATTGGTGGTATTAGTGTGGTGGCTCAGTTCTTCTTGACTGGTGCCTTTGTTACAACTAACGCTGTAGTGGCACAATTCTTACAATATGTTGGTGTATTCATCAGTTCCTTCTA
>ERZ773263.175-NODE-175-length-47377-cov-69.508537_pt1 | contig 47377 bp, 59 predicted proteins | sample MGYA00511076_ERZ773263 | MGnify/ENA primary metagenome ERZ773263 (study PRJEB29015, sample SAMEA2738155) | human oral metagenome | biome: human oral; feature: human-associated habitat; material: saliva | place: China | collected 2195 ... | reverse complement strand
TTTTTATGTTATTATATATGTAGGAGGTAGCTCTCCAATATATATTTTTTCTTTACTTAGGAGGTTTTCATTATGAAACGAAAAAAGAAAATTCATTCTGGTGTTTGTGTTACTGATGAACGTATTGTATGTGTAACAGGTCATATTGAAGATAAGACTTTGGTTCTCACAGATGCATTAGAAATGAAACGCAGTTCATCTATTGATGAAGATATTACTAAATTTATTGAAACCCATGATTTAGATGAGGGGGCATATAGTATTGTATCTGATATAGAAACACAAATGCATGTAGCACCATATGACCCACATGATTTTGATATGCAAGAATTTATTAAAAATAATGTGGAAGATTATTTTAACTTTGAAGGTGATAGTTTCCAAATGGATGCGTGTCGTAGAGAATATCCAAGACATCATTATCATATGTTTATGGTAGCGGTAGAAAGACATTCATTGGAATTATTAAAGCAAGGTATACGAGATACATATGCTCCAGTCGATGTTATCGACTATTGGCCTATCCCCTCTACATATGCTTTAAATCATAGAAGTGGAACAATAACAGGTGTAGCAGAAGATAAACATATGCACTTGTGGGCTTGGTGGAATGATATTTGTGTAGAGGAACGTATTGTACCGATTACACGGAGTGATGTAGAAAAGGTTATATCAGAAATGGAGGAAACCATAAAAACATATGGTAAAGAGTTGAAAAGTATTAAATTATATGGATTAGATACATTATCCAATGCTGAACGCATGGCAATGGAAGATACAATTCAAGCTCATGGAGAAACTGAGTATATTCCATTATTATTCTTAGGACGAGCAAGAAATCGTTGTAAACTAGGTCAAATTGATTGGGATATGGCAATTGGTATGGTTGCTAGAGGTCTTAAATGGATTGGCTTAGGTTGGTAATAGAAAGAGGGCATTGCCCTCTTCCTATTTTAAATAGGGGGTTATATGAAGATTGAAATTGTAGACATGGAACAAAGAGAAAATACAGTATTTGTATATTGTGCAGTAAAAGGAGGGATAGATAATATACAAATAGAGGAAAATGAGCCTTATAAAGCGGTTGAAGATGCTATATTAGGTTCTACAGAAAAGTTAATAAATAAAGTATAAAGATAAAAACTACCACCTATTTTAGGTGGTAGTTTTTATGTATATGGAACCGACAGACGGACAAACTTCACTATATAGGAGTTTCGTTTGCTGAACCGCTATGCGGACAGCTAAGCTGATAAAGTGGTGCGAATGGCTCAATAAATATGCTGCATGGATCCTCGACCGCCCTGCGAGCATCGGAACCATACAGCAAGTATATACTCTGATTGAAACGCACCACAGCCCTGCATGAGGCAGGGCGTAAACCTTGAAACGTAGTTTAATTGAAAAATAAGAGAACGACTATATCTAATTACCTTATCATACTGCTTTTAGGGTAGTGGCTTGACTGCTATTTATTAACAAGGGAATGTCCTGCTCCTGTTCGTTTGTTTACCTCTTGAACGTAGAAAAAAGAACAAAAAAATATACTAATTTCTGTAATTTTGTATTGTAATTATGTTGTTTTTATGTTATCATATATGTAGGAGGTAGCTCTCCGATATATATTTTTTTCTTTACTTAGGAGGTAAAAACATGATTTATCTAATTAGTATCAGTCTTGGTCTATTAGTCATACGATTAATAGAAAGTATTTCTAATGGTAAGGGGGTTTAAATTATGGGTTTAGACCAATATGCATATAGAACAAAACAACAATTTAATACCCCTGTTGATTTTAATGATGAAATTAATCATGATGAAATTGAAGAAATCATGTATTGGCGTAAACACCCTTACTTACAAGGGTTCATGACAGAACTATACTATAGAAAAGGGGGACAACAAATTCCTTATAATGTAGCCCCTTTGAAGCTAACAGTAGATGATTTACTAGAATTAAAAAAACTAGTAATTGATAAATCACTACCTGTTTCTTCTGGTTTTTTCTGGGGTGATAATAGCTCTGACTATTATTATGATGATGATTTACGATTTATAGAAAACGCTATACAGCTTATTAATGAGGGGTATACCGTTTACTATGATTGTTGGTGGTAATAATTAGTAACTCCCCCTGCTCATTGAGCAGGGGGAGTTTAACTTTTTGGCTTGAACCGCAAAGCGGACGATCTACACTTATTGATAGTTTCGATCGTAAAACTGCTTCGCAGACGGATACGCCGATATAACCGAAAAGCGGACGAACTACACAATATAATTGTTCCGTTCGGATAATTGATAAAATGTAATATATACAAGAATAATCATATCTAATTACCATATCATACTGCTTTTAAGGTAGTGGTTTGACCGCTATTTATTAACAAGAAAATGTCCTGTTGCTGTTCGTTTATTTGTCTCTTTTAGTGTAGAAAAAGAACATAAAATATACTAATTTTAATAATTTTTATATTGTAATTATGTTGTTTTTATGTTAATATATAAGTAGGAGGTAGCTCTCCAATATATATTTTTTTGACATTAGGAGGTTTTATTATGTGGTCTAAAAGAAATATAAAATGTTTGGTTAATTGGATTAATTCTGAATATTTTCAATCATTATATAATGAGTATAATGACAAAGAAATTGTTGATTTTATTGATTTAGATACTAAAACAATATACTGTGAATTTATAGGTTCGGATAGGTTTGAATGTGGTTTTGGTTATTATATAACTGGAAATAAAATTGTTTTAGAGAATACTTTTACTAATGAAATAAAAGTTATTAAAACATTTTGTTCTATTGATGATTTAATTGCAGAATTTAATGATGTTCAGTATAAAGAAATTATATGGGATTATTTAAATACTGTTGAATGGTGTGAGAATAATAATTATCTTATCAACAAATATTCATTTGATGTACTAGATAAATTTATTAAATTACGAGAATTAATAGAAAATAATTGAATTATCTATTTTTATTGAGGAATAATTATGTTAAGACAATTTGCATGTAGAACTAAACAACAATTTAATGAGGTCGTTGATTTTTCTGTTAATAAATTTGATTTTCACGTTGAAGAGTTTGTGATTTGGTATAACCACCCTAAATTACAACAATATATGATAGATTTATATTATAAAAAAGGCGGTACAGAACTATCTTTTTCATATACACCATTATTATTATCGGAATATAATTTATTAGAATTAAAGGAGTTAATAGTTACAAAATCTTTACCTGTTTCACACGTTGTATATCTACGAGAAAGAGATGACATTGATGATGCACCACGTAATTATTGTGAAGATGAGGAGGTGTATATTGAAGATGATTTTGAAGATAGAATTGAACGATATGAAGATACAAGTGAAGAGAATTATGAGAAAGACTTAGCTTTTATAGATAAGGCTATACAGTCTATAAAAGACGGCTATTCAATTTATTATTCTTCTTATTTCTGTTAAAGGTTTAGTATATAGATATAAAAATAGAACCACCATTTATTGGTGGTTCTATTTTTTATATAGTGTAATTATTATAGGCTTGAACCGCTATGCGGACGATCTACACTTTTTGATAGTTTCGTTCGTAAAACTGCTTCGCAGACGGCTACGCCGACATAACCGCCCTACGGACGAACTACACAATATAATTGTTCCGTTCGATAATTGGTAAAATATAATATATACAAGAACAATTATATCTAATTAGACTATCTTTATTTACCTCTTGAAATATATAGAGTAAAGATATAATATTATATTGTAATAATGTTGTTTTTGTGTTATTATATATGTAGGAGGTAAAAAACATGATTTATCTAATTAGTATTACTCTTGGTTTATTAGTCATACGATTAATAGAATGTATGACTAATAGTGAAGAGGGGTTAAGATTATGGTATTAGACCAATATGCATATAGAACAAAACAACAATTTTCTTCTGATGTTTTTTCTTATAATGAAATTAATCGTGATGAAGTTGAAGAAATTATGTATTGGCGGGAGCATCCTCGTTTACAAGGGTTTATGTCAAACTTATTTTATAAAAAAGATGGGATAGGAGTTCCTTATATTGCATCACCTTTGAAGCTAACAGTAGATGATTTATTAGAGTTAAAAAAACAAGTAATTAATAAATCACTACCTAAATTTTCTGGTTGGTATAATACTTCTGACTATTATTATGATGATGATTTGTTATTTATAGAAAAAGCAATACAATTTATTAATGAGGGGTATACCGTTTATTATGATTGTTGGTGGGAATTCTAATAACTCCCACTGTTCAATGAGCAGGGGGGAGTTTAACTTTTAATGTGATCATATTGCTTTTAGGGTGGTGGCTTATCCTCTATTTATTGACAAGGGAATGTCCTATTACCGTTCGTTTGTTTACCTCTTGAATGTAGAAAAAATATATTGTAGTTATATTGTTTTTATGTTATAATATAATTATAAATTTAGTATTTTATGGAGGTTTTAGTATGGAAGTTACACCAGCGTTAGACTCTTTTGATAATAATAAAGAATTAACAAAAGGAAATAAATTAGGTAAAGCGTTACCAGATAATTTTGAAGATCATACAGTAAAAGATAAGCCTAAAAAAGAAGTAAAACGATATACTGGATTTGAAAGATAATATAATAAATTGCCACCATTTATTGGTGGTTTTTATTATATATTGATATTATGTTGTATATATGTTTTTTATAATTAAATACAATAATTAAGGAGAATATATAGTGAGAAACAAAGATAAAATAAAAGAAATGTTTATAGCTGAATTGCCAAAACCACTTGAAGTAGGAAAAAGTTATCTGGATTATATGATGATTTTATTAGTAGTAGAAGTTATTCTTTTTTTATTAACAATCTATTTATGGATATATTGTCATAATAATTATGTAGCGATAGTTCCTGCGATTATGAGTTTAGTACTTCATGTATTTACTACATGTGATACTAAAAAAACATTAAACATAAGTACAGAATATTTCTTTATGTGTATAGTAGAGAAATATGATCATAATAACGATATCGTAAATGATTCAACGTATGATAACTTTGCCAAAAATGCAAAATTTACTTTTCGGATTATGTGTTTGTTAGTATTAATGGTCTATATTCCATTAATAGTCTTATATTTTTTTAAATAAAAGTAACGGTTACTGTTATAGTAGCCGTTTTATTTTTTTTGTATTGTAATTATGTTATTTTTATGTTATTATATATGTGGGAAATAGCTATCCAATATATATTTTTTCTTTACTAAAGGAGTATTAATTATGAAAACAATATTGGTTGATCGTGGGTATTACGATAAATTAATAAGAATTGTTGTTCCAACAACAAATAAAGAACGTATGGCATTAGAGCGTTTTAAACATGATTATATAGATGATAATGTATTTGCATGGGGTTGGTTATCAAATGAAATGGCTACTGCTTATGCGAGAGCTTCGAATTATGAAATTTTAGATGATTATGATTTATATGAATTTACAGAAATGTGTCATGGTGCTATTCCAAGTAATTATGAAGCATTATTAGCATATCTTTATTCAAAAAAAAGATATAGGAAAGTAAGGCAACTAAAACAAAAATATAAAAGTTATTTTGCTGATAAAAAATAAACAATTTAATATTGTAATTATGTTGTTTTTATGTTATAATATAGTCAAAGGTTAAGGTTATAATCAATAGTATTTTTACAGGAGGATTTACTTATGAACATGAATTTTTTGATTGGTAATTTAACTGCTGATGCAGAAGTAAAAGAAACATCTAACAAAAAAATTAAGGCTCAATTTACAATTGCGGCCAACACTCAATACGTAACTACAGATGGGGAAGTGAAAGATCAAACTACATTCTTACGAATTGTAGCTTGGGGTAAACTAGCTGAAGCTTGCCGTGGTTTAGCTAAAGGTCAAAAAGTCATGGTAGGCGGAAGGAATTTGGTGGTTAAATACAAAAGTGAGGACGGAATCACTCGGTATTATCCACAAATTGTAGCTGAATTTATCGGTAGCTCTTTATTAAATAATGAGCGAAGTTACTTTGATTATGCTGATGCAGACGCAGACACTTATGATGAAGAAGTACCATTCTAAATAGATAAGCCCCCTCAATAGAGGGGGCTTTCTTGTGCTATCAATCTTGCTGAACCGCTATGCGGACAGCTTTGCCGATTTAACCGCTATGCGGACGAACTGCACTTTGCAATAGTTTCGTTCGTGAACCGTAAAACGGACGGCTACGCCGACATATAACTAGAAAATAATAATAGTATCTAATTAACTATCTAGGAAATTCTTTAATTCTGAAATCAGAACCATTTCCAACAAATGCAGGTTTAGGTGACATGCCACTTGTTGCCTCTCCTATGTGATGTTCCATATTTGTAATAGCTACGTCAGATGTATCAACCATAGAAGCTTGTGTTTCTAATAGTCCGTTTAATTGTTCCTGCTTGGTTTGTAAAACCAGTAGGGCTGATTTTTTTTGTTCCTCGCTATACAAACTACTATTAGTTTCCATATCATTAATCTTTTTAGTTTGCATAGCAATTTCTTGGTTTAATCGCTCAATGTCATTGGCTACAGTAACTGTTTGTTGACGTTCTACTAATGCTTGGTTTTGAACACGATCCATTTCATTATGCATAGAATTAAAGAAGTTATCAGATGAACCGTCTAACTTAATTGTATATAGGTCTTTTAGTTCTTTTTTAGCATTATCACTATTAAGCATGCCTTTAGTATAGTTGAGTTTATCAAATAATGATCTGGAGTCTGTCACCACCTTTTGTAAATCCTTTAGATTTTCATTATAGGCTTTCTGTAAATCTTTTAAGTCATTTACTTTCTTGGCAATATCACTTTGTTTTGCCGTTTCGACTTTTTCTTTTATTTCATTAATAAAATCTCTTACATTACCACCATGAAAGTGCCATGCAAAAGCGGTACTGCTAACAACAAAAGTTGTTGTTAGCGTAGCCATAATGTAAATTAATTTTTTTGATATTTTCATAATCCCACCTAAATATTGAAGCGTAGAGATTCAAAATAGGAAATGCATCGTGTAGAACCTTTTTGTAGGAACCACGAACACATGACAAATGTTCCTGTAAATATAATTAAATCAGCAACACTATCACCTCTAATGATGTTGAACTTTCCTAGAGCGGAAATAATCATTGTATAAATAAATACAATAACAATCAGATAGAAGAGTTGCGATAAGATAGCACCTAGGAACGTACCACCTTTTTCGTTGACAACTGGTATCATAGATAATGGTAATCCAAGAACACCAATCATGCAATAAATATAGAATATGATTAGATTACGGAGGATAAATAAGCACATTTCAATAGCAAAGATAAGTATTGTAATGATACAAAAATTATAAATTAGGAATGGCCCTAAATTCATTTTACTTACTAGATGCCATTTTAAATGCATATAATTTTGTAATGAAAGTGCTAGTTGATTGAATAATAGATCAAAACTAGTAAAGCTTTCACTTGTTACAGGTTTATCGCTAAATGCTCCTGCTAGTGCAGTTACAGACGGTATGCCTAGTGTACGGACTATTTCAGGCCATGCCTTCCAAAGTGCTAAAAATAATATGATTTTTAGCACTTTAGGAATGATAGCTTGTAATGTGAAATCTTCTTCTCCGATACTTGCTTTCATGCCAAACCACATGAGGTTTAATATACAAAGTAACACAAGAGTATCAAACGCACTATCAATTAGATTTTGAGTAGCTGTAATGATTATATTCATAATCTTTTCGGCAATTTGATTAAATGCTTTGTATGGAGCAAAGAAGCCTTGATAGTTAATATCTATACCAGGTACAGCTTTTAAGAAGAAGTTTTTAACGCCTGTTAATGGTGTTTTTGTATTTGTACCACTACCGTCTAACTTCCAACCGCCTGCTTCTAATATTGCTCTAGGGTTATCAAAGGGGTTTGGATTATACGAATCATCAAGTCCGTATGAATCAGGACGCCATTCAGCGTGAACGTGAACGCCAGTACTTTTACCTGTACTGCCTGCGTGAGCTATAATCTGACCTACTGAAACATGCTCACCTTCCATAACGGTTACGTCTGAATTATGACCGAGTCGAAAGATACCAGGGTAGTTATCCATTCTAATAACGACTGAATTGCCATAACCGTCATCATAATTGCCTGCCCAAATAACAGTACCAGATACAGGTGAATCTATGTCATCGCCTTCTTCTATACCGCCAACATCAAGTCCTGCATGTTCTTCATAGTTTACACCGTTAGTTGGATCTATACGCCCCCCTGGTTCCGAAGTAACCACACCACTTAATGCAAATACATGGGATTGAAAGGAACTTGCTAAGAGTAGGGGAAACATGATAAAAAATACATATATAATTTTTTTTAGCAAAAGGTAATCACTCTCCAATTTGTAATACGAAAATCAAAATTTGTAATACAATTTTAGGTTTGATATAATTATACTATGAAACATAAAAAGAAAATAGACATGAAACAAGGAATCACAGTACGATTTTCTTCAGAAGATATACAACGGATTCATGATGTTTCCAATAAACAGAATATATCTGTTTCAAAATATATCAGAGAATGCGTTTTATTAGCCCTAGATGGCGATTTAGATGTAATTAGGTATAAACATATACTAGATACAATAAAAAGCCTTCAGGGATTAAATAATAAAGAAAAATAGAAAGGGTAGAATTATATGAAATTAATTAAAACAGTACTGCTAATTATTATGACAATGGTATCGTTGGTGTTGGTAGTTGGTTGTGGTAGTAATACTGCTTCCTCTATTTCTAATTTAGAAGGTACGTACCAAACAAAGTTCATAGATAAAAAAGATGGATCTAAGATTTTAGAAGTTGCAACAATTAAAAAAATATCAAATACATCATATGAAATTACTATATATTATTTTAATGATGCAAGAGATACTAGTAAGCGTGAACCTAATTATACTGCACCGCAATGGAATGGTAAGGTTAGATTTTTTGAAAAAAGACAATATATAGCTACATTAAATAAAGATACATTACAAAGTAATAGTGAACGAGCTACTTATACGATTACTAATGAGGGAGAATATCCATTAAGGAATCATGAGAGTATTGATTTAAGCTTAAAAAAAGTATCTGATAAAATCCAAACATTTGAAGAATTTAGTCCAGTACCTGTGAATGAATTAGTTAAATAAATAAAAGTACCGACACTCTGTTGAGTATCGGTACTTTTTTTATTATTTCTTAGAACCTTGTCTAGATACTCTACGATATAAAGAGGCTCCTAATTTATGTTTTAAACTATTAGGTTTTTCTTGATCAAGACCTGTTGCACGTAGTGTTTTTCGTGTAGCAGAACGAGCACCAGCACCTAAAACTCTACCTGTAGTTTTACCTGCGGTACCAAGTACTTTACCGCCTGCCCCAGTCGCTAAGCTAACTGCACGACCACCAATCATAGAACCTAAATTTTGACCGCTAGAAATAACTGAACCAGATACAATTCCTGATGCAATAGCGGTAGCTTGTTTCATTAATAAGGAAATCAAGATAATACAAATGGTTTCTGTAATGATAGTGGCTAACATTGTTGTATTTTCGCCAACTCCTGCTTTGCTATTCGTATCACCTATTGTAAAGAAAGACGAAGATAGGACTGAATCAATCATTGAAAAGAAGAATGTAGTAACCATTAGCTTTACAAATAATCCTACAAATCCGTCAAAGGCTTTACCACCAATTGATTTTGTGTAGTTTAAGATATGGAATGGGGCTAATACCAATAATAAGGCTCCTACAATAGTAAATTCAGCTGTTGCGGAGAACATTTCATAGGTAATAAAGAATATGGCTCCAATAGCAAATAGACAAGCTACAATAGCTAAAATTAAGATAACAAATGATTCAGAGGTGAGAGACAATGCACTTACTGCATTACCAATCGTAGTAAACATATTACCAACATGTTTTGTTAAAAATGAGCCTATATCAGCAACTCCATTACCACCACTGCCAATTTTTCCAATCATTTCAGCTGATTTTTGAAGTATATTTACAAATTCAGACCAGTTTTTGATTAATGCTCCTAAAAACATAAAGTGAAGTGCTTTTATGACTAAATTATTTAAGTTATATCGTCCACTAGGAAAATATAATTCCCAATTTGTCATAACAGAAATAACACACAATGATGTTAATAGGACAATCATTGGTTCTTGTAATTGGTGAATGGCTGTTGACGCATAAGTAGAGATTGTACCGTTAATTGTTGTAAAAAATTGATTAAATGTTTCGTTATTAAACTCCATGAATTCACCACCTATTTTAATTCAATAATATTCGAATCTTTATATTTAATAGGTTGGTTAGACATGGATTCTCCTGCCTTTTGGAAGTCGTTCGCTGCCTTTTGGTTCATCGCTGTAGCACCTTTTTTTTCTAGATTTTCTAGCTCTGAACGATACGTAGCTTGTTTAGTTTGGATCGCTTGAATTTCTGCTCGAGCGGTAGAAATTTTATTTTGCTCTGTTAAAATTGCATTTTGCAATTTGGCTTGTGCATATTGCCCTTGTGCAGTAGGTAATAATTCTTGATACCTGTGGATAGCCTCTTCATGTTTAGCTATTTCTGTTTGCTTAGCATTAATTAAAGTCGTTGCTTCTTGGTTGAGTTGTGTGTATTTAGCACGATTTTGTTCAATCATACCGCCTACTTGTGCGTATGTCATATTGTCAAAATCAAGATTTTCAAAACTTTGGAAGTTTTCTTTAAAGGCTGTTACAGAATCTTTGGTTCCATTAAATAAAGAACTCATATTACCTTTTACGCTAGAATATTGTTTTCGCAAGGCATCAATATCATCAGTAATAGGTTTGATATGCTTTAAACTGAGGTCTTGCATGTTCTTTTTTTGCAATTCTATTTGTGTTTGTAGTTTTTCAATCGTTTCAGTAGCTTTTTTGATTTGCTTAACAATTTGTGCATACACTTTAGAATCATGTACGGCATAATAAGCATTTGCCTGCGATACTACAAAACCTGTTACAGTAACCGCCCCAAAGACGGTTACTGCTATTAATTTTGTTTTTTTATCATTTTTTAGTTTGTTCAGAAGGTCAAGAGGTAGTGACATAATTACTACTCCTTTCTTACGATACACCTTGATATTTGAGCCATTTATCTATAAATTCATCGGTACTTGATACGGATTTAAAAAATTCTTTGGCGGTATTTTGATCTTTCACGCTTGTGGCAGTAACAAAAGCACCTTCATAGCTTTTTTTATCATACTCTTCTCTAAGACCTAATCTAAAGATTCTAGATCCTAATTGCGATTTATAGAAATAATCTTCTTTAGCCTCTAAATTGGCTACAATTTCAATTTCAGTAGGGTTTAAGCCAAAACGTTCATATAACTCTCGAGAAACATCGTTCATCGTAGGATTTGCCAAAAATATTTTGGTTTGCATATTATTAGATAGCAAAGGCACGATATCAGGTGTGAAATCATCTAGATTTTGTGTTGCCATAATAACAGAAGCATTAAATTTCCGTAGTGTACGAATATAACTGATGATACGGCTTAAAAATTCTGCATGATTCAAAAACGCCCAACATTCATCAAGTACGATCATAGTTGGTGGTATTTTAGCGTTCGCTTGTGCATCTTTTTCTGAATAGCCCTGTTTTTTGAGTTCTTCTACAGCTAGATTAAACTCACTACTTAATTTACGTTGTATTCTGTGGAATAAATAGTCAACAACAGTACCTGCAATGGTAGGATTTTGTAATAGTCGTTCCATTTCAAATACTTGCCAACGACCTTGTCCAAGTTTATCCTCATTAGCATCAAACAAGTTACCATATAAACCTTGTTGTAATTGGGATTCACCAACGTCAGCGATTGTTAAATTATGAAGTACACGTCTCCACATTTCATTTTGAACACGCCTTCTTAAAATAGAGAGTGTTTTATCACGATCATCTATATATCTAGATTCAATCAATGCTTTTTCTAAATCTCGTTTATCTACGTTTGTTACTTCTTCACCAATAGATTTAGCATAGGTAGATAGCCATTCTAACACCCATTCAACTTCTGAGTGGTCGTGAATTTCTGCTAGAGGTTTAAAAGATATGGATTTAGTATCTTCTAATAAATTGTAATGATTACCACCCATAGCTAGTGTAGTCACTAGGGAAGAAGCCCCAATATCAAATGTATAAATTCGACTATTAGGGTATTTCATAAAATGAGCGGATATTGTATTTAATAATACGGATTTACCTGATCCAGTAGACCCTACAATAAGAGTATGACCGACGTCCTCTACATGCAAGGATAGGTTAAAAGGGAGGCTTTCTTGTGTTGTACATTTTAATAACGGTGGACCGTCTAAATGTTCATTGTAAGATTGACCTTCCCACATAGTCGTAATAGGGGCAAACGCTGTTAATGTTTCTGATGTAGTCAAAAATTTTCTGACATTACTTTGATAACAACTAGGGATTGTACCTAGCCATGCTTTTAATGCTTGTGATCTTTCTACAAATGGATTGAAATTTTTATGACTGAAAATTTCTAAACAAAGCTTAGTGTCTGTTTCTAATTGCTTTTTATCTTCGTTTAAGAGTACAAGCGATACTGTTAAATAACCTAAACCGATAGCATCACGTTCGATGAGTTCAACGGCTTCTACAGCATCTTCTGCGTTACTTTGAGAGATTCTATCTACTTGTGTGGGATTATCATTACCGCTATTTTGATTAGTAATATCGGCTAATTGTGCAGTTGCTTTTTTTGAGGTAAACCAGTTGCCGTCTGCAATGCTATTAGCTTCTTTAATTGCTTCTGATTTGCTTAATGCAATATATCTCACAGAATATCTAAATTCACTTGGTAAATAACGTAATGCATCAAATACATCAGTTGGAATTTCCTCAGGAAGCCCTTTGATACCGATTGTACTAATATACTTGTGACCTAATTTAGGTTCACGACCGCCCACAATTTCAGAATCAGAAATTTGTTGAATGATATAGGAATCAATATCTCCGCTTTGTTTGTGTGGGGTTGCTGAAATTGTACTATGTAAATAGGTAATTGTTTCTTCTTTTGATAGTGGTTTAATCTCATCAAAAATAGAATGGAACATACCGATTAGCATTGCGATTTCATCAAGAAATTCTATTTCTTGATCCTTCATTAATTCGGCATAGTCCTTAACTAATTTATTAAATGTTTCGCTATCTTTTACCGATTTAGGATTTAAGGAGGACCAAAAGTCACTCCATATAGATTTAATTGTTTGAATGACTGTATCATCACTATCATAAAAGATATTGGATAGTTTAGCTGTTGTTTGTGCAGGTTGGCGATAGATAATTGTCAAATAATATTCAATTCTATATAGGTTGGGTTGTAATCTATCTTTCCTAGTTTCGTCAAATTTAGCTTGTAAGGCGTTTGCATTTGTTGTTTGGATATAATCCTCGTCATGATGCTTAGCCATTTCCCAGTGAAGAATATAGCCCTTTTTTAAGCGTTTTAATACGTTATTAACAGCTTCAAAATAATGCACACCATTATCTTCGGTAAATGTTGTGGTATCTTTGGCTGAAAATTTAAATGTTTTTTGAATTGTGCCATTATTATTAGACACAACTGCGTTTTCTGACATGGTAAACCATGTGACAAGATCTGAAATATAGCCAGTATTTGCCATATAAACTCCTAATCTATAAAATAATTGTCCTTCATTTTTAGGTTATCAAATAAGATTTTGAAAAAGAATTGATCTTGTTCAAATGCAAATTTAACGATAGTCCAAAGGACAAAGAACACACCAAATAAAATTTTTGCACCAGTAAAATTAAATCCACCAAATAAAACAGCGGATATAAAAGAAATGAGTGCGATAGCTAGAAGCATAGTTTTTGGAATAAACAGAAAAACTATAGGTTTACTTAATGCACGATAGGTATTAAAAACCATACTACCTCCTCTAGGGTTATTGTTAGAACATATATAGAAACTATAAATAGTAAATGGACAGAGACCAGAGGTCTGGTGACATTTACTATTTATAGTTTAGGTTCCCTTTGGGAACGGTGGGAAGGGGATTAAAAACCGTCTGAAATCGCAGCTACAAATGAAACAGCACTTAATGCTAGACAAATACCGCCTACTAATTTACAAATTGTAGACATACCGTCACCACGATTATTCATAGCATAACCAACACCAACAAACATGACCCCAATAATACAGAGATATTTAGCTGTTGTACGCAATTCTTCAACAAGACTTGCAAGGAAGTTATTCCATGGTAAGGTGAGGGCTCCTGCAGGTTCAAATGGGAAAAGTGTTAAAAATGCTGTTAGAACAGCAAATGTAGTTGTATACATTAGATATTTACTAGTGTTGTTGTTTTTTATTGAATTGAGTGTTTTTGATTTCAATTTGTTTGATAAATTCATCATTTTTTTCTTTCTCCTGTGTTGCTTTAGCAATACGTTTATTAAGCTCTTCTTCGGTAACGCTAGTTATAACAAACTCTTCATTTTTTTTATCATAACCGTCAATAAAGATAATATCATTAATTATACGATAAGTACCCTTATTAGATACAAATTTTTGTATTGAAATGACAGCATGAATCGCATCACCGATTAAACTTCTAGCTAATTGATAATCATTGATTGAATCACTTTCTAACACCAATGATTCGATACGTCCTAACGTAGATACAGCACTATTGGAGTGAACTGTACAAAAACCACCTTCATGTCCTGTATTCCAAGCTTTCAACATATCATGAGCTGTATGATCTCTAATTTCACCTACAATAATGCGAGTAGGGGAAAGTCGCATAGAATCTTTCACTAAATCTCTTGCTGATATTTTGACAGAACGATTACCACTTGTGAGAAGATTTTGTTTATCATCAATTGGACAAATTAATTCAGGTAAATCTTCAATCATAATGATACGATCGTCTGGTGTAAGAGTCGCTAGTTCATCTAAAACACCATTTAAAAATGTTGTTTTGCCAGAACCAGTACCACCTGCAACAATAATATTTTTGTGATTTTCAATTAAATATTGAATTGTTTTTCGGTATAGAGGAGATAAAAACCCTTTTTGTTCATATTCATCTAATGTAAAAATCCGAACAGGCTTTTTTCTAAGCATGAATGTTGGTTTTTTTACAATTGGTGGATATTCAATTTGAGCCCTTATGTTTAAGGATTCAATTTCCACAGATAATTTAGGGTGTAATTCGTTAAGGATTTCATCATTGATACCAGAAATAGCAGTACAAATAGTCCTAACTTTATTTTCGTCTAGAGAATCGCCAGTATTTTTTCTGCCATAAATAGTATCGATACGCAATTTATGATCTTCATTGACGTAAATTTCGTTGACGTCCTTATCAAATACATAACGTAATATATTTGCTCCTAAATCTCTTAATAAAGATGCTATCTTTCTAGGAATTTCTTGATTTGATTTTTCTTCAATTCTGTATAATATAGCATCAATATCAAAATCATCTGTTTTTATTTGTTGTTGAATAACAACATCATCATTAATAACATTTAAGATATTAGATGAAATTGCTAATGAATGATGTGTTTCCGATTGCATTATATCGTTTGTCATCATAGGCATCATTCCTCACTAGTATGGTGTTCTTCTTCACTAGTTTTATTCGATACTTTAGCAGGAATGAGATTTAAAATTTCATTCAAATCTGTTGCTAAATCATAGCCTTTTTCCTTTAATCCGTTTACTAGTGCTGTTTTTAACTTTGCATCTAGTTTTCGGATTTTTTCTTTTTTACGCATCGCTGCTTTTTGTTCACGCTCTTTTTCTTTTTCGATTGTTTCTAATAACGCTTGAATATCGTCTTTTACGTTTGTTGTCATGCTGATAATTTCTCCTTATTTAACTCTAATACATTTGATTTCTGACGGCGATCCATGATAGCAAGCATCGTATCACGTCTTGTTACAAGCATTTGATTATATGCATCGATTTCTTCTTCATTCTTTGGTTCATCAGGAATGATTGATTTTAAAGAATCAAAATACACTTTATATGCTCTATCTGAATTATATGCTTTTTCATGTAATTCATGATAGAGGTCATGGTTAAGAAAATACTCATCATCTAATTTTGTTTTATCTGTTAAAAAACCTTGACGATGTAGTAAATAAACAAGCATTTTATCTATACTATCTCTTAATCCATACACCGTCCGATTGATTGTAGCGTGTACATTATCAGTATCGTATGGGATATACCCTTTATCAGCACTAGTTAATTGATTTCTTGTATTAAATGCTTCGTTTAATAAGAATTGCAAGCGAATATATGCTTCAAATAGAGGCATATATTCTTTTTCTTCTTGTTGATTTTTAAATTCAGTAATTAGATTAATGGCATTTGTCATTTGACCTGATCGCGTATAATCTTTACCTTCATTTGTAAAATCTTTTTCAATGCTATCAAACTCTTCTTTTTGTAAAAACTGAATGGAAGCAAATATAGGCTCTTTATAGATATCAAGAGGTCGTAAACCAATTAAATTATGAGGATCTAACGATTTACCTGTATTAAGTCTCCAAATCATTTCATCATTAAGGAACCATTTATTTTTAGGTGATTTTACATTGACCGATTTACCGTCATTTGAAATAAAGATTAAAGCATTATTGCCTAATCGCCTTACTTCGGCAGGGTCAATTAATTTACGACCAATTTCAGAAGTAGATACCGTTGTTCTACTAAACCACCCAGACGTTGATGTAGACTCTTGTTTTAGTGTTACATCACCGATTGCTTCTGATGCGAATTTAGCGGTAGTTTCGTCACGAGGCTCTAAGTAAATTTGTGTTTGCATGGAAGTCATATAAGATTTATCGTTATCATAAACCCCTAATACTTGGTCTATACCTTGAGCAATGAGTAAAAATTTTAATCCATAAGAGGCTGAATAGCCTGTAGTTCTAACTAATTCTGTCATTTTACCAAAAGCTGGCCACTCATCAATGAGTAGCAAGCATGGGCGTTGACGTTTGGCTTTTGCCTCATCTTCCATAATGCGAGATGTGATAATTTGGAAGATAAAGGAAAATAAATTTTTAACACGATCCAAATCAGAAGGAGGAACGACTAGGAATAAATCTGTTGGTTTAGATAAGCCACGAATATCGCCAATAATAAAATCAGATGTACATGTGTTTTCAACAATAGTTTTACTACTAAACATAATTAATGCTGTAACTGCTGATGACAATACACCTGCAAATTCGCCACCCTCTTTAGCTACAAAAGAGGAGAATTTAGTTTTAACAACTGGGTGTAATTTAGGTGTTCTTGCTGATTCTGTTGTTATTGTAGCAATATTATCTACGTTAGATTCATCAATTCTACGGCGAATCATTGGTTGTTCTGATGTTTCACCATGCACCCACATATTGCAAGGAAAATGTTCAAATTCATTTATAATTCTCAAACATTTTTCTTTGACGTCGAAAACTTCTCCGTCCTCATCAAAGCCACCTGTAGATAAAAATTCGTATACATGATACATATTGGTTTCAATATAACCTTCATCGTGTGGCATTAAGTTATTTTTATAATTTTCTACTGCATGAGCATATTTTAAATGCACTACAACGCCAGTAATAATATCAATGGCGTTTGCTTTCCAATGGGCATCTTTACCTTCTGGAGCACCAACTAATAAGGTAATAACATTGCCAACGTCTTTATCTTCGTCTGGCGTACCCCAACGAATTTCATTCAATGGGTTAAAACGAGCCGTAGGGCGTAGATCAGTAGGAGCAAACTCAATTACATTATGACCGAGTACATGCTTTCGATATGGACCTGTTTCACGCAAATTTTCACGTTTTAAATCAGATACAATCATCGAACCCTTCCATTGTAAGCATGTAGGAATAACAATACCAACACCTTTACCTGCTCTAGAAGGGGCAATCATAATAACATGTGTTGGGTTATTATCAACAATGTAATATCGATTTATAAAAAATAGGATTTGAAAAGTAATGAAAATACGGCGAAATGATTTATCATTAATGTTTAGGAATGATAAAAACTTATATTTTTTACCGATTTGAGTACATGTTTTTCTAATACTGGATAAAAATTTATGTAAATTTTCATAATCAATTAATCCTGTATACCATGTTCCTAAAATAACTCCTGATAAATTATTAGATTCTTTAGGAGTCATAATAGATTTCATTTTTCTTAAATCGGATAACGTAGCCCATTTAGCGGTACCATGAGATGTGAGTTCTTTATTTGTACCTATTTTAATCGCAATTATAAGCCCTGCAACGAGGCTAACGAAACAAGCTGATAGATAGGTGTCGAACGGTGTAGAAAATATCTTAGGAGCCTGTTTATGGAACTCCATATACAAATCTATAAAGCCGAATGGATTTGTATATAGGATTCCTATTTTTGACATACCCTCTGTGAGTGGGGCTGATGTTTTTTTCATTAATAGTGTAATGGCTATGGTATTAGATATAAAAAAGCCCATACACGTAATAATCCCACCAATTATAAAGTTATACACTCATGAAAATCCTTTCTAATACTAAGTGGGGAAGTAGCCACCCTATATGCAGGGTGGCTACATTTTAATTATTGTACATATGGTTTCACTCTAATATCTGCATGAAGCATAACATTAAATTGATAACCTTCACGGACTGTTCCTGTTGGTTGAACGGAACTGCTATTTTGTGTAGCAATAGAGGTCATACCACTAATAGCTTGTGCCATAGCACTTTTTAAAGCAGAATCAGATACTGATTCTGTATATGCACTATTGCTATTATTGTTATTATTTGTATGGCTAGAATTATTAGTCGCAGCTCCTGCAAGACCTGCAAAGATAGCACCTGTCAATACGGCTCTAGTTTTCACCCAACTATGCGTAGAATATTTATCTTTTAAGCCAGTTTGACCGAGTCCGTCAATCGCTTCATAGTTAGGGAGCATAACAGAGTTACCATTAGGAAAAATAACACGTTGGAATGCAATATTAATACGTCCGCCATTCATACCCATTGGCTCACCGATTAAACGGCTACCTGCAGGAATTAATACGTTATTACCTGTTACGCTGTCATATACATCTTGTCTTACAACAGCTGTTACAACACTATTACTATTATCTGATGTCACTCTTGTAATTAATGTAGCAGGAATAACGGTACCTGCTTGTAATACTTCATCAGCTTTAGCTTGACCGCTAAAATTATTTGTACTATTTGCGTTGTAGCGATCATAAGTATTTTGACCGCCATAATAATTTGTTGTATCTGATGCGAATGCCATAGAAGAAGTAGCAATAGCAAGCATTGCTACAAGTAATGTTTTCTTTAGTTTCATAGTATATTCCTTCCTATCGTTGAGAACCAACAACAGTAATGTAACCGTCATTAGTGTTGTTATTGTAGTTATTGTTTACAGAATTAGTATAACTTCCGTTAGTGGATCCATTAGAAGATTGACCTGTGCTTTCTCTCCACATATCAGATAAAGTTCTAGTTCCTTCTTGTTCTGGAGCATTAGATCCTTTATTGCTACTGAAACTAAAGAAAATGTCTGAATTGTTGGCTTGCTTTTCAGCTTGTTCAGCTTGTGCTTGCTCTTGGGCTTTTTTAGCTAATTCTGCAGAGCGTCTTTGCATTTCTGCTTGTTGTTCTGGACTTATTTGTTGCTGTTGTGGTTGAGATTGTGGGGTAGGTTGTGGTGTTAATTGATGACTATGATCATGATTATGATCATGTTCTTCTTGAAACTTTTCATCATTTGCTAAGCGATTAGCTTTATCATCAGCTGTTATTTTATTTTTATTTACAGATTCTTCCGTTCTAGTCGTTGGTTTTGATTCTTGGGAATCGCCACCAAACCATAAATAACCAATACCGACAATAAGAATAGCGATAACAACACCGACTACCTTTTTATTTAATTTTTTGGGTTCCTCTGGGGTAGGTTCCAAATCAAGTTTAGTATCTGCCATAGTATTTCTCCTTAATACTGATAACGTGTTAAAACTATAAGATTAATAAATTGCTATACATGTAATAAACTAGGATAGTTTATTACATGTATTAATTTATTAATGATTTCGCCTTGGGGCGAATTAAAAGTGGGGAAGAGGGCGGTTATTTTGTGCCTTCTTGAATCCGATTAATTTTAATTTGAATATCTTGGGCTTCTTGTTCGTCCTTTGTTTTTTGCGTTGGTGTTGCTAATTTACTTTGACTGCCGATACCTAAATCCGCTTGTAATTGAGCGATTTGTTGATCGATTTCTTTAGTATCAGGTTTCATAGAAGCCTGATTAAGTTCAGCCATAGTATTCAAATTTGAGCGATACATTCGCTCTTTGAGTGGTGTGTAATTTTCTTGTACAGCTACGGTATTTGGTGTATTAGTTAGTGTTTTTGCAAGTTCAACAACATCTACAGGTTTCTTATTTAATTGTTTATTAATTTTTCCATTGTCGGCTTTTTTATTTTCTGTTTTTCGTTTTACTTCAATCCAAGAATTTTTACTGAATTGAATCTTGAATTTTTGACCGACTTTATCAATTTCAATAAACTCACCTTTTAGACGATAATTTAATAATTGTGCTTTATTAGCATCGTCAATTTGATAGAAAGTTGGGAAGTTATTTTTATTTTCTCTGCGTAATTCAATATATGTTTTTGTTCCGTCATCAAAAATTTTAGTTGGAACATATTCTTCATTCACATTGTGAGCTTTCATAGTATAAGTTTGAGTGAATTTAGTATTACTTAGTTGATTTAACTTATTGTTAAATGCAACTAATCTAGAACGTTCTTCTTCTTCTTTACGCATTCTATCTTGTTTATCTAGATCTGGGTATTCCCAAAGAATGACATACTCACCATCATCTCTTGTTGAATTTACAATTAACCGATACACACGTTGATTGGTATTGATGATGAAGTTAGTTTTCAAATTATTGGTTACAGGTTTTACGTATACATGTTGTATACCTGCAACCATATCTTTATCAACTTTAAATCTTACATTATCGCCAGTTGCGATTTTTTGTACAACTTCATCTCCACGAAGTTGAATATCTGTAACACGACCAACTTGTGTATTAATTTCAAATTGTGTCCAAGGATTATATGTATATACATGAGCTGTCTGATCTGTATAAGTAGGGTAATATACAACTCCTTCTTCTGCGAAAACTGGACTAAATGTCATTGTGCTAGTAGCAATCATTGCTACTAGTAATGATGTTTTAACTTTTATATTCATGATCTATCTCCTTAATGTTGATGTTGTTGAGTTGTTGATTGTTGTGGATTTGTTTGTTGTGGTTGTGGGGTAGGTTGAGGTGTTGGCTCTTTAGATACAGAAGCTTTTTCATCAACTATCCCTTCATCAGAAATTTGGAAATCTTTAACGAATAATCCCATAGGGTTTGATACAAGTAATTCTTTATCTGATACGCTTTCTTGTTTTAAAGTAAATACACCTGAATATGCTCTTACGATTGGCTTACCTTGTCCACCAGATGTTGTTTCTTCTTGCCACCTTACAGAATAAGAATCTTTAGAATCTGGAACGGCAGTTACAGATAAAATTTTAACGTAATTCCGTTTACCTTCTTCTATATTTTTTTTGATTGTTGGTAAGTATAATTCTTTATATTTGTTTGCAGATTCTTCTGTAAACATATGAGCCGTTCTATTAAAGTTTTCATTTAATAGTTTTTTATCAGCAGGGATAGAACGAATACCTTCAACAAAACGAGAAAGGAAATATCCCTTGATACTATCAGTTGGTTTCATAGAAGTTTCTTCTAATGAACCAAGCGATTTAACGTAACCTGTTTGTTCATCAACTTGAACTAAATAAGGAATAAAAGTAGAACGAGTTGAAACGTAAACTAAACCGATAACAGATACAAGACTAATTACAGCAGATGCAAAAGCGATCCGTTGCCATTTTTGAATCTGTATAGATTGGGCTACGTTAATGTTTGCATTAATATCTGGCCCACGACCGATATTCGATGCAATAGTTTGATTTTCATTTTTGGACATTGAAACCCTCCTTGTCAAAATCCAGTTTTATTTATGATTAGATTATATCATTTCCCCCCACAGAAAACAATAGACAATTACTGGGTTAAATGATAAAATTAGAATATAAAATTACAAATAAGACTGGAAGTCTTAGTAGGAATTTTAAAACGCGACCTTGTCGCGGTAGATAAAATCTGGCTTTATACCAGATTTTTAAAAAACTAGGAATGCCCACTTACACAAGTCAAAATTTTATATCTAAATCTAGGATTTATCTATAAAATTCAGACTTGTCGTGGGCTTGCTGTTCAGCAAGTTAGAAAATGCGTACCGCATTTTGGTAAAAATGTGTAAAAAGCACAAAAAAATAAAGCGTTAAAAATGAACAAAAAATGAAAGGAGGGTAATGCAAATGGCTACATATCATTGCACTATCAATATTGGATATAGCAATAAAACTATGCCACATCTTGATTATATTAATCGAGAAGGTAAATATAATCATCGTAGCGATGAGCTAGTGACAACTAAGAGTGGTAATATGCCAAAATGGGCAACAAATGCTCGTGAATTTTGGGAAAATGTAGCTGTTAATGATGTACGTTCTTATCGTGAAATTGAATTTGCATTACCTAATGAATTATCTGTTGAGGATCAGATAGATATTGTAGAACGCTTTATTGATGAAGTTCTACCGAATAACCCATATTCCTATGCTATCCATGAAGTAGATAGCAAAATTCATGGAATTAAAAATCCTCATGTTCATATCGTTTTTTCGGAACGATTAAATGAAAAACGAATTGAAGATTTCTCTAAAGAAGAATATTTCAAACAAAAAGGACGTAGCCGTAATGGTGAAATCATTGGCGGTGCGTCTAAAGATCGTTCTTGGGCAGGTAATAGAAGCACTTCTAAATATTACGAAGTTAGAGAAACTGTTGCTGATGTAATTAATGAAAAGTACAAAGAACATGGTATTAATAAAGAAATTTCTGCTAAAAGCTTAAAAGCTCAAAAACAAGAACTTTATAAATCTGGTAAAGTCGAAGGGCAAGACCTTCCAGATAATGTATTACCTTATATTCCGAGAAAAACATTTCATCGGTATGTTAATGTAATGACGAAAATTATTAATTCTGCAACAGAAGAAATAACAGGTATTCCAGCAATTATTGAAGAGCGAATATCTGCTGAACGAGAGCGTATATTAAACCGCATTCTTGAAGAAAAAATTGCTGATATGGATAAAACAAAAGAGCCTACGCAGGAACATAGAGATTATATGTTCCACGTTGTATCTAAAGAGGCTAAAAACCTTATTCGTGTAGCGAAAAATCCTGTTGATTTCTTTGCTAATAAATTAATTAAAACGCAACAAATTCATGTGCCAAAAGGTGTAGAACCGCCTAGTGAACTTACAAGAATGTTAGCGTATGATGCTGAATTAAAAGAACAAGAAAACTTTTTAACAAATGTTAAGGATAAACCGTTATTACTTGCAGATTTACAACTCCAACATGATGCCCTGATTAAACATGAAGGAGAACTTAGATCCATACCAGAAGAAGATGATATTATGGCGGTATTATCTTCTGTGGATCAAGAAGAATTATCTAATTATAGTCGTGAATTAGATAACGCCAATAATCGTATTTATGTAGCTGAACATATCTTAAGGTTGCCAATTAAGGAGCAGTTACATATGGTACAACAAGGCAGTTTGATGCTTCGTTCTATTTATGAAGCGTATTGGACTCCTGATATACAAAAAGAGGCACAACGAAAGCATGATGAAGCGAAAGCTGAACAAGCTAAGTATGCCCCTAGATCTATTGAAGTGTATCAAAATGCTTTAATTAATAAGCAAAATAACAACGTATTAAAAGAACAAACTGAAAAATTACGTAGTAGATATAGCTTGTTAAAATATCAGTGTGAAAAAGGTGAAGATACCACAGCCTTATCTTCTGAAATTAAAGCAATTCAAAATCGAATTGATGAAATCAGAAAACAATATTTAACGCCTGCTATAGAACAACAAGCAAAAGAACAACGTGATAAGCGTATTGAAAAATATAATAAGCTTGAACCATTTACCACACGCTATTATGTTGAACAATTAATCAATAAAGCTAGTATGGGTGATTATTATATGGTTAAAAATACGCTAGTTAAACTAAATCGTGATGTAAAGAAAATGCTATCTTCTGATGATATAAAAGATGCTATGATTAGAAGAAATGATTCTGTTATTGCACAGAGAAATCAATTTTTGTCTGAAATTAAAGATCGTTATAGTGATGCTATTTCTAAACGTCAGCAAGAACGTGGTTATGAATTACATAAATTAAAATTCGCTCAACTTAAAATTAATAGCTTAATGACAACACTTACTAAGCAAATGACAGAAGAACAGTTGCAGGCGGTTCCTAAAAAACGAGATATTTTGACTAAACAACACAATATAAAAGATAAGCATACAATGCTTGAAAGTGTTGTAAATCAAACTGTTTTAAATCGATTAAAGAAAATCAAAATTGATGCAGAAAAACCAGATGCTTATTATAAAGATCGAATTATTAATAAGGCATCTGGTGGAGCTTTGTTTAAGTATCAAAAAATACTTAAATCCAAAGAGTATCTACGTAATTATTTATTGCGTGAAGGGAAACCGACAACAAGCGTTGATAACGATATATTAGCTATGAAGCAAGAAATTAAGATTGTATATGAACGGCATACACCGCCTAATATCAAAGACCTTGTTAAACAGGCTAAGATGACAACGGTTCAACAACGAAAAGAAAAAATAAAAACAACACAAAAAAAACTTTATAAAGATATCAACAGAAGAGGTGTAACAACACATACAAAAGCTATTGGTAATCATATTTTAAGAGATTTATCAAATGCACTCAAACCTACTGGACATACTCAAAAAATGAGCCAAGCCCATGCGTTTGACCGTGTTGACGATCAAGATTGGTGTTAATTCTTTGTTATATGAGGAGGACATATGGAGCTTTATATTACTGAAAAACCTTCTGTAGCTAGAGGGCTAGTTGATTATTTTAATAAAAATGGGGCTAATTTTAAGCCTATGGAAGATAAAAAAGGGTATTTTGATGCTAACCAAAAAATTGCTATTTCTTGGTGTTTTGGGCATTTAGTATATTTAGAAAAGCCTTCTACTTATGACGAGAAATGGAAATCATGGAATAGATCAACACTACCGATTATTCCTGAACAATTTCGATTTAAAAAATCTGTCTATAAAGAGGCATCTGCTCAATTTAATAAGTTAAAAGCACTTATTAAAGACTCAACAACTATCATTCATTGCGGAGACCCAGATAGAGAAGGTCAAGTTTTGGTTGATGAAGTGTTAATGCTATGTAAAGCGACTGCAAAGGTTAAACGACTGCTCCTTAATGCTCTTGATGATAAATCGATTAGTGAGGCATTAGGTAGCATGACAGATAATCAAAAATTTAAAGGATTATCTCTTGCAGGTGATGCTAGAGCATATATTGATTGGTTAATTGGTATGAATTTAACACGATTAATAACATCAGTTGGACGTGAGAAGAACTTTACAGAAGTTATTCGCATTGGTCGCGTTAAAACACCTGTTTTATCTATGATTATTAATCGTGAATTAGAAATTCAAAACTTTGTTGTAAAACCTGTTTGGTCGTTACGTCCTACGATTAATTTGGGAACTGATAAACCAGTACAAGTATCATATCCTAAGAAATTTGACACTAAAGAAGAAGCAGAAGCCATTCAAAAACAGATTGAACATAAACCGTGTGAGCTTATTACGTTAGAAGAGAAGCGTGTTGAAGAACAAATAAAAGAACTTTACAACATGGACACACTTCAAACAGAAGTTAATAAGCGATTAGGTTTAACACCTAAAGAAACAGCGAAAATTTTACAATCACTTTATGAAAAGAAACTAACAACATATCCACGTTCTGATTGTAAATATTTACCAGAAGGACAGTTAAACGATTGTTATGTTATTTTAGAAAATTTAGCACAAGCTAATTTGTTTGATGTAGCTATCGTGCCTCCAGAAAAAGGTATGATTGAAAAACCAATACCTTTTAATGACAAGAAAATTACAGCTCATCATGCCATTATCCCAACGACTAAACCTTTAACAGAAATAAGTGAGCAGGAGTTAGCTGTATATAAGATTATTTCTGAAAAATATGCATCTATGTTTATGGATCCGTTTACCTATGATAAGACAACGGCTAAGTTTAAAGTTAATGATGATATTATATTGACTTTAAATGTAAAAAATATTGTCAAAGAAGGCTATAAACAGCTTTCTTCTATGTCTGCATCAGTTAAAGAAGAATCTGATACAGATGAAAAAGAAGTAACAGGTTCTTTTGTGTTAGAAAAAGGTAAAATTTACATGGCAGACGCTTGTTATGTAAATGAAGGCAAAACAAAACCGCCTAAGCGATATACAGCAGGGTCAATTATTCAAGCGATGACAAATATTACTAGTCCTGATCCAGAATTAGCTAAAAAGTTAAAAGAAGTAAAGGGGATTGGTACACCTGCAACACGGTCTGACATTGTAGATCAACTTATTAAAGATAATTATGTAGCATTACATAAGAAAAATTTAGTACCAACGCAACTTGCGATTGATATGTTCCCTATGTTCCCAAAAGAATTCCAAAATGCTGAATATACAGCACTTATGGAATTAGAATTAGATAAAGTACAAAGTGGAGAACTTACACAACAGCAAGTACTTCAAAATGTAGCTAATTACATTAAGTCCTTGTTAGCTAAAAGTGATACATTAAGTAGTAATGTAAAGACTCAAGGTTTTACTTGTCCTGTTTGTAATACAGGTGTATTAAAGCGTAAGTATTTTAAATATGATAATGGAGATGAAATCACGTATTATCGTTGTGATAATGAGGCTTGCAAAAAGCAATTACCATGTGATTCTAAAAAGAATCCTATGTATATCAAGTGCGATCAATGCGGTGGACATATTATTGAAAAACACGGAAAATTTGGTTTTTATTATGGTTGCGTTAATTATCCAAATTGTAAGCATGTTATTAAGTCTAAAGATTGGAATGATTATAAGAAAAAAAATATAGTAAAAGATGCATTTAAATAATGAATAAAGGAGGACTTATTTATGATTATTAAAGGTACAAAATATTATGCAGAAATTGGCGGTATTAATATTTTAGATTTACCAACATATGAAAGTGATGAACAATTTGAAGCTTTAGAACAGGAAGAAGAGGGTGAAGTTTTTACTCTTGAAGAGGCGATTTTAGATGATTTAGATGTAACTATAGAATAAGGGGATGTATACATGGCTATTAAAGGTCAAATTGATTTAGAAACAGGTGAATCTAAACGTACTGGTGGCAAGATTCACCAAAAACCATATAACTATAGAGATGATCGCAAAGAAGTGGCAACAATATTGGTTGATATGCTTCGTGATGCTAGTAATGGTGATAAAAAATTAGCACCATGGGCGAATGAAATGATTAGTCTTAACCCAAATTATCGTAACACCATTACAGGTACTACTTATAAAGGTGGTAATATCTTTAGAATTGCTATTGGTAATCGATTGCGTTATCTTAGAAATGCTGAGCTTAAAGCCAATGCAACGCATAACGAAGAGCGTTATAATACATTAAGTCAAAAAAATAATTTAACACCAAGAGAAATTGAAGAATTTAAGGCTGTTCAAAGTGAACGAAATGAAAGACTGGCGTTTGCTAATTGGACAGGTAATGATCCAAGATTTGTTACTATGTCAGGCATTCAAAATATGAATGCTAAACGTCCTAAGGACGAGCCAGAAATTCGTATTCGTAAAGGCACTAAAGCTATTGCACGAATTGAATATAATAAGCGTTTTGAATATGGTACTCCAGAATGGGAAGAAGAGATTAAGCGAATCGAAAAGAAAAATCCAAGTAGAGCTCAAATGCTTATTGGCGATAAGCGTGATATTTGGATTAATAAACCTACTAATATTTTTAGTGCAGAATGTTGTGACAATTTTCCACCTCTTGTTGATGAAAAACAACTAACTAAAACAGAAATTCATGAAAATTGTGAAACTATTCTTGTTGGTTCAGAAGCTCCTATTGTATATGACGGAGGCGGTAAAAATTATTACTCCGTTGGTGAAGATACAATTCATCTTACAAGACGAGATTATTTTTTATCTAATGAAGCCTTTTATGCAACGGCCTTACATGAGATTGCACATTCTACAGGGCATGAAGATCGTTTAAATCGAGAGTTAGGTAAAAGTTTTGGCACGCTTGAAGATTATGCTCTTGAAGAGTTAAATGCCGAATTTGCAGCTGCCATGTTATCTGAAAAATATGGTTTACCTATGACAGAAGAACGATTAAATAATCATGCTGTGTATTTAAAGTCTTGGGCAGATGCAATTGAAAATAATCCAAATGCATTAGATTTAGCAATGACAAATGCATCTAAAATTGTAGATTACATTGAGCAGAATATTTACTCTTTAGGTAAAGAACGTATACAACAAGAAAAAGAAGTAAAAAATAGTAAAGATACTAATGAAATAGATAAAACTTTAACAATTGATAACTATTCTTTTAGTAATAATTTTTCTAATTATTTTGAAGATATAGCGGTTGAATTTGTTAATGATTTTAAAGAAATGCATCAAATTGATATTTTACACAATGAATTTTACAAATCCTTAGAAAATTCTTTGCTTGAATTTAAGGAGGGTATGGATTTAGATAAAAATAGGTATATAGATAATCTTTCTCCAATAAACCAAGATTATTATGTAAACAATCCAGATGCTTATGATGATTTAATTAAAAATCGAATAATTGGATATTTACAAACGATTACCTATGAAACAAAAGATATTAATAAGTTTATTAATTCTATGGATCCTGAACAAATTTCGGATTTTGGTAAAGAAATAATTAAGGCGATACATGAAGAGAAATCACCATTAGAAGTTAATATTCAACAATCTAATTCAAAACTTAAAGAGGAAATTATACAAGCTCCTACATTAGAAGAAATTAAATCAAGAGATAATTTATCATATACAACACCACCGCCAATACCAGAAGCTCCTAAAAAAGAAATTGTGCAAGGTACATCGATAGAAGAAAGACTTGCTAAACTAGCAGAGGAACGAGGTCTTGATTATGCTAAAATACAACGTGCTGTAGAAGAAGAAACGGCTACTTGGACAAAGAATGGTGGCTATCAAGAGCCTGTTGTTATAAGCCGTATTCCTGATAAAAAACATTATATTTCTAAAGATAATTTTGATGAAATTTGTCAAAATAGAAAAGAAATAGAAGCTAGAATTAATGCTATGGATCCAAAAGATAAAGAATTATGGATTCGTCATGCTAATAATACACTTCAATACCATAAGTTTAATAATGGTAAAGAGTGTAGTGTTAAACAAGCAAAAGTACTAGCGACTTTTGTGGATCAACTACAATTTGATAGACAAAATAATGCCTATTTATCTCAAGGTGAATGGGGAAAAATCATGGACAATAAACATGGTGGGCGAGAAGATTTCTTTGAGCGAACAAAACATGATTTAGAATATGCCAAATTTACAGTAGAGCGAATTAAAAATACAATTCGTGATGGTAAGTTTGCCAATGGTAAAAGCCCTAGTGACAATCAAATGAAGCATATTATTGCTTCAAGAGATCAAATTGGTCGTTACATTAATAAACTTGAAAAAGAAAAAAGTAGGACACGATAAATAAATAAGCCCCTACATTTGGTAGGGGCTATTTAGAAAGGAGTGTTGTATATGGAGTATACAAGATCTTATGATAATGAACATTTAAGAGATAATGAAATAATTGATGATAGACCAGACGATGATAGACCAGACGATGATGAGCCAAATTATCGAGAAGAAGTAAAACAACAGGAACAAAACACAGAGCAGAAACATGCACATGTACAAACAAATACAGATGATGATTCAGATGAAAATTTAGATACAGAAGAAGTTGTAGTTGAACGTAAAAATAAAATGCGTGAATTACAAGATTTTATTACAACTAATGAACATTCAGGCATTGATGCTATTAAAAAAGCTGTCGAAGTTGCTAGACAAGAATTAAAAGAATTAGAACAAGCTGATGCTAATAATGAAAGCCGTAGAATCAATAAAAATATTATTAAAACGGTAAGGTCTAAGATTGAAGTTTTATTACCAAAAGCTATTGAAGAAGTTCTTAATGATGCTTTTGATTTACAAGAAAAACGAAAACAAGAAAAAGAAGAACGAGAACGAAAGTTAGAACAAGCTATTACTGACAAACGTAAATCCATTCAAGATGTGTATGCTATTATGACTGAGGCTAAATCAAATCTACAAAAAAATGTAGATAGTCTTATTAATTACAATAGTATTATTGCAGATATTTGTAATGATAGTGGTAAATCAGAAAGTCAAAGACTTGATGAAATAAAAGCTAAACGACAAGCATTGAGTGAAGCTATTGAATTTATTCGTAATAATATAGCATTAATTAATAACTCTATTGATTTAGTATCTACAATCGATCCAGTTGTAAATAGTAAACAGGAATAGTGTTATATAAACAAAAAAGCCACTCATAAGAGTAGCTTTTTCGCTTTGGTGTATTCTTTGTCAAAACAAAGAACATGTTTATCATATTAAATATATGATAGTAAGTCAATATAGAGAGGGTATATATATGAATGTACAAGATTTAGTAAAATATATGTTGTTAGCTACAATTACAGTTATTCCTACAATTAGTAATGCTCAACCTATTTCTGATTATATTAGACAATACAATCCAGAACAGGCTGACTATATTGGTTCTGTTATAGAGGATAAAGGGGCAAAATATAATATTGACCCACGGTTTTTAGCTTCTGTGTTTAGTATAGAAAGTAAATTTAATAACAATGCTGTAAGTTCCGCAGGTGCTATGGGAATTGCACAATTAATGCCTGATACGGCTAGTGGTCTTGGTGTTGATTCTTCTACTATAGAAGGCAATATAGAAGGTGGAGCAAAATATATTCGTGAAATGCTTGATACATACGGTGGTGACTATAATTTAGCGTTGGCTGCCTATAATGCAGGACCTGGCAATGTTTCAACGTATGTACCGAGTTATACCGCTGATTATGTAAATTCAGTTCAAAATGAATATAGCACAATTGGAGGCTATATTAGTTCATATGGAAGTAAATATACAAATACAACTGTTGATCCAGATAGGGCAAAAAAAGAACAGTTACTTAAATTATTACAATTAAAAAAATTAGAGGAATTAAGAGCATATCAAAGTCGAACTAGATAAGGAGAGTTATCATGAGTGATGAACGATATAAGATAGGAAATGTGGATTTTGGGGATATACGAGATCCAGAAGCAAATGAAGCATGCGGTACAGCGGAATCTATTATAAGGTGTATTGAAGAAAAGTTTTCAAATGATGAACGATATAAAGATTCTGTAATAGACGAAGATTTTGTACAAGCTCTTCGTGATGATATGGAGCAACTTAAAAAAAATACATTAGACTTTTCATATGATAATTTAGCTAAATATACGAAAGAAAATATTCATAATGCAAAATCTTTAGACGATATTAGAATTGTATCTTCTGAACATGATAAAAAAGGATTATGTAGTCAATTAACAGAAAAAATTAGAACTGGTGAATTATCGCCATATATCAGTAGAACAGATAAAAAGATAAATGAATTAAGTAACAACATAAACGAATTGAAATATGAAAATTATAAGAGAGATAAAAGAGAAAGGGAGACAGAAGAAGATAGATCTAAAAGTAATTTAAAACCTAATCAACAAACTGCAGGAACCGTAGGGATAATGGAACTATCAAAAAGAGATCCATTTACAGCCTTTGTAGAAGGTTGTAAGAATGGATATGATCCAATTCATTATATGGAAGAAAAACGTCAACGATTAATGGCAATTTACTACTATATTAGTGAAAAAGATGATGCAGGTGTTGTTCGTTCAGAAGATGATGAAAAACGTGTTGAACAAGAGCTAAACGAAAAACATGGTAGTCCTTTAAAATATCTGCAAGATAAAATTCATAAAGTACAGGATAAATTTGAAAAAGCGATTGGGTTTTCTTATGTAGAATATGGTAAAAACCGTAGTTTTAAAGAAAATTTACATGATATGCAATTTATTTCTGATTCGGATAAACCAACGAATGATCAAGAGGTTATGATTCAATTTGTAGAAAAAGAATTAAAAAAAGCACCTATAGATAAAGATTCCTGTATTAAATTATCTAGATTTATTGAATATCCAGATCAACGAGTTATTTACGATCAAGCTGTACAAAATTTGAATGAGAAAAAAGAATACTCATTTAAAGTTATGAATGTAGATAGAGAAATTTTAAATGGAAAATATAAAAACATGGAAACTAAACAAGAACAATTAAAATCGCAAGAAATGGCAAAATCACAAGGATATGTTAAGCCATATACTAATTCAAATGAAGAAGGTAAAGGTACTAAAGATTATGGAAGATTTAAGTAAAGAGTTAGGTAATATACCTCAAACAATAGAAGAATATTTAGTACATACCATTTATGGTAAACAATATGATTACAAATTATATTGTGAAAATAAAACTACTATTCAATTAATCAATGCCTTGTTTATGCTTGTAACGTGCGTTTTATTAGTAATTGCATCAAGGGTTGTAACTCCTATCAATGTATTTCTGATGATTTTAGTTGCGTTATCATATATAGTTGGTGAACATTGGTATTATAAAAAATATAATCTTCCTTCTATGCGTGTATTATACAAACATAGAAAAGCATATAAAAAACAATGGCAATCATTACATAAAGAATTAGAAGATAGAAATATTACTGAATATGAACTTTTACAAGAATTGAAGGCGGAATTAAGATGCTAAAAAGAGATGAAAATAAGTTTTGTTGGTATAGTAACGGAAAGGTTGGTTTACCCAAAGATAGTATTGAAGAGGCTATACAAGACTATCTTGAAGAGGCTAAAGAAAACGGTTATAGCTTAGATAGTGTAGGAATAGTTAATCCACTCTTTTTAATTCATGAATTATCTGCTAAACGAGCTATTGAGGATGTAATAAACTTTAGTTTGCCACGATTTATGTATGACATCTCATCAGATTATATAGCACAAGATCAGTTATGTATTATAAAAGAGGTACATATTGAAGAGTTAGCTAATGAATTATCTAAAGTATATAACGATTGGGAAAAGCGGTACGGATATAATAATCAATCTTATTTAATATTTACTGATGAAGTAAAAAATTACTATATTGCAGATTATATAAAATAATTAGTTCAATATACTTTATAGAGGTAATAAATATGTTAGTAAAAGATGAAAATAAGTTTTGTTATATTGTTAATAATAAGATAAGTGAACCGAAAGATAGCTTAAAAGAGGCTATACAAGACTATCTTGAAGAGGCTAAAGAAAACGGTTATAGCTTAGATAGTATAGAATTATCTAATCCTTATTTTTTTGTTCCTGAATTATCTGGAAGGCGTATTGTTGATAATTTGATATATGATTTCCCTAATATAATGTTTAATGCTTATGATAAATGTATAACAAGACGCTATATACCGCATATGGAACCTAAACATATTGAAGAATTAAGTAAAGAGTTATCAAAAATTTATTATGATTGGGAAAAACGCCATGGATATGACAATAAATCATATATAGTATTTACTGAGGATATAAAAATTTACCCTATTAGGTGAATACTAAAAAATAACTGTCTTTATGGCAGTTATTTTTATTATTGTTGTATATGGTAACATAATATGGTAACATATAAATATAAAATTTACTGATATTAGAAAGGATTAAAAGGTGTAGTATGGAATCGATTACTCTTTCATTAGGATTAATTCCTATATTCTTATTTGGATTTTTATGTTTAATGCTTTTTGTTGAAGCTGAGGCTAAAGAAAAGCTAATAATGTTAGGTTTATTTATAGTTATTTGTATATCAATTGCTATTATTACATCAGATATACTGCAAAACTTTATTCTATATTTGCGTGACATAGGCTTTATAGGTAGTTTTTATTGGTATGTGATTATGTTACCTCAGCCTCTAATTTTATTATTGTTAAAGCCGTTAATGAATAGTGTGCGTAAGAAATCCATATCAGTAAGAATTATAACAGCATTTATATTTTTATTGCCGTTTTGGATTATTCTTTTGATTGCAGTTGGTAATCTATATTTTGGTTTTAGTAAATTATAAAAATGAGGTATGTATGACAATACAAGAATTTGAAATTTTTCATGGAAAGAAATTATATAAAAGTGCTAATAATTGTAGATTAATTATTAATAGAACTATGTTTAATCAATTAGCCGATCTAAATGCTTATGAAAGAAAAAATATATTCCATAAAATGATTGCGTTCCTGCAGGAACAAGTTAGGAAGGATCATGAATGGATTAAGAATAATGTAAAAGAGTTTAGTATCACTAATAAAGAGCTTAATGCGACTATTAGTGCCTCTATAAGTGGTGATGAATATAAATGGTTATTTACTCATGCAAAATCATGTAATTTGTCTGTCGCTAAATTTTTAACAGCTTGTTTATATACATATTTTGAATTAAAAAATAACTACTGATAAGGAGTGATATATATGATTAGTGATACTCTAGTTGAAAATGTTTTTGCACATAGAAAAATTAAAGAACAGCTTAGTATTTATGTAGATGATATTAAAAAGTTAGAAAGAATAGAGTCTAATAAACGCAGATGCTCTATGCTTATAATTATTGGTTCTATTATAGGATACCCTTTAATTTGGTTTGTTTTTAATTATTGGGGGTATCATTTTGGTTTAGCTTTTTTTTGCTTCTTTATAATTTCTTGTATAGTAGTGGTAGCTATTAATATGTCAAGACAAGCTGAATTAAATACGATTAAGACTATAATATATTCATTTAAACAATATGTAATTTTACAATTGTTAGAACAAAAAGAGGATATTGTTTTTAAAATACCTATAGATGATGTGGGATATGCTGTTGTTACTGATATATTAAATGAGATACATCAGTTTGATCCAACAATATATTTAGTTGAACATATTGAATACGCAGGTAATAAAAAAATACAATCCATTAAATTTACAAATATTGATTCAGAAAAGCTAAAAAAAATAATTAATCTTAATGCACTTGAACACTTTGACTATGCACCTATACTTTGAGGTGAATTATGAAATTTGAAAAATTTGATTTTGATTATAATAATTGGTATTTACAAAAAAGAGAAAAAGCAGTAAATGCCATTAAGAATTACTTTGTTAAGAGGGCTGATTTTTATAAAGCTTTATTTATCAAATATGCTAAAATTTGGTATATATTAGTTTTAATAGTATTTGTATTAATGGGATTTATGAAATCTAAATTATTTGTAACCCTATTTATTATTGGGTTTGGTGTTTTTGGATATTTATATCTATACCTCACCAGAAAGAAGCCATTAAAAAGGAAGGAACCTTCAAAAGATGAATAATACAATCGATAAAAATAGTCAAAATTTTACTGATTATACATCAACTAATACAAAATATATAAAGATTATGCTACTGGTATTAATTGTAGAGAGTATTTTATTTGCATCTTTTGGAATAATATGGTTTATTCGATATGGTTCTTGGTTGTATATGTTATTAAAACTATTGCCATTGTTTATTATATTAATTGCTACCTATTGGGTTTATATTCGTTCATTAAAAATATTAAAGCAGGTGATACCTAATGCATTACAAGACTTTGATTTAGATGATCCTGTGTATGAAGAAGCTCGATTTAGACTTAGTAAAGATTTTAATAAGTATATAAAATTAATGCTTCTCACATTTGTAGTAATAATTATTGTGTTTTATGGACGTGAAATATATTCATTAGCTTTACAATGATAACTATACAATAAAAGAGATGATTGTCTATAGAGATAGTCATCTCTTTTATTATTGGTTTTGTGTTGTTTTTATTTTGTTTTTATGTTATTATATAAGTAGGAGGTAGCTCTCCTATATCTATATTTTTCTTAGGAGGTTATTATGAATGAGTTCTTAGCATTAACATTAGAAAAGTTTCCTTATTTATCGATATTCATATGTTTTTGTATTCCTTTATTGATATTTGGTAGTTGGTGTATTATCTGTGACTATAAAAATAATATAAAGGTAATAAATATATGTGCAATAATTGTATTTTGCATTTCTGTACTTTTATTTGGTATGTGGGGATTTTTTATTGTAGATCAGGAAAATTATAAAATAAAAAAAGAACAACTAATATACGAACAACACATTAATAATTTTGATACATCTGCATTAATCGGAACACAGGTAATCAAGACTTATAAAACAACTGACGATTTTCATGCATATCAAAATACAGGACTTAAAGCAGGATATAAGATAATTTCTGTTAATCTGAATGATAAAAATACTGTTGAAGTTATATTTGAAAAAATAAAATAATAGGATTAATACAGCTACTATTTTTACGGAGGTTATTATGAGTAAGTTAGGAGATTATATTAAACAACAAAAAGAAAAAGATATTCAAAAATTTTTTGGTGAGATTAAACATACATCAAATAAATACTTTACATTCAACAGAATTATTAATGATGATGAAATCATTATTATAACCAGCAATATTAAGATTATAAAAGATACGCCCGTATTAGTTGTTGGGAATAATAAAGCCGTGTACTTAAAAGATTGGTTGATTAGAGAGGTACGTAATTATAATTTAGATATTTATGATTATGCTGTAAAATTAAATAGGAAGTATTGGAAAGTATATACTTTTAAATCCGATTTTGAAGATATTTTTATTGAAAAAGAAGAGACTTTTGATGATTTAGTTGAAGTAGCTAAAGAACAAAATAAAAAAAATATGCCTATTGCATTAGGATGGGGTAAAATGTAACTGTAAGTAGTATGTTTTTTTGTGGGATATATATAAGGGGGAATAATGAATCCTAAACTAAAACAGATGACAGAAGAAGAATCTTATATTCTTAATGAGTTGTATTCTGAATTAGCAGGAAATCTATTATCTGATGATAGCCATATTCAATTATTGTTAGATAGAGAAGGTCATATAATAGATTGGTATTATGATCATAAACGTATGACCAGGTTATGTTCTTACGATCTATTGGATAGTAAGGATGAGGATACAGAAAAACTAAAAATCTTTGATCAATATATAAAAGATAAAGATAATTTAGTTCCTATGAGGGTTGATGATACCATTATGTTTTTAACCCTAGATGTTGGAGATGTACCAACTATTAAAAGTGTTAGATTAGCATTAGGACTTCCAGAAGAAGAAGCTGCAGAGTATTTAATGCTCCCTGTATGTACATTTAAAGATTGGGAAAATGGTATAGATATAGATGATAGCGTTACAAAAGTAGCTATACGAACCCTGGCAAAATATTATAGATATAAAAACTAATAGCGTATTAAAAAACAGTTACCACGGTAACTGTTTTTTTATTTAAAAATATATATTTTATTGTAAAAAAATATTGTAATTATGTTGTTTTTATGTTATTATATAAGTAGGAGGTAGCTCTCCTATATATATTTTTTATTTACTTAGGAGGTTATTATGGAAACTATTATAGTTGAAATTGGAAAGTTTATTAATACTTATATTGTATGGATTATGATTTCTATATTTATAATGTTAATTATTTCTTTAGTTTGTTTTGCAAATTATGATGATGATACCTCTTATAATGAAGTTGATAATCGTCAAATATATCTCTTTATATGGATTATTATATTACTAGTAAGTATGCTTATAAGCTTTTCATATGCAGGAGAAATAAAATTAGAAAAAATGAAAGAACAATATCATCAGCAATATATTCATAAAATAACTGACTTTGATAGAACCGCTCCTGCAGGTATGTATATCATAAAAAAATATGAAAATAACAATGATTTTGAAAAATATAAAGGTGTTGCAGAAGATGCAGGATATGTTTTATATAAAGTAGATGAGCGTAATCGCTCTACTATAGAAGTTACTTTTAAAAAAGTTCAATAATAGGATTAATACGGCTACTATTTTTTACAAAGGAGTGGTTATTATGGTTGAAGCAGCATTTAAATTATTTGAACAATATTTAATTGGGATATTTGGGTTTTTAATAATAGGAGCATGGATATCATATTATTTACGCAAAAAATGTAATAAACAAAAATATCAAATTGTAAATATAATTTTTCTTATATTATTAGGTATTTCGCTTTGGTGTACCCTCTTATTAGTAAGCTATGATATGACAGGGGAAATAGCTGAAAAGCAACAACAAGAATATATTTATCAAATTTCTGATTTTGATAAAACAGCTCCTGTAGGTATGTATATTGTAAAGCGATATAAAAATATGGAGGATTTTAAGCATTATAAAGTATATGGAGAAGATGCAGGATATACTTTATATAAAGTAGATAACAAGGGTTCTGTAGTAGAAGTAACCTTTAAAAAGAATGATTAATATAACTAGATACTAACCACTACTAATTTTACGGAGGTTATCATGAATGAATATGCTAAAATAAAGAAATTAGGACATTGTCCAGACTGTGGATCTACAGAATTTATCATTCTAGCAAGGGTTAGAGGAAGTGTACCTTATATAGAGAGTTTAATTGGTGAAGAGTGTGACAACGATAGCATGTATGACGGATTAGATTATACATATAATCAATGGTGTGTGTGTGCAGGTTGTAATAAACGATTATTCAAATATATTGATTATGTAAATAGTCGTGAATTGAAATAATTTGTAATTTAGGAGAAAAATTTATGAAACAAGTAAGTACATTAGATGCGAATAATATAATTCAATATCTTGATGCAAGTGAATTGGTATTTTTTTTAGCCATAAAAGATATAGAGCAAAAAACAATTGTTGATTTATTGCGTGACGGTTTAAGTTGTCATGATAATGTTTCAGTTCACGATGATAATGGAATGGCTGTTAAAATCAGTATTTTCTTATTAGGCTATAATTATCCATTTAAAGGGATTAACACTACTGTAGAACGCCTTAAAGCTGTAAATTTAGTGTTTAAATATTGGAAGGAAATAGGAAAAAATAAATCTAGAACTAAGGATCCATATAATTGTCGTGAGTTTATGCAATACTTAGACTCTATTAACTTTAGAAAGGCAGACTACTTAATTATCGGAAAACCTTAAATGAAATAAAGCGGACACTAATAATGTGTCCGCTTTTTATTATTGCTATGTCTATATAGTTATAATTTAAGAGATAATTTAGCCATAGTCACATATTTTTTAACTACGTTTGCTATAATAATTACAAAAACTTATAAAATAAAGGATAATTAATTATGCAAACTGTAGTAGTAAAACCACAATACACCCTGTCTTTGACCTTATATGATAGGGGAGAACTTAATATGATTGATTTTACTCATTGGAATCATGTGAATATGCCGTCTTGGGTATCTAAAATTGGCTATAATGCGTTCTGGGAGCGTTTTAGTAATGCTTTCTTAGTCTTATGTATCAATTTACCATTACCTGCTAATATAAGCGAAAAAAAAGCATTAGTATATATTAATCGATTTATTACTAAAGGAATTGATGAACGATTTACAACGACCTATTCTTGGTGTATTCAATCTGACGGTACGCAGGACGTGGTTAGAATTATGATGACAAGTTTAGATAAATTAACATTAGATTATGAACCTAATGAGGAAGAATATTTCTTAAAAAACGGATCTCATACATACACATATAAGAAACATGATTTCTTAAAAACTAGTAAATGGCGTTTTCAACAAGATAATAATAGAGGCTTTTTCACCTATTCTAATATAGATAAACAATGGGCAAAATTATGGAATGATATAACTGAATAAAATTCTTCATCTCATTTTTATAATTTTCTTATTGCCAAAGTTCATCATAGGGGTGTACAATACTATTAATAAATAAAAAAAACAGCCCTTGATTGGTAGCTACCAACTACCAATCAAGACCTGTAGATTACAGGATCCATGAATATCGAGACCATATTCACGAAACTTACTGTTTTTTCTTTTACAAAGATTATAGCATTTTACACGATTATTTTCAATATAAAAATTGGGAAAATAGGTAAAAAATATAGATTTTATAAGGAAAAAATAAACGATTCGCAAACAGTACGATATTCAACATCGTGCTGTTTTTTTATTTAGTCATATAAACTAAATAGCGAGTTATTTATAATAACAGTTGCCATTGACTAATAATGGAAAGTGGGAATGGATAAAATACTAACAACCTAGTACCACTACTGCCTGAGTCGGCAGTATAATCTAGAGTAGTATTGTACAGCTCAACTAAAGAATAATTGAGTACAGGGAGTCATTTTGTGTCACTGATCGTCTAAATGGCTACCTAAGAGGGGACAAGCAGGATTCATACCCTCATATGCCTAACCCAGATATAAATTATCTGGTACATTGGTTAAGGAGACTGCGGGGGCAAGCGTTTGCGAAGATAATTGTTAGTTATCATCAAGCGGAGAGCATTCAAATCTGGAAACGGATTACATGTGGAGTGAAACTATGGTGCGTGTTAAGAATGCATAGGTAATCATAAACCTATAGTCACGATCAGTCGATGGAGATACCTCAATAAGACGGCATCTTTTAATTGCGACAGACTTTCTCGTCAGAAATGACGGGAGAAGTCTGTCCTTCTGGATTTCCTAATTGCAACAACATCTTATTTTTTATCATAGGTATTTACAAGTTCTTTCTTGTTAATTTCTGCGGTTGATACCTTGAAATTAATCGGACTTTCTATATTGCGTGGTACTAGTGAGCGTAGCGAATCTGTGCTAGCAATATAGAAAGTTACCAACGCCCCCAAGAATGGGGGCAGGCGGTAGGGGGTTGAAACTAATATATAAAATAAAGGAGTCATATATGAAGTTAATTAAAACCACTTTAGAATGGTGTGCTGTAATACTAATATCATGTACGATTGCATTATTAGTACATGTCTTATTAGTACAGCCAACAAGAGTTATGGGAATATCTATGGAACCTACATATTATCAAGGTAATTATTTATTAATTAATAGATTAGGACGTATAGTAGATGCTAAATTAGAACATGGTGATATTGTTGTCATAGATAGTCGAATTGATCGTCAGCGTACATTTATTGATGCTATTAATGACTCAATGAATGATTTTATTACTATGTTTAAAGTAAAAAATGCACGGCAAAATATGTGGGTTAAACGTGTAATTGGACTTCCTAACGATAAAATCAGAATTAGTAACGGTAATGTATATGTAAATGATGTAGTATTGGTTGAACCATACATTAAAAATACAACACAATCAGATTCAACAGATGAATTTATTGTTCCTGCAGGAACGGTATATATCATGGGTGATAATAGAGAAAATAGTTATGATTCACGAAAAATTGGACCAGTACCTATAGATCATGTATTAGGTGTTGTCTTGATTAAAATTTAATATAAATAAATAGAGCAGGGAATTTATCCCTGCTCTATTTATAGCTTTTTTTTATATATTTTTCCCTCTAAGAGGTACTTCTAATATACAGTAAATCATAGTAATAGTCAATTAAACGAAAAACCCACCTAACGAATTAGGTAGGCTTTTCACTACTATTTTTTACTGATATCAGTATATCAAATAGTTGGTAGAAAAGCAAAATTATTATATTTTTTCAAATATACATGTAAATTTTGAATATAAAAATCTTCGATTTTTATTTATATTAACTAATTTATAGCCTGCATTTTTGGCTTCAGCTATACAGTTCTTTAATATATCTGCACTATAAATAATTCTAGCCGTTGTTGTATATGGATCTGCATTATTTTTAAATGGCTCGAATTCATATAATTTCATATATTCTTTCTTATATATTGTATTGAAGTCATTTATAGTTAAAATTAAAACAATTCCAAACTGATTTTCACAATCCTCGAATAACTTATATTGTGTCAAATTTAATTTAGTTTCAACTTTAAATTTGTTTTGATAATTATCTAATAATCTATATTGTGTTGAATTTAGTTTCAATACATTATTAGAATAGTGTTTAGTAATAGTATTTACTGCTTGATTTATTTCGTCTATTAAATTACTCATATCAATAGGTAATGGAATTTGAATAGTACTTTCATTGTTTAATATACATAAACTAATATAATGAGAAGCAAATTTCTTTATTTCTTGTTTTTTTTGATATGCTATGAATTTTCTTTTTAAACGTTTTAATAAACGTTCTGAACGTGTTAACAGAGGGCTATAATAGTCGTCTATATACTTATATTCATAAATTGACTGAATTAATTTTTGTAGAGTAATTTCTTTATCCATGTCCATACTATTTACCCTTTGTAAGATTGGTAGTCTTGAATATAACCAAGCATCAGCATTTTAATTAAAGTACTTTCACGCTCATGTAACTCATTAGCTAGTTCTTTAATATAGCTGTTTAAATTTGGATCCAGAGTAATGACACGCATAATATATTCCCCTTTTGGGGAGCGAATCATTGTTACCTCCCCATTATGCTTCATACAATTACGAATTGCTTCACTACCTAATTTATTTCGACTAATGCTTGTATTAGCCTTAAAATTTTCAATTAAGTCTAATTCATCTTGTGTAAAATAAATAGACTTAATGATTTTTTTATTAGTATTAGTTGTTTGTTTTACCGTTAATGGAGCTTGTGCTACGAATTCAGATTTACTTGTAGCTGTAGTAGTTTGTTTTTTATTTTTCAATGTTCTAAGTGCCATTTGTTTACCTCATTTTTTTTATATGTTTCTTTAACTCATTAGTTAAAGAAATAATCTCTTGACCTGCAGGTGATGTAGGTGATAATTCAACTGTATTTTTACCTAATGAATACGCCTCTTTATAGGCTTTTCTGCTACCTAACATGGTATCTAATAATTTAAACTCAAATTCTTCTTCGATTAAATTTCTAGCCATAATAATTTCTTTTTTAGCCCTTAAATTGACGTTATTTAAGAGGACAAAAGTTTTTGTCCTTTGAATAATGTCACTAGAATTTAAAAGATCGTTAAAATCTTGTAAGCCAAAAATTTCTACCTGACTAAGTGAAACTGGCGTAATAATTAAATCGGCAACTTCCAAGCCTTTCCTAATTACGTCATTATCCATACCGCCACTATCAATGATAAGGTGGTGTTTTGGATTTGATTTATACTTTTGAATAAGTTCATCTGTAAGATGATTATAGACAGGTAAGGTATTCAATCCTTCCTCCTCTCTCAGTTGGAAGAAACGATTACTAGATTGTTGAATGTCTAGGTCTAGGATTGGCGATGCAAATGCAATACTTAAATTAGTTGCAATTGCAGTTTTTCCTACCCCACCTTTCGTGTGGGCTATATTAATAATCATAATGATGACTCCTTTGTAAAAAATAGTAGTAGTTAGTATTTCTAATCTGTAATTATATTGTAACATACAAAAAATATAATTACAACATAAAAATAATATTTTTTATTATATATTAAATACGCTTTATTTTTCTAAAACCATTAGCTGTAATTAATTTTTTACCGCCTTTATCTAAATGGAACCAATTTCCAATGATCGTTCCAGTTCCAATAACTTCTTCTGCTGTAGGGTGTTTTCTAGTTCCACCCCAAACAAGATATTCACACTCCCACCGTTCTTCTTGTTTTTCTAATTTAGCTTCTGTTTTTTCTAAATTAGTTTGTTCAATTAGGTGGTTGATTGTATCGATAGTTAAACTATCAATTGCCTCTTCGTCAATACTATAAAAGTCTGTTTTATTATAATGAGAGCTGGTATGATGCCAACTACTACATGTTAAGAAATGCTTACGCATAATTTTTACACTAATCTTTTTATAGTTTGCATTATCAATCAATGGTAAATCAAATTCTTTTCGATATTGATTGATTTCATAAATAATATCTGATTTTTTCCATTTTGAAATAGGCTTTTCTCCAGTATAATAAGCCTCTACAGCATTATTGCTCATACTATAATTATGATATCCTGCCATACTATCACTCCTTTAATAAGATTATATCTATATTATTATTATGCTATAAAAATAACATAATTACAATATAAAAATAATATTTTATATAAAAATAGTGCCTTACTATTATGTTAAGGCACTACTTTATTATCTACTAAATGTCATTGATTTAGATTTCTGTTTTTTTTCATCTCTTTCATGTGCTTTGTGTGGAAAGCTCATACGCATTGAAAATCTATAAGTTTCGTATTTACCAATAACAACATGATCATACATTTCTTTTTTTAACGCAATTGCTTTAAAAATTAAATTTTCCGTCATTTTAATATCTTGCTCTGATACTCTTGAATTACCACTAGGGTGATTATGTGTAATCATAAACCCCTTTATTTTATTGTCTAATAATTTATTTTGTAATAATCGTACATTGACACAAGCACTATCAATATCACCAGTTCCTAATAGTTCTGTTGATTTTATAATATTATTTTTATCGTAAAATAATGCAATTACATTTTCGTATGGTGAATATTGTAATGCGTTTGTTAATAAACTATCAACTTTTTCTTCATTTGTTACTGATACTTTCTCTTTAACAATTTTATTTAAATAATGATTTTTTAATACGTCATTAAATTCATAATATCCATCTAATGAATCTAATCGATATTTATGTATAAGGTTAGCATTAAGTTTATCAATGTTATTAATTAGTTCTTTTTCAGATAATTGTTTTTTATTTAGTAAATCTCCACAACGTGATGTTTCGTAGAATATTTCATTATCATTAATAAATGTAATGGAATCTAGAGCATTTATTGATAGTGTACTTGCTTGTGAAGAGATTATTTTATTTGTGTGTGGATTGGTACTAATACTTACAATACTATGAGTAGTTGGCTTATCAACTATACTCGGTAAATTGTTAATATCATGGATTGTATTCGCTTCTATTAATTCATTTCTGGAAGTTAAATGTAATATAATTGATGTGTTTTCTGTTGGATATAATCCATAAGTTTCTATAATCTCTTTTATATCATCTGGTTCTGAAAGCTTGTATGTTTTTTTATTTTGATAATGTTCTTTATATTCTTTTGCTAAGGAAAATATATCTTCAAACGCTTTATCTTCACTTTTTAGCTTTTTTATAAATTCTGTTTTATTTTTGCAATCAAATATATTATATATTGATTTACTCATTATTTATTTCCTTATGTTTCAACACTAACTCTAGTATTTCGTGTAGATCAACTACTTTTGGATCTAATGGGTTTTTATCCATGTAGTCAAACAGCTCTGCAGGTGTTGTTACATTAAACTCTTTTAACAATGTATCTAACATGATAAGCCTCCTTAAATCAATTCCTCCTCATAGCATACGTTCTTTTTTATATCGATTAATAATTTTATAAAAACCACTACTAGATAAATTCAGTCGTTTCATAAAAGCAACGGCTGTTATTTTTTTATTAATCCAATCTTTATACCATTGATCCATTTCTTCTGGGTATTGAAATCTAGGTCTGCCAAATTTAACACCCCTCTTTTTTGCCTCTAAAATTCCCTCTGAACGACGTTTATTACTCCTGATGTATTCTTGTTCAGCCTGTACTGTTAGTACCTCAATAAGTAGCGTATTTATTAATTCTAGAATATTTTTTTCAAACTTTCCGTATTCTCCAAATTGAATCATGGTTGTTGGAACGTCTAAAAAGTGTACAATGACTCCTTGATCTCTGAAATATTCTAATTCTTGTTTTATTACATCTTTTGTTCTTCCTAATCTATCTAATTCATGTATATATACATGATCGCCTTTTCGTAATGATTGTTTTAGAGCATCTAATGCAGGGCGTGATGAAGATGTACCTGTTATTTTATCTGTATATATATATCTAACGTCATCAACATATTTTGACAACTCTTCAATTTGACGTTCAAGATTTTGTTCTTTGGTAGATACTCTTGCATAGCCAAATTTCACTATGTTAGTTTGCATTGTAAAAAGCCTCCATAAAATAATTATACTTTGTGAGTACAAACAAAATCAATTAGATATAGTTTGTAGAGGTTTTAGGATTATAAAATAAAAGTACCCATAAAAGGGTACTTTTATGGCTATTATTTTGTGAAATTAAAATTAGTTTTGGTTATGTTAAACCAGATTGTTTTTAATTCTTGTAATCCAGTTGCTGAGTTTTGAGCATAGTAAATTTTTTCATCAATAATTTCTGCTTCTTCCTCTGTCATTTCAAATGATTCAACAAAGTTCCAACATAATTCATCTAATGCTTTAGATATTTCTTCGTGTTTTGGACTATAGTATTTTTGTTTCATGAGTAGATCCTCCAGTAAAAATAGTAGTGGTTAATATCTCTAACCTTTGATATTATTATAACATAAAAACAATATAATTACAATATTGTTTTTATGTTATTTTTGTGTTATTGTATATGTAGGAGATAGCTTTCATTATTATTTTTACTTTGGAGGTTTTAGTATGATATTAATTGTATTAAATATTATTTGTATTCTTTCTAGTGTGTGGTTCTTTTATAGATTCATTGTAAAGTATGAATCGCCTATACCGTTTCTTATGAATTGTATTATACTTAGTTTATTTGCTATAGTTTGGGGAATTTCATTTATTAAGCAATAAAAAAAGTAGCTGATAAAAATATCAGCTACCTTTTTTTGTATAAAATCGAGAAGATTTATACAATTCTTTTTGTAATTTCCTCTTATATTATAATTGATTATTCAACAAATATCAAGTGTTATTAAATATATTGAGTGGTGCGAATGGCTCAAAATAATCTGTATGGATCCTTGACCGCCCTGCGAGCATCGGACCCATACAGCTAATATATACTCTGATTGGAACGCACCACATGCCCTGCATGAGGCAGGGCGTAAACCTTGAAACGTAGTTTAATTGAAAAAAATAA